>Ga0118677_10001511_pt1 | contig 48987 bp, 40 predicted proteins | sample AliMusrvi5mmetaG_FD_86154 | JGI IMG/M metagenome (GOLD analysis project Ga0118677, IMG submission 86154) | reverse complement strand
CTCCACCTCCACCTCCGCCACCACCTCCACCCTCCGCTAGACCAGGAGGTAGTTCAATCTTAAATGTTTCAGGTTTTGGTTCAGATGCTTCTAATTCTTCCAAAGCCGCTTCTGCCTCATCAGCTCTCTTTCGTTCTGCTTCAACTAATGGATTCGGCGGCAGAGGTTCAACTTCCTCCTCTTTCTCAACACGAACTTCAATTTCTTCAATAGCAGGTCCCCCAACATCACCTTGAGATGATGATGCAAGAACTGGCGGATTAAATTCAGGTAGAGGCTTGAGTTCAATCTTACTTTCCTGCTGGGAAATGGAGCCCCAATCCCAAGTTTCATCCTTGAGTCGTGCAGCATTTCCTTGATTCACATAACGCATACCAATATTCATATAGGTTCCTAATTCCTGATTCAAGAGTTTGAAAGCATACGGCATTTTAATTTTGCTAAAGGTGGAACGACTTCTAGTAACAGGTTTGATCATTTCAATCGTCTCTTCTGTGCTTCCAACAAATCGAACAGGACCATCACAGCTCGGGCACACAAAGAGGCGCTCCTGCTCATTGAAAATAGGCATCTGTCCGCATGCATTGCATACCCAGAATTCAGATTCGTCAGAGCATTTCATCATACGTTCATCTAAGAAATCAGCAATACCGTGTCCAATCAGAACATCACGTTCCATTTCACCAATACGTAAACCACCTTCATTACCACGTCCACCCGTCGGCTGGTGCGTCCTCTGTTCTTTTCTTCCCGCACCACGAGCATTAATTTTATCTTGTGTTAAATGTCTCAAGCGCATGAAATAAAGCGGGCAAGAGAAAATTGTGCTCGTATATTGCTTTCCCGTAAAAGGTGAATACATGATTTCTTCACCATTCTTATCAAATCCCTCAGCCTCAAGAGCGGCTCCCATGATATCGTGATGCCGTTCATCATTCGTAAAACTAGTTGCATTCATCTTCGCACCGCATTGCGCCCCAACCTTACTCGTAATCATCTCCATGATTTGCGCTACAGTCATACGAGAAGGAATGCAATGGGGATTCACTACAATATCCGGAACAATGCCATTGCGGCAGCGGGGCAAATCATAGGAAGGTCGTAACATTCCAATTGTTCCCTTCTGTCCGTGACGCGAACTGAACTTGTCGCCTAATTCAGGAACACGCATTTCAAATACGCGAATATGCACGAGACGCTGTCCATTCTGCTGATGCAATATAACTACTTTTTCTACCCGCCCCTGTGTAAAAACAGTCGGTGTAATACTTGCATCCTTAATCTGGCCTGTTTCTGGAAATACAGTGTAGCGTCCAATTAATACAGTGCTTGAATCAACAAATGATCCCTCCTTGATAATTCCTTCTTCATCTAGCATGGAATAATCAACACCCGGTTTCAAAGAAGTCCAATTAGTGATTCTGTTAGGATTTCCTATTTTTGTGGAAGAACCGGATATAGGGTCTTTCTCTTCAACTCCGTCATATGTCTTGAAAGATAAATGGCGGAAGAGGCCGCGTTCAATAGAAGATGAATTGAACAAAATACCGTCATCCATATTGTATCCATCAAATGAAGCTAATGCAACAATGCAATTTACACCATACGGCATATTTCCATCCGCAATTAGATCATAATATAGAGTGCGGGCAATAGGAGCCTCTCCGTAGCACATCTGTGTTCCATAAGTGTCAAACCGATTCATGAACTGCGATGAATAAAAACCAATACCCTGCTTACTTTGACTGCAAGATAGCTGATTACGAGGTGACTGATTGTGATTGGCAAAAGGAATCATGGAACCTACAAATCCGAACATTGTGGAAGGATGAATTTCACAATGTGTATGTAAAGCTTCTAAGTCATTTGCTCCAGACCATGAAATATAGGCTTCATTCTGCTCGTAAGGATCAATATACTCTAAGGCAGATGAATAAGGTTGTAGGCGAGCCACATATCGATCCAACACCATCTCTTCGGGAAATGGATCTACAAATCCTGTATCATAGAAATCACGATCACGAGTTTCTGCTAGAATTCCTTTAAGCAACCCCTTCCATCCTAACTCATCCATTCTCTTTGCCAACGGTGACATGCGGCTTCCGTCGTTCCCTCCTTCTTTCTCCTCCACTCCTTTCAGAATCCACAGAGGACGGCAAGGACGACCTTCATCCATAAAAATCTTTACAGTTCTTGACGGACGATTAAAAGAAATAGATGTTGTTGGTCCCGTGCAGCCCGTCTGCTTGCACAGTTTGAGCACAGTCACAGCTAACTCGGGATCCTTAATAAATCCAACAGTTCCTCCATTTAACTGGACACGGCACCAATGCTCCCGTTTGAAAGCGTTGCCCTTATCAACAGCAATTACACCACATTTTTTGTATAAAAAGCTCAACATACTATCGCTAGATTCAGCCAAAGAAAAGATCGTGAAGATAGAAGCATTTTTTGTTATTCCAATGCTAAAACCGGAAGGCACTTCGGAGATGCAGAAAAAGCCGCACTGGGACGGATGAAGACGACGCGGACCCGGTGATTTTAAAGTAAAATCAAGAGAAACACGACGCACTTGTGACATAGCGTCCATATAACTGATGCGTGCAAGAGGCTGAATGACACCCTTGCGTTCATTATTCGCATCTGTCCCCCATTTTCCTCTGAATCCCCGCAAAATGGCTCCATTTAATGTTTCTCCGTTTAACATCTTAGGAAAGTTTCCTTCTGAAAAAATATTTACGAAATTCATGCCCTCATAAATGGAACGATTGTAGTTATATTCTCCGTCAATTGTTAAGGTCATTTGCTTAACCCATTGTTTCCAGCAGGAAGTAAAAAGTTCACGAACTAAGGTGCCAGCTGTTAAATATCTCTTATTGCGAATATCATCGCGGTCAGTATTGGGATCTAAATCTGCACCCACACGTAGAAGTTGGCGGGTCATTTCACCTAAGAATAATGCCTTTGCTTGAAATGTTTTGGGCACATGCGTAAATACATTGTTATACAGAATATCTAGCACAGTCTCATTCAAGAATCCCTTTGTTAGAGTCCGTAAGAATTGAATGGCCAAAAAAGAATCCGTAATGGGATAGGCATCATGGATGCAAGCTGTTAGCCAAGGTTCAAGCACTTTCATTTCATCAGAATTCATGTTAGGAATGATCATACTTACAATGTCTTTATCAGTTTGCACTCCAAGAGCCCTAAAAACAATAAATAAAGGCACTGTTCCTCTTACAAAAGGTAAGCTTACACGAATTGCTCCACTTTCTCTTTCCAAGAAAAGAGCAGTGCGTCTGATTTGTTTATTTTTAGGATTCAAAGAGGAACATGTTGCCCATGCCGCTATTTTCTGATCTGCTTGGGGTTTCTTTCCTGCATAGATACTATTAAATGCTTGATCTTCGCTTGTAATCAACACTTTCTCGGCACCGTCTACGATGAAATATCCGCCTTGGTCAAACTGGCATTCACCTAGGGTGGATAGACGAGGTCCTTCAAAAGTGTTTGTCACGCACAGGGAAGAGCGCAACATGATTGGAAGTTTGAATAGCTCAAAGGACTTTCTTTCGATGTTTAGAATTTCGGTGTGCGTATAGGTTGGCGCGACAGCACCTACACCTGTTCCTGCAAGAATAGTGGTCATGGTGATCTTGATCCGAATATCTACGAGAACAGTAGCTGAATAGGAAAGATTTCTTAGCCGAGCTTCTTGAGGAAACATGCGGCGAATTGTTTTTCCACCATCCAAAACAATAATTGGATATCCGAATTGGATTCCTAAATTAGCAGGGGTATCAGTCGATCCGCCAATGAAAATTTCTGTTTTATAAACATATTGACCATCTGCAGGAGGCCCCAGGGGTTCTTTCAAAATTGTGATCGGATTTTGATTAAAAAGTAGTTCTGGTAATTCTTTATTAACAAAGTAATTATAACTATCTAATGCATAACGTGATAGACTTGTTGTCGAATTTGTAAAATAAAGAGTGATCAAACTTGAAGCTAAATCATTAAATGAATCTTTTGTTTCTGACATAGTATCTGTTTCCTAATGGAAACCTCTATTAATTTTACACAGTCTAACTGCAAAAAATTAATATTAAAGTATTTAAAAGAATCTAGAGTTTACTATGTCGTTTTCCAAACCAAAGGAAGCGCACTAGTAATTCTTTCCGCAGAGTCATCTAAATTTCCCGCTAAAGGCGTATACATCATCTTAAAGCCAGGGACAACAGGATTACCTGTTGAGTAGATCGGATTCATTTGACCTGTCATGGTGCGAATGGATTCCTGCGGGATAACACTCATGGGCTGGGATGCGGGAATGGTGAACGCAGCACCACCGCGCTGGCGTCTGCGGCTTCTAGTGTGTCCTCCGCTAGATGAAGGCACCTCATTCGAACCCATTCCAGCAGTGGGTCCGAAGGCAGCAAATTCACCTGCGCCGCATCCACGGCTTTGTGCAGCTGAGAAATAAGAAACAGGTGATGCAGCTCCAAAAGCAGCCTCTGTTGTGATATCAGTCGGCATGCGGTTAAGAACAGGCATAGCCGGATTTCCAGGTCCTAAGGAAGCACCAACAAGAGGGGCGCCCATTAGGGCGTAACTAGAACCACCGCACTGCTTGCGTGTCTTACCCATCTTGAAATGCTTGGCTACCACTAAATGATTCATACGCTGAGCAATTTTCTTCGCTGTCTTAGCAGGTAAAACAGACTTCGTTTTGCGCAGCCACTCATCTTGAATAAAACGAACCAATTTGTCTTCAGAGGGCTTGGACCTTTTAACAAAACGCAAGACAGCAGCATCAAACTTTTCAACCTTTGCATTCACAGAGGATGATTTTAGTGATCTGCTTCTCTGTTTCTTACGTTGTGATTGTGTAGACATCTCTCTGTTATATGAAACGAAATACTTCAGATTTTAAATTGTTAAAATCATATTAAAAGATCTAACGGCGGGCAGTAGGTCCTGCACTTACAAAATTAGTGAATCCTCTTGTTGAAGATGTTACAGTTGACGTGGCACGATCGACCATACTATCCGCCGCCGCCCGAACACCAGGATCTGTCTGATAATAATAGAACCCAAGAGACAAAAAGATTACAAGCATGAGCAAGATGAGACCCGCATAGAACTGCAAGTTATTTTGCCAGGTGCTTAATCTGTATTCAGAACCGAATTGATTTGCATGTAGATAAATGCCAAGAATTAGAGAAATAGTGCAGATAACAATAATTAGATTGGCAGGCGCCTTGGGCACTAAGGGAATTAAAATAAAAACAGTTACAATTCCTGTTAATGCAACAACCCAAAGAGTAAAGTTGTTCAGGATACTTGCAAACCCAGTGGATGTTGCCTTAGCCGTTTGGATGCTCGGCGTTATAACTAAATTATCTAAAACAGATAACGGATCCATCTTATCTCTGATATATGTCGTGTTAAAATTTAGAAAGAAGATCCACCGTTGTCAAAAGCGTTTTTCTGCAGCAATACCGAACGAGCTGAAGCTCTTCATAAATCTTCTTCTCTGGCGTATCCAAACTATTCGTGCCATCAAAATACTTGGGCTTGCCAAATGCATCACCCTTCTCTTCCTTGAGTCGTTTTTGATAATAGACCCACTTATTCGCTAGTAACTTATTACAATGAAAACACCTGACAGGAATAAGCATTTACCTTTTACTTCTTTTTAATTTGTTTCAAATTTTGCCTTTCACGCAAAATTAAGACAAATTTTGCCTTTCACGCAAAATTAAGACAAATTTTGCCTTTCACGCAAAATTAAGACAAATATTGTCTTTCACGCAAAATTAAGACAAATTTTGTCTTTCACGCAAAATTAAGACAAATATTGCCTTTCACGCAGAATCATGCGGTAAATTCATCAAACATGATTGTTGGACACATGCAGAAACTATGAGCAGTATCGGAGGAAAGGGAAATCGTGTAAGTGGAGTTGCAAATGCAATCCGCACTCTTCAAACAGTAAATACCGGAACGCAAGATCAACTCAAGACATTTATTGCTGATTATGCTAACCAGCAGAGGGCTCTTCTAAGTCGCCTAGAAACGCTAGAGTCAACTAATAACTCCCTTCGCACCGATGTTCAGTCCCTCCGCACAGAACTTCAGGCGATCCGTGGCTCCGCCTCCGCCTCTGTCCCTCCATCTCTTGCAGTAGAGCCACCTTCAACTTCAACTTCAACTTCAACTTCAACTTCAACTTCAACATCAAGATAAATTATACAATAGTATACGATAGTATACGACCCGATGATGTATCTTTCCAGCCTTCTATGTTTAAAACGCCTTTGTGATGATTTGTATGACATTTTTCACAAAGCACAACCAAATTACTTTTCTGATTCATAGACACACCAGGAGCAATCTTTCCCCGATTCTTCTTTGCAACTTTTTGAGGAACTAAATGATGAACTTCTAATTCAAATGATCCTTGTGTCTTACAGATTTCACAGGCATTTCTGATAACAGATGAATTATAACGACTGATAGGAGAACCTAACGCACCTTCCGCTTTTAATCCACTAATTCTCCGTCTAAATTCCGTTGCTTTCTCGAGAAAATTAGAGGGCATACGTAGCGCTCTGCACACTTCTAATCCATACATCATAGATCCAGAACCTTCTTGCATCTGTCTGTTATAAATTAAAGACCCTGTTTCTTGATTATATTCTACATGAAGATGAAGCCATTTTAGACCACGACGTGTCTCCAACTCAGGAAAACGATGGAGTTCATGCAAGTGGGTGGCAAAAAAGAAACAGGCATCTTTTTCAATTAAACATTCAAGACCTGCCGCAACCAAAGCCGCCGCGGAGGCAGTCTCTGTTCCAGCGCATAGCTCGTCGCCTAAGACAAGGCTATGAGAATCCGCATACTGCAATATGCTCCGAAACTCAGTCATTTCAACAACAAATGAACTCATTCCCGCCCACAAATTATCATTTCCTAAAATCCGAGTAAAAATGGAAGAAAAAGGAACTATGCTGAAAGAAGTTGCAGGAACAGGACATCCTGCTTGAGCCATTAATGTTGCTAAGCCGATCGCTTTCATTAAACTACTTTTTCCGCTGCTGTTTACTCCAAAAAGCAGAACACCGTTTTCTGAAGAAGCAATCACAGATTCATCAGTTAGGCCAAGTGCAATATCATGAGGTATATAGGAAACTTCTTTTCTTATACGTTCAAGGATGCCGTGTCTCAAGCCTCTAGCAGAAAATCCTGATGTATTGCCTTCCAAATAGACTGGCAGGCAGTAACCATATTCTTCACCCTTTATTGCTAGTGTTAGATCCACATCAATGGTTGAAATAATTTCTAAGAGGATAGGAAATTGCATTTCCAAAATCTGAATTAAATGCGCAATTTCTTGATTCCACGCCTGTGTGTAGTCTAGCATCCACGATCGTTGAATGACCAGCGCTTTCTTATTAAGCTCATCGATAATAGGTCCGCGCACATAGAATGTTCCATGATTGTCTTCAACACGAAAAGTAAATGCTTTTGCAGCTTTATCACATCGTGTCTTAGTCGCAGTAAAAGAAAAAGGCGCATCGGGAAGTGCCACAATCTGCAAACCATCCGGAACAATCGTTTTAAATGAGTCTAGCAGAGAATCAGCTTCCTTCTTAACAGAATTCCATTGTTGTTCATAAGTATCTTGCTCCAACAAATAACCAAGCTTCCAAGGATGAGTTGAGCCAAAACCATTTCCTAGGCTACCGCATGCTTCAAGTCGCTCTAAAGACCACCGCGACTCAATCTCTTTGATATTTAATGCAGAATTGGCAGAATAACTGCAAGCAGCTGCTCCCTCGACAATTTCATGGATTGAAAAAATAGAACTTAGGAGTTTCCACACATCTCCCACAGAAATGGATTTTAAATTTAATTTCCGATAAAGTCTTTCAATATCATACACTTTCTTGAGTCCATGGATAACTTTTTGTTTTGCTTCAAGAGGTCCTTTCTGCCATCCTTCAATCACTTTTACGCGTTGCCTTAGAATAGCCACATCCTTGATTGGTTGAAGAAGACGAAGACGAAGAGCGCGTCGACCGCATGCAGTCTTAATTCCGTTATTGAAAAAATGAAAATAGCATTCTTGGGGCACAGATGAGATCATTCCAATTTGTTCTAGCATATGATTCCCAAGACGAACATGATTAGATGCTTGAAAGTCAGTGGGCATCTGTAGACTCATAATCAATGCAGGATTGTGTTCTTCTACAAAGGCTAGAAGATGCGCTAGAACGCTACGTAACTCCGGCTTTCTAGCAAGATCAAGTTGGTTAAACAAAAGAGCTCTTTCTTTTGCAAAAGCACGGATTAGAATATCTTCTTCTCTTTTAGCTGCGCCTTTTAAAGCAATATGTTTGCGAATATGGAGGCTGACTGCTGGACTTAGATGAAATGATTCACGAATAAATTGTTCACTTATATCGGCATCAAAACCTTGTGAATCAAACCAAATAATTACTTCCGAGGGCTCGTAGGTTGATAGGGCCAGATAAATTTCATCTGCTTGAAAATGCTCGTTTCTTGCAGAGACTGTTGTGTTTCCCAAAATAATTTGACCAGTTGAACAATTAATTGCTGCTGAATGAAATAAATAATCTGTTTCCGACACTTCGCAGAAGAATGACCAAAGCCAACGATCTTTTACATCCTCTTCTACATCAGTAAAGGTTCCAGCAGAGACAATGTTTGAGACTTCTCTTTTTGTCACTTTTGTTCCTTGCTTTTCTTGGGTAATAAAAACACCTCGAAATCCCTGTTTAATAATGATCCGCTCATATTTCTTGACTGACTGTTCGGGGAATCCTGCAAAGAGTTTGACTTTCTTATCTTGAAGCGGCGTTTCACTTACAGTAATTTCTAGCATGGATGCTGCTTCTCTTAAATTCGTTGGAGATGTATTCGTGTCTGAATCCAAAATATCATACATCTCAAAGAATTTGCCAACTTGCATCAAAACAATTATTTTTTCCCCGTAGGCTTCTTTTGCTTCTTTATAAAAATTCTGGTATAATTGGATCATTGTCCTCTTTTCATCCTTTTCTTGCATATCCCTACTATATAAAGCCATTTGGCCTTAGGTCTTTTTTTGCCAATACCAAAGATTATTAACATGATTAAAGTCCGGTAAATTTTCTCTTACAGCTCTTTCCACTCCACCATGCAAATCAGATCGTTCAGCATTTGCATTTATAAAATCATCTCCGCATAAAATCCCGCCTTTTACCATTAATGGAAGAAGTAATTTAATTGTTTCATTTACAGATTCATATTCATGAGAAGCATCAATGTGACAAAACTTTACTGGAGTTTTTAAGGTCGGCAACCATTTCAAACAATCCTCTTTTACTACCAAAAAATTATTTTGTGTTTCTTTCTGCATATTTTCTAGAAAACGCGCATAGACATCTCTTTCCTTTACAATTTTCTCAGTTATATGTTCTTGACCTGTTACTTGACTTTCAGCCACATTACCTAGCCATGTATCATTGCAAATAACTATTTCGGGATAAGCGGCCTTTGTCATAAAGATAGTTGATTTACCTTCCCAGCATCCAATTTCAATAATTCCACCAGAAAGATTGCGTGTTGCTTGCAATAAATTTACCAAATTATTTGCTTGATCGACCGGATACCAGTCTTCCGTAAACATCTGATTAATATACTCTTTATATTCTTTATATTCTTAATATAACTAAAGATCAATACGCAACTTCCTTTCCTTATAAGTCTTTTTTTTGGTTTTAGGAAATGAAATTTTAACAAGCGATTTTTCTGTTGGAAGGGCCTTGGGTGCAATCTTGTTTACGGGGACAGGTGCGATTGCAGGCACAGATTTAGTATTCTTTGCAAGAATCTTTATTTTTGTTTTGGCAGTCTTAGGCAAAATTTTCACTTTTGTTAGCTTTTCAAGTTTGGCTTCTTGAGGAGGACCTATCGGTTCAATGATCTTTGTATCTTTGATAACAACAGGCTTCTTATAAGGAATTATTTTAACAATTGTCTCTGTTGCTTTTCTAATTCCTTTGGGTTCTTCACCTGCATTTTTAGTCATAACAATTTGTTCAGTTTTAATAATCTCTTCACCTTTTATACCTGTTTTCTCAATGCTACGAGTCTGTCTCTTTCCCCTTCTTCTCTTTCGAGTGACAGAGGAAGATGAAGATGAACTGACTGAAAAAGAGACAGGTTTCGTGTCTGACAAATTTTCCATATTCCAGTAATCTATTAAATATACATATTTAAAGTTTTCGGATAAAATTGACCTAGATATTCGCCTGCAAAAAAACGTAGGATGTTCCATTCGGTATTAGATCTTTATTTTGGACAGCATGATAAAAGGCAAATCATTTATCACCAGATGAATAGTTTCAACTATTTCTTGGAATATGATCTGCCGGAAGCAATTACCCGTTGTTCGCCAATTCGGATTGTGGGATCACCCGATCTGACTCTGACGGGAACAACGAGGGCAGCAGCAGGCACAGCGGGAACGGCTATTCGTGTCACTGTTGAAGGAAATGAGGAAGCAATTGCTGCAGCGGCGGCAGCACCAACCATTGTTCCGAGAGAAGTTGAAGTTATTGTTCAATTCCAGAATGTTTCCATTCGGAAGCCAACAATCTTTGAAAATAACGGCGCAGTTACGCCGATGTATCCCAATGACGCACGTCTACGGAATTTAACCTATGCAGCACCCATTTATGTTGACTTGAATATCACGACAACACTCAAGGATAGAGTTAAGGGAATCGAGGAGACTAAGGTCAGGCTTCTTCCGAATATTCACATCGGCAAGATTCCTGTTATGGTTGGTTCGAAGTTCTGTCAGCTAACAGAAAATCCAGAGAAATCGCCTAAGGAGCAGGGTGAATGTTCTGCCGATATGGGTGGCTATTTCATTGTGCAGGGATCCGAGAAGGTGATTATCACGCAGGAGCGAATGGCAGAAAATCGTCTCTTTGTTTTCCGCAATAACAAAGTCAAGAATCGTGAAGCTGAAGTGATTGAATGCAAGAGTATCGGGCCAGATAACGAGGGTGCGCCTAAGACGATTGGTGTCAAGATTTTGCTAAATCCGAAGAATCCAACAGCACCGGAGACAATCCGTGTTACTCTTCCCCGCATTAAGGCGGAAGTGCCGCTCTTTGTGATGATGCGTGCCCTAGGCGTGGAAACGGACAGGGAAATTGTTCAAATGATCACTGGCTCAGTGGAATCCCCATATGACATGATTCTGCAAGAATGCATTGTGGATGCCGATGAGATCAGGACCAAGGATCAAGCACTTGAATGGCTAAGCCGTCATATTGGTTCAGGTTCTAGCATTCGTGAAAGTTTAGCTGCATGTTCACTAGCCTACGTGAAGCCCAATAAGGCACTGACAGTGCAAGAGATTCTAGCAGAGGAACTCTTTCCTCATATTGGTGGTATCCAAGTTCTGCGGGAAAAGTCTTTCTTCTTAGCTGCAATGACCCTCAAGGTTCTGCAAGTGTATTACGAGCAGATTGGTTCAGATGATCGTGATGGATATCCCAATAAGAAGGTTGAATCACCGGGCAATTTGCTAGGAAATCTCTTTCGCTATTACTTTGCGACACGCGCCGTCAAGGAGATGAAGTCAGCAATTACAACTGAGATCCATAATGGTGCGTGGAAGACGACGGGGCGTATTGAGGAGATTATAAATCCCAACAATGTATACAAGATCTTGAAGTCCACAACAGTAGATATTGGTCTGAAGTCATCGTTAGCGACTGGTAACTTTAACTGCGGAAAGATGGGAATCAAGACGGGTATTTCTCAGGTTCTGAACAGATTGACCTACTTGTCGGGTATTTCACATTTGCGTCGGTGCTCTACGCCGATTGAGAAGACAGGTAAGCTTATTCCTCCGCGCAAGTGCCACAATTCGCAGTGGGGATATGTTTGCCCTTCTGAGACACCGGAAGGTCATTCTGTTGGTGTAGTTAAAAACTTTGCCTCTACTGCTCAGCCTACGCTACCCATGTCTGCAGAGCCGGTTCTTCAGTATCTTTATGATATCTTGGATATGAAGCCTCTTGCAACCTGCGATTATCATGATATCTTTCGTGGTGCACGTATCTTTGTAAATGGAGCATGGACTGGAATGCTGCATGATGCTGTCTTGAAGAAGTTTATTATGCTACGCAATGCTAAGAGGTCTGGTCGTATCAATATCTTTACTAGCATTGTAATTAATAATCCTCGAGGTGGAGTAAACTTTGCTGAAGTGTGGATTAATACGGAAGGCGGTCGTTTAACTCGGCCGGTTTTCATTGCAGCTGGTTTCAAGGAGGCATTGGCTCTTTCTGAAGAAAAAATGCCTTGGCGCACATGCAAAGAGTGGAATGAATTCCTCAAGTGGCAGTCATCTACAGGAAATAACCTAATTGAATACATTGATCCTTCTGAGTCGGAGAACTTCTACATTGCCATGACGCCCGATGATTTGAAGAAGGATGAGCCCTATACGCATTGTGAAATCCATCCTTCAATTCTGTATGGCACGATGGCATCTAATATTCCATTTCCCGATCATAATCAGTCACCCAGAAATGCATATCAAGCAGCCATGGGCAAGCAGGCAATGGGTATTTATGCCCTCAATTTCCGTGATCGCATGGATACAATGGCTAATTTGCTGTGCTATCTGAATGTTCCCCTTGTTTCACCGTATATGTCACGATATTATAAGGCACAAGATATGCCTTCTGGCTACAACATTGTGGTTGCGATTGCAACCTATGGCGGATATAATCAGGAAGATTCGATCATGATCAACAAGGCGGCGCTAGATCGTGGTCTATTTCGGTCTATCTTTTACCGCACATACAAAGATGAGGAGAAGAAGAATCAGGCTTCGGGTGAAGAGGAGCGTTTCTGCAACCCGGATCCCACACTTACAAAGCATATGAAGCTGGCGAATTACGGAAAATTGAGCGAAGATGGATTTGTTGCAGAGAATATTTATGTAAATTCAGACGACGTGTTGATTGGAAAGGTTGCACCGATTAGGCTGCGTGCTCCCGATGGCGCGGCTCTAGCAGGTGTTGGTCATGCGACTCTGCAGGCTATGTCGGGTGCAGCGGCAGCAGCGGCAGTAGAAGCAGCAGGCGGCAAACGCTACAAGGATGTTTCAAAGCTACTACGAAACAATGAGACAGGATTTGTAGATAAGATTTACAGGGGACGAAACGGTGAAGGATATTCGTTCGTGAAGATTCGTGTTCGTAGTGAACGAGTGCCAACAATTGGAGATAAGTTTAGCTCTCGTCACGGACAGAAGGGAACGGTGGGTCTCATCTTGAATCCATGGGATATGCCCCGCACCAAGGATGGTCTTGTTCCAGATATTATCATTAATCCGCATTGCATTCCTTCACGCATGACAATTGCTCAGCTCATGGAGATGTTGCTAGGAAAGGTATGTTCAAAGAATGGTATCTTGGGTGATGGAACACCATTTAATCAGTTGTCACCGGAAATGATTGCAGAGAAGCTGCTGGATTCTGGCATGGAACCGTATGGAAATGAATTGTTGTATTCAGGCTATACAGGTAAACAAATGTCATGCAACATCTTTATGGCGCCTTGTTTCTATCAGCGTCTCAAGCACATGGTTGATGATAAGATCCACAGTCGTGCTTCTGGTCCTCTTGTTATGCTTACAAGACAGCCGGCAGAAGGACGTGCTCGTGATGGAGGATTGCGTTTTGGCGAAATGGAACGTGATTGCATGATTGCTCATGGTGCTTCTGAGTTCTTGAAAGAGCGTATGCTAGAAGTGTCTGATAACTTCGAAGCCCATCTGTGCCGCAAGTGTGGTCTGCTAGGAACTGTAAATGAAGAGCAAAATATTTATATCTGCCATGCATGCCAAGAGCCAACTGGATTTGCTAAGCTCCGTATTCCGTATGCATATAAGCTATTCTTGCAGGAATTGGAGTCAATGAATATTAGTTCTCGTCTAATCCCGGATCGTCTTCTCAATTCATTTACGGAGACGGAGGAAGAACTATTGAAGAATAATTTCCAGATGAAAGTGTAGGGATGGCAACTAGGAAAGTTCGAGTAAGAAAAGGGCCGCAAGAATCTGCAACAACGCAGAAAGAAGGAGTTATTGCATGGGGTAACAGTGATCAAAAATGGGTTATTAATAAGACATCAAAAGGAATCAAACGATGGGTTCCATATCATTCAACAAAACTGTTTGGTTATGCACCGTTAACTGCCAAGATTCTAGCAGAAAATATTGGAAAAAAAGTCAAGGTAGTTGAAAGAGAAGTTAGAGATTTTTGGCCTACAAGTTCTCGTGATTTTGATGTAAAGTATACATTTACTCCGAATGGTGATGGAGAGCTTGTTAAGAAGGGAAAGAAAAAGTTATTTACAGGATGGCTCCGCAAGCATAATTATACAGTAAAGAAGAATGATCTTTTTTTAATCAAAGGTGACATAAAATCAAAAGATTTTGATGGAGAAATTCAAGTTGCGCCTAAACCTGGTGAGCTCGTTTCCAGCAATTTAATGAATACTGAGGCTTTTGTAAAAATTTAAAAATATGAAATATTAGACCAACGAACATTTCAAAGCGGCACTAAACTTAAAGATTTGACACAAAATAAAAATAGATAAGTAGAAAGTATGGATTCAAAAGACACTTCGGTTGAAAAAAATGGCTGTATTTATCTAGTTACCTGTCTTGAGAATGGAAAGACTTATATAGGTCAATATGCATATGAGAATCCTACTGGTAGATACACACGGCACTGGGCTCCTAATCAAAAAGACACCTGTATTTTTCATCGCGCCCTATGGAAATATGGTAAAGATGCATTCAAACTTGAAACACTTGGGATTTTTCCTAGATCCTCTCTGAATAATATGGAAGCATATTATGCGGAGCAGTTCCAATCCTATATGTGGGATACAAATGAAGAAGCCAGTATTCCTGGTGGATATAATATGATGCTGTGTGGTCAGATGAATAGACAAGGAATGAAACATACACCTGAAGCACTTGCTAAAATGTCTGCTTGTGTAAAGGGAAGGAAACATTCTGAAGAAACAAAACGAAAGATTTCTGAAGGCAATAAAGGAAAGAAAATGTCTCCAGAGGCAATAGATAAGCACAGACTAGCAATTATTGGAAAGAAAGCATCAGAAGAAACAAGGGCAAAACAATCAGCGGCAAGAAAAGGGCGAAAGTGGAGTGATGAATCACGAGCAAAATTGTCTGCTGCAAAAAAGGGTGTATCATTTTCAGATGAAGCTAGGGCAAATATGTCAAAAGCCAAAACAGGAACAAAACTATCAGCAGAAGCCCTTGCTGCTCGTAAAGCAAGACCACCTACAGAAAAGCAAATTGCTCAAAGAAAAAAAGCAGCAGAAGCAATGCAGAAAAGGCTAGTTGAGATGAAAGAAAATGGTGAATCAAAAAACAAAGAGTTAAAAAGCCTCCTACTGAAAAACAAATTGCTTGGCGTTTAAAAGCAGCGGAAATTATGCGGGAAAGAAGAAAAGAAAAACTGCAAGCAGAAAAAGAACTATGCGGCGAGTAACCACTCAATAAATTTCTCTCTTTCTGTAACATTATTCTTTTTTATTTCATTTGTCATTATATCATATGCCTTTTGATATGCTTCCTTCTTTTTATTATTATATAAACGAAGCAAAAATAGTTTTTCATATTCGCTATGATTTTTACATTCAAGAATAAATGTCTGATAATAACTTTCAAATAAGGCATTATTATCAGACTTTACAAGAAGAACTTCAGATATCATAATAAAGAAGTTATATTTTATTTCTTTAAACACTAAGTGCCGCTTTGAAATGTTCGTTGGTCTAAATAGATGTGTGAAAGATTAATAGAAGAAATTTCATCTAAATATGATATCTCCGATTTAGATGAAATTCAACCGCCTTCTCCAAATACATTGAATGAGTATAATATAAATTTGTATAATCGTGTTACAAAAGAAATAGCACTTGCATGTTTCATTAAAATTATCGGTGGAAAACAACATATTATGATAATAGAAACTATTAAAAGATATGCTAGCGCAGAAAAGGGGTTAGGTAAAAAAATATTGTATATACTAGCATGTAAGGCGAAAGAGCATAACATTTCTAAGATTTGGTTCATAGCTTCAGCCTTATGGAATAAAAAAAATAGTGTAACTGAACCCAATCAAACACGGTTAGAAAAGTATTATAATAATTTAGGTTTTACAAAAAAAGGAGAAAAAATGAATCCATTTGAACAAGAGTATTATACTTCTCCAGCTGATTTGATTGCAAGAATAGAATCAGTAAATGTAAAAGCAGAAGCAAGAACAAGAAAACGCAATAATAGAAATAGACAAAAGACCCGTAAAAACTAATCTGTATAAAATAGAATGGACGGTCAAATCACTCTGCCGATGAAGCTAGGCGTTGAATTTGTTGGAACAATTTTTTTCCTATCTGTGATTGTATCCACAGGTAACTGGGCTGCAATCGGTGCAGCGCTAGCCTTGTGCGCTTTTCTCGGCGGCGGCATTTCAGGCGGTCATTTCAATCCTGCAGTGACTTTTATGTTTTACATGAAGGACGCCATACCTGCAACAGATGCCGGCCTTTATGTTGTTGCTCAATTAGCGGGAGCGGCCACAGCCCTCTTCGCATATCAGAATTTGGTTGTAAAGCCCATCACAAATTCTCGTGGTCTATAAAGTCTGAAATGCAGCGATCAAAGCCATTAAGATGGCCAACGCAGCTAATTTATTATTTGTGCTAGAAACCACACTAAATCCTTCTTTCACTGAAAGAGAGGCTTTAGGAGTCCCATCAAAATTCAAGCTTTTCGGCACAGCATTGAAATCAGCTTCAGATATCCATACAGGATAGTCATCTTTATCCAATCGTTGCACCCATTTTGTCTGGCGCGGCGGCCAAACACCTGCATCCACTTTACCTTCTATCCAGGTTTTACCCGTATCTGGCCCTGTGCTTCCATTTAAGTCACCAACAGGTAAGCTTTTTAATTCACAATCGGGATATCCCGTTCCCATTGCCGCTGAGAACAAAGGAAATGGATTAAGTGCATCACGCGCATCCTCCAGAATTCCTGGTGCGACTCCTGCAGGAGCCGGTAAGCCCGCTGATTGAATTCCTCTTTTGATTTTTTCACCCAACAGATTACCTTTTGTGACAGAATCCTGATAGATTGTCATTTCTGCGCCATTCGGGCACATGATTCCTGTGCCCACGAACTGACGAAGACCGGGTTTGGCCACATCACGTGTGTTTAAAAGTGATTTTTCACCAAACGCAATAAAATCCACATAATAGTTAATTCCTTGCACGTTTGATACGAGCTGATCGATCGAATCACCATCGCGAACTCCAATTGAACCAGGATCTGGAACCGCATCAGAGAAGCTATATGATACTAAATTTGGTGGTTGAGGCTTATTGGCCATCCCTGTAATTTACTGTGGAATTAAATCAGCCAATTCTATCTAGCAATTCAAGTGCATTTAAGATTGCCTGATCCATGTTGAAATATTTATAGTTGGCTAAGCGTCCAACAAAGTAAATATCTTTTTCCTTCTCTTCTTTTTCTGCAAGAACCCGATATTGTTCATATAATGCCTGATTTTTCGGATTGACAACTGGATAATAAGGTTCACCCACATCTGACGGATATTCTTTCACAATTGTTGTTCTATTTATTGACTGATCCATACCGTAAAAATGCTTATATTCAGTAATTCTGGTAAAAGGCACATTTAATGAACAGTAATTGACTTGTGCCGCGGCCTGAAACTGATGGAGAGGCAGAGTCTCTGTTTCAAAGCGAAGCGATCTATATTCCAAAGGCGGCAACCCAGAATTCTTAAAATATGCATCAATAGGTCCTGTATAGAAAACACGCCCATAACGAGCAAAATCAGTCGTAAATTCGGTCGAAAGCCGAACTTCAATGTTGGGATGAGACAAAATTGCTTGAGCAAATGCTGTATATCCATTTTCAGGAAGAGCTTGAAATGTATCAGTAAAATATTGATCTTCGGATCCATACCGTATTGGAATGCGTGCAACAATTGCAGGATCTAAATCACAAGGATCTCGATTCCATTGTTTCATTGTGTATTCCTTGATAACAGAATTATAAATTTCAGGTCCAAAACGAGATAAAGCTAGTTCCTCTGAATTCGCAGGATTTTGACAAGGAACAATTTTATCTGCTAGAAAGTCGCGCATCTCGTCACCTGTCTTCAAGCAAGTTCCATAGATCGTATTCACCGTTTCTAAATTAATCGGAACAGGAAATGTCTTGTTTCCATCTGTGCCAACTACACGATGAGTGTAAGGAATCCATCTTGAGAATTTCTGCACATATTTCCACACTCTTTCTGATTGAGTATGAAAAATATGAGGACCATATTTTGAAACAAGTATCCCTGCCTCATTTCGAAAATCATAGCAGTTTCCAGCAATATGATCTCGTTTCTCAACGACAACAACCTTTTCATCCCAATTGGCATAATGTCGCGCAACAACACATCCTGATAATCCAGCACCCACAACAAGAACAGTCATTAGTGTTTTTAATAGCCACAAGTTTAAGTTTAAATAAGAAAATTTGAACTTAAACTCAAAGTCAAAGATTTTCAATGGAATTTGACGAATCACTTTGGTTAAGTATCAAAGACTTTACAATAACAGATATCCAAGAACCTGAAGAAAATAGGGAAGCAGTAGAAGACACAAACTGGATATGTCCTTCTTGCAAAAACGAAGGTCAGGTTGAAGAAATTAATGAGGAGATGATCTGTAGAAAATGCGGAACCGTGCTAGAAACTTTAATCCTACAGGGTCCCGAATTTCGTTGGTTTGGCAGCGAAGATCGCAATCCTGATCCTTCCCGATGCTCATGCCCAATTAATCCTCTACTTCCCGAATCAAGTTTAGGAACAACTGTGCTTGTAAAGGCAAATCATAGCCGGGAAATGCAAAAGATTAAACGCTATCATTTGTGGAATCAAACTCATCACAGAGAACGAACCCTTTGGAATATCTTTGACAGCCTTCAAATACGGGGATCCAATGCTGGAGTTACGCCAGCTGTTGTAGAAGAAGCTAAACGTCTTTATCATGAAGTGTCAAGACAAGTCGTTGTAAGAGGCACACAGAGGGAAGCGCTTCTGGCTGCTTGTTTATATGAATCATTAAAGACATGCCGTGCAAGCAGACGTCCTTGTGATATTGCAAAAATATTCAAGATTCAAACAAGCCAAATGACACAGGGAATCAAGCATTTTCAATTCTTGTTTGAGCAAGCGCAAAGAAGAGAAGGCCATTCATCCAATCATATTCGTGATCAACTTCTGAAGAGCTGCACATATAAGGATTTTATTGAACCATTCTTGCAGAATCTCCATCTAACGCGGGAGAAGCATCTAGAAACGACTGAGCTAGTTCACCTGATTTGCGCGCGTATTGAAGAGTGGGGTTTGGTTCCCGAGAACACACCTCCATCCTTAACCGCTACAGCAATTACAATGTCCTTGAAGCATTTATATGAAGTAACTAAGGAAAAAGGATATAATAAAATACCAAAGGAAATTGCCGCTGCATGCGATATTAGTGTTGTAACGATACAAAAATGTTTAAAAAGACTTCAACCCTGGCAAGAATCTATTCTTACAGGGAAACTATAACTCAATCTTACACAAAAATTACTCTACGATAAGATTAGGGATGGGTGCTTCAGTAAGTTCCTTAGGATCATCCGGTTTAACTTCTTTTTCAACTGCAGCAGCAGATCAAAAAAGAGATATGCTAAATAAGATTTTCAGAGGTCTTTACCAAAATGCCAATGAAATAGATATGGATGCTTTAACTAAACCAACTTTATGTTCCTCATATGTGTTTAGATTGCAGAGCGCAATTAAAGATGCAAGAGAAGCTGAAAAAAAAGGTGAATTAAAATTTTTAATGGTTGATGTGGGTGGTCAATTAGATCGTGTTGCATTTCATCCGACTAAAAGGAAGATGCAAACAGAAGCAGAACTTTGCAGAGAAATGGCTATTTTTTATTTGCAATTAATTTTTTGCCTTTATGTTAGTTCATTCACAAGTAATAGAGATAACAGAGATTATTTTGCTCGTCCTTATTCACGCAGCCATACAAGAAAACATAGGCAGCGGGGTGGTGCACAACCCATTGTTGGCATTGAAGCATTTGTCTCCGCAAAATATCAACATCCGAATGCTCGATCTTTAGAGGAACCTGAGAATGCACAATACTTTTATCAACTTTACCCTATAGGAATTAGTGAAGGTAATCCAGAAGTTTTATTCCAAAAACAAGTATCTGGAAATAGAAAGGTATATTTTTGGGTGCTTCTAACAAATCCTAAGAGGGCAGTTAAGTTTTCTGTCCAGTTCTCGGAAGGATCTCATGAGTCATTCGAAATGGTTATATACAGATGCCGTGTTTCAAGAGATTGTAATATTCCTGTTCTAAAAGGTATTGCATCAATCCGCGGATCTTCTTCTGATTTAAAATTCAGTTTTAATACTGGTGGCAACGTTCTAAAAGAAATTTATAGAATTACAGATTTAAATGATTCTTTATCTATGGATGATCTTGTAAAAGTTTTACGAGTTGCTGCAAAAGCAGATCCTGATCAATTAGAGGGAAATAGCCGATACATTTTGAGTATGGGACAACAGACACAACGAATCATACCTCTACGAGGCATTGAAACAATTGCCGCCGGTCTTGAAGAAACCAAAGGTGCTGGATTTGCAAAGATGGCCTCTGAATTTAAACAGTTAATGGTAAAAAATAATCCTAATTTATATCAAATTCGCAGAAATATGTTAACTGAAGCGGGAAATCATATTCAATCATGGAGTTCATCATTTTCAACGGATACGATACGCCGCGTTATACAAACATTCAGTAAAGGTTCGAGCAATTTTACACCTGGAGGTGGTGCAATACTAGAAAGATTATCTCAATCATATAGCCAATGGGATAATTTAAGAGAAGCAACAGAAAGAAGATACAAGTCTTTTGATCGTAATCGTCGCGAAGTTCTTGTTCCCAGCCGCATAGGCCAATTGAAAGTATTTCGTGATCGCCTAGACAATGTCCACAACAAGTATACGATGGATATTGCTAGAATTATTGAACGAAGCGTAATTAAAAGCGCTGGTCCTAATTTTATCATAAATCCAGATTTCTTTAATCCTGATCGTGTTCCTCTTACATCATTAAAAAAGCTAAATTTAATTATTGAAGAAACAGGAGAAGTTGTTTTGAAATATTTCATTGAACTAGAAAATATCACGCAAGAGGCATTCAATACGGTATTCAGCATGATCCGCATGTAAATATTTTATGCGTAAAATGCAAATCAAATATAAATTTATCATCAATAATGAGCTATAAGATCATTATTGCTAGATACAATGAGTCGCTTGATTGGACACGCAAGCTAATAAAAGAAAATTTAATTATTTACAACAAGGGAAGCCCTCTTGATCCAATTGAGTTTCCTCCATCTATAATGGAAACGCGACAGAATTTAGGAAGAGAATCTGAATCTTTCTTTCATTATATTATTAATCATTATGATAATTTACCTGATTATGTGATTTTCTTGCAGGGAAATCCATTTGATCATATGGATGGAATTACTCCCGAAAATTTCAAAGAAAATATTGATATTTTACTACAGTCAAAGCCGGATGATGTCATGCCATTCATGCATGGAGCAATCTATGAAGAACATTATCGTTTTCCTTCAATTAAATCGAAAGAATATGCCCAATTGTTTTTTAATGTGGATTTTCCTCAAGGAACTATTTTTTCTGCTGGATGTCAGTATTTAATTCCCAAGCAGAATATTCTTGCTAGACCTATTCAATTCTTTATGAGAATTCACGGAATGTTATTAAATCAAAAAGAATTTACAAATCATGTGGCATCTTTAGAGCCCTATGATTTTGACCTATATTCAATAAATGCATGGTGTTTAGAAAGACTCGTATTATTTATTTTTTCGAGCAAAATTCCTTTGCAAGAAAACATGAAGCAGAAAAAATATTTAGTGATTGGCGGAGCAGGATTAAATGGAAGCAATCTGGTAAATATTTTATCAAAAGATAATACAGTTATTGTCTTAGATAATTTGACTGCAGGTGACCTCAATACTATTAAGATGAATGATAATATCCATTTTATTCATGGATCTATTCTTGATAGCCAGATCTTAGATACTGTGGGTTATGTTGATGAAATATTTCATTTTGCAGGAATGAGTAAAGTTCCATCCTCTGTAGAAAATACGGATATTCATTTTTGCGCGGATAAAAATATTCTTGGAACACTTAATGTTTTGAAATTTGCATCCTCTTACAGAAAACCAATGAAAGTTGTTTATTGTGCATAGAGAAGATCATTAAAAGTGCATGTATGGAATCAGATCAAGAGAAGGTGGTTGACCCCAGCATTCAAAAATAGAATAATACGATGAAGCAGTCCATCCTTCTTCACCGTTATATGGAATTTGATTACTAGAACACCATACTTGAATATTGCTCGGTAGCACTTTCCGTAATTCATCTAACGTAACTTGACCTTTGCACCAACAGACATCCCACTGTTCTTCATTGGAAGGAAATGTTACTCTCCATGTATTATAGATAACGACACCTCCTGCAGGAAATCTAAAGTTTAGATTTTTCTTTTTCTTGGGAACAGGTGTATTCAAACCGTTTGTCCATGCATATGTGGATGTCAGCATTGGAGGAACTATTCCAGATAAGAATGATTTTGTTGAAGATTCACGAACACCAATAATAGTAAATGGTTTTTGATCCACTAACCATTCCATATTAAATGCTTGTTTGAGTAAATGCTCGATTAGAATTGACACATATCCTTTACCTCGTGCTCCACGTTTTACACAAATGCAATCAACTGATAAAATGATTTGTGGAACTTCAGATATCTTACGCAGCATAAGAGTTGCAACTAATTCATCATTTTCGGAGAACCCCCAAATTCTGCAATTAGAATCTGTGATCCAATCATGAATCTGTTGATCGGGTGGCATAAAAATCCAATCCTCTTCACAATAATGGGTGCCCCAGAAATATTTCAAGAGTGGTAAATGATTGGGCATAAATCGCCGAATTTGACTTCCTGCAGGAAGTTGTAGAGTCCGAATAATTGATTTATCAAAGATAGCATTTGGATTATTACATAGATGAATTCCCCGCGACCAAACCATTAATAAATTTGAATACTTAAGTTACAGTTGGTTAACGCAGATAAATGGACTCTACCGAAATTAAAAAGAAACCGAGATGCCCGTTTGATGGCTGCAGCCGTAAACTAACATTGGTTGACTCGACAACTCTTTGCAAATGTAATCTAGCATTTTGTCCAAAACATCGGCATTCGGAGGATCATAAATGCACCTTTGACTATCAGAAAAAGGCGCAACGTGATCTTAGTAATTCATTGGTCAAGACAATTGGACAAAAGATTGAGGTGATTTAACCTGAAGCAGGAATGCTCCAATGCTTCATAGAAGGATATTTTTCATTTAGGGATTTTATCCATGACATACATGTTTCATACGAAATCGGTTGTCCATGACCTTCAAAACCATTCTCTGTCCTCCAATACAGAATATACAGTGTTTCCAGCATTTTAATTTTAAATAATCGTAGGATGTATTTCAAATTTTTTTGGGCCTTCTACTTAACCAAGAAGATGAGATACTGATATTCATAACCAATTGTTTTCAAATCCACATAATCCCGATGCCGGAAACCTGAAGCCTCTGCATCTTTTACAATCTGTTCCATGCTTGGCATATATACATCATGGCGTTGTTTTCTTATTGTGCCATCCTTGAATTTAAATTCCTCTGTAAATGATCCAGTTTCTTTATCCAGATCAAAATCCGCCTCATATTCAAACTTCTCAAAGACGACCGATGATTTTGTAATTCTCTTCTTAGAATATCGCTGAAGAGAAAAAGCAGGAAAAGGCGACGCCGAATCCAAGATAGGATCAAACTTTTCTCTATTCACAACATGCAATGCAAGAATAGAACCAGGTTTCATCCATTGGAAACAATTACGAAACACATCCCGACGATTAGGAAAATAGTATAAACTAAAATAAAAGAAACAAACAATATTAAATTGATCGGGTGCAAAAAGATCGGTTGTAAGAGCATCACCAATCTTCCAATCTACATGTTTCAAAGAAGGAAACTTAGATTTACATTTATTAATCATGGCTTGGCTCCGATCAACACCAGTTGCAGCACCACATCCCAACTTCATGAATTCAGATATATGATCTCCTGTTCCACAACCAACATCAAGTAGATTCCATGTTTCTTTTTCTGTAATTAGTCTCTTACAATATTTATCAATAATTTCCACTTCATAAGGAATTCTTTCTTTTTGGCCTTGAACAAGTTGGTCGTAGATTCCTGCATAGAAACCATCATATAATTTATCAGTCGGGATTATGATTTCTTTTTCCGATGCATGATGCCCCGTAAATCCTTCTTCTGTTGAAGAGGTCCATTCAAATGACAGTCGCTGAATTATGTAAACAGTCAAGCAGAATAGAAAAAAGAAAAGTGGAATCGTAATATATAACATCCCTCTTTTCTTTGACGAAGAAAAGAACTAGTTCTTTTTAAACATATTAAATCCGCCATATCTGTATGGCTGAGACAATTACCGGATTTGCTTCGGCGGAAGTTGTCCGAACACTGCTAGGATGCATTATTCAAGGTGATAGAACCAGTGCCCAACGATGGACAGCCGAACTTCTCTGCTCGGAAAAAGGATATCCCAAATTACTAACAGTCTATATTTTTCTAGGATTCCGATATTTTTTATCCTCTAGCAATGCATGGGTTTTGTATACCCGGACTAAAATTCGTCTGCTAGAAGAAAGATGGCGCGCATCAGGAGCTAATTTGAGATCATTTCGTAATTCAGTTGAAGTAAGAAGTCAAGTAGCTGAATGGACAGAAATTTGGTTGCAGCAACAACAAAAAACACCAACAAAACTTCCCACTAAAAAAGAAGTCTTTATAGCAGCCGCCTCTTTAAAAATTAGTCTTAAGAAATCACCAACGCCATCCTTGCATCCCTGTGTATCTAGTGTTTGGAAACCGCATTATGATTCAGATGATCTGCGAATTCTTAGCAATGAAATGATGTGGGCTATTCAGTATAATCAAATTACGAGAGCAACAATATATTTTTCCTGGCTTTGGGAACTTGATGATGAACGAGCAAAAAACAAGGCTGTGCATCTTCTGAAAAGAGGGCCTAAACATCTTAGTGACTCTGTTAGAGAACATATTGGTTGGTTTATATTTTCACTGCTGGAATACTATGCAACTATGCTGCAACTTAAGAAAGATATGATTTTAGAAGTGCTAGAACTATGGAAAGAGTCATGGCTCATCTTGGGTAAACAGCAACGGAAACAAACAATGGGTGCAATTATTATTTGGTTAACAGAAGGTCATCTTCTTTCATCACAGCTTATTAAGATTCCCGATCAAGTTCGTATTACAATTAGTGAAACTGAACCTATTTATAGCATTATTAAGAATGAAATGGAATCACATCAAGAAAAAAAACAAGAGGCTGCAGCTGCAGCTGAGAAAAAGGCTGAATTGATTCAAGATAAATTTTCAATGACACCTGCACAAAAGGAAAAAGCAGCCATGAAAAAGATGGAAGAAGCAAATAAACATATTGCGGCGGCGCTCGGAATAGATTTTGAAGAATTTGATGACTAGATGTAGGGATGGAAGCATTAGGTGCAAATATACAAACAACATTGAGTAACAATTATTCAACTCAATACCGAGAAATAATGGATAACTTTCCTGGTTGGATTATTGCAGGAATCTTTCTGATCACAATCATTATCGTAGTTTCTGTTCACAGTTTTGATTATTACACTCCGGCAAATTTAAACACACACTCGAATGCATTTATTAAGAAGTGGGAACCTGTGTATGGAGCAGCATCAGCCAACCGTAAATCTCTAGCAGACTATCTCTATTCTTTGGAGCAAAAGAAGCAGTTAGAGCCTTCACAAAAATGTTTAGCTAATTTTTATATTATGACTGCAAATGGAGCTGGACTATTCTTACCCGGTGAAGGAGGTTCTCTTCCAATCTGTTCAAATGAAGCACTTTCCTATACATTAAGAGCAGGATGTCGTGGATTTGTCTTTGATGTGATTGAGCGTCTTCAAGATAAAGGAGTGCCTGTCATTATGACAGTAGATGCCAATCCTGATAAGAAATGGAGACAAATTAGCATGAATTATGTTCCCTTTCGTGATCCGATAAATCGTTTGAGGGCGGAAGCATTTGGCGAAGGATCAATGGGTGCACAAAAAGTTGTCCAACTTAAAAATACATCAGATCCTATTTTCATATATTTACGATTCTTAAAACTACATACACCGGGTTTCTATAATGCAGTAGCGGATGCAATTGATAATGCCTTCAAAGATTATAAATTGGATTACACATGGTCTGCTGGCCGCCGAGAAACTGATTTTTATGCAACTAATATTGAAGAATTCATGGGCAAAGTAATTATAATTAGCAATCAAATGCCTTCTGGAACCCGGTTGCAAGATATGATTAATATTGTTCCACCTTCATCAGTAAAACCTTTTTTTATCGGCAAAGATATTTCCAATATAACCACAGACCAAATGCAGCAGACACAGGCTATTATACAACAGCATGTTTGTTTAGCAATGGATCCTTCCGAAACACCTGAAGCGCAAAATAATACAATTGATTGGCAAAGGGCCCAGCAACTAGGAATACAAATGGTTGCAATGAATTTTTTCAAAACAGGAGCAAGTGATAATTACAAAAATTCATTTGGTGAATATTCTTTTGCTCTAAAACCCGCCGAGATCAGATATACAGTTAAGTTAATGCAGAAGGCGAAAAAACCGGGTCCAGAAACCGACATGAAAGGAGGAAAAATAGATAATCCTAGTTTAATTTTACGTATGTAGATTTATGTTTTATAATTATAGTTTTTACACATTTACGAGCAGGTTCTCCCATTCAATCTTGCCATTGCTCTGAAGGAACCGGAGGATGGTTGAGTTCTTCGTCTTAGCCACATTCTTTTCCTCCTTTGAATACGTGATTGTAATTGTGATATCAAGCGCCGAATCCCAATCATCCTTGTAATAGCGCTTTGTATGAATCTTAGGATCTGAGTTCTGAAACCAGTTATCATCTGCAAGACCTAGCAGAGAATCGCGATTATGAGTCGCAATCCTCTTGTTATCTGCGGAAAGCCAATCATCATTCTGCTCCTTTGTCATGAAGCGCTGACGAATCATCTGAATAAAGAGGGAGCCCTCGGGAAACTCGGGTGTGCCTACCCATTTTGCGGTGCCATTCCAAGCCTGATAGACATTCTTCTGAATCTGAGTCCACTCGAGATCAGCCCGAGAAACAAACTTATTTGCCTCAAGAGCGGTCGAGATCATTCGACTAACATCTGAAACACTTAGCATTTCTACCGGAGGAAGAGCCTCAAGACTCTTCTGCAGAGAAAGCTCTAGATTATGAATCTTCTTCTCAACTTCGGCCGTCTTCGACTTTGATACAATCTCAGCAGCAAGCTTCTGCTCTAGGGCCGAAACAGCAGCCGTAATCTTAGCAAGTTCCGTATTCACCTTTGACTCAACTAGAGTTGCATTCTTCTCTACAATCTGGCTAAGATCATTCAATCTGGTGTCATGCATATCATCGGACATCTTAACATGATCATGAATGAGTGCAGAAATTCGAGAATTTACTTCCTGAAGATCAGCTGACTGGTGCTCGAGACGCTCATGGAGGGCATCAATATCTAGCCTAAGACTAGTATGCATATTCTCCGAATTTTCCAAGACTTCATCTTCCTCAACTGACTTTTCATCTTCCTCAACTGACTTTTCATCTTCCTCAACTGACTTTTCATCATCCATGTCATGATCCGAATCATTATCAATAATCATATCATCGGGATTAGCGGGAGTAAGATCAAGATGAGCAGGAAGTTGTGCATCTACTGAAGGAGGATGATCGCAACAAGAATCGGAGACAACATCTTCAATCGAATCCATCGTAAGAGCATCCTGTGAATTCATACGATTACGACGCACAAAATCCTTAAAAGTTAGTGCCATATAATATGACAGAATACCGATACAGCCAATTACACAAGCAAAAGCTACCATTACAATTTCGTTAGAAGTAGTATTCATTTCCATTTCTTAAGACTCTAGTTCTGTGCTATGCTTTTACAAAAAATATGGGTCAAATTTTTTTACTAGTATAGAATTATCAGATAATTTGCTCTTATAGGGTAGGGATGGATAAGATATCCGATGCTGCAATAATTGTGCAAAAATATGCAGATGAAGCTGATAAATTTAGAAAATCAGTCACTTCAATGGATAAACAAGCAAGTCGAATTATTACAATTATTGAAACATTTTTGAAAGAGAAAAAAAGAATAATTTATGGAGGAGCGGCGATTAATGCTCTCCTTCCAAATTCTCTTAAATTCTATGATCCAGTCTATGATCTTCCAGATTATGATTTTTTAACACCCGATGCTCTTACAGATTGTGCTCTTCTTATGGAAAAATATAAGATAGCTGGTTACATAGATGTGGAAACAAGGCTGGGAATCCATGAAGGAACATACAAGATTTTTGTTAATTATAGAGCGGCTGCAGATATTACAGAAATTCCTAAAGACATTTACGAACGCATCCATAAAAAATCACGGAAACGAGATGGGCTTTTTTGCGCGCCGCCCGATTGGTTACGCATGGCGGCCTATCTGGAGCTAAGCCGGCCTTTAGGAGATGTTACCCAGCGTTGGAAAAAAGTATTTACCCGTCTGCAAATATTGAATAAAGTGTATCCATTAAAAGTTGCCAACTGTAAAGATCCGGATGAGAAAACCCGTTTTCCTCCAAAGAAAAGAAAACAGCTTCACGCAATAATTTTAAAAACTCTTACAGATACACGATCCTTATTTGCTGGAGCAATGCTAGAAGGAATCTATAAAGCACTCCAAGAACAGAGTGCAACTACAGAAAAAATACTTGGCACTTCGTTAATTAAATATGATCCCAGATATGTGATTATAACAGAAACTTTGGATGAGACAACTAATTATTTAGCTGCAGAAACAAAGGCTCAATTTCCAGCAAATGAAGTAAAAATTCTAACTTTCAAAGAACTTGGCGAACTTCTGCCAGAAAGACGGGAAGTCATGTTTGCTGGTCGACGAATTGCAACTATTTTTCCCACAGTTGCATGTCATGCTTTTTACACAATGAGTATTTCTCTACCAGATAACAAAAAAAAACAGAGTTCGGAAGAAGAAAAGAAGTCAGAAGAAGAAAAGACAGAATCCTACTTAGTTCGCGTAGCATCAATGGATACAAGCATTACTTTATTGTATGCAATGTGGTTCGGTAAGCTGCAAAAAACAGTAGGTCTTCGTATTTTATGTGTATTGCAATCGCTTATTGAAGTTGAAGCACATATGCGCCTAGATAATCCTAAAGAGTCTAAGATAACTCTTTTCCCTTACACATGTTTAGGACATCAACCGTCATTACCTGAGCTCAAGAAGGCCCATAGAGAAAGAGTTCTAGAAAAGAAAGAATCTGTTAAAAAATATCTAGAAAGTATATTACACAAAATGGAAGATACCGTGGTTTAAAAAAATAAAAAAAAAAGAAGAAATGATTTAATATGACAAATTTATCGTATTGTGTTATGGTTCTTGCAGTAGGTGATATTTCTTATAAAAAACACGCAAAAGAAGTATTGCAACATTATTTCAAGGCGCATTCTATCCCTCATGTTTTTATTGAAGAGGTGCCAAAAAATATAGATTTGAAAGACTCCCATCCATCATGGTGGAAACTTCTAGCACATTCAATCTTACCTAACATAGATTTTATTATCTGCTGGGACTTGGATCTTCTTCCTTCGACCGCGACTGTAAATGTAATTAGTGATTTTAATATGAATAGGCTGTGCATGGCTGTAGATTCAACAAAGAGGAATTTTCCTGAAGAAGAAATATGCAAGATGATGCCCAATTTCAGATATAATGGTGGACTTATTGGTATTCCTAAATCTATGCAAGGCTTTACCAAATTTGTCTTTGAATCAAATGCGCCTGGTGAATTGCCAAGTTATGAACAATATTATTTGAATGAATGTATTGCTGTAAATAAAATTCCTTTATATGAACTTCCTTCTGATTTTAATGTTTTTTATGGTCACCCACATTTTAATGAAGCTAGATTACAGCATTATACTGGTTCTGAAGAGGCCAAATCATTTATTACATCACATTACGAAAGATATTTTGGTATTCAGACTTCAACAGAGAGTGTAGCAGAGCCTTCTTATAAGAAATATGATACACGGATAAATATGATAAGTGATTTAGTTCCCGAGGGTGCAGCAATCTGTGAAATGGGTGTTTTTAAGGGTGATATGGCTAAATTTGTGGATAGACTTATTAATCCTTCACTCTTTGTATTAATTGATTTTTTTACAGGAATAACAGGATCGGGTGATCAAGATGGTAACAATTTTGAATATGTAGATTTAGAACAAAGTTATATTCAATTAAGAAAATATTTTGAAAAGAATCCAAATATTAAAATCTTAAAAAATGATACAGTTTCAGGTTTAGCTCAGTTTCCAGATGAATCATTTGATATGATCTATATTGATGCAGATCACTCCTATGAAGGATGTAAGAGGGATTTAGAAGCATCTTACAAGAAACTTAAGAAAGGTGGATATCTGATGGGTCACGACTATGAAATGAATATGAAAAAGGCAAAGACAACATATTCTTTTGGAGTTAAGAAAGCAGTAGATGAATTCTGCAAGAATTACAATGAAACAATTTGTGCGAAAGGATATGATGGATGTGTATCCTATGCTATTCGGAAAACATAATGTTTTTTAAAATACTTACCTGTAAAGCATGCCAACATATTACTGTATTTTTCCCCATGATAATAATGTTAAAGTTATTATACCTGAACATCAATATTCAGATATGTTTTCTACAAGAGGATATCATGAACCGGAGTTTAGAAAAATTCACACATATATGATTAATAATAAAATAATAGATACGGAAAAAAATTTCATTGATTTGGGAGCTTGGATAGGTGATAATACACTTCCATGGGCTAAAAATATAAAAGGAACAATCTATGCAATTGATCCATCCGTCGCTAATTGCGAATTTATTTATTTCATGAAGGAATTAAATGAATTAAAAAATATTGAAATTATTCCTTTAGCAATTAGTGAAACAGAACGAATTGTATCAACAAATGATGAACTTTTTCATTGCTCTTTTGCCGGCAAAGATGAAGGTAAGTATAAATTAAATAGTTACAGTCTTGATTTTTTAATGGGTCAAGGAATTCTTAAAAATATTGGATATATTCATCTTGATGTTGAAGGATACGAATACAATGTCATAAAAGGAGCAAAACAGCTTATTGATTTATATAGACCAATTATAACATTCGAGCAGCATTTGGAAACAGATGATATTGCTGGAATTTGTCAGTTAGTTAAGGAGAAAATGTATACCATTTATCTCATTAATGAAATTTTGCCAGGATGCAGACCGGATTGTCGTAATTATTTAGCTTTTCCTAGTGAAATGAATTTGGATTTTATTCAACGAGATTTGGATGCTTACCCTAGTCTTAAACTGCTAGAAATTGTTAATCCACTTCCTCAATCTTAGGTCCTGCTCCCCCTTCTCCCCCTGCTCCCTCATACATCTTAGTAATGATAGGCCGGCACACCGCTTCAACTTCCTTATACTTATCCTCAAAATCCAACGTATTTGCTGAATCCGAAGTTTCTAGCCACTGGAATCCTGCAGTTACTGTGTCTTCCAGCGTCTTTACTCCATCCTGACCTAGCTTCTCCTTCACCTTTTCATCCTGCGAAGTGGAGCGAACCTGGTAAAGATATGCCTCCAGCTTATTCTTTGCCTCCACGCGCTCCATCACCTTCTTATCATCATCAGCAGCTAGTTCAGCTTCACGGATCATGCGCTCAATCTCCTCCTTCGGCCTTGATGATGAATTCTGGATCGTGATTGACTGGCTCTTGCCTGTCGACTTCTCCGCCGCTGCAACGCTCAAAATACCATTTGCATCCAGATCATAGGTGATTTCAATCTGTGGAACACCCCTTGCCATCGGTGGAATGCCATTTAGATCAAGATCTCCAAGATGCTGGCAGTCCCGCGTCATAGCACGTTCACCCTGAAAGACTCGAATCTTGACCTGCGTCTGATTATCAGAATACGTTGAGAATGTTTGGGACTTCTTGGTGGGAATAGTAGTGTTGCGCTTGATAAGCGGTGTCATTATACCACCTGCCGTCTCCACTCCCAGCGTTAAAGGCGTAACATCTAGCAGAATCATCTGATCCAGTTTGGATGAATTACTTCCAATTAGGATTGCACCCTGCACCGCTGCACCATAGGCTACCGCTTCATCCGGATTGATTGACTGACATAGTTCCTTGCCACCAAAATAATCCCGCAAAAGCTGCTGAATCTTAGGAATGCGGGTAGAGCCGCCAACTAGAACAATATCATGAATATCATTCTTACTCATCTTGGCATCCTTCATGGCCTGATCCACCGGTTCCATCGCCTTCCGGAAGATAGATTCACAGAGGGACTCAAACTTAGCACGGCTTAGCACAATGCTCAAATCCTGTCCATCCAAGATTGAATCCACCTCAATTGTAGCCTGCGTAGATGTAGATAGAACGCGCTTAGCCCTCTCCACCGAAGTGCGAAGACGGCGCATGGCCTTAGGATTTGTCTTAAGATCCAACTTAGTCTTCTTGCGGAACTCATCGCAAACCCAATCGGAAATAATATTATCAAAATCTTCGCCACCCAAATGCGTGTTTCCTGCAGTAGACTTAACTTCAAAGATTCCATCCTCAATTGTCAGAATTGAGATATCGTGCGTGCCACCACCACAATCAAAGATCAGAATGTTCTTTTCACCCTTTGTCTTATCAAGACCATATGCAATCGCTGCAGCCGTTGGTTCATTGATGATTCGCAGCACATTAAGACCCGCAATGACTCCAGCATCCTTCGTAGCCTGGCGCTGCGCATCGTTGAAATATGCAGGAACAGTGATTACTGCATCGCGAACTTCTTCACCAACATGCGCCTCAACCATCGCCTTCATCTTCTGCAAGAGCATCGCTGAAATCTCCTCGGGATAATACTTCTTCTCACCATCCTTGGTTGTGACCACAATCTGAGGCCGGTCTGAAGAATCGGCAATAACCTTAAACGGATAGCGCTTGATGTCATCTTGAACTGTCGGGTCACTAAATTTGCGTCCAATTAGACGCTTAGCATCATATACTGTATTAGAGGTGTTTCCAGCAGCCTGTGACTTGGCCGCATCACCGATAAGACGGTCTGAATCCGTAAAGGCAACATAGGAGGGAATACTGCGTGCTCCGGATTCAGAGGCAAGAATTTCAACGCGATCATTCTGCCAGAGACCGACACAGCAATATGTAGTCGCCAAATCCATTCCCGCGCACCACTTTGATCCTGACTTTTTTGCAGACATCCTATTGATTTGTAATGTATAGGATCTCTTTAGATTCTTTTCTCAGATTTTATTACATAGTTAAGGTGCAACAGGTGAATTTGTTGCACCCATTGCAATATCACTATCATCTATTTGACCGTTTTTTAACCTATCACTCTTCTCCTTCAGTTTTTGTTGAATTTTTTCACACACCTTTAGTTCTGCTATAACAGGTGGAAGAAGAGCAGTGAGTTTGGTTAAATCTGCGTAGATTTGTTTTTTCAAATCATCCGATACTGCTGGAAGATTCTGGGTAGGCGCTGGACAAGAATTCATAAATTCTTGGAGTGCTGTTAAGTTGGCAAATCCTTCAATGCCGCCTTTTGTTCCATATCCATGCACATTGGGAGACACCCATTTGAATAAAATAATAGAAGCTGTTTTAAGAATCTTAGCATTTTCTTTTTCTGATTTTTGAATTGCTAACCAATCTTCCAAATTTCCTGGCATATTATCAAAACATTCTAGTGTTGGAGTCCCGTCGCATGAGTTCCCTAGCGTATCATTTCGTTTAGCCATCATCTGAGAATTAGCTTTTGCTTCTCTGTCAGGTTTTCCAGCATCATAGACTGCTTGAATTTCAGCGGGACCCTTATCTGAAGGAATATCAACTTGAGTATTTAGGACAGTTTCAAATTCAGTCGCAACACCAGTATTTGTAAATTTATCTAGAGTGCAAACACGGCCTTTGATATTTGTTATTGCTGTTGTAAGTTTAGTGGATAATTCAAGGCAGACTGAATATCCGGGTAAATCTTCAAAGTTTTCTTGTCTCTTGCATCCACTAAACATGACATATAAGATAACTCCAAACAGAATTGCTACAAATAATCCTGCTAGAGGTATCGCATTCTTAAATATATCTGTTATTGATTGATTAGCTCTAGCTGCCGCCGATGCAGCTGCTCTAGAAGCCAAAGCATCAGCCATCCCTAAAAGAAGAAAATATATTTAGTATAGGAATGCCTTCTCCGAGAAATTGTTGTAGTCCATTAAATATTATAAAACCACAGAGATTTACTGATTGTTGTCTTCCTCCACTTCCTGATTTTGAAACAATACCTGTAAATATTTCATGGATAAACAATGATTATGGTGTATTTCCTGTTCCTACTTTAATCGAAGGTGGCTCGGTTGACTCTACTCCTGCCATTTATTCAATAACGTTCAGTGATAATAATCCAATATTTTTTAATAATAGTTATTACTATGAAGCTGATTCGACTGATATTGTCGCACCCACTTTAGACATCTCTGTCGAACTACCTACAGATAACGGTTTTAATACAGGCACTGTGCTATTTGAGGCTTATTCTACTCTTCCCTTGTTCTATGGATGTGGCTTATCTTCACCCGGTATCTATCAAGGATATAATTTTATACAGCCTGATGGAATTTATCCAGTTGTATTTACATATTTACCAGGCCAAGTTCTAAGATATGTAATTACTGCAACAGATCAAACAGTTTATTTAGATAATCAGATACTAAGTTATTATGTTTCAGATAACTTTGATTATAGTGCGTGGAAATTACAATTGGTAAATTTCGGTTCAGATGGTGCTTCAGAAAATTATCTCTATACACCATCAACCTGGAAAATCAAAGTAACAATTCCACCAATTATTAATCGGATACTTTATCCTCCAAAAATTATTGGTTTAATTGGAAACTGTTATGTTAGAAGGCCTGACCGCAATAATGTGCCAGAATCCCTACGAATGTTAAAGGAACAGTGCACTACAGTTACAATTAACAAGGAGACAAAGACAGTTGTATCAGGTATGGCCCTAGATTTATTAGCCATTCCAACAGCAGGTGCCGCATCTGCATCCGTTACAACTTCGGTAGCAAGAGATGCAACCTTGTTTGCATTTTTAAATAACCCAGCAATGCGTTTCAATGAATTCCTAGGACCTTTACCACCGGCTCCACCTTGTCCGACCACTCCCATCAATGCAGGAGTTCCGAAACCATCTATTATTGGATGCGGTCCGGGATCTATACGACCTTATTATCCTTGAAAAAATCTTTTCTCTAGATAGAAAATGGGTCTCCAGAACTTAGATGCAAGTGTCACGACAATGAAGTTAAGAGCGGCAACTCTTTACAACTATAGATTGGCTTCTTTGAATGCATCTCTAAGCCAGAATCCTGTCCTAGTTGTTCTACCGGAACAGACTTCTCAGATGTCTGAGGAAGTTGTTCCTAATAGACAGTATGGATCTCTTGTTTCCCAGCAGTATTCCACACTCAGAACAACGGGTCTTTACCCGACCAACGAGAGAAATCCGGGCGGCCAGTAAGCTAAAAGTTCCCCCATCGATTAGGATGCATCGCTGTAGCTAGAAGCTCTTCCCGAAATCGCTGTGTTCTTGCAATGCAACGACAGAACTTAATCCACATATTTGTTTGAAATCTGCGTGCTACGAGCACCTGATTCCATTCAACAGCCTCATTTAACCAATTTCGATTTACATTTATAATAAATCGTCGGCGAATATCCCTCTGAAGAATAATTGGTTCCTTCGTTAGCCAATTGTGTGAAAGATTTATTGAACAGAGTTGGGAGTTCATGTTAAGAGTAATTAAGACATCATTAATTTGATTATATGATGCATTAACAACTGTTAGACTAGATTGAATTATTGTCTTCAGGCTTCGAAGCTTGTTTCTTGCAATATCAATATGATGAACTTTGGGAGGCAAGGCTGGGAATTCCGTTAACTGATTATGATTGAGATAGAGTTCTAGCAGATTAGGTGGTAGCGGAGGAACTTCTGTAAGATTATTATATCCTAAATCCAGCTTTGTTAGTCTTTCAAATTGGTTTAGAGGCGGCATGCTCTTAATTCCACATGCAGAACAAAAGAATATTTCAATCTGCTTGGGTATTTGATCTGCTGGAATTTCAAGAATTTGATTATTTTCAATGGATAAGAATTCTAAGTAGGATGGAAGATTTGCAGGAAAGTGGAAAAGTAAATTACTATTTAGCCATAGTTCTTTCAAGGTGGGTGGAAAGACCATATCTAAGAAAGCACTTTCATGGATATAATTAAATCCGAGGTCAAGAGTTTCAATGGTTGGAGGCCATGCATCAGGTAGCACAGTTATCATATTCTTACGAGCATCAATCTTAAGAACATGACAATCTAAATGGGGTAATTGAGTTAGCTTATTTCCACGAACATTTATTTTATAAAATGTCTTGCCTGTAACATCTGGCAAGTCCACTAAGGACGAATCATTGAGAACAAGATTTTGCATCTTGGCTTTTAATTTCTGCTAGAATATTTCAATTTTATACACACTGACCGTTCACCATCCTCTTGGGGGCAGAGCATCCCATAACATTTGTAGTAAAATACTCCCGGCGAAGAGATCCACGGCACATCCAGAAAAGCATCAGAGTTGTCAAGCAGTTAATGACAATGCTCAGGGCCAAGATAGCCGCAACTGTGGGGTTCTTAACAATAATCTTAGAAATCGCGTATGCACCAGCAAAGAACTGGATGGCTGCAAGAAAATAGAAAAAGTAGCAGTAATCATAGGCCCAAGACGGCGGTGTTGTTAGCGGAAGATTCATTTTAAATTAAACGCAGAAAAAAATTATTGGTTTATTGGTTGTGTAGTTATTAGTGTCTAGTATCTGCAAGAGTATTTACTTTGCAACAGACGGCTTCTTAGTCGGACCCTTCTTAGGACCTGCAGGAGCAGATGGCTGCTTCTTAGGCGGCGGCACAACAGCCTCTACAACCTCATCCTCATCCTCATCCTCTGCGGATCCCTTCTGCTGGGCTGCCGTCTCCTCATCATCATCCTCAACCAGATTGCTGAACCGGTTAGAACCGCCGCCAGCTCCACCCGTGTTAGCCCGGTTAGAAACCGGAGCAACAGGCGCTGAGTCATCCTCATCATCACGGAAGCCATAGCCACGGATGCGCTCAGGTAGAGACTCAACACAGATCTGCTCGGCCTTCCAGCTAGGACCAAACTTGGACCCAGCAATCCAGATACCCGTGCACTGGATGATGCAGCGCATCTTAGTGCCGCGGACAAGGAGCTCCTCTACAGGGACACCCTCATAGCGCTTCTTGGCCTTGTCATAGAAGTGGGTCGTGAAGACACCATCCTTCTGCTTGAGCGACACCTTGGCCGTCGGCGGATACGGCTTAACACGTCCCTCCTTATCAAGAGGAACCTTGACCATCGGCGTGTAGAACGCCTTGATGACCTCAATGCTCGGAGTCGCCAGCTTGAACCAAGCCTGAGAGTTCTCCATGGCAAGCTTGATCATGCGCTGATCAAATGCCAGCGCAAACTCATAGAAGGCCTTCATCTTAGGATCAGTCTCCGCATCACGGAATGACAGATCTACACTATACTTGGGATTCTTCCCGTCCTTATCAAAGGTATTCATGCCGTAAGGGAGCGTTACAATAGGAGTCTGAACCTGAACGCCATAGCGTCCACTATAGTCCAGATTCACCATCTTTGCACCATTATCGAGCGACTTAAGCTGCTTTACAGTCAGATTTCCACTTACAAATTCCTCAGGCTTCATTGCTACAGAACTCATTTCAACAAACCGGTAATGCTTTTTAGCTGGGCAAAAACTCCGGTCAAATTTTTTTGATTAAGTAAAAAAGACTACTGGATACTATTTAAAATATTGCTTATCCACGAATGGACAATATGGTGCTCGGATGCAGATTCGAACAACCACGGGAATGCTTCTGCTGCAGAACTACTTACTTGTGTTAGAGCCGTTAAAATATACATTGCTCCTAACACTCTATCGGACTGTTGGATAGCTGAAGAAACAAGTCTTTTCATAATATGAGTGTTAGAAGTTCGTATTGTTGATAATTGCTGAATTGCAGTGATTCGTGTTATTCCCCAGTGAAAAAGATTAGGTGTAGTGGGCACAATTCTTTCTTTATCTTCCTGTGATAAACCTGCTCGATGTGTCCAAATATCTAGCAGATGTAAATAGAATAATTTTTGCTGACTGAGGCTTAAAGATATAAACCATTCGGGGTCTGCACCATATTCGAGCTGTTCCATTGCAACAAATATTTCAACAACTTTCATCTTCCAGGATTGATCTGCTGTAATGGGAACTGTTGGAGTCCATATTGTAGGAAGTTTTCTTCGAGTTAACCATGATATAAGTCGTTGAGCTTTGGCTGCTATACTTGGATAAATGATTGATCTGCTGTAAGGATTCTTAGGCGCTTCGTCTCCTGTGGCTGCTTGTGACAACATATTAAAACTTCGAATATCAAATCCATAGATCTGATTTTCTGACAAATCACGATAGGAGAAAAAATAATTGTTTGAAATATCTTTCATGGAGTCCGTGCTAAAAAAATCTTCTGAATTTACGCAGAGACTTCTATCATAATATGCAATGCCATGCAGATGAATGCGGTGATACCATTTCTTTTTTTGATACCATGCTTGTATCTTTTGAAGAGCTGGAAGCTTTGATTCATATGAGGATAAAAGGACTGTAACTTGCTCTCCTTCTGTTAAAGGAGCAGACCATCGGATTGCTGTCTTTAGATGAAATCCGCAAAACTCCCGATCCGTCTTTGCAGAATTAGGGCATCTGGCCTCTGGATTTTTTTTACTTCGTATAGAACAACATTGGGTATCGGAAGGCATTCCAATTCTATTTTATCTCTGCTAGATTTATTTAAGAGGCAATAGATCCCTGACCTATCCCACCAAAAAAGTTGCAAAAAGAGACTTTTTGGGTCCAGTTTTTTTTTGATCAAATAAAAATTTGAGGCCTGTTTTGGCCTAGGGTGGAAATCATTCCGCGTTTAGAGATGCCTGCTTCTTCCTCTGTCACTAGTAATAACATGAGCTCAGCCACCCCTGCAAAGAAGAGTAATGCGAAGAGTAATCCGAAGGCTGCCGCCGCCGCGGCCGTTGCGTCCCCGTCTGCCCCTGTCGTTGTCCCGCCGCCGGCCCCTGTCGTTGCCCACACGGCCGCGGCTCATGGCAAGCAGGCGGCCGCTGCCCCTGTAGTCCCTGCCCCGGTTGTCGTAGCTGTAGCGCCTGTAGCTGGCGCTGAGGTTGCGGCGGTTGAGGAGGAGAGCGTAGTTGCCAACTTCGCTGGTCTCCTAACCAAGTTCAATGCCCTCCGCACAGCGCTCAATGAGCTCGCGCCGGAGATGAAGAAGATGGAGAAGCAGGTTGCTCGCCTCGAGAAGAAGGCCGAGCGCCGCCGCCGCCGCAAGACGGGTGCCGATGGTGAGAAGAAGGCCAACCCGACGACGGTCTTCACCAAGCCGGTGCAGATCACGGATGAGCTCTGCGTCTTCCTCGGCCTCGCCAAGGGCACGCAGATCAGCCGCTCTGATGTCACGCGTGGCCTCATGAAGTATGCCAAGGAGCACAGTCTAACGGACAAGCAGACGATCAAGCCGGATGCCACGCTCCGCAAGCTCCTCGGGCTCACGGAGAAGGACAACCTTACGATCCTCAACCTCCAGAAGTATCTCAAGGGCCACTACGTCAAGGCGGTCGTCCCTGTTGCGTAAAGACATACGCTTATTCATAAAATAAAAATAAATTAAATATTCCTATATTTTTTGTCCAATTATCAAATAATATGACAAAAAAGAAAAATGCATTATGGAGCTCAAAAAATTGAAAAGCATAAATTTGATATAAAAAAGCGGAAATAGAATAAATCAAGCAAACAGAATGTCTGCAGCCAGCAATCCTAGTAATATTATCGAAATCGAGATGCCTGTAATGAAGGTGGGAGTCAAGGGCTCCGATGTCTACGACTCCACCGGATCTGCCCTTCTAGATCTATCCGTAATGCTTGTTCGTGGTCTATCTGAGGAGAAGATCAATGCTGGAGTGGAATCAGTGCTCAAGCAGCCCAATACGTTGGAGGATCTCTGTGTTCTTATGTTTCAGACTCGTAATATCCGCGGTGGAAAGGGTGAACGCACTCTAGCATATGAGATGATGAAGGCTCTTGCAAAGAAGCAGTATAAGCTGAGCATAGCTCTTCTTCCTCTGTTTAGTCAATATGGCTGTTGGCGTGATCTTTTCAAGCTGGCGGAGACAGTAGAGTTTACCGGTCACGTAATTGACATTGCTCTCCTACAGTTTGGAAAGGATAAGGTTGCGATGGCTGAGAACAAGTCAGTGTCGCTTCTTGCAAAGTGGGCGCCGCGGGAGAAGACGCATGGAAAGCCCCTTGCAAAGATGCTGGCAAAGCGTCTCTTTCCTTCTCTGCTTATCCTTTCGGAGCAGATGAAGGCTTATCGCAAGATGCTTTCTCTGCTTAATAAGCATCTTGAGACTGTGGAGGTTAAGATGTGCGATCGGCATTTCTCAGAAATTGATCCGGCGCATGTTCCGGGTCGCGCTCTACAGAAGTATCGTAGGGCATTTCTCAATCAGACCAGCACTTTTCAGAATGGTCATCATATGGTTCATCCGGGTAATGGTGTTCGCTCGGATGAGGCAGATCGTGTGGAGGGAGCCAAGCATTTCTCGGAGCATTTTGCCGCTGCAGCTAAGGGTGATGTCACACTGAAAGGTGCTGAAACGGTTTACCCGCATGAGGTTATTCAGTCTGTGTATGAGTATGGACGCATTGATTCTGAAGATGAGAAGAATCTTCGGATTGGACAGTGGGCTGCATTCGTCAAGAAGGCAAAGGAGGGCGGTGCTCTAAAGAACTGTCTTGCCATGTGCGACTTCAGTGGATCCATGGATGGTGTGCCTAAGATGGTGTCTCTTGCACTTGGTCTTCTCATTGCTGAAGTCTCGGACGCAAACAAGGTTCTGACCTTTGATTCTGTGCCTAAGTGGCATATCTTCAATCCTGCGCACAATCTCTATGAGAAGGTTGCATCTATTGGTAGCATTGGTCATGGGTTGAGCACAGATTTTCAGAAGGCGATGGATCTTGTTCTTGCAGACATCAAGATGAAGAGGTGCCGACCGGAAGATGTGCCGAAGGATCTCATTGTCTTTACAGATATGGGTTGGGATCAGGCCTACTCGTCTTCGGAGAAGTCTCAATATACGGATAACAGCTACCGCCATAATCCAAAGACGGAGGCGTGGCAGACACATATCCAGATGATTCGGAAAAATTTCCGGCGGGCTGGAGAAGACATGTGGGGTGCCGGAGCTGGCTTCGAGCCTCCCCGCATTGTGATCTGGAATCTAAGGGCTGATTACTCGGATTTCCATGCAAGGGCCGATCAAGAGGGTGTTGTGATGCTCAGCGGTTGGAGTCCGGCGCTCTTCAAGGTTCTGCAGGAAAAGGGTGTTGAGGTGCTGACTCCCCTTGCGGCACTGAGGCTTCAGCTTGATGATCCGATGTATGAGCCGGTTCGTGTCATTGTGCAGAAGCATCTTGAAGCATTGGATTTCGCTTATACGCAGTGGGGCTGCTAAGCCCCGTCTGTTAAGCCCCGTCTGTTAAGCCCCGTCTGTTAAGCCCCGTCTGTTAAGCCCCGTCTGTTAAGCCACAATTAAAAATACTTAAATATATATTTTTTATATACTTTAATGGAAAGTTTATTTACACATCAAGACGGAAAATATGGTCATATACATAAAACAATTGGATTTCTTTCACTAGCTCATTTTTTTGCTAGATTTGCTTCTTTTATAATGCACGGAACTATGGGATTTAATAATACAAATATTTGGTTTTGGCTAGGCATCCATGCAATTCTTAGTGGATCATCTATGATTTTTTATTTATCCAATTTTCGTTCTATAAAAGCACCTATGATTTGGCCAGAATTTAGAGCACATAGTATTCTTTTTGCATATCGTTCATTAGTTGCAATGGCCCTAGTATCTGCTGGATATTCCAACAGTCTAACAAGATCATTAACAGTAATTGGCACAATTTCTCTTGCAGATTTAGCTACAAAATATTATTTACAGGAAAATACAACAATGAGGGATATGCCATTTCCAGTTTGGGTAACTCCTAGAATGAAAAATAGTATTAATCTTTATTATTCTGTTAGTCAAGTCTTTGCAACTCTTATTATTCTTTTAAAGCCAGATACTGAACGTTTATTCTTAATTCTATTTCCAATTCAAATTGCTGCATTTTTAATGACACTTGTAAGAAAAAATATGTTAAGTCCTCTTGGATGGCATATTCTTTATGGAGGATCTCTTGGTCTAAATTATATCTATGGTTGGATAACTCCTTCATTGGTCGGAGACTATTTTTATCAGTTTGCTCTACTATTCTGTATTGCAAGATTTGGTTATCGTGTAAATAAGTATATTTTATGGAGTGGTATTGGAGTAATGCATATATATTTAGAATATGGATCTAAAAATTTGATCTATTAAAAATGTTTATTGAAGCAATAAAAAATGTCGTGTCAAGCTAGAATTTATATTTCTCATCCTGCAACGGAAACATTTAGGGCAAAGCAATGCAAGTATCTAGCAAAAACAGATTTTCATGGAGTGCCTCTTTGTCGCTTGCATCGAAAGAGACTTATTGCTGGAAAGAAGTGGTTTGGATTTATGTTTCAAGATGAACCGCAAATCGAAATTACTCATGCAATGTGTGACGAACATAATTATTGGGGAAAAGCGTTGTATTGGGAACCCAAACCGGAGTAGGACATTATATATGAATTGTATTTTCTGAAGATTTTTCAACTATAAACCCTCCATTCATCTTAAGATCTAAGTATTTATAATCCAATGGTAAATATAGCTTCAAGAAATCCTTGTAAGAAGGATTTAGTAGCTTCCAATCAAATTCTGCATGATTAAGAATATTCATAAATTTATTGATAGATATTTTACCTTCATCTTTTAAATAAGTTATTGAATAAACAATTTTATATTCTTCAATATATTCCTTGATTTTTGACCGAATATCAGACAAATATTTTTTCATTCGAATCTCTTCTTCAATCCTTTCTACTTCTCTACTTTCTTTTCCAATATCAATTACCTTGTTATAAATCTTATCCATATTATCATTTGCATTCGGTGAGTCTATAAGAAGCCAACAATGCTTTCCTCCCTCTTGCAGCTCCTTACAGATAGGAATAAAATCCGAATCATTTGAAACAATAATAAAAGTTGTTACTGCTGGATTCCTAAAATAATCTTTCATTATTTCAATGACAAGTGAAATATCAGCAGAATTCTTATCGCGACAAACAGGTCTTTGACATAAGATAAATTTATGCTTGAGTCGTATAGAATCATCAAGCTTAGTAATTTCCCGAATAGAAGCGAAGATCTTATATGCAAGAACATTCTTTCCCTTCAGCACTGTTGCAAATATTTTTTCATACTTATGAAAAGGTATATTTTCATGGTCAACATAAACAATTACAGACATTCTAGCATTTAATAAATAAAATGCGATAATCAATTTTTTAGTATAGTAATATAGGGATGCCATCTGCTCAAGTTGTAATACGACAACCTCAAAAGAATTTTCTTTTTCAAATGGCAGCAAAAGAAGCAGGATTTCAAGTTGATCAAGCTCCAGATAGAAAAACGCTTATACTAACACACACAGACACATATACATTAATGACTTATCTAAATCAGTATAATTCACAAGAATGGCTAACTACGTCTGTAATGAATCCAATGGCAACAAAGTTACTTTTCAAAGCTTCGTTAGATCCGAATGTGACTGATCCAACTCTTCCTCAGACTCAACGTAAATGGTTCAAACCAACAGAATATGCATCAATCTATAAATTTCCCCAACCTTCTTCTACACCGATTGTAGTCGGCGTTATTTCATTCGGTGGAGGACTTGTTGGACAACTATTATCCGGTATTCTAACAAAAGGAGATGTGCAAGCCTATTGGACATCATTGGGAATTCCTGCAGAGAATCAACCAACTGTGGCGATGGTCTTTATTGACGGTGCAACAAATGATATGAATCCAATTACGGCCGCAACGCAAGAAAACACATTGGATGTAGAAATGATTGGAGCGTGTTGTCCTACCTCAAATCTTACAATTATTGTATATATTGCTCCAAATTCTTTAACTAGTTTTCAAAACGTTTTTAACTATGCAATCACAACACCTGTGCAGGTAAATGGTATTTCAATGACTCCATCTATTCTATCATGCTCATGGGGCGCCCCTGAAATATATTTTAATTCTATTTCAGCTATTGACTCTATATTAGCACAAGCTGTATCGATAGGAATTAATATTTTTGTTGCAACAGGCGACAGTGGATCATCAGATGGAATAAATGGTCTAAATTGCGATTATCCTTCTTCATCGCCAAATGTAATTGCGTGCGGTGGAACTTCTTTAATTTCACCCGATTACGTCTATAATTCTAACACCATTGAAGTTGCTTGGAAAGATGGTGGAGGTGGTATAAGTCGGTATTTTTCGAAACCAGCTTACCAAAGTTCGATCAAAGGCACTATGCGAAATACACCCGATTTTGCATTAAATGCCGATCCAAACACGGGCGTCCTATACTTTGTTGGAGGTCAATATACCGTTTTTGGAGGAACAAGTATTGTTGCACCAGCAATGGCTGGTTATATGGCTGCTCTAGGATCTCCTGCAGGATTCATAAATTCAAAGATCTATTTAGCTCCAAATTGTTTTAATGATATTTTGACTGGAAGCAATGGTGAATATTTTGCTACAAGCGGATATGATAATGTATCAGGTCTTGGAAGCATTATTGGTGATGCACTAGCTCTTATGTTGACTGATTCTGCACCAATTACAGATATATCTGTATCACCGACATCTGTGTCTTTTACAGTGAATCAGACTCAGCAAATAACGGGCACAGTTCAACCAATAGGAGCAATTAATAAACAGATTGAATGGTCATCTTTGAATACGCAAGTGGCGACAGTCTCTTCTACAGGTTTAGTTACGGCAGTCGCAGAAGGAAGCACATATATTATAGCTGTCTCTGCAGGTAATGCAACAAAACGAACAAGTGTCTTGGTTAATGTGACATCACCAATCAAACAAATTCTACTAAATAAGACATCCTTAAATTTAGTAGTAAATCAAGTATCATATCTTACATTTACTTTGACGCCGACAACTGTTGTTAATAAAACTGTTATATGGGCCTCATCGGATTCTAGCATTGCCACCGTCGATCAGATTGGTCGGGTTACAGCAGTTTCGAATGGAAAAGCAATTATAAGTTTGACAACGGCGGATCTTACTCTTACTACTTCTTGCTCCGTCACAGTTATAACACCTGTCTCCAGTCTAACAATTTCTAAAAACACACTTCTGTTAGAAGTGGGAAGGAGATTTCAGCTTTTTTATACATTTTTACCGGAACGCGCAACGAATCAACAGGTGATCTGGAAATGCACAGATTCTTCAATTATACAACTTTCTAATTCGGGGCATATTTCTGCTCTTGCTGTTGGGGTTGCAACAGTTACAGCCATTTCTGTAGAAAATAAGAAACTACAGTCTTCGTGTGAAATAAGTGTAATTGCACCTAAAATATGATCCATCTGCTTTTTTTTAGCTGTGTCAAAAAATTTGACGGGGTTGCAGCGTCAATACTTAAAGTATTCAGTTGAATTCAGATTGAATACAAGGCTCCACCCAGCAACCAATTGATTATTCTTTTGGAGCCTGCTAGACAAAGACACTAGAAAAAAGATATAAGACAAAGACAAAGACAAAGACAAAGACAAATTAAAAACACTAACACACAAATTTAAAGAAAACTCTTTCCACAAATTCAAGGTGTAATTTACAAATAAGAAAACAAGAAAATGTAATCAAAGTTCCTTACAGCAAAACATCTATTATTTTAGGAACTTGTGCCTTTTGAACTTTCGTTATTTATCAAATTGTCCTTAGCTGCGGTAACAAGTATGCAAAGATAAGGCGATAAATAATGAAAGTTCAATTGTAAGAACTCAGAGGGGTTCATTCAGCAGAACCTGATACTATAAAGATTCCACACAGCAAAAAATATATTAATGATTTAATACATTTTGGAATCTGCCAAGACACAAGCCGTTACGCTTGCAAGCTTGGAACTTTAGTGGCGCTATAGTCTAGTGGTTAGGACAGGAGGCTTTGAACCTCTTAACGCAGGTTCGATCCCTGCTAGCGCCTTTATTCCTTTATAGGAATAGAAAGTTTTGATAGTTTCTTTAAAAACTATCGCAACTAGGATGTCCGAGTTGGTTAAGGAGGCAGGCTTAAGATCTGCTGTTGAAAAACGCATGGGTTCGAATCCCATTCCTAGTATAACTTTGGCAGAAGTATAAACTGCCATTTCCGATATAGTCTAGCGGTTAGGATAGGGCTCTTTCACAGCCTTGGCCCGGGTTCGACTCCCGGTATCGGAATATAGTTTGTTACTTCTATAAAAAGTAACTGGTGATCATAGATCCGTTCTGACTGCTTTCGTCAAAGCACTCATAACACTCATAGTTCAGTGGTAGAATACTACACTTCCAATGTAGTGACGCGGGTCCGATTCCCGCTGGGTGTAAATAAAGTTCACTGGCTCTTTTCAAAAGCCGGTAAAAGGTTCCCTACAGCAAACAAATTCTTTTGACTTTCACAAAAAAGGGGAACCTGCAAGGATTCACACAGCAAACGCTATATTATTAGAAATCCTGAATACGAGGATGTCCGAGTGGTTAAGGAGGCAGATTCAAGACCTGCTGCGAAAGCTCATGGGTTCGAATCCCATTCCTCGTAAACGCCTTTATGGCAAAACCGGTTTAGCTCAGTTGGTAGTAGCGTGGGCCTTTTAAGCCCAATGTCGCGGGTTCGAGCCCCGCAATCGGTATATGAGTTGTTAATCTCATTAAAATTAACATAACCCGCGTAGCGCAGTGGATAACGCGTCCGCCTTCTAAGCGGAAGATCGTGGGTTCGACCCCCACCGTGGGTACTGCCGGAATAGCTCAGTGGTAGAGCACCAGCTTTGTAAGCTGTAGGTCCTGAGTTCGATTCTCAGTGGAGGCAAAAAGTTCTTAGCTCTTTAAAACTAATATAGCTCTCATAGCTCAGTTGGTAGAGCATTGGTCTTATGAGCCAAGAGTCGTCAGTTCGAACCTGACTGGGAGCATTTTCAAAATATTTTTTATGAAGCCCGTTTTTCTTTCCTTCTACCAGGGTATATTCTTCCCTTATTAGCCTCTTTCCTTCATCATAATATTCTTTCTTCAGCTCCTGAGCGAAAAGCCGTGAAACCAAAACCAGCGACAGGAGCACCAATACTTTTTTGCTCATAGTTCCTCCGGGAAGACCTGCTTTCATTATATTTATATATGCGTTGAAGTTCAACGCTAAAAGGGGTAGTATTTCAATGAGTCTGGAACTTTCTTGCCCCGGAGGCCGGAACATGCCGGAACTGAGACAAAACAAGACCACTCGCGAGTGGGTAATAATCGCTACCGAGCGTGCGAAACGCCCTGAAGAATTCAAATCAAAAGAGCAAAAGAAGCCCCTTCCTGAAATTAAGCCTGATTGTGTTTTCTGCGCAGGCAACGAAGACAAAACTCCGCCGGAGAGTTTCAGAATAGGCCTTAACGGAAAAGGCTGGAAAGTAAGGGTGATGCCGAACAAATTCGCCGCTCTTACTCCTGACGCGGGGAACATCTCCTCCGACACCGGAATTTTCAGGAAGATGGCCGGTTACGGCTACCACGAAGTTATCGTAGAATCGCAGAAACACAATGCTGTTACCGCGCTGCTTCCTGAAAATGATGTTGCCGATATACTAAAAGCCTATAAAAACCGCTATATTTTCATGGCGCAGGATCCAGAAATCAAAGGAATAATAATCTTCAAGAACCACGGAGCCGCCGCCGGAACTTCCCTGGAGCATCCGCATTCGCAGGTTGTGGCGATGCCGGTCGTGCCGCATCAAGTAAGAAGCCGCATGGATATCGCGATAATCAACTACGACGACCATCACGAATGCCTTTATTGCAGAATCCTGAAAGACGAGATTAAAGAAGGTACCCGGGTAATAGCCGAAACGGAGCATTTCGTATGTTTCACTCCCTTCGCGGCGCTCACGCCATTCCATACCTGGATCTACCCTAAGAGGCACTCCGCAAGTTTTGGAC
>Ga0118677_10001510_pt1 | contig 49021 bp, 42 predicted proteins | sample AliMusrvi5mmetaG_FD_86154 | JGI IMG/M metagenome (GOLD analysis project Ga0118677, IMG submission 86154) | reverse complement strand
TTAAAATATAAATACGCACCATACATTAAGCGAAAATCTGTAGTACACAAATCTGAACTGGTGGATTGTCAATTCATTGAAAACCAATTTTTTTTATCAGGATAGCTGCAAGTTGGGTTAAATTTTATATCATGAACTTAAAACTAATCCGGAAATATCCGGCAGATGAATGCGTTATTGGCGAACTATTTATAAACGAACAATTTGAGTGTTATACACTCGAAGACATTGAGCGACCCGTAAAATTAGCAGGCGTAACAGCTATTCCCCGCGGAAATTACGAAGTTGTGATCACTTTCTCCGAACGCTTCAAGGTACCTTTGCCTCTTTTGTTAGACGTACCAAATTACACAGGTGTGCGAATTCATCCGGGTAATAATGCCGCGAATACCGATGGCTGCATTCTACCAGGAAAAGGTAAAACCGAAAATTCAGTAACTGAAAGCAGAGTTGCTTTTGCAGATTTATTTCAAAAATTGGATGCTGCATCCAAAGTGGAAAAGATTTTTCTGGAAATAACAGGATAAACATCTGGAAAGCCTCCTAATTAAATTTGGAACAAACATAAGGGTACAATATATTTTAGATACCTCCAATAAACAGGTATATTCCTCGCCCTTAAGACGATAAAAAGCCGCACCGTAAATAGTGCGGTTTTTTGTGTTGGGTAAAGGTTGCCGGCTTCAAACGGCTAATCGAATACTGTTACTGCTCCCGCATAGTTGCTGTTCGAAAACTTCTGACCATTGGCTGAAATAACACCAATGTAACACCGGACCTGATCGCCCAAGAACATGATGGGGAGATATAAGAATGCGTAAAAGTGAGAATGATGTAACTCTTAAATAGAATTATGTAACATATCTATGCAATTAAAGGCATAACCTTGCACTTATAATTAATGCAATTTAAAAATTGAAAAACATGAAAAAAGTTAGTTATTTACTTTTAATAATTATTGTTGCAGTTTCGGGATTTCTTGTTACATCCTGTACAAAAGAAGCAACTGAAACGAATATGATTATCAGAAGGTGGACCTTATCGTCGAAGACAATTGCTAATCTAAATGTCGCAACCGACTGCGAAAAACTATCGGTATGGAACTTTAAATCGGATGGTACTTATGCGATCTACGATTCGTGTGACAAAACATTAACAGGCACCTGGAAATTGGCAGCCGATGCAAAAACATTAACATTGGATGGTATTACTGCTTATGCGGTAATTGAAGGGACAATCAGTAATCTTGTTATTGAAATGCAGGTAGGCGGAATCGGATTAACACGATGGTCATTTAATTGATCGATAAATACAAAATAAATGAGAGGCTGTCTGAAAAGGCAGCCTTTTTTGTATCAAAAAACTGCTCTATGACTTTAGGTATTCGTATTTGGATTTTGTAATGATTGCAGCTGGTTATTAGCCACTGGCAACTGGCGAGACTCGCTTACTAAAGAATCTGGATTAATCTTTAATAGTAAAGAGCTAAGGCCAATAGTTAGCACTTTCATGCCAGTTGCCAAAAGCCAGCTGCTCATGGTATAAATCATTTGAAAACGGTAAGCAAATTTTTCCACACAATGCGTCGAAGAGCCTTTTATTTCGATTGTGCGGTACTTTCGTTTCCAAACAAGGCTGTTGGTTTTACACTAAAATTGTTGTTGAATAAAAAGACGAGTAGGAAAACGAATACGATGAATCCCAAAATTATCAGCATCTGGCCACCGGAAGTTTTCTGAATAGCTTGTTTAGATTTGATATCACAAACTTCACCCGGACAGTATTGCGCCTTTTCTTTATAATACCATCGGTAAACCAGGCATCCCAAACAAATACCAAAAACCGATTCGAAGAATAGGAAGATAAGACATACCAGGCAGGTAAGACCGGTTATAACGCTATATGAATTTACGATAACTAACAGGACAAACATTAACGTTGCCAAAAGGATGCCTATTTTCCACGCTACCTTTTTTTGCGCGGCACCAACATATTCGGGAACTTGACTGCACACTATCAACCGCCCAAGTATTAAGGTCGGCGAAAATCGCGGATTAATAAAGACGCGTATCAGCAGGTCGGAAAGGAAGATAATAATGACATACTTTATCATTAAAAAATTACCTTTAAAAAGTATCATCATTAATGAAATCAGCATAAACAGAAAAAGTATACCTGCCGATGCCCTTATTTCTCTTTCGTTTAAAACAGGAATGTTGTATCCTTCGACATCTTCTCCAAATTTTATTATTTTATTCATTTTTTCCTTTATTGATTTATAATTAAGACTATTGGAATGCGAATGTATAAAAATCATTTTATTTGCACAAAACAATCGGTTGGGCATTTTTACGAAATCCGGACGTAGTTTGAAGACAAGGGAATGTGCAATTGTTTGCTTTTGGAAAGATGAATGCCTGAACTGTGAATGTCGGGATTAAGTAATATTTATAAGTGGAGGGAATTGCGAAAGATAATCAATATCCAAACCGATACCCAATCCCCGATTCAGTGTTGAGCAACTTTGGTTTTGATGGCTCGTCTTCGACTTTTTTACGTAACTGTGCGATAAAAACCCTTAGGTATTGGGTCTGTTCGACGTAACCCATTCCCCAGACTTCTTTCAGGATATATTGATGTGTCAAAACGCGTCCTTCATTCTTGGCAAGCAGCGCTAACAACGAAAATTCCGTGGAGGTGAGTTTGAGTAGCTCGTTATTTTTCCGTGCAGTATGGTTGGCTAAATCAATAATTAATGTGCCGAATTCGAGGATCGGATTATCAGAATTACCCTGGCTCTGACGTATGGCAACACGGATGCGTGCCAGTAATTCACCTGTACGGAAAGGTTTGGTCAGGTAATCATTGGCTCCATGATCTAGCGCCTTAATGATATCATCCTCCGAACTGCGAACAGAAAGTATTAGGATGGGTTTTTCGAACCATTCACGAAGTTTTTTCAGGATATCAAGACCATCGGCATCAGGTAACCCCAAATCAAGGATGATCAAAGCGGGTTGACGCGTGGCTGCCAATGTCAGTCCCTCTTTACCAGTTGCGGCTTCAGAAATCTTATACCCGCTTGCCGAAAGTGTTATTTCGAGCAAACGACGGATCTGGACTTCGTCATCGATGATAAGAATTGTTTCCTGCATAAGTTTAAAATTTACCAAACAGCAACATTTAGTTTTGCGGATAAATGTACCACATAGTCACATAGTAACACATAGTTTTGAAGATAAAATTACAACATAGTCACATAGTTTTTCTCTTCTTGAAGATGTGCATATTTATGTTTTCTATGTAACTATGTGGTCCAAAACCTTCACCGGGATCTTAATCGTAAATATAGCGCCGCCATTCTGCCGGTTTTCGGCAGTAACCGTCCCATTATGAGCTTCGATAAATCCTTTTACAATTGAAAGCCCTAATCCTGTACCCCCCGTTTTGGCATCCTTTCCGCGATAGAATTTATTAAATACCACCTGCAGATCATCATTGGGAAATCCGGCTCCCCGATCCATCACCTGTATAGTCAAAAATCCATTATCATGAAAGAATTTAAGCCTTATTGATGACCCCGCAGGGGCATTTTGAGTGGCATTTAAAACAAGATTATGAAGCACCTGTTCAATCAGACCAAAGTCAATTTGCACCAATGGCATATTGGCCGGAATCACAATATATAACTTGAATGAGAGTAATTCCTGTTTAAGATTATCTGCCACTTTATTTGCCAGATCATTCACATCGCACCAATCGAGACGAGGTGATATACGTCCCGATTCGAGCCTTGACATATTCAGCAGATTTTCGATCAATTGATTCAATCGAATGGATGCTGTGTTGATTTCGGAATACAATTTTACTTTAGTCTCCTCTGGATAGGTCTGCGATAAAAGGGTATCAGAAGCGCCAATAATGGTGGCTACCGGAATCCGTAACTCGTGCGAAATAGAATTGAAAAGCGTTTTGTAGAGTTTATCGGATTCATTCAATATATAGGCTTTTTTTGCAGTGTTCCGTAAAAACTCACGTTCATATTTACTCGATATCTGCGAAAGAAATGCTTCCCAAAATTGTTCCTCCCCCTGTGTAAATATAGTTCCATGTTCAACAGCAATGACCCCCATATTTTCGTTATTCCCGGTCAACGGGTAAAATGTGTAATCGGTGGAAGGCAATGTATCGGTATGTTTTCCGGCTTTAACCGAATGCCGGTATACCCAGCTTACAATGCTTAATTCGTTTTCGGTAAGTTTTATTTTGGTTTCGTGATTTAATTGATTTTCAAGACTATTAGACTCATTTCGGAGAATAATTGCACAATCTAACTTGAAATATTTTTGAATATACCTGATCGCAATATTCGTAACTTCATCGATCCCGGGTGCCATTGTTAAATCGCGCGTAAGCTGGTAAAGTGCATGGGTACGCTCTTCTCGTATCCTGATTTTTTTCTCCTGGTGACGTACCCGTGATGTTAAAATGCCATTCAGTAAGGCTATGATAAAAAACATAAAAAGCATCAGGATATCTTCAGGCTTTCCGATATGCAGCGTAAACTGCGGGGGAATGAAAAAATAATCCCAGATAAAGGCGCTTAATGTTGCGGCAAGCAAAATTGGCCCTGTTCCATAAAACAGGGCAAGAACAGATAATAATATCAGAAGCCCAAATGAAACAACCTGGTAACCGGCGTAATCCTTAATGAGATAGCAACCAAATGAAGACAGTGTGACAAATAGTGAAACCAACAGGTATTGCCTGATATTTGATGTAAAAGAAGGAGCCGAAACCTTTTCCTTGTATTTATCTTTTGCCTGAGTCTCGGAACCAAGAATGTAAACGTCGATATTACCGCTATAACGGATAAGTCGGTTGACAAAGTTGCCCAATCTCAGCATTGATAAAAGATTAATAACGCGAGGCTTACCAACAATGATATGTGTTACATTTTCTTTTTGTGCGAAATCAACAATTGCCTTTACTACATCATAATTAGTAATAATTCTGAATTTAATCCCCAGCTGACCTGCCAGCGTTATATTCTTATCGAGTTGCTCGCGCTCTTTGGGTTTGAGATCGTGCATTGTTTCGACATAAATGGCCTGTATTGAAGCTCCCATTGAATAAGAAAGGTTCTTTGCCCAACGGAGTAATTTTGTCGATTGCTCGGTAAAGCCTATAGCGACCAAAAGATGTAAACCCGATTTCCAGGGCCCCTTGATCCGTTTGAGTTGCATATAGTCGTGCAATTGCTTATCAACTCGATCAGCCACTATGCGCAGGGCCATTTCGCGCATCGCGGTGATATTACCCTTGCGAAAGAAATTTTCGATGGCCTGTTTTGAACGTTCCGGAGCATATACCTTTCCTTCAGATAATCGTTGGAGCAATTCATCCGGAGTTAAGTCAACCAATTCAACTTCATCAGCATTCTCGAAAATCTCGTCGGGCAATGTTTCGCGCACAATAATCCCTGTAATCTGTGCCACTGTCTCGGAACGGCTCTCGAGATGCTGAACATTTAACGAGGTATAAACATTGATCCCGTTATCAAGAATTTCCTGAACATCCTGGTATCTTTTAGAATGCCTGCTTCCGGGTGCATTCGTGTGTGCCAATTCGTCAACCAACACAATCTGTGGCCTGCGGGCAATGATCAAATCCAAATCCATCTCCTCAACAAGCCGCGATTTATATTCGTATGTTTTGCGCGGAATCAATTCAAAACCCTCAACCAAATCGGCAGTTTCTTTTCTGTTGTGTGTTTCGACATACCCTAGGATAATATCACTGCCCTTCAACTTCTCGGAATGGGCGGTTTGCAGCATAGTATAAGTCTTGCCCACACCGGCGCACATTCCGAAAAATATTTTCAGTTTGCCCCGTTTGCTTCTTTCTTCTTCGTGTACAAGCGAAGCTAAAAGTTCATCAGGATCGGGACGGCTATCATCTAAATTATTCATAATATGCAAATTTACCACATAGTCACATAGCAACACATAGCTTCCAAAAATAAATTTACTACATAGTCACATAAGACTGTGCATGTTTTTCCTTACTATATTCTCCATGTGACTATGTGGTTTATTCATTTCTCCTATATTCTCTATTTGACTATGTGGTTTATTCTTTCATTTCTATGTGCCAATGATCGCCAAGTGACTACGTAATTTTATTGTTTTCAATTTTGGAAATTAAATCAACTGCTTGTTCTTCGATATTTTTGATTCTGACAAACATGCTTTTTAACTCCTTAATATCGTTATTAGAAATAGTTTTTTCAGAATCGGCAAGTAAAGGTACATACATTTTCTTCTCTGACTCATTTAATTGCGAAGCCATTTCATTAAAAACCAACGATATTTCGTAAATTTCATCTGTACCGTCAATATAAAGCTTTTTTCTATAATTACTTGAAACGATTTCTTTGATCCCTTCATATAATTGAAGAAATCGCTCGTTTGAATAGGAGGAGAAACTATAGGAATAAAACAGTGCAATTATGAAACACAAAGTCGCGAGAATTGAAATCTGTGTCAGCGCATCTTGTGACGAAATTTTGTTTTCATCCGTTTTTACTTCAATGGCCTTTCCATTCATTTGAGATAATAGCATCAACTGTTGGTAAATCGCACCATAATTCTTTTGCAAGAAAAGGATGTTGGAAACAGGTTGAGGCGATTTTAAAAATTTAACAACAGAATCACTGTATTCCTTTAACCCGGCCTCAATTTCGGCTGCCAGTTTATCCTCACCAGGTTCTGTAAGGTTATTCTTTTCTGATTGCAGCGATTTGTCAATAATGCCGAGTTCTTTTTTAATAAGTAAACTATCTGAATTCTTGTTCAGTAAAAAACTATTGGTGATTTCCTGGTTGATGTTCGTTAGGGCCCCCGCCATTTCGCGCGAGTAAACAACAGATAAATAGTTTTCTTTAAGGATTGCACCTGTTTCCTTCGACAGTTTATTCATGTAATAAGCCGAGAAGATAGATAGTGCCAGAATGATTAATAAAAAAACCATTCCTACTGAGAATTTTGAGCGGATTGATAATTTCATGGCCTGTGTTTTATTAGTTACTTTTTTCATTTATTTCATCTAATTTAATATTCAAATTCAATACGTTGATGCGCTCTTCGCCCAGAACCATAAACGTAGGTTTCTCCGATAGTTCTTTTATGCATTCTAAAAGTCGTTGTTTTTTGTTGTTATCTAAATTGCGTGCTTTAGATATGCGCTCAACCTGCAACAGAGCTGCCTGAGGTGAAATATGAGGATCGAGACCGCTGGCAGAAGCAAAAATCATTTCAGATGGTATTACGGCATTTTTGTCTAATTGATTATAGACAATAAATTGTTTTTTCAAGGAATCAACAGCATGTTTCAGCTTAACATTAGTCAAGCCTAAATTCGAACCACCCGAAGGTAACGGATTATAGGATATAGCTGATGACCTTGAAGAAAAATAGATAATACTGTCGAATCGTTGGCCAATTAATTCACTGCCAATCATTTTATTATCTTTTATGATTAAACTGCCGTTTGCCTTGGCAGGAAATGCTAACTGGGCAATTCCTGTTACAAAAAGAGGATATATAATCCCTGTCAAAACGGTAAAGAACAGGAAGATTTTTAAAGAGATAAAAAGTGTTTTCATTATTTTATTAGATTTACCACATATTAATAACCATATCAATCAATTTTATTCCAATAAAAGGGGCCAAAATTCCACCTAAACCAAAGATCAACAGGTTACGTGTTAAGGCCGTATTTGCAGATACAGGTCGATATCTGACACCTTTCAAAGCCAGGGGAATAAGCATCACAATGATAATTGCATTGAAAATAACAGCACTCAGAATCGCACTCTGTGGAGATCCGAGACCCATAATATTCAATGCCGACAAAGGTCCTACACCACTTTTATCCGCATAGAGCGAAATAGCTATGGCAGGAATAATAGCGAAATATTTAGCAACATCGTTTGCAATACTAAAAGTAGTAAGAGCACCACGTGTCATTAATAATTGTTTACCTACCTCAACAACTTCAATTAATTTAGTTGGATTACTATCGAGATCAACCATGTTACCGGCTTCTCGTGCAGCTTGTGTGCCGGTATTCATAGCTATACCGATATCAGCCTGGGCAAGTGCAGGAGCATCATTTGTACCATCTCCAATCATGCCAACTAAATGTCCGCTCGCCTGTTCTTCGCGGATTCGACGCAATTTATCTTCCGGAGTAGCCTCTGCCATAAAATCATCAACACCAGCTTCGGCAGCAATTGCAGCAGCAGTAAGTGCATTATCACCGGTAATCATCACAGTCCTGATTCCCATTTTGCGAAGTTCTGCAAACCGCTGTTTAATGCCGCCCTTAACAATGTCTTTGAGGTGAACGACTCCAAGCACCCTGTTATCTTCTGCCACAACTAAAGGTGTCGCACCTTGTCTTGCTAATTCTGTAACGATATCCTGTATTTTTTGAGTGTAGAACCCATTATTGCTTTGAACAAATGTGCGAATAGCTTCTGACGACCCCTTGCGTATCCTGTGATTTTTACCATCTTCAGTTTTAAAATCAACACCGCTCATCCGCGATTGTGCCGTAAAGGGGATAAATATTGCATTGAGTTGCTGAACTTCACGACCGCGAATATTGAATTGCTCTTTCGCAAGAACTACGATTGAGCGGCCTTCGGGTGTTTCATCCGATAAGGATGAAAACTGTGCTGCATCTGCAAGTTCTTCAACAGTTACCCCTTCGCCAGGAATAAAGTTGGTTGCCATTCGGTTACCCAAAGTGATTGTACCAGTTTTATCAAGTAAAAGGACATCAACATCTCCTGCCGCTTCAATGGCACGACCACTTGTGGCAATCACATTTCGTTGCAAAAGCCTGTCCATACCGCTTATTCCGATAGCGCTTAATAAACCACCAATCGTAGTTGGAATCAAACAAACCAACAAGGCAATCAATACAGGAATGGTCAGGTTTTGAGATGCAGGTAATCCTGATGCCGAAAGACTATAACTAAAGAATGCCGGCAGTGTAGCCACGGCCAAAAGAAAAACGATAGTCAAACCTGAAATTAGAATTGAAAGTGCAATTTCATTGGGTGTTTTTTGGCGTTTTGCCCCCTCAACCAAAGAGATCATCCGATCAATAAATGTGTTTCCGGGTTCGGAGGTGATGCGGATAAATACACGGTCGCTAATGACTTTTGTTCCGCCAGTCACTGCTGATCGGTCACCTCCGCTTTCGCGGATAACAGGGGCCGATTCGCCTGTAATGGCTGATTCATCAACACTCGCAATCCCTTCAATCACCTCACCATCTGATGGGATTACATCACCTGATTCACAAACTACTACATCTCCCTTTTTAAGCACAGTGGCATTCACCGAAACTTCCTTATTACCAATCATCTGACGGGCAATAGTCTGGGTACGGTTTTTACGTAAGCTATCTGCCTGTGCTTTTCCCCTTCCTTCAGCAATTGCCTCTGAAAAATTGGCAAACAAAACAGTAAACCAAAGCCAGATGGCGATATTGAGGTTGAATGATGAAAAATTACACTGATAAACATCAGCAAACACAACAATAGTTGTTAGAAGAGAACCAATCGCCACAATAAAAATGACGGGATTTTTGATCAGCAATGCAGGATTTAATTTAATAAAACTATCCTTAGCTGCCTGCAAAGCCAACTTGCTATTAAACAGACTTATATTTTGTTTTGTGCTCATTTTATCTGTGAATTAAAAAGTAACGCCATTATTCATTAGCAAATGTTCGATGATAGGGCCAAGCGATAAGGCAGGGAAATGTGTTAATCCGCCAACAATCAGTATTACAGCAATTAATAAGCCAATAAATAACCAATTATCCGTATGAAAAGTACCAGCTGATGATGGGGTGATTTTCTTCTTTGCCATACTTCCGGCTATGGCCATTACAGGAATTATGATACCAAATCGTCCAATCAACATTCCAATACCAATTGTCAGATTGTAAAAAACCGTATTGGCATTTAGCCCCGCGAATGCACTGCCATTGTTTCCGGCGGCAGAAGCATATGCATATAGAATTTCGGATAGACCATGCGGGCCCGCATTGTTAAGACTTGATAAACCCGGGCTGCTCACCGAAGCCCATGCTGCGAAAAGAAGGATTACGATATTTGGAGCAAGAACAGCTATGATAGCCATTTGCACCTCAAACTTCTGAATCTTCTTACCAAGGTATTCTGGCGTTCGGCCAACCATCAATCCCGCAATAAACACAGTAAGGATAATGAAGATTACCATCCCGTATAAGCCGGCACCTACCCCACCAAAAATAATTTCACCAAGCATAAGGTTAATCATAGCGACCATGCCCGCGAGCGGCGACAGACTATCGTGCATCGCATTTACAGAACCATTTGATGCTGCGGAGGTGGCTGTTGACCAAAGTACACTGTTTGTGATTCCGAAGCGGGTTTCCTTTCCTTCCATTAAAGGTAGATTCCCAAAAATCGGATTGGCTGAATACTCTGCATATAAAGAAATACCTAACCCGATAACCAGCAATATCAGCATTGCCGAAAAAATAGTCCATCCCTGTCGCGTCGAACCAACCATTTTGCCATAGGTGTAGGTTAAAGCTGCTGGGATAAGTAAAATAAACAGCATTTCGAGGAAATTGCTGAATGGTGTAGGGTTTTCAAATGGATGCGCACTGTTAGCATTGAAAAAACCACCGCCATTTGTTCCCAATTGTTTTATCGCAATTTGTGATGCTGCCGGCCCCATCGGAATAACCTGGGTTGCACCTTGTAAAGTATGAACAGTTTCGTATGTCTTAAAATTCTGAACAACACCCTCTCCAACCAATACAACAGCAAAAAGAATTGAAAGAGGCAGAAGCACATATAGAATCGATCGTGTAATATCAGTCCAAAAATTACCAAGCTGATCGGTAGTTTTGCGGGAGATACCCCTGATAAGTGCTAATAGAACAGCGATTCCGGTTGCTGCACTTACAAAGTTCTGAACTGTAAGGCCGATCATTTGCACAAAATAACTAAGTGTTGTCTCGCCAGAATATCCTTGCCAATTAGTATTGGTCATAAAGCTTACCGCTGTGTTAAATGCGGAATGCCATGAAACATTAGGGAGATTTGCGGGATTCAGTGGTAATTGTGCCTGAAAAAGCTGGAGTAAAAACACAAAAACAAATCCAATCAAGTTAAACATTAGCAAACTGAATGTGTATGATTTCCAGTTTGTTTCCTCATCTGCGTCTATGCCTGTGAATTTATAGGTAAGTTTTTCGAGCCAACCAAAAACAGGGAGCATTAATTGTTTACTTCCCGTGAATACCTTGTACATGAAATTGCCTAATATTGGTGTAAGCCCAATCAGTACGGCAAAAAACAGAATAATCTGAATATAATCTTGAGCTGTCATTTTTAGAATTTTTCAGGTTTAATAAGCGAATAGAGCAGGTAACCAAGTATTAACAGAGCAATTACAGCTCCAATTTCATACCCCATAGTATTATTCATTTCTAAGGGTTTAGTCGTGTTGATTAAAATTATTGTATTCATAATTATATCATTTTATAACGATACAAAAATGCAACCGATTTTATATGGGTTATGTAAGGATGATCCTTCTGGTCATAAAGATTTTATAAAGAGAAATTATATTACCGAAAATAAATTGAGCAGAAATTTCCGGACAAAACAATAATATTTTGGCTCTGTGAAGTTTGATATCGGTAATTCGATTAAAGAAAAAAGCTATAATTCTTAGGATAATCTTTTTTTATCGCCCTGAATGAAGTGATATTTTAATAACCGTGGGAGGAAACCCACGGATAAATCAACCTACCTGTTTTCAGCCCCAAAATGGGCTGAACAATGATGTAAAAGGCTCAACCACTGGGTGATTATTTCACTGTTTTTAATGCTTCCGTGGGTTAATCACCTACGGTTATTTAGATAAAGCCACTTAATGGCAACTGGCAGGAACGCTTACAAAGAAAATTAGACATTATCTTTTTAAAAGGATAATGGTCTTATAGTTAGCAATGTCATGCCAGTTGCAAGTTGCCAAAAGCCAGATGCCCATTGCACCATCCATTTGAAAGCAGTTTGCAAAATTTACCCATAAGATTCGTCATAGAGCCGATATTTTGTTGAATCAACATCCATTATACTTTCATTAAATAATTCGAATCAATTGTTGTCGCATCCTTTATTTACCATAACAACAAATTAACCCAGGTATATTTCCTCCATACCTTCCCCGTATCTTCCCCATACCACGTTCGTATCGTCCTTTATCACTAATAGCAACATAATGCATAATTGGATATTGGTTGAAGAAACTTCAAATTCAGCTCAGCTAAATATGGCAATAAAATTTCAAGCACTGATGGGTTTTGAAGGCTAAAATGGCCGAATCTATTTTCCCTCCAGATATTGTTGAGCTGTTATAACGGTTGCATAAAAGCCATTGAAAGCAGCTAAAAAGCTTTTCTGAACTTCCTCAGCTTTTACTGCATCTCCGTTTATTGCAAGGTCACGTGTAGCGCACGTATTGCTAATCACCATGCAGTTAAAACCGAAATCCTTTGCGGCTCTTGTTGTCGCATCAACACACATATGTGTCATCATCCCGCAAATAACCAGGTCAGTAATATTCCGGCTTTTAAGGTAATCCAGCAGTTCTGTCTCCCTGAAGCTATTGGGATAGTGTTTGATAATGATTTTTTCGTTGGGTAAAGGCTTTATATTTACATGAATCTCTGCCCCTTTTGTTTGAGGTAGAAAGAATGTTGCAGTCGGGCTTGTCGCAATATGCTGAATAAAAACAACATCTAAATTCTCCGATCTAAACTTATCAAGGATCTGCCGTGCATGTAAGCTTGCTCTCTCTGCACCAACAAGTGTCATCATTCCATTTTCGAAATAATCATATTGAATATCAATAAGTAATAAAGCTTCTTTCATTTTATTTGTCTCCTGTTTTTGTTGCGAAAAGAAGGTAATGTATGGTAGATTTTGGCCGATGCTTTTAAATTTGATCACAATATTTCAACGATCAGAAGCCAAATTGTTTTCCTGATAACAAAATCCTTTTTTACAACCATCCATTTTCTTTGGGGATTTTCAATTAACAAATCTCCGCATTTAGGGCAATATACGATTTACTTTCTGATTGAAAACAACCATAATCCTGATCGGGAAAAGGTTTCTGAAACAGATTTAATTTCATCCTTATCGATTTACAAATTCATTCTATTTTTTTCATTTGCTCATTATAAAGTCCTACCAGGATACTGTTCCCTTTATCATCTACCCTTACGCCGCCATATTTGGCTTTATCATATTTAGTTGCCTTCCCCTCTTCGAAAAAGAACGATTCAGCCCCAATGTTAATATTCCATTTGCCAGCAGTATATTCAATTAAAAATTCGTCTGCCATTTTAGGTGAATTTCCACTTTGTAACCTGATCTTTCGGGCAACTCCTATCGAATCGAGCTTAACAACACAATAGCCTCTTTTGGAGATGCTGTCAATCCTGATATTCGATGAAATTTCATAACGTAATCGCATATAATCTCCCTGCATCAGCGAACGCGGATCAACCGGGGCAAGCTTCAATAAGATAAGTTGGCCGTCAGATAGTAACGCCTCTTTTTTACCGACGGAATAATTGAAATATCCCATCAGTAAAATCAGGTTGATAAGGATGATGCTCCACTTAATATTTTTCATCGGCCCTCAATTTTTTGGATGTGAATAAAAAGACGATAATAAACAATACTCCTGTTGAGAAAAGAAGCAATGATTTTGTCAATAAGCTAAAATTCAAATCATAATAGTATTGACCGACGAAATAGATAAACGCGATGATGCTGATAACAAAACCCGTTTTATAATTTACATAGAAGCAGAGCAATATCATCAATAATGAGCCGGGTATCGCAGGCCCTGAAGCGGTGGGCATCAAAAGCAAAATACTAAACCCATATATGATCATTTTTCTTTTTGGATCGTCCACGTGCAGAATGTTAATTACCAGGAAAACAAGATAAAGAACTGCCGGAATAATTATTAACGACGATAGCCAGATAAACTCGGTATCCATTTTAACAATCCCTCGCTTGCCGACAAAAGCCAATCCGGCCAGCAGCGAAAAAAGCAATGCAGAACGCAGTGGATCATACAATCGCGATAATTTCGTGCTTGTGGAAATAAGCTTCGCTTCTTTAAGAAAACAGTAAGTTAGGCACAAAGTAATCACAACATTATACAGATGTACCAGATTGAATGCATCATTAATTACGATTAGCAACAGAATACTTCCATTGATAATAAGGATGGAAATAAATGAAAGGATGTATCTTTGGGTAATATTGATCGACACAGCCGAAATGATCACAAACAAAACGGGCAATATATTCTTATCCACCTTAAAATGAGAGACACCAAATGCTAACAAGCAAAATCCGATGATATAAACAGCTATCACAGATGTATCAAGTATTTGCAGTTCGAAACGTTTATTAATCCATACAGCTCCAGCTATAAAAACGATTCCAAAGATAATCAGCCCCATTTTTGAATCGTATAACCCTGCCACAAGTAAAAATCCAATAAATGAGATTGTTGCAAGAAATCCTCCGGCAATTGAAAGAACTTTTATCGCAAGGCCCGATTTATCCTCCTCGATTCTTTGAAATGCTAGCAAAAGCGAGTTTTCATCTGCAACAAATCCTTTACCCTCCGATTGGCGGATCAAATCAAGTTTCGCGTTGAGGTTATAATCGTTGTTCATAATCCCATTTTTGTTGAATGCCGGTTAAAAATTTGATGACCAATGTCACGCTCACAATCACAAATGCACTTACAAAAAGCCACATAGCCTGGTCTTCTGATATTTCAATCAATAAAGATGTTAAAATAATGATGACACTAAATGGAATAATCGAAAGGTAAAACCTGCTTTTTATGGTTAGACCATACTTCAGACCTGCTGCATAAAACACAATTACTGCAAATTGTAAAATAGCAAACGAAGTTTCAAATTTGTTGTGGATGCCGATTGAAATGCCGATTGTCGAAAAAGTGACTGCAGCCAAAGCAATTGCCTTTGTAAACCATCCTGGAACCTTAAAATCCGCCTTTGTTTTAGAGACATAAATCGAAATAACGAGACACAAAACATTAATGAAAAAAAGTATGGTGAATATGAAGAGAGAAGACCAGTAATGTGCAACCTGCTGAGAATAAAACACGACTGTTGTATTGATCAGTGTTAGGTAGATCAACCATAATGGTGCGTAATTTGAAACAATCACCCATAAAGATATAAAAACAGTCCACACAAGGAAAAAGTCGTAGGTATTGGCGCCTGTCTGGTAAATCTGGCCAAAAACGACAAACAAGACACCCACCAATACCGATGTTCCGGTCAGGACGATATCCTTTATTGACTGGTTGAATTTCGAAAGCAAGATGAAGCCAGTCAAACAAATAATTCCTGCCTCAACCATCCCGATTTTAACAAATTTAGGTAAATCAGCCCAATTGTAAGCAAAGAAGAAAACAATTCCAGCCATTGTAAATCCAACACCCATACTTATAAAAAGGAAGTAAAGAAACCTCCTCCATGCATGTGGCGATGCATAAATATGCTCTGCCAATTCCTGCTCAACTCCTTTTTCAGACCAATTGCTATACCGGCTGATCAGGTGGATCTCTTCTCTGTCCATATTATAGATTGTGAGATTTTAAAATGTAGTTTAAGCGAACGCAAGATAAATATTTACAAATTACTAAACAATATCCTTTGTTGTATTTATATTAATAAACAAATGCCATTAAAACCATTTCCATTGATTACTTTTATCAAACTAAAACATCCTTAACATTACCATTTAAATGAAGACAATCCTGACTTTACTGATCACTTTTACCTGCCTTATCTCTTTCTCCCAACAGAAATCATTTAAACCTGGCGCTATCTGGCCCGACAATAACGGTATTCATATCAATGCCCATGGTGGTGGTATCCTAAATTACAATGATATCTATTATTGGTTTGGTGAACACAAAACCGAAGGCAGGAAAGGAAATAATACATTGGTAGGTGTTCATTGTTATTCATCGAAAGACCTTTACAACTGGAAAGACAAAGGGATTGCCCTTAAGATTAGTGATGATACAACAAGTCTGATTCAAAAAGGGTGCGTGATTGAACGCCCAAAAGTGATCTATAACAAAAAGAGTAAACAATTTGTGATGTGGTTTCACCACGAACTCAAAGGGAAGGGTTATGCTGCCGCCATGACAGGTGTCGCGGTAAGTAAAAATGTAACAGGTCCATATACCTGAGTAAAAAGTGTTAATCCTAATGCAGGTATATGGCCAGTAAACTTCACCGCCGAACAAAAAGCATTGAAATTTACTGAAAAGCTGAAAGACTGGAGTGAGGAATGGAAAACAGCTGTGAAACAGGGACTTTTTATACAGCGCGATTTTACCAAAGGTCAGATGGCACGCGATATGACATTGTATGTAGATGACAATGGAAAAGCATATCATATTCATGCATCCGAAGAGAACCTGACGCTCCATATTTCGGAACTCAATGATGATTATATCGACTTTACTGGGAAATACATTACTGTAGCACCTGCCGGACATAACGAAGCCCCATCACTGTTTAAAAAGGATGGGAAGTATTTCATGATCACATCTGGATGCACCGGTTGGGCACCAAATGCGGCGCGCCTGATGTCTGCTGACTCAATAATGGGGGAATGGTCTTTTATTGGAAATCCATGTATTGGCGACAAAGCCGATATCTCTTACAACTCGCAAAGCACTAACATTCTACCTGTTCCCGGAAAGAAAGGACAGTTTATCTTTATGGCCGATCGGTGGGTTCCCGAAAATGCCATCGATGGCCGGTATATCTGGCTTCCGATACAATTCGATCAGAAGGGAATTCCATTCCTCGAATGGAAAGACGAGTGGAGCTATTGAAATTGACAATTTAGGCTTTTGGCGATAACATCAAGAGAAAATCTGATCCATATTAGCACCTAAACGCGAGGGATTACAAAACTGGCTTCTGACAGATAACAACTTGTGAAAAGGGCAAGCTGCCAGTTACCAAAAGCCAGTTGCTATATTTAAATCTGTGAATAGTCGAGCGGCACAAGGAAAATTTTATTGACCACACTAACTGTATTTGCAAACTCTGTCTTGTTTTTAAGCACATTCCATTCGGAGCTTTCGCCAAATTTCTTCCAGTTTGCGGTACGTTCAGCCATATCCTTGTATTCAAGCATATACATTAGCGCAGGCATTTGCGGACCTGCGAGTATTTCGCCAAAGAAGACACATCTGAGTCCTGACTTGTCAAATATACCGATCTCCTCACTGTTGAACATTTTGATCTTGCGTTGTCCAGCCTCTTCGTTGTTACTTTCATAAGTGCGTAATTCAATCAAAGTACGATCTTTTGAAGGCATATGCAACTGAGGAAATGAATCGAATGCTTCGAGTAAGTAGGTTTCAAACCTGGTGAAAGAGCCTAACTCAGCAGTTGTTTCAAAATAAACCTTTGCAGCCTGCAGGAAAGTGCTATCTTTCCAAAGCTCCTTTTTGATCGCCTGGTATTCAACCATCGAAGGATAGATAATCAAATAATAAATCACAGGTGGTTCCGACTGGCCATATTCACCGAAAGCGCCAACTTTAACGCCTTTCCTGGTCAGATATGGTATTAGTGCCTCTTTGTAAAAACCATCGATTTTCGATTTTGCGCCACCATTTTTAAAATGATAAACTTTCCATTCATAGATTTCCTTCGATGCCGGAGGAGTTGCCTCCGAAGCCACTGCAGTACCTGTTGCTGAAGCAGCTGCAACTAAAGCCGATGCCTTGATAAAATTCCTTCGTTCCATGTCAAATGCGATTGTTTGGTATTGATATAATTTTCGTCTAAAGTATAAAATATCATTGTAAAACACCAATTTCAAGGCAATCAAATCGCGTTTTTCAATTTGCAACCATATATACAGAAATATGAATATATTTGTCCGATAAATAAAAAATCATAATAAAACACGTTTATGAAAATGAAATTCAATCTCTTGATTCTGATATCAGCAATGATCATGCTGTCAATATCGTGCAAACAAAAAAACAGAGCCAATGAAAATCTGGCTCCAAATGTGCATAAAGTTACCGCCGAAGAAGTGGTGCAATCCAGTAATTACACCTATCTGCGCGTATCAGAAGATAGTAAGGAAACGTGGATTGCCATCTCAAGAAGGGAAGTTGAAAAAGGAAAATCCTATTACTACGAGCCAAGTATTGAAATGACCGATTTTGTTAGCAAAGAATTAAAAAGAACCTTTAAGTCAATCGTTTTTGTCGACAAGTTTAGTGATCAGCCTATTACAAATGTTAAAGCCGCGCTTCCCGATAATTCATCAAAAGGGAAACAACCTGCAGTTGCTAAAGAAGGAATTAAAGTTGAGCCCGCCGAAGGGGGTATCACAATTGCTGAACTTTATGCAAAAAAAGATACATATGCTGGTAAAACTGTAAAAATCAGGGGTGAAGTTGTGAAATTCAACGCTGAAATTATGGGAAAAAACTGGGTACACCTGCAGGATGGCACCAATAGCAACGGTTCTTTTGACATCACCGCTACTACAAGCGACTCCACTAAAATCGGCAATGTGATCACTGTTGAAGGATCTGTTACCTTGAAAAAAGATTTCGGTGCAGGTTATTTCTACGAAGTTATTATTGAAAATGGGAAAATTATTCCGCAGAAGTAAATAATTCCCGGGTTAAAATTTCGGCAATGCTTCCTTATACTTCTACTATACTTTGTTCGTAGTTTAAGTAAACTTTGTATAAGTCTTCTGTAATGTTTCTGTAATAAATGATACAGATACATTACACAAACCTTACAGAAACCTTACACATACTATGGTTTTGATAATATAAAATCAAATCTTAAGCAATAGGTAAATCCTAATTCAGAGCTGTACGAGAAATAAATTTTCGTGACATTTCATTGCAATTTGTCGCTCTTTTGGGTATTTGAAAATTCGATATTAATTTATTCTCACTACTTAGTTTCATTGCTTAAACGATATAAAATTCTCATTGTAAATTCAATGAGAATTTTTTTTGCCTGTTTTCTCAATTTGCCTAATCGTCGAATTGCCAAATTCGACCATTCTTTAGTACTTTAGCCAGCAAATAGAACTTTTTTATGAATAATGACCTTCCGTTTGAGGATTTATCCCAATCTATTGATGGCGAATTCTATACCGACAATATTCATCGGATTGTTTATTCAACCGATGCCTCCTCCTATCGCGAATTACCGCAAGCGGTCGTTCTTCCAAGGCACAAAGAGGATGTTACCAAAGTCCTTGCATTTGCACGCGATCACCATACTTCAGTAATTCCACGAGGTGCCGGAACTTCTCTTGCAGGGCAGGTTGTGGGTGGTGGGATTGTGATCGATATCTCGAAATACATGGATCGCATTCTTGAATTCAATAAAGAAGAGCGTTGGATAGTAGTTGAGCCTGGCGTTAATCTCTCGGAATTAAATATCTATCTCAAACCATACGGCTTACAATTCGGTCCAGAAACATCTACAACGAACAGATGCCGTTTAGGTGGTATGCTTGGAAATAACTCATGCGGTTTGCGCTCACTCATTTATGGAAGTGTTCGGGAGCATGTTCTCGAAGTAGAGACATTACTTGCCGACGGATCGAAAGCGGTGTTTGGTCCTTTGACAAAGGCGGAATTCGAAGCCAAGTGTGAGTCAGATCCGAGTAAACTCGAAACAAAGATTTATCGTCAGATCAGGGAAGTCCTCTCGAACGAAGAAACCCGGAATAAAATCACTGAAGTTTATCCTGAATCGGCCGTAACGCGCCGCAATATGGGATATGCGGTCGATTTCCTGATGGATACCGATCCATTCGCTGGTAATGGCAAGACCTTTAATTTTGCAAAACTACTCGCCGGTTCCGAAGGGACACTTGCATTCACGACTGCTATCAAATTGAATCTGATTCCGTTACCACCAAAAATCAAATGTGTGGTTCCTGCCCATTTTTCATCACTCGAAGAAGCGCTATATGCCAATGTAATCGTTTTAAAGCACCATCCGTCTACGATCGAACTCATGGATGACATCATCATGAACTGCACAAAAGAGAGCCTTTCGCAGCGCGAAAACCGCTTCTTTATTGAAGGCGATCCCAAAGCAATTCTGATGATTGAATTTGCTGCAGATACCCGCGAAGAAATTGAAATTGCATATGCCGGAATGGTGAAAGAACTCACAGAGGCTGGGTATGGTTATCACTTTCCGCTCGTTTTTGGTGATGACAATGTGAAAAAAGTATGGGAACTTCGTACCGCAGGATTAGGATTGTTGTCGAATATTCCTGGAGATAAACGCAGCACCACTGTAATTGAAGATACAGCTGTAGCACCTGAAAAATTACCTGCCTATGTTGCCGAATTTAAAACTATCATTGCGAAATATGGATTGAATTGCATCTATTACGCCCATATCGCAACCGGGGAATTGCATCTTCGTCCCTTGTTAAATCTAAAAGATGCCGAAGATCAGAAAATATATGCATCACTTGCGCAGGATGTTGCAGCACTCGTTAAAAAGTTCAGGGGTTCGCTGTCGGGAGAACACGGTGACGGAAGGCTGCGCGGTTCCTTTATCCCGTTTATGTATGGCGACGAAATCTATAACCTGTTTAAGGAGATTAAAAAGACGTGGGACCCCTGGAACATATTGAATCCCGGCAAGATTACCGATGTTCCCCCAATCACGCAAAACCTGCGTTTCGAATTAACAAACCATTATCCCGAAATTGCGACGACCATCGATTTCTCCTCATCGCATGGTTATCTTCGTGCAGTTGAACAATGCAACGGATCGGGCGATTGCCGCAAGTCCGAAATCATCGGAGGCACAATGTGCCCAACCTATATGGCCACACGCGACGAAGATAAAACAACGCGTGCACGTGCCAATATCCTGCGGGAATTTATGCACCATTCCGACAAGGCGAATCCACTGATTCAAAAAGAGATTTACCAGGTACTCGATCTTTGCATTTCGTGCAAAGGATGTAAAGGGGAATGTCCATCAAATGTCGATATAGCCAAAATAAAGGCCGAATTTCTGCAGCAATATTACGATGTTAACGGAATACCTTTCAGGGCTAAACTGATCGCTTATTTGCCCCGTTTGGGTAAACTTGCAATGGCGATGAACCCTCTCACAAATTTCTTTTTAAGTCAATCGTGGATTAACAGTTTGATCGGTTTTCATCCAAAGCGGAAAATCCCGGGATATTCCAAACAAAGTCTGAGAAGCTGGGCCGGGAAACAACCCCATCTGCCTCACGTTAAATGGAAAGTCTTCCTGTTTGCCGATGAATTTACCAATTACCAGGAATCGGACATCGGAATCAAGGCTATTCTGCTTTTAAACCATCTTGGATATGAAGTGGTGATTCCGAAACATCGCGAAAGCAGCAGAACCTTCCTGTCAAAAGGGCTAGTTAGGGAAGCAAAGAAGATAGCTACAAATAATGTACTGTTGCTGAAAGATATCATCACAACAGAAACACCGCTTATCGGAATAGAGCCTTCGACGATTCTTACATTTCGTGACGAATACCCTGAATTGGTCGATCAGCAATTGCAGACAACAGCGGTTGAACTTGGTAAAAATGCACTCTTATTTGATGAATTTTTTGTCCGCGAAATGGAAAAAGGTAATATCACATCTGAGCAATTCACCCACGAGAAACGGGAGATAAAACTTCACGCTCATTGTCAGCAAAAAGCGGTCGCCTCTTCCCTATCAACAAGGCAAATGCTTGGTTTGCCGGAGAATTATACGGTACAGGAATTTAAAACAGGTTGTTGCGGAATGGCGGGATCATTTGGATATGAAAAAGAACATTACGATCTCTCAATGCAGATCGGTGAAATGGTACTTTTCCCCGAAGTCCGTAAAAGTGCAGGATCATTTACAATTGTTGCCCCCGGAACAAGTTGCCGGCACCACATCAAGGATGGGACAGGCAAAACAGCTATCCATCCGATTGAGGCGATGTATGAGGCGGTAATTAAAGAATAAAAACTAATTGTTATGGTTTGAGAATATCTGGAATGCCAAGGTCTTTGCATATTTTACGACATAAGTTCTATTTAATGTCGTTGTGACGCGGAACTGTTGATATCTTGCCGTTGCTAATATTTCTGGAAAGGGTATGACTACCACCTTCACGGATGAGAATGCATCCGTTATTTTCAAGGAATTTGACCAACTTTGTTCTATTCATTAGAAACTGAAAGACATGGTTTGTGTAATCTTTTTATTCGTTTTTCCCTTTTCGTTCGTTGCTCTCATTTCCACAAATACCATATTCAATGCATCTGGAAGGTTTTCTTTTGCTTCATCAATAGTTTCCCCTTGGGTGTTTATGCCCGGAATCTCTTGCACATAGCAATGAAACCCCCTTCATCGCATGGTTCGAAAACAGCCGTCATCTCAATGTTCTTCATAATTTGTTTTTTTCAAAATTACAAAAATAATAAATAAATGTTTGTCACAGAAACAATCGATACAATGAAGAGCACTACTATCACTCGACTTAAATCATTGAAATAATTTGTTTTCAAGATTCATAAAAAGGATGGAAAGGCAAAACTACCCTCCATCCTATTGAAATAATGTCAAACGCCATACAATCCAAAATTACTTAAATCTAAGATTCAATGAAAAATTATTGGCCTTTAAACCTGTTGTTTGCCCATAATGGCCATATCTTAATTCAATCATGGTGAGATTCTTTATTCCAAATAATCCTTTAAGAGGTGTATATCTGAAGTTGACACCTTCATAATCGGAACTAAATGCTGAGAAATCGTAATTGCTTGTGAAATAGGCTTCCTGTACTGTATGTACATTTATTGGAGCAAAATAGTTGGACGTTGTTTGTGTATAATATCTGTAAAATGGACTGACTGAAAGAAATGGAGTTATTTTTACAGCGGCCTCAATACTTGCCGTATGTGCAGAGATTCCCCAACTGTCGGCATAATAACGATAATAGGTTCGGAAAATGACTTTATCACCGGCAAAATAGTTGAACCTTACACCTAACGGAAGTTTAAATCTCGAAGATGGCAATCTTTCTACACCAACAGATTTATCTTGAAAATATACACGGTGAAATGGTAATCCCAGATACCCTCCCTGAGCTACCACGTCGCCTATCAATGCAATTTGCATGCTCTTATTGATCACCTGCGAAAAAGTAAATGAGGTAGCAAAGGTACTTCGTAATTCAGATGGTATACTCGAAGAAGAACTACCTCCGCCGCCACTTGCCGATGTAACAGTTGAAGTAGCGATTGGCCTAAGTTCACTCGGATATACCATCCTTACAGCATCAAGAAAAACATTTGCCGTAGCGCTGAATTCACGGTTTTTATCAACCGAATGTTTTGAGTAAATGGCATTCATACTATATGAATGATAAGTATATTCAAAGGAGAGAGCTGCTCCTAAACCCAAAGTAGTCCTTTTTTCATCATTCTCCACCTGCCAATTAACGGAGGGATATACACGTGTACCACCAGTTTTCGATGCTCCCGATTTGGATACATAAGCAGATGAGGCTGCTGTATGATGGTCGATTCCCAGATCAAAATTCATCGTGATTTTATGATCCATTAAACCCCACTTTATATACTTCAATTCGACAATATTTGAAATGTCACTCACTTGTTGCGTGCCAACACCGCCCGTTATTGCTGAATGGTTGCCGGTTTGAGAATAATAGTTAGAGACCAAATTGGTTTCTTCTAATTTCAGTACAGGACTGTGGTAATCGGAAGTGCTATCTTTTGGTGCCTGACCAAAAGAATTTATAAAAAGCAGGAAACTTCCCACAACTGTTAAGCAAATCTTACGCATAAATATGATTCTAAAAGGATGTAATATTTTGTAATAAAAAGGTATGTTTAATATCAGTTACATCCGCAACCCCCACCTACTTTACCACCATTGGCTCCCGAGGCGCCTTCACTATAAGTTTGAAAACTATTTTCACCCTTTTCTACCTTCCTTGCAGAAAGTTCCATTTCGGAATCATTGATTTTATTCTTTTGATACTCTTTAACAGTTGTACAGGAACATAGTAAAAAACTGAAAACTGTTGCTGCCAACAGACTTACCGAAATATTTCTTTTCTGCATATTTTATGATTAAGATATATGAATATTTTTTGATTTATAAAGTTTATTGTTATCATCTATGATAATACATTCCACACTATTTAACTGATTTATTAATTCAATTCCGTTTTTTATTCCCAAAATGGTTACAGGTGTTGCAAGTGCATCGCATATTTCGGCATTCGGCGAAATAATTGTTACACTTTTAATTCCGGTTACTGGTAAACCTGTTTTTGGATCAATTGTATGCGAATATTTTTTTCCTCCGATGATTACAAATTTTTCATAATTTCCAGATGTGGCAACCGCTCCATCCGTCACCTTCATATAGGAGAAGGGTTGACTGGCTAAATCAGGATGGACAATTCCAATCGTCCATGGACTACCATCAGGTTGATGTCCCCAAGCTGTTAAATCCCCGGAAGCATTCACAATACCGCTTGTTACACCATTTTTTTTCATAACTGCTTTGGCCATTTCGGCAGCATAACCCTTGCCAATACCTCCAAACCCAATACGCATCCCCTTTTCTTTTAAAAAGACAGTTTTATTGATTTGATCGAGGATGATATTCCTGTAATTGATCAGTCGAACCATTTTTTTTGCAGTGGAACTACTCGGAAGAGATGTCATTGTTTTGTCGAAATTCCAAAGCCGCTTATCAATTGAGCCATAACTAATATCGAACGAACCCTGAGTAATAGACGAAATACGGATGCTTCTCTCAATGAGGCTGAAAACCTCATCGCTTACTTTTACCGGCTGAATACCCGCATTCCTGTTGATCAGATTCGTTTCGCTCTCCTCCTTAAAGGTTGATAACAAATCTTCGATTCTGCTTATTTCATTTACAGCTTCATCAATGCGTTCAAAAGCCCATTCTTCAGCAGATGCAACCGCAGTAATCTCAAACTGATTACCCATCAGTTTCATCGCCTTTTTAAATAACTCCAACTGCATTCTATTTACATACTGCGATTGTTTTCAACCAATTGTTTTACCTCGGCGGTAAACGATTCTGCGCCTTTACTATAAAATCCTTTCCAGGTATAAATTACTTTTCCTTTGCTGTCGAGCAATAATGTGCACGGGAAACTACCTTCTGAATTGTATTTTTCAGCCAGTACATCATTCAATTTCTGTTGGTCTTTAGGCAGCTGATTCTTTTTCATTCTGGGAAAATCGGCATTTACCATTACCAGATGATCATTTGTATATTTAAGAAAATCCTCACTTTCAAAAATCTCTTTGTGCATGCGAATGCATGGACCACACCAATCGGAACCTGAAAAATTAAGTATAATGAGTTTGTGTTCTGTCCGGGCTTTTTGTTCTGCCTGTTCAAGATTGTTTACCCATAAACTTCCATTAATCAATAAAGGAAGAACAAAAAACGCGAAGAATAATTTCATATCATTTACTTTAAAACATAACTATAAAAACAATCAAAAAACAGAAAAGTTATAACATGTAATATTAAAAAATGTAAAATAATGTTGGACTATGTTATCAGTCCTCATTGTCAATTCTCCTGTTTAGGGACTTACATGCAACATGTTGCATGTAATAATATACAATGAGCTCGTTCAATTCATTTGCAGGATTTTTATAGTCCTCATCATTCTATTCAGAACTACAAAATTCAAAAGCATCGAAAACGGAAAACACTACATTAGTGACCTCTTCTCGGATAGCCTCCGAATCTACCTTATCAACCAAGGATTCTTTCTCCATACATTGCAAAAATAAGACGACTAACCTTGTATTCACGTTGCGCAGTTCTTCGAAAATATTTGAAAAGCATAGTGAAAGTAGCCCTTTTCGAATCGGATTTCGCGTCTTAATCAGCCAACATTTTAGCTGCGAGTTAAGTTGCAGCAATATAATTACTAAGCACTTACGCATTAATTTTAGCCAGGACGGGCAACCAAGCCATGATTTTTTCGAAACCTTTTTCCAGGTGAAGTGTTTCCAAATTAAAATTTGAATATATTTCTGCGACTTGATTTACGAATGGTGAATATTCGTTGTTACGAAGAAGTGCCAAATTCAAATGATTAAAGTTTTTGTACATAAGAATTTAAGGATAAACGATTGAATCAGATATTACATTTAAAGCAGTAATATGAGTAATTGTCAAAATTAAATATCGCATTTCAACTTCCTGCTAATTGTGCATTACATTCTTCGTATTATAAGTAAGGTTTGTGATATATTTGTGTAAGGTTTCTGTAACAAATAATACAGATAGATTACACATAGATTACAGAAACATTACACAAACTACGAAGTTGGTAAAGGGAAAGTATCTTTTAAGCCATTGGAAAAGGGATAATGGAAGGTGGATAAAGTGATGCTATAATACCATCAATCGATGGATTTTGTATTTGAAAATTCGAAATCAGTTTAGATTTGTTATTTATCAAAAAAAAACACCATAAATATTCATACTATTTTATTAGGCGGAAAATACTTTTTAAAATCGTTTTGATTGAAAAAGCATTTCGTTTTTGAAAATTTAAAGCGCTATTGTATGCAAAAACTATTGCTGGTATTAAAAAGTAAAGACGGAAATGAAGAGGTTGAGTTTAGAAACTCATTATCGATATTTACGACAGCTAAGAGTAGTTTTCAACTATATCGGTGCAATAAGCGACAAGGAGATTTCTTTCATATTTGAACGCACTCACTAAGTGACACTTATAAACTATTACTTATTGGATAGGCTTATTGGAATATTTATTGAAAGGTATTGGGAAACAGAAAAATACAGATTGCTATAAAGATATCTTACAATGGGGTCGGTACTAAATCAACCATTTATAGGCCTAATTTTATTTGCGCAATATAGAGTTTGTAAAATTCATTCTCCGCGAATACTTCATTGTTGACTTTTATTAAGTCGATCTTTAGTTCTTTACTATTGGCACTAAATGTAAATTCTTTGAATACATTCAATTTCACAATGGAAATTTTAAAATACTGATCTTTCTGAAAATCCCATTTACTTACAAAATAGTGAAATGCACTATCACTACCTTTATAATAATAACCTTTAAAGGTAGGTGAAGAATTAAGAATAAAAGCACTTTTAAGATCTCCACCTTTGACTTCTTTGTAACTATCGCAACCAGTAATTCCGAGGACTACAACTAATATTAAAACGTATTTCATCATACATTAACGTTTTGAACTGCAGAAATCATTTTCACAATCATCAAAAAATCCAATAGCATAAGTGTTAAGCACACCAATGCTATTGGATATATCAAATTTTCAACCGTTAAACTTTTTTACCCGGGTAAACTACCGGAGGATGTGTCAGTGAATGATAAAGCAGATAAATACCGGCTATTACAAATGGAATACTCAGAATCTGTCCCATATTAAGCGCCATGCCATTCTCGAATGCTTCCTGGTTCTCTTTTATAAATTCTATCATAAATCGGGTGAAAAACATGCCGATAAAGAAGACCCCTGTAAGGAAACCGGTCCGGTCTTTGAGACCTTTTACCTTATAATAGAAATACATCATCAATCCGAATGTGATTAAGTAGCAGAGCGTTTCATAAATCATAGTCGGGTGTTTCGCAATCGTCTCGTTGTTCCGGTCGAAAATAAATCCCCATGGCAAATTGGTGGCAACACCATATATTTCGGAGTTCATAAGGTTCCCCGTACGGATCATCGCACCCACCAGGGCTACCGGAACTAAAAGGCGGTCAAGTGTCCATAAGACAGGACGTTTGGTAACCTTTTTTGAGAAGATAATGACTGCCAGCAGGATTCCAAAAGCACCACCATGACTGGCTAGTCCCTGGAAACCTACGAATTTATATCCATTCGCCCCTTTGGCGATTGGGAGGAATATTTCAATAAGGTGCTGAGAATAATATTCCCATCCATAAAAGAATACATGACCCAAGCGGGCCCCCACTATGGTTGCAATAATTACATACACAAAAAGCTTCTCAACCCAATCGGGATTTGATCCTTCAAACTTAAACATATTGGTAAGAATGGAAAACCCAAAAAGGAAACCCATTGCAAACATCAATCCATACCAGCGGATAGATATCGGACCAAGATTAAAAAGCTCAGGGCTCGGATTCCAGTGTATCGCCAAAAGTGTGCTCATCAGTGAAAGTTATGAATTATGATTTATGAATTATGATTTACGAATTCAGAATTCATAAATCATAATTCGTAATTGTCTTCCTAGTCTACCAACCCGTGACCATGACAGTTTTTGAATTTCTTCCCGCTACCACAAGGACAAGGTTCGTTACGTCCAACTTTCGGAGTTACACGCACCTGTTGCACGTGTACAGGTTTCTCTTCAGCTTTTTCTTTTTCAGGTGAATGACCTGTAGCATCGCTTTTCTCTTCACGATATTTCGAACGATCAGCATGATGACCTACCGTTGGTGCTTCACGAACCTGTTCAGGCGCACTGATAGGAATCTGACCTTTCATCAATGTAGAAACCACCCCTTTGTTGACCCTTTCCATCATCGCTTTGAACAAGTTAAACGATTCGAGTTTATAGATCAATAAAGGATCTTTCTGCTCGTACGAAGCATTCTGGACAGATGTGCGCAATTCATCAAGTTCGCGAAGGTTTTCTTTCCAATGTTCGTCGATAGTTGCCAGTATCACCTGTTTCTCGTACGATTTTGTAAGGTCGAGACCCTGTGTTTTATATGCTTTTTCAAGGTTAGTAACAATATTAAATAATCTTAAACCATCGGTAATAGGAACTACTATATTGTTGTAAACATGCGATTTGGTCTCATATACATTCTTAATAACAGGCCATGCCTGTTTCGAGATTGCCTGCGATCTGCGAGTGAAATTTCCGATAGCAGCATGGTAAATTTTATCACTGATATCATTCGGTTTCAATTCACCCAATTCCTCTTCAGTAACCGGAGAATCGAGTGATAACGAACGGATCAGGTCAAGCCTGAAATCTTCGTAACCATCTTTCCCGTTTGGCTGGTGAACCTCAGTAATCGTTTCACACATGTCGAATATCATATTTAGAATATCGACTTCGATTCGTTCTCCGAATAGTGCATGACGTCGTTTTTTATAGATCACCTCGCGTTGCGAGTTCATCACATCATCGTATTCGAGCAGACGTTTGCGTATCCCAAAGTTATTCTCTTCCACCTTTTTCTGTGCACGCTCAATCGATTTGGAGATCATTGAGTGTTGAATCACCTCGCCGTCTTTCAATCCAAGTTTATCCATTATGCTGACAATCCTACCTGATGAGAAAAGGCGCATCAAATCATCTTCAAGCGAAACAAAGAATTGTGAAGATCCCGGGTCACCCTGACGTCCGGAACGTCCGCGTAACTGGCGATCGACGCGACGTGACTCGTGTCTTTCGGTACCAATGATTGCCAAACCGCCTAATTCGCGTGTTTCGGGGGTAAGTTTGATGTCAGTGCCACGACCAGCCATATTGGTAGCAATGGTCACCATACCTAATTTACCAGCCTCGGCAACAATATCCGCTTCACGTTGATGGAGTTTGGCATTCAATACCTGATGTTTGATACCGCGCATCTGTAACATCCTGCTTAATAATTCAGAGATCTCAACAGAGGTGGTACCCACGAGCATTGGCTGGCCTTTTTTATTAAGGCGGACAATTTCGTCAATAATAGCGTTGTATTTTTCTTTCTTAGTTTTGTAAACGTAATCTTCATGATCCTTGCGGATCACAGGCTGATTAGTCGGTATTACAACAACCTCCAGTTTATAAATATCCCAGAGTTCTCCTGCTTCTGTTTCAGCAGTACCGGTCATTCCCGAAAGTTTATGGTACATCCGGAAATAATTCTGTAGTGTGATGGTCGCGAAAGTCTGAGTAGCATCCTCAACTTTAACACGCTCTTTTGCTTCAATTGCCTGATGCAAACCATCAGAGTAACGACGACCCTCCATGATGCGTCCGGTTTGCTCATCAACAATCTTGACTTTACCCTCAATTAAAACATATTCAATATCCTTTTCGAACATTGTATACGCTTTTAATAACTGATTTACCGTATGAACACGCTCCGACTTGACTGCGAAATTCTGCAAAAGGACATCCTTTCTCTCAAGACGATCGGTATCCGACAAGCTTTTATCATTAGTAATGTCAGCGATTTCAGCACCAACATCAGGAAGAACAAAAAAGCCATTATCCGAATTGTCTTTCGAGAGAATATCTATACCATTATCCGTTAATTCAATCGAATTCAATTTTTCTTCAATTACGAAATAGAGCGGATCGGTAGCAATATACATGTTTTTGTTGTTGTCCTGCATGTAATAGTTCTCGATCTTTAGCATTTTCGCCTTGTTACCTTCCTCGCTCATAAAACGAATAAGCGGTTTATGTTTTGGAAGTCCTTTGTAAGCGCGAAACAGGGCAAGTGCACCTTCTTCAGATTCATCTTTATTGGATGATCCAATTTTCTTTTTGGCCTCAACAAGATATTGACCAACCAGGTCGCGTTGTGCTTTCACCAATCGCTCAACAGGGGCTTTAAGTTCATCAAACAATTGATTTTCACCCTTTGGAACTGGTCCTGAAATAATCAAAGGAGTACGGGCGTCGTCGATTAAAACAGAGTCAACCTCATCGACGATGGCGTAATGGTGTTTGCGCTGAACAAGATCAGCGGGACTTACCGCCATATTATCGCGCAAATAATCGAAACCAAATTCATTATTTGTACCGAAAGTAATATCAGCCTCATAAGCTTTCCGCCTTTCGGGGGAATTGGGCTGATGCTTGTCGATACAATCGACAGATACACCGTGAAACTGATAAATCGGACCCATCCATTCGGAGTCACGTTTAGCCAAATAGTCGTTAACTGTAACAAGATGTACTCCACGTCCTGCAAGTGAATTCAGAAAAACAGGTAGTGTTGCAACAAGCGTTTTTCCCTCACCCGTTCCCATCTCCGAAATCTTACCACTGTGAAGAACGATACCACCGATCAGCTGTACATCGTAATGCAGCATATTCCATTTCTGTAGGGAACCGCCGGCAATCCACTCATTCTTATAAATCGCTTTATCACCATCGATTTCGACAAAATCTTTACTAATTGCAAGTTCACGGTCAAAATCAGTAGCGGTCACTACAATTGTTTCATTCTCCATAAACCTGCGCGCAGTATCTTTCACGATAGAGAAAGCAATCGGAAGTACCTCATTCAATACCTCTTCAATCTTTTTCAGTATGATCTCTTCGAGTTTATCAACCCTGTCGTATAACTTTTCGCCTTCCTCAATAGGAAGTTCACCACTCTCAGCCTTGGCTTTAAGCGATTCAATTTCTTCTTCTTCGGCTTTAATGTAATCGCTGATCTTCAGCTTAAGCTTGACGGTCTCTTCTCTTAGTTCATCGTTGCTTAATTTTGGAAACCGCAGATATTCCTGCTTAATCATCTGCAATACAGGCATTAACTCTTTAATATCTTTTTGCGATTTGTTTCCGAAAAAGCTTGAAAGTACGTTTAATAAAAATGACATTACTTTATGTTGTATGATTAATATCTAAATAAACAATCAGGCGCAAATGTAACTCAAAAGTTGTTAGTACCGAAATCTTTTTAACTAATGCTTAAAGGTGAATGATTAATAGTGAATTGATAATGATGAAAACGAGTACAACAAAAAAAGAGTAAGCATACTGCTTACCCTCTTTTAATAAAATAGGTCATTATGCTGCAAAAAAAACAAAATGCAAAATAGCTAACCAATAAAACTTTAACCATTAAGCATTATATCAGGCTTTAGTGCCGGCAAATGGGTCTGAATATACACGGTTCTGCATTTCGCGATCCATCATTAACAACCCCTGTCCCTCACCTTTGATCAATTTAAGGTTATGAAGAATCTGGCCAACGTTGGCCTCTTCTTCAACCTGTTCGTCAATAAACCATTGCAGAAAACTTTTTGTAGCGTGGTCACTGTCATGAATCGATATATCCATCAGCCTATTAATCAAGCCAGTTACAATTTGTTCATGAACCAATGTTCTTTCGAAAACGTCGACAACCCCTGAAAAATCGACTTGTACTTCACCTATAGGCGAAAGCTTAACAATTCCTCCTCTTTCGTTCACATAATCGAAGAATCGGGTGGCATGAGCAAGCTCCTCCTGGTATTGAACACGCATCCAATTTGCATATCCAGCCAGACCTTCGGATAGAAAATAGGCAGACATCGATAAGTAAAGGTAAGCTGAATGAAATTCAGCATTGATTTGCTCGTTTAGCGCATCTCCAATAGCTTTTTTTATCATAACTCTACTATTTAATTTGTTTATCTTCAAAATTACAAAATCCAAATGAAATTAACCGAAAATATTTTTCCAGATTAATTACCCATTCTGCTATTCAGTAGTTTAGACAATTCGTCCATAAACAGCTCGGTTGTAAGATAATGTTCGGGTTTCAACTTGTCGCCATAAACTGAAAGAGCAAGATCTTTGGTCATCTTTCCTGATTCCACGGTGTCGATGCAAACTTTTTCGAGCAACAATGAAAAATCGATTAATGGCTGGTTATTGTCTAATTTCCCGCGGAAAGCGAGGCCACGTGTCCATGCAAAAATAGATGCAATGGGATTGGTTGAGGTTGGCCTTCCCTTCTGGTATTCTCTGTAATGTCTTGTAACAGTACCGTGAGCAGCTTCTGCTTCCATTGTGTCACCTTCGGGTGTCAGCAAAACCGATGTCATTAAACCAAGAGAACCAAATCCTTGAGCAACTGTATCAGACTGAACATCACCATCATAATTTTTACAAGCCCAGATAAAGTTGCCATTCCATTTCAATGCTGAAGCGACCATATCGTCAATCAGGCGATGCTCGTAAGTAATACCTACAGCATCAAATTGCGGTTTGTAAACATTCAGGAAAATCTCTTCGAAAATATCTTTGAAAAAGCCATCATACTTTTTCAGGATTGTATTTTTAGTTGAAAGGTAAAGCGGCCATTTTTTAGTGAGGGCCATTTTGAAACAGGCGTGGGCAAAACCCCTGATCGAGGCTTCAATATTATACATCGAAAGAGCAACACCAGGTCCGTCGAAATGATAAACATCATGAGGTTGTTCACCTGAACCATCATCAGGAATAAAGGTCATGGTCAATTTTCCGGGACGATCGACTACAATATCAGTAGCGCGGTACTGATCACCAAAGGCATGACGACCAATTACGATAGGTGCTGTCCATTGCGGAATAAGGCGCGGAACATTTTTTACTACAATTGGTTCGCGAAAGATGGTTCCATCAAGGATATTACGGATGGTTCCATTAGGCGATTTGTACATTTTCTTCAGCCCAAATTCTGTCATACGTGCTTCATCCGGGGTAATAGTAGCGCATTTAATTCCGACGTTATACTTTTTGATGGCATATGCAGCATCAACGGTTACCTTATCATCAGTGGCATCGCGATGCTCAATGCCTAAATCATAATATTTAATGTCAACATCCAAAAAAGGGAGAATCAATTGTTCTCTGATCATTTTCCAGATAATTCGGGTCATTTCGTCCCCATCGAGTTCCACAACAGGATTCAGTACTTTAATTTTTTCCATTGAAACAATTTTATTTTATAAATGATTGATCATCAAATTAATATTATGAAAGAGATGGTTTACTTACACCGTATGACGCGTCACCATGTTATTATAAGTTCTGAAAGTTAAAAATGTTCAAAATCAAGACCGAATTTTGATTTCAATAACGCAAGCGCCGGATATTTTTCTGCAAGTAAAGCCCATCTTTCGGCATCAGTATACGGGGTATTCGATTGTTGATTGTCGGCTGTTGAAACCTTAAATTGAATTTCGATGGCTTCATTTCGAAAATATTGACGCAAATAGCCCTGCAATTTTGGTTTTAGATCAAGTGCAAGCCGGTTCAACTGAAGCTCTGTATCAAGTACAAATTCAATCTGCCACTCGCCTGTAATGTTGGGCTCACGCGTACCAAGCGCTGATTTTAATTGAGGAGCATCAATTGTTTCAACGAATATTTTCCATGCTTCCAACAACATCTGTTCTGTAAACGCCTTAGCCGTTTCATGAACAGAATATTGATCTGTAGCAGATTCTGATATAATTTTTACTTCTGATGCCTTTGGTTCATCCCTTAGGGCGTCCATAATGGAAGGGGTTGAATAAGCACCTCTTCCAGGCACGCGTCGCGTTGTAGGCGGTCGATTTGCAGGTTCCGAGACAACTGATTTTTGCGGAACAGTAACCTGTTGCGAAGAACCCTTTGCCGCAACCTGTGTTGCAGATGAATGGGTTACGGTCTTTAAAGGATCAATTGTCGCGAAGATCGGCAGAAGCGATAGTGAAGCTATGGCGTCGTCAATTGTTTTTTTTTTAGCGATTCCTCAAGTTGATCGATCCTGACAAGCGCCAATTCGACTAAAAACCGTTGGTTTGACGAAGATTTATACTGCATATCGCACTCGGTGGCCAGCTGAAGTCCACCGATTAAGAAATTCACAGAGCAACCTGCTGCCTGTTTTTTATATCGTTCACGAATCTCCCCCCCCACTTCAAGCAGTTGAACCGTAACAGCATCTTTACAGATCAGAAGATCCCTGAAATGCTGACCAAGCCCCATGATAAAATGATGTGCATTAAAACCCTTATCTAATATCTCGCTAAAAATCATTAATGTACCAGGAATATCGCCTTTCTGAAAACAATCTGTCAACTTGAAATAGTAGTCATAATCGAGCACATTCAAATTGGCAATCGTATCCTTGTATGTAATATTGGCTCCACAAAAGCTTACAACCTGATCGAATATGGAAAGCGCATCGCGCATCGCGCCATCAGCTTTCTGAGCTATTACATTCAAAGCTTCAGGTTCTGCTGTAACATTCTCCTTTTGAGCAACCCCACGCAAATGCTTCTCAATATCAGGAATTGAGATCCTGTTAAAGTCATAAATTTGACAACGCGATAATATAGTTGGTAAGATCTTGTGCTTTTCGGTTGTTGCAAGGATAAATATAGCATGTGCCGGAGGTTCTTCAAGTGTTTTCAAAAACGCGTTGAAAGCCGACTGTGACAACATATGTACCTCATCGATGATATAGACGCTATATTTTCCGATTTGCGGCGGAATCCGAACCTTATCGACCAGTGAACGGATGTCATCAACAGAGTTATTAGATGCAGCATCGAGTTCATGTATGTTATAAGATCTGTTTTCAGTAAACGACAAACATGATTCACACTGATTGCAAGGCTCTGTGTCAGCACCAAGATTCAAACAATTGATTGTTTTTGCAAAAATACGCGCGGATGTTGTCTTACCGACTCCCCTTGGACCGCAAAACAGGTAAGCGTGAGCAAGATGATTACTCCGGATGGCATTCTTCAAAGTTGATGTAATCGAAGGCTGACCAACTACAGAAGTGAAGGTATCGGGGCGATATTTGCGGGCAGAAACAATGTAGTTTTCCATAAAACTCTGAGGCGTATTTGAAGCCAAATATATGACTTTTTAAAAATCATTCAATGATTCAGTGTAAGAAGTTTTCAACGAAGGTTGAATAGTGGGAACAAATCAAACGATTAACCGTTATAAAGAGGTAATTAAGGAATTCAGTTTAAACAGTTAAAACAGTATAGTATGAGAAAAATATTTTTTACAAGTTTATTGATGGTGTTTGTTTTAGGTGCATTTGCACAATCTAAAACGCTTTACGATTTTAAAGCTACAACACTCGATGGTCAGGCATTTGATCTCTCCTCCTTAAAAGGGAAAAAAGTATTGGTTGTAAACACAGCTTCAAAATGTGGATTAACGCCTCAATACAAAATACTTCAGGAGCTCTACGATAAATACAAGGATCGTAATTTCGTTATTATTGGATTTCCAGCCAATAATTTTGCGCAACAGGAGCCCGGAACCAATACCGAAATCAAAGAATTCTGCACAAAGAATTATGGCGTTACCTTCCCAATGATGTCTAAGATTTCTGTAAAGGGCGACGACATCGCTCCATTATACAAATGGCTTACATTAAAAACTTTGAACGGAGTTGTTGATGCCGAAGTACAATGGAATTTCCAAAAATTCATGATCGACGAACAAGGTAAACTAGTTGGCTTTGTATCACCTAAGGAATTACCAAATTCGGAGAAGATTACGAATTGGATTGAAGGGAAGAAAACAAATTAAAGATTCGCGTTAGAAGTGTTTCCAGGTTTGAAAAATTTTTAAGTTATTTTCATTTTAAAAACCGAAGTTTGCGATACGCATCTTCGGTTTTTCTTATTTTTATATTTTCGAAAATAATTGTATATTGCATGATACTATTTCATAATTAAAAACCGAAGGCTATGCGATTAATAGGAAATGTAATCTGGTTAATTTGTGGAGGTTTATTTACATGTCTTGGATATTTATGGGGTGGATTTTTATTATGTCTGACCATTATCGGAATTCCCTGGGGATTACAAGCTTTAAAGCTTGGGATTGCTCACCTTGCTCCCTTTGGAAGAAATGTAGTTCCGACTGGTGGATCTATTCCTGTAATATCATTTATTCTTAACCTGATATGGATGATATTTGCCGGAATATGGATTGCACTCATGGAACTTATTTTTGGAATATTACTGTGCGTTACAATCATTGGAATACCATTTGGATTGCAGCATTTTAAACTGATGAGGCTTGCATTTTACCCATTTGGTTATGATTTAAGATAAATGAAAGACATCAAAAGGGAGATAATATCTTTGTCATAACGAAGTTTCAGTTGACAAAGCTATTTTAATATAACCCAATCCTAAAGGAATATTAAAGAATTGGCAGAGGTTCGTTTATTCCTTAATGGCCGATAGTTCAACCGGAATAGATAAAGAGAACGTACTTCCCTGTCCAGGCATTGAAACAACATTCAATTTGCCCCTCAATATCTCGGATATCTTTTTTGCAATGGCCAATCCGATACCTATTCCTCCATATTCTTTTGTATAAGAGTCATCGCCCTGTCTGAAAAAATCAAAAATAATGCTTTGCTTCTCTTTTGGTATACCAATACCTGTATCTTTAATATACAATACCAGATTGCTTTCATTTTCAATCTTAAAACCAAATTCGATAGTACCCTTATGCGTAAACTTCACCGCATTTTTGAAAAGGTTAGTAAGTACCTGGTTAATTTTGCTCCTATCAGCAGTGACATATGACGAAAGCCACTGGGTATCGGGACGAAAAACGAGCTGGATTTGTTCATGTTTTGCTGATGTTCGTAAAATATTGTCAAATGAGGCCTTATTCTCCATGAAATGATCCATCAAACTAAAAGTCTGGTTTCGAAGTTGTATATGTGCCTGCTCAACAAGCGCAAGGTCGAAAACTCCTTCAATAATTGAAAGGAGACTTTGTCCGCTGATTTGAATACTTGAGGCGAAACTCGAGTTATCTTCCGGTGCAACATTCGACATGATCAATTCGCTGAAACCAAGAATATGATTGAGCGGAGTGCGTAACTCATGATTCATTGTGGCAAGAAAAGCTGATTTCAGGCGGTTGCTTTCTTCTGCTTTATCCTTTGCAGAAATAAGCTCATCAAGCATTTTCTTCTTTTCAGAAATGTCGTCCATGATCAGGATGTAGTTGCTGATCTCGTCTTTATTATTCATCAACGACGATATTGTCACTTTCTCCCAATAAGCGGTACCGCTTTTGCGACGATTCTGAAATTCTCCTTTCCAAACCTTTCCTGCATGTAACACCTCCCACATAAGATTGAAATCCATTTCAGGAATATGCCCGGTATTAAATATTCTTGGAGGTTTATTAATCACTTCGTCAATAGAATATTGTGTAAGTGCGGTAAACGCAGCATTTACAAATTCAATATTTCCCAAAGCATCGGTAATGATAATTGAAGCAGGATTTTGCTCCACTGTCCGCGAGAGAATTCTTAACTTATTTTCAGCATTCTTTCGTTCGGTTACATCCCTGACAATACCTTCATGGTAGAGAACATTCCCTTTTTCATCCTGCGTATACCAACCATTGTCCTCAACCCATATTTCAGAACCATCTTTTCGCTTCATTTTGTAAATATGGAAACTGTCTTCTTTATCATTCGATATTAATCGAATATTTTCTTCCTTCTCAAGGTATAAATCTTTCTTTATATCAATTGATTTTAAATCCTCTTTGCTGTCATAGCCCAATATAGCAACCATTGCAGGGTTGACAGAAACAAACTTTCCTGCATGAGTACTTTTATAGACACCATCAGGCATCTTTTCAACCAGATTACGGTAGAGTTCTTCGCTCTCTTCTAATGCATTTTCGATTATCTTCCGTTCAGTAATATCATATCCAATTCCAACCAGTCCCTGTACTTTCCGATTGTCATTGTACAATGGATATTTGGAATTAGTTAACCAATGTTTTACACCCATCGAGTCAATGAATTCGATCTCATTATTGATCAATGGCAAACCAGTTTGAATTACTGCCAAATCCTCTTGATAGCCTCGTTCACCATCGGTAACCGAAAATAAATCAACATCTGTTTTACCTATAATCTCAGATTCAGAGGTAAGTCCCATATGAACAAGGTCAGCTTTATTCGAAATAATCTTACGGCCTTGTGCATCCTTAACGTAGATATTAACCGGCAAATTATCGATCAATGTTCGAAGTAAGGCCCGTTCATGAAGAATGGATTCTTCAGCCAGATGACGCGCAGAAACATCAATATATGAAGTTAGCAAATGATGAATTGATTTGTCTGGATTTCGTTCGCAGACAGAAGAAAGTGAAGTATATACAATTGAGCCATCTTTTCTGACAAACCGTTTGTCCATTTCATATCGATCTATCAGTCCTCCTTCTAATTTATCAAATAGCCTAAGATTCTTTTCAATGTCATCCGGAAAAGTCAAATCAATCCAAGTCAGACTTTCTAATTCCTCTTTTGAATAGCCCAACATATTGCTAAGACTTTGATTTACTTCCAGCCATTTCTTATCTGAAGAAGTCACACTCATTCCCACTGAACAGCTCTGAAAATAATCCTGAAATGCTTTTCTGCTTTTATACAATGCAATTTCTGTATCAAGGCGTTCAAGTTCGCCGGCAGCTCTGATGGATATGAGATTAAGAATAGGTACTATCACTGTTGGATTTTCAAGTGGCTGGTTATTCATTAAAACAATCAACCCAATTGGCTTTCCTTCCAGACTCCATAGAGTAGTTCCGACATAACATTCCGCTTCAATGTCCTTCAATAAATGATCAATGGGAAACAAATTCTGAACATCACGATCAAAAATGCAGATTGTTTTTCCAATTGATTCAACATCGGGAGTATCCTTAATCAGATAGGAATCCTTATCGGTAAAACTTCCGTCGGAATAAACAGCAAGAGGCTCCAAAACTAAACCATCTTGTGATAAGCGATTGATAGAAGCATAACTCATGTCAGACGAAACGGATAAATAGCGCACCAATGAATGAAAGAAGTCTTCACCTGATTTTGTCCACCCGCAACCCAGGAGAAATTGTTGCGCATTTTCAATTTTTCTCAGTTGCGAGATGTCTCTGACAACTCCAATGATTGCATATGGACTATTTTGAGAATCATAAACCATTGATGATTTGGTTTCAATCGGAAATTCCCTTCCATCTTTTCCAATGGCCATATATTCAGTGCAGAAAGACTCAATACCACTTAACCGCTGCTTGAAATTTTCCATCACTCTTGCCCTGTCGGAGTGAGAAACAAATTCCATAAAATTTTCATGATCCGCTTTAAGCTCTACTTCATTATTAAATCCAAAAATCTTGCAAGCCCTGTTGTTTACTGTAATCAATGTCCCGTTTAGGTCTGTCATTGCAATCCCATCAGGCGATGTTTCAACCAGCGTGCGATAGAGTATTTCACTTCTGTGAATCTTCTCTTCTACCTTTTTCCGCTCAGTAATATCCCTAAAATTAATGACGATTGCCTCAATTCCAGGTTCAGCAATCTGGTTGCTGAATGTACTCTCCACCCATATCCATTCTCCCGCTTTCTTTCGAAAACGATATTCGAGTGTATCAACTAATGAAGGATTTAGTGCTATATTCTCCAAAACTGCCAGTACGCTATGTAAATCTTCAGGATGAGTAAATATCATTGGATCAGGCAAGGTAGCTTCATCATCGGAATAACCAAAAATCCTCCTCGCTGAAGGACTTGCATACGTTAATTTACCTCCAGCGCCAACCAGAACAATTCCATCCGGCGCTTTTTCAATCAGCGAACGGAAATAAATTTCTGCCCTAAGTGCAGACTCTTCAGCATTTTTGCGTTGTTCCAACTCTTTTTCCAGTGCTTCGGTGCGCTGAAAAACAAGTTCTTCTAATTGTTGCTTTTCACATCGACGGGCTTCTTCGGCATCTTTCATGCGGAGCATCGCACTTATCTGCACAAGGAATTCAGTATCATCCATTGGTTTTCGAAGAAATGCATCTACACCGCATTCAAGAGCTTTTATTCTGCATTCCCTGTCGGTATTTGCACCAAAAATCATTATAACAGGGATACTTCGAAATGATTGATCAGATTTTAATATTTTGCATATCTCATAACCATCGATAACAGTCGTGTCAATATCAATCAATACAATATCTGGTATCTCCTGACGACAAAATGCTAATGCTTCGGTTCCGGAAACCGCATGCCGAAAGTTGGCCAATGGAAAGATTCCCAACAATAAAGCCTCTAATTCGGTAAGATTTAGTTCTCTATTGTCAATTGCTAATATCTTTACTATTCTGTTACGCATATTTCATGTCCAAAACTGACTTCTTTTTATCGCAAATATTACAATTTAGTAATTTAATCTTAAAAAGGATCGTTTACATCGGCAAGTTCAACCGGTACAGTGAGATAAAATGCACTCCCTTTATTAAGCTCTGATACCACAGAAAGTTCGCCTTTAAGAATCATTGTAATCTTTTGTGCAATTGCCAATCCGATTCCAACGCCGCCGTAAGCCCGGGTTCTCGAGTCATCCCCTTGCCTGAAAAAGTCGAAGATGACCGCTTGCTTATCTTTTGGAATTCCTATTCCTGTATCTTTGATAAAAAATGTTAGTTTTCCAGGTTCATTACTTTGATAGCCAAATTCGATCGTTCCAATGTTGGTAAATTTAACCGCATTTTTAAAAAGGTTTATCAGTACCTGGTTCACTTTACTTCGGTCTACGGTGAGATACATGGCTAACAAGTGAGTATCCGGCTTGAAAATTAGTTGAATCTGCTCTGATTTGCCTGAACCTTGAAGAATCTGATCGAATGAAGACTTGTTCTCCATGAATTGATCCATTAACCTGAAGGTTTGCAGTCTTACTTTGACGTTTGAATGTTCCGCGAGGGCAAGATCAAATACATCTTCTATAATTGCAAGCAGACTTTTGCCACTTGTATAAATGCTTGATGCAAAGTTTTGATTTTCTTCAGGCATTACTCCCGAAAGGATGAGCTCACAAAAACCCAAAATATGGTTAAGCGGAGTTCGTAACTCATGATTCATTGTTGCTAGGAAGGCTGATTTTAACCGATCACTCTCTTCCGCCTTTAAAAGGGCCTCTTTTATTTCACCTTCAGCTCTCTTACGTTGGACAAAGAGGCTAATCTGATGCGAAATGAATTCGAGCATTTCCACATCTTTTATTGTATAGGCATTGGGGTTATCGTAACTTTGAACTACGAAAACTCCAATGATCTTTTTATCTTCATACAAAGGAACACCAAGCCATAATTTTGAAGGCGAGCCGATCAATTCAATGTCACCATTGTTTACAAGTTTCAATATATCTTCGGCCGAAACCAGCATGGCCTTTTTTTGTTTGATTAAATAACCTGACAGCGAATTTTTTGCCGGCCACGATTTTAATGAATCCTTTTCATCAACAAAATGTGGTGATGTAAGCATTCCGTCTTTCTCATTATAAAATGCAATATAAAAGTTACTCGTATCGAGCAGATTACCCAATTCATTACGGATAATCTCAATCAATTCCTCGAGGCTCTGGGTTGTTAATACTGCTGTTGAAATATCGTATAATACCTTTTGTATCTGCTCTGCGCGTTTCCGTTCGGTAATGTCAGCAATAAAACCTTCAAGATAGAGTAATTCATCATCGTTAAAGATTCCTCTGCCGCGTTCCCACACCCATCTGATTTCACCGCTTTTGGTGATAATCGGATATTCCACCTCCAAAGGAACTTTAAGTTCAAGCAAAACCTGCCATTGATCCCAAAGAGAGCTCCGGTAGTCGGGATGTATAATATCGTTATAGGTCAATTTTTTTAATTCCATGATATCTTCAATGGAATACCCCGTAATTTTCGAGAAACCCTCGCTAAGATATTCCATCGTCCAGTCTTTGTCATTTTTACACCTGTAAACAAAACCTGGCAAATTGCTCATTAAATTATTAAGTGTTCTTTCACTCTTTTTAAGCCTGTTATGCGTCTGACGTTGTTCCGAAAGATCAACCACCGTACCACGAACCCCTGTAATTTTGCCATTTTTTTTGACTGCGAGTGAAGATATTAACACCGGAAAACAAGATCCATCCTTTCTTTTTGCAGTATATTCGGAATTGAATTGCTGATCCTGACTGATAATTTCGCTGAAACGTTCGATAAGTTTGTCATGTTCTTTTTCTGAAATAATCTGAGCAATATTAATTCCTTTTTCGATAGTTAACTCTGTGTGCCCAAACCATTCGAATGCCGTTGCATTTGCAAAAATAATATTCCCTTTCAGATCAGTTTCAAAGACACTTACGGGCAATGAATTGGCAAGCTCCCTGTATTTTTGCTCACTGTTAATTAACTCTGTCTCATGATTCTTACGTTCTGTTATATTTCTGAAAATACCCTGAATAACCTGCTTGTTATTAATTGTAAATGAATTACCCAGAATCTCAATCGGAATCTCTGAACCATCAGCGGTCAATATATAGTTTTCAGTTGTTTGAATTCCTTCTATACGGTTTAATTTTAATATGTTTTTTCGAAAATTATCAACGGATAATGCCAAATTACGGCTTGGATGCAACTTCGATTGATGCATTCCAATCAGTTCTTCCCTGCTCCTGCCCGATAAACGGCATGCAGCAAGGTTGACATCTGTTATCAAACCTGTTTGTGGATCGCAAAGGATGATCGAATCGGGAGAACCATCAAAAAGTGAATGGTAACGCTCCTCACTCTCTTTAAGGGCTTCTTCAGTATGTTTTCGATTTGTAATGTCCTGGACTACACCAAACAATATTCTTTTCTCTGGATTATATTCTGCTATTGAATGGATATCAATAATCTGATCAGTGTTTCGCTGTCTGATTTTAAACTCCATATCATAGGGAACTCCATTCTTAATCAATTGTTCAAGAGCATTTGCAAGTTCATCACGGTAATCAGGAAGCGGAAAATCTCTAATATAATCAAAGTTCCACATGTCTCCTTCAATACCATATAGTTTGCATGCACCTTGTGATGCTTTAATTAAGCCTGTATCGAGGTGAAATTCCCAGTTACCCGATTTTGAAACAGACTCACCCCTGATTAATCTTTCCTTACTGTGATACACCAGCTCCTCTGTCTTCTTACGCTCTGTAATATCGGTTACAATTGATGCAAACTGCCCCTTCTTTGGCGAAAAAACCATTACATGAAAATACTTGTCAATCGATTGCGCATATTGCTCGAAACTCGATGGCATAGCATTTATCAATATTTTTCCGAATTGCTCAATCCAAACCGATCCATTTAATGGAATAGCCTCTTTTATTGTTCTGTTGATAATTTCCGATGCCTTCAATCCGGTCATATGTTCAAATGCCGGGTTTGCAGTCAGAAACCGATAATCAACAGGTTGGCCCGACTCGTCATAAATGATTTCGTGAAGTGCAAAACCCTCCATCATTTCCGAAAACAAGGTGCGATACCTAATTTCGCTCTCCTTTAATGAATTTATCATTTGTTTTTGAGCGGTGATATCAATAAGATATCCAAGAAAATGTTCCAGTTCACCCTCTTTTCCAAATATTCCTAAAATATATTCGAGGCAAATAATCCGTTCACCATCTTTCCTGATCAATTCATGATGAATGGATCCAATGTTTTTTTCTGCTTTAAGTCTTGAAAGTATTGTATTTAGCTCTGCACCATCAATGAGATGTTCTGAAATATGATGACCTTGTTGTACAAAATCTGATTCGTACCCAAATATTTTCGCAAATACAGGATTGTAATCAATTAGATAACCATCCGCATCTGCCAGAAAATTTCCGGTAATGCCATTTTCGAAAAAATTACGGTATCGCTCTTCTAAATTAATGATTGTATTTACTACAGGTCTCTTTCCTCTTTTGATTTTTGCCTCATTTAATTCGAATTCGATAACCTGACTTAACCTGACCAGGTTATCTTTCGCTAAATAATCATGCGCACCGGCTTTTATCAGCGAAACAATGGTTTCAACGGGTAGGGGATTTGATATGATGATAAATGGAAGATCTGCTGATATTTCCTGGCAGAGCAATAATGCTCCCGCTCCATCAAAATGTGACAAATGAAAGTCCGAAAGAACCAGGTCCCACGAATCTTTAAGTAAAGCGGCTCTCATCTGATCCTTGTTGGTCACTCGTTCATAATCGACAATATAATCCGCCGAAACGAGTTTTCGGATTATCAATCCGACTTCGTTTTCCGAATCATCAATAAATAAGATATGCAGTTTAACAGCCATTCTTTTCTATTTTATCAATTAGTTAAGGTTAATCTAATAACATACAGGTTAAAAACATGATTGACTTAACATTTTTGGTTCTCTCACATTGAATAATATTCAGGTAACAAATTGAATTCACTTATGACTAAACAATTTTACTTTCATTAATCATTTTATTCATTAATTATATTGAAAAGGGAATGTAAATTTGAACTTGCTACCCTTTCCCAATTCACTTTCGACTGATATATTTCCCCCATGTTTCTCAATAAATTCCTTGCATAAAACCAATCCAAGTCCGGTTCCTTTCTCTTTTTCGGTACCTTCGGTTGAAAAAACAACATCAATCCTGAAAAGTTTACATAAATCATCAGCTTTAATCCCACCGCCATCGTCCGCAACTACAATCTCCACATTCGAATCATTGATTGAGGCTGAAACCCATACATTACCATTCTTTTGCGTATATTTCAAGGCATTGGAAATCAGATTTCTTAATATAGTTTTCAACATTTCGGTATCTGCGATAACAATAAATGCCGATGGAACCATATTGTTAAGCGTTATTTCCTTACGGTCTGAAATATCAGTAAATAAAAGGAACACTTCATTAACAATAGAATGCATAGAATTTGATACAGGTTTACAGAATATTCTCCCTTCCTGCATACGAGCCCATTTGAGCAGATTATCAAGCAGCCGATGTGTTTGAAGAGCTGCAGAATGAATCGTCTCGGCATAATCAACAATCGTCGAAGTATCAAGATGCTCTGCTTCATCTTTTAATATTTCACTAAATCCGATAATTCCATTAAATGGTCCTTTCAGATCGTGGGCTATAATCGAAAAGAATTTATCCTTAGTTGAGTTAAGTTCCATTAATTTCGATTCGCTCGCCATTAAAGCTTCGTTGCGCACCTTTCGGTTATCTTCATTTCCGATAGCGGAGGCAATTATTCCGATGATTTTACGATCCTCATCGGTAAAAATATACTCACTATTGTATAATGTGCAAAGAGTTCCTATTGCTATCCCTTCACTTCGTACTACCTGACCACAATAGGTTTGAATACCAAAGACAAGTGCATTAGGATCTGTCTTGGCATACGTTGTTTCAGGCAGATTGTTGATTATTAACGTATTTTCACTGTTATTCCGGATAACATCGTAACAAATATCACCGTTGGCATGGTATCCTTCGGGAACCTGCCATTTCCCTAAAGTATGCAGCCGGCCATTTTCCAGTCGGTTATAAAGTGCAAAAGTTGCATATAAAAGCTCCCCACATAAAGCAGTCAGACGATTGATATTAATGATTGAATCGGGTCCCAGCGACGAGAGGCAATCATTTAGCTTCATTAACCTGTCGCTGTTTTTCTTAAATAATTCCTCTATAAGTTTTTGTTTGGTAATATCAATCACAATTCCAGTCCATCTGATACTGCCATCATCGAGTTTGCGTGGATTAGAATCAAACCTAACCCATTTTGTAATATTGTTATTTACGATCCTTCCTTCCCAGGCAAAAGGTGTAAGTTTCAGGTTGGCCTCTATATTTGAAAGAATAAAATCTTTACGATCATCCGGATGAATCAAATCAAAAATTAAAGAAGCCGAAATTCTACAAACATCTGATTTGTCAATCCCCATAATAGTTAAAAACCGATCACAAATAAATTCATGAGTAAAATCTTCCCAGATGGGTTGACCGGGACTCGGCCTTTTTACATGGATTCGATAAACGCCGGCAACCTGATTCAGGATAAGATCGGCATACAAACCTTCACTCTTTCGTAAAGCCTCCTCTGCATTCCATTGTTCGGTAATATCATGAATATTTATAATAATACTTTGGATACCTGGCTCTTCAAGCATATTATTTGCAACACACCCGAGCCGGCGCCAGGCTCCCGATGTATGCTGATTTCGGATATTGAATTTAATTGGCAGACCGGGATTTTTCAGGATCTTTCCGAGTATCTTGTGATATATAACATGATCATCCGGATGGACAAATTCAATTATTGTATTACCGACGCGCTCATATTCAATTCTACCCATCATCTGAGCATATGCCGGACTCTCATATCTTATGGTTCCTATTTTATCAATAAGCACTATAGCGTCAACACTATTCTCTATTAAGGTCCGGAAACGTTTGGCAGGGAATTCTTCTCTGCATAATGGAATCGGTAATCCATCTAATAAATCCCTTACTGGCAACTTAACTTTTTCACTCAACCCATTATCCATCCATTCGTTTAATTCGCTCTTCATAAATTTATTACTTTTTTATTCCAATGATCCACGAATTGATCGAACAGGAAATGGAATATATAAAAGAAAAATTTTAATCCAAATCTTTTAGAATTCAAATCTTTAACGTCTCAAAATATCTGATCATAGTTATTTTAAGTTACTCGCTAAAAGTAACCGAACAATAATTAGCATCCTAATTTTTCACATTAAAAATTTAAATATCTCTGAAAGAGTTCTACAAACTGACCTGCCTGAAAACCATCAATCAATCCATGATGTGCATGTATTGCAACAGGCATTAACAAATGCCCTTGCTGACGGAAAGTCTTGCCAAATGAGATTTTCGGTATACTATCTTTAAATGCCGAATGACTTGCATGGCTGAGCGATGTAAAAGTGATCCATGGAACCGCTGAATAATGGATGACATTTTGACCTGCAACGCCAATTTCTAATCCGTGTCCTGCTCTTACGCGGGCAATTTCATCCTTTGCAAGTTGCTGAAAGTCATTAAAATCTTCTGTAAAACCCATTAATGAGAATCCGAAAGAACCATCTGTGCGGTCAACAGTTGCCGAAGCATCAATCCGGTCATATCTTACAGGCAGGCCATCTTCGATGCGTAATTTAAATGAATCTAACTGGTTAACCACCCGTAAAGACTGATGAAGGTAATACAGATAAAAGGATTTATTTTCATCCTTCACTCTTTGGTATGCGATTGTACAATCGACATTGAGTGTAACTCCCCAGAACGGGTCGCTGAACTTCGAAAAGAATTCGAAATGATCTTTCTGTACCCAGTTTTCAAGATCTATAAGGTGTTTCATAAGGATTTTATTTGAAGGATTAGGAAATTCAAATATAGTTTTTATTAATTGAAAACCTATAACTTATTTAGAATTTAAGTGAGACACCTATCTGGTTAATATCAAAGAAATCTTGTATAAAACAAAACCCTGCAATTGCAGGGTTTCATTCCGATCATCAGATCTTTTCAAGTTTGACATCCAGTTTTAACATGTCGCCATCAGCCTTTTCGATATGCAATTCCTTACTTTTTAAACCAGGCTTTTCAACGATTACGGTATATGCACCTTCAGTCATATTTTTAATATTAAATCTTCCTTTTGGAGAAGTGATTTTTACCAGATTCTCTACATCTCTGACGATTGCTTCGTTTCCGTTTTGATAAATAAAAGTGAATTTAACCCCTTTATAGGTCTCGCTGGTAACTGCATCCGTCGCAGAGGCAATTAAAGCCAACGAACCGGTTCCCAGGTGAATAATCTTTCGGTTATCCTGGTATCCGCTATAAAATAAAGGTTGCGAAAGTCGCACAATTTCGATCAATAAATCAATCTTTTCAAGGATCGCTACGTTATCCTTAAAAAGGATCACCAATTGATCAGTGATTTGTTTTTTTTCAGTTGTCCCTCTTCTTGTAGTGGGTACCGCATCATGAAACAAGCTAATCGCATCTTGGTAGAGTAGAGCGGGAAGGATAGAAACACCTTCCCTGCCCCCTCGTCAATCCGTACGTGCGGTTTTCCCGCATACGGCTTTCCTATAAACTTCTTCATTTGCATTCACAAGCGAGCTGGT
>Ga0118677_10001127_pt2 | contig 49036 bp, 47 predicted proteins | sample AliMusrvi5mmetaG_FD_86154 | JGI IMG/M metagenome (GOLD analysis project Ga0118677, IMG submission 86154) | reverse complement strand
ATTTCGGCATGCCAACTCGCAGCCACAATTGCAATCTTCTTGCCCGCCGCCGAATGGGAGTTCAGGGTGCGAGAAAACTCCTCGGCTGGTGTACCTTCCCCGCTCATGACTACTCCCCCGGTCGCTCTAAAGTTGTGAAGTGAGCAGTTTACATGCCCCTTAAATCGTTAAATCATGCCCCAATTGCGTGCGCTTGGTACTCAGGTAATCACGGTTCTCGGCGGTCAGATGGGTATCTGTCGCCTCAATATCTACCTGAATCCCAGCGGCGACTAGAGCGGCCGCCTTGAGTGGATTATGAGACATAAGTCGGACTCGAACTACTTGAAGGTCGCGCAAGATCCCGATGGAGTCCTCCCATTGTCTGGCGTCGACTGGAAGGCCCAATGCCTCATTGGCGGTAACGGTGTCAAAGCCTTTGTCTTGTAGGGCATACGCTCTAATCTTATTTACAAGACCAATACCTCGACCTTCGTGGCCATCTAAATAGACGACGATGCCGCTGCCTTCGCCTTCAATTCTCCGCATCGCTTCATGCAGTTGAGCGCCACAATCACAGCGCGCCGAATGAAAAACATCACCTGTTCGACACTCCGAGTGGATTCGCAGGAGGGTTGGATCTATTAATTCGCCCAGGACCATCGCTATGTGACTCTCACCTTGCGAACCACGATAAATATGAATCTTCCAGTCGTGGCTATTTCGCGGGAGAAGCGCACTTGCTAAGGGATGTACCTCTCGGTGCATAATGGGAAGCTCACTCATCTCTGCGATGATCTCCGCGATAGATATTTGTGCAATTCCGAATTCTTCAGCGAAGCTCCGCAACGCCTCCCCCTTAAGAATCTCTCCCTGCTCCCCCACGATCTCACTGAGCACTCCGGCGGGTCGCAACCCCGCCATCCGCATGAGATCGATGGCAGCCTCGGTATGACCTTGGCGACCTGCGAGACCTCTAGGGTGCGCCCGCAGGGGAAAGACGTGTCCAGGTCGTGTGAATGTTGCCGGGGAGCTTTCCGCATCAGACAAGGCCACGATAGTGGCGGCCCTCTCCGCGGGAGAAATTCCGGTGGTGCTCCCAATTCGCTTATCTACAGAGACCGTGAATGCCGTCTCCTTGTGATCTTCATTGCGAAGAACCATTGGTGGCAGATCAAATTTATCGGCTACTTCAGGAGTTATTGCTACGCAGATAATTCCGGAGGTGTGACGGACCATAAAACCGATTCGTTCAGTCGTCGCAAACTCAGCCGGAAGGATCAGATCTCCTTCGTTCTCACGACCAGGATCATCTGTTACAAGAAGAAATTTTCCTTGTCGGAGCTCTTCTAGCGCCTTCTCTAATGTCACTTAGCTTTTCCAAGCGCTTTCTCTATGTACTTAGCCAAAATGTCGACCTCGAAATTCACCTCGTCACCTATTTGAAGAGTCGAAAGATTCGTCGCACGGAGAGTTTCCGGAATCAGTGAAACAACCAGATGCTTCTTCGAAACATCGACTACCGTGAGTGAAACGCCCTGGATTGCTATGGAACCGCGCTTCACAATATATCGAGTGAACTCTTTTGGGATGGAAAATGTGAAGTACTCCCACTTATCTCCTGGAAGACGCTTCTCAACTCTGCCCACTGCATCCACATGGCCCTGAACGTAATGACCACCCATGCGACCACCCGCAACGATGGCGCGCTCCAAATTAACCCGTCTTCCTAGGGCAACGTTTTTGAGAGAGGTAACCTGCAGGGTCTCACGCATCACATCTACAGAGAATGAAGTTTCAGTTGAGGCGATAACGGAGAGGCAGACCCCATCAACGGAGATAGATTCACCATGAGCAAAGGGACCGTAACCCTGAGGGGTCCTAATGGTCAACGTCAAAGCATCACGGGTATGGTCGACGCGACTCACTTCGCCGATCGCTTCAATGAGCCCGGTAAACACTATGCGTAATCCTCTTTAATGTAGGTAGCGAAGATATCGCCAGAGACAATGGAAAGTGCCGTTAACTCATAGTGTAGTTGCTGTGAGAAATCCGTGAATTCAGGGATATCTACAGCTGATTTCCCAGCACCCATAATCGACGGGGCCACATAGAGATGAACCTCATCTACCAAGCCCTCGCGTAAGAATGCAGAAGAGAGAGCTGGACCTCCTTCGATCAGAACTGAGTTGAATCCAAGCCCAGCGAAGTTGGCGACCACTTCATGGAGGTTACGAGTTCGAAGGTGGGTATAACCTTCTTGCTCGTCCAGCGAGAGAGTGGGTAGTCCACTTTCACCAATGACGAAGCGCCGTGGGTTCCTAGTGGCCCCTCTGAGTGTCGGATCATCCGCAACGGCCGTGCCGGTTCCCACGCAGATAGCGTCAAAGCCATCTCGGATCCCCTTGGCATGCTGCCGAGATTCCTCCGAAGTAATCCACTTGGAGCGTCCATCTGCCGCAGCTATTCTGCTATCAATTGTCTGGGCGATCTTTACCGTTATCCGCGGCCGTCCCAAGGCAATCTTTGTTAACCACGCCCTATTTGAATAGGCGGCCTCTTCCTGTAGAAGATCGCCCGCAATACGGATTCCTGCTGAGAGCAATTTTTCGGCGCCACCATCCGCGACAGGATTGGGATCTGAGAGAGCAAAGTAAACTTCCGAAATCCCCGCAGCGATGATGGCATCTGTACACGGAGGATTCTTCCCGTGATGATTGCAAGGCTCGAGTGAACAATAAAGAGTTGCACCTTGAAGGGAATGGCCATTGGCAATTGCCGCGTCCATTGCCAGTATTTCCGCATGTTTTAAACCAGCATGAAATCCTTCACCTAGTATCACTCCTGATTTATCAACGATCACAGCCCCCACGATGGGGTTCGGTGCCGTCAGACCGCTTGCCGCCTCTGCGATCTCTATGCTCTGCAGGAGAAAATTCTCGTCGTAACTCATTGTGCGGCCAATTCTCGTAGGGTGCGAATTGCCTCCGCAGGATCCTCTGCCCGATAGATTGCACTTCCCGCAACAAAGGTGTCCGCTCCGGCCCTTGCTGCAAGCGCAATAGTTTCGATGGAGATCCCACCATCCACTTGTAACCAAGGACGTTTCACCGTGATCTTTGATATGGCGCGATGAGCCTCTTCAATCTTGGGCAACTGGTCACTCATAAACTTTTGACCCCCGAAACCAGGTTCCACAGTCATCACGAGAAGCATGTCGATCTCAGATAAGAGTGCACGAACGTTCTCGAATGGGGTATTTGGCTTGATAGCGATACCTACGCGAGAGCCGGCGGAGCGGAGCTGATTGATCGTTCCTATAGGGTCCGCACTCGCCTCCAGATGGAAGGTCACACTAGCGCTGCCCGCTTTCGCATAATGAACCGCTCGAAGATCGGGATCGGCGATCATAAGATGGGTATCCACTGGAAGTGGGGATGACGCAATTATCTCGCGTGACTCATCTAAGGTAAATGTTTGATTGGGAACGAAGATATTGTCCATGACATCCAGATGCAGCAGATCAGAGGTGGCAACCGCTGCAATCTCCTCAGCGAGCCTAGAGTGATCGGCATTCAATATGCTCGGACAGATTCGAATTGCCATGGTGTAAGAGTATCTAATGAACTATTTGCGCCGAAAAAGCGCCATAAACATGGAGTCTGCATCATCTCTATGCGTCCAGAGTTGCAGCGTTCCATCTACGTTTCGGATCCGATTTGGCACACCCTCGGGCAAAAAGTCTTGAACATCGAGGAGTTCTAGTTCTTTGTGCCTATGCAAGAGTTCTAACACCTGGGCCTTGGTCTCCAGAAGGTGGGGTGAGCAGGTGACGTAAGCAAGAATCCCACCTTCCGCAAGAAGTTCCACTCCGGAGGCCAATAGTTCGCGTTGGATCTTCACCAATTCTTTGAGATCTTGCGGGGTGCGTCGCCATCTCGCTTCTGGCCGGCGCCGAAGAGCTCCCAATCCCGTACACGGGGCATCTACAAGAATTCGATCGTACTTAATTCCCAGAGCAGGCAATTCTTGACCAGAGTGGATCATTACATTTTCCGCAGGTATAACATGAGAAACAAGTCGAGCGCGGTGTTCACTCGGTTCATTTGCCGTGAAAAGATCCTTAGGTCGATCCACTCGCAAAGCGCTGAAGATTGCAGCGGCCTTACCGCCAGGTCCCGCACACATATCCAACCAGGAGAGCCCTTCCTCCTGCCTTGCCGTGTTGAGGAATATCTGCGCAACTAGTTGTGATCCCCGATCTTGCACGCCAGCTCGTCGCTCCTTGATCGCTTGGTAAGCGCCGGGCATCTTTGCAGAGAGCACGCCGTGGGCAGTCCAATCCAGTAGCTCTCCTCCCTCTTCGAGAAGCTCAGAGGTTGTGCTGCGACCGGGCCATGCGATCAGCTGTGGTTTAGCTGGAGCATTGTTTGCCTTGAGGAGATCTTCGACTTCGCTCCAGTTCTTCAGTTGGTCGAAGAAGGATGCCACCTCCCAATCCGGATGCGAATACTTGGTGGCTAAGCGCAACTTAAGATCTACGATTGCATCAAGATCGCTTTCAAAAGTGGCGTCGCCTGTGGCGCGACGCAGGATGGCATTTACAAATGTTGCTTTTGACTCTCCGATAGTGGCCCGAGCCACCTCGACGGTTTCGCTGACCGCTGCATGATCAGGAACCCGCATCTCTTTCACTTGATGGATACCCATCCGCAAAATATCAATAATTCCAGAATCAACTTCCTCGAAGGGTCTATCAATATGCCTCTTGATCAGGGCATCATGCTTGCCCTGCATGCGTAGGGTTCCGTAGCCAAGCTCGGTTGCGAAGGCCCGATCTCTCTCCTCCAGTGCTGAATCTGCAAGTAATTCGGGAAGTCGGAGGTTTGCATACGCACCTTGGCGATTGACTTGAGTCAGGAGATTAAAGACGAGTAGTCGGGCTGCTTCCGGCTTCGGCTTCTTGCCGATATTTGCCACTACTGAAAGAGCTCTCCGGGTGACAATCGTGCACCGCGCGCAAAGTCAGAACCGGACATTCGCTTCTTGCCTGCTGGTGTAACGGCTCCGATCTGCAGCGTGCTGTCGTGGCAACGGATTAACAGCACTCCATTCACAACTGCTATCTCGCCCGGAGCCTGCAAGGAGTTTGCCAAAAGTGACTCGCTCACTTCGTGAATCGCTATGCGCTCTTCACGGAAAGTACTCCATGTTCCAGGGCGCTCTTCAAGAGCTCGAACCTTGCGTAGAATTGCATCAGCCCCTAATCTCCAATCTAAGCGCGCATCCTCTTTCGAAATCTTCGGAGCAAGAGTGATCCCCGCATTTGGCTGAGGTTTTGGCTTTACGCCCTTGCGAATCTCCTCTACAACGCCCATGATTCGCGCTCCCGCGAGGTGGCTCATGCGATCGAGCAGCTCCGTGGTCGTATCTCCGTAACCGATTTCCACTTCTTCCTGGAAGTAAATCGGTCCCGTGTCCATACCCTTATCAAGTTTGAATATCGAAATTCCCGTCGTGGAATCCCCTTCGAGTAGAGCCCATTGCACTGGTGCAGCACCTCTCCAACGAGGGAGAAGTGAAAAATGCACGTTGAGCCACCCAAAGCGTGGGCCATGAAGAACTTCTACCGGAATCATTCGCCCGTAGGAGGCTGTCACTATTAATTGAGGTTGAGCGGCTAGAAGATGCTGATTGAGAGAGGGAGTGTCGAATGGTTTTGCAACGAGATAACCGCGTTCCTCACTCCACTGTGCCAGTTCCGAGGCCGTTTCGATCTGACCGCGACCGGACTTTCTATCAGGGGTCGAAATAACCGAAGCCAGCGTGTGCTCAGAGGCAAGAATTGCCTCGATGATAGGCACAGCAATGAGAGAGGAAGAAGCTACAGAAATTTGCAAGGGGACCTATATTCCTAAACCGCGAGTGGTGTGGGGTGAAACTTTGATAACGGGCTCTCGGCCATGCGCAACTGCTGAACCGAACCATTCGCTCTCGCGAATCTCCTTCATAGCCAATTTTCTGGAATCGCTCGGCATGCGATCGATAAAGAGGATCCCATCTAAGTGATCTGTCTCGTGTTGGATAGCCCGGGCTAAATACTCGGAACCTTCGACCACCAGTGGCTCTCCGTGCATATTGGTACCTCGTGCGACCACGCGTAGGGCGCGAGGCGTGTCATAACGGAGATCCGGAAAACTCAGGCAACCCTCTTCGCCATCCTGCATCTCTTCGCTGAGAGAGAGTTCTGGATTGACTAAGTGACCAATCTCGTCATCCACATGCCAGACGAAGACCCTCAAGGGGACACCAATTTGGGGTGCGGCTAGTCCAGCACCCGGAGCATCTTCCATCGTGTCAATGAGATCCTTAACTAGCTTGCGAAGCTCGCGATCAAAGACGGTAACAGGAGCCGCTGGGGTGGTGAGAACGGGATCGCCGAATAGACGAATCGGCTGAATAGACATGCGCCCAGTCTACTAGGGGCTCTATCAATTCAAAGAATAGGGGTCGATTAGGTAGGTCAAAAGCCCCTCTTTTCGCATACTTTGGAGTCGATTGAGCGATTGCAGACGTTCCACTATTTCATTCTCTTGTACCTTCGGTGCCTTTATCAGGGCGCTCTTACGTCCATTACGTAGGAATGGACCAATCACAGTGCTACCAGGAATATCAGAGAGAAGCTTTTGGGCATAGTCGACCGGCTCTCCCGAGATCAAAACATTCGTGAATTTAGGCATGAGATGGGCTGCCGTTCGCTCCTCAATCTCTCTCTCCGCTGACAAAAGTTGATTGCCGCGAAGAGTTGCCTGCAGGAATGCATCCCCAGGTGGTAGATCGAGATAGGCATCTCCCCCAGGTGCAACCATCGAAAGGGTACGCCAAAGTTGATGGCGAAGTTCTTCTGTCGTACGCAGCGTCGTCCGTAGTAACCGACCTTCAAGATCCAGAAATATGGCAACTTGATACACCCCTCGAGGCTCAACCCCAGGGGTACTTAGGACAATGTGGTTGCCTGGCGGTAGGTAAGGAACAGGGTGTTGCGCTGATGAATGGATCACTGATGTGCGTGGGAAGGCGCGACCAAATTCTTCTGCCCGTCGCGCAACCCCACTTCCTAGAATTCTTGGTCGACTCTCGCCACACCATGTGCAGCTCCACTCGATGAACTCGCTCTGACAGGTTGAACAAATAGGATGCGTGTTGCGAGCAGGGAAATATAATCTTCCTCCGCAGGTACATAGCGCAATATTGCGGCACTTCTGACAGGAAAAAGTCGTTACATAACCTGCCGCACCCACACTGATAAGGACAGATCCAGTCTTGAGTCCTTTACCGATTAGCGCGTGATAGCCGCTCTGCTCGCCGGAACTTGCCGTGTGAATACGAATCGGCTGTACCCCAGGAAATCTGTAATAAGCAAGTTCCTTAGATGAAACCCTGTCGGCTATCTCTAAACTCAAGCTTGTGCTGGCGTAGATAACAGAGGTAGATGCCTCGCGCAGAGACACCAGATCGCGAGTATTCCAACTCGGCGCCTGCCTTTCGTAGTGCGACTCATCCACATCATCAAGGAGAATAATCGTGCCCTCTCTTGGAAGAGAGAAGAGAGCAGCGCTTCGCAAACCAAGGAGTATCTTTGGCGAAGGTGTTCGGGCTATTTGAAAATTTAAGTAGCGCTGGGACTTGCTTTGGGTGGACAAGACGTTAACTGTCTTTACTCCCCGGATGGAAAACTCCTGCTCCAAGAGCATTAACTCTCTCTCGTTTGGAAGGAGAATGAGAACCGTTCCAATTCGAAAGCGTTCCAAAGCAATATCTGCGCACAACTCCCAATAAGGTCGTGAGTTCGGCAATTGGATCGCGCAGCGGATCTGCTCCTTCGAGCGTAGAAAATTCTGTAGATCAGCGGGCAGCGCTCTGGGTGCTATTGCAACCTCAGATTGCGTGCTCCTCTGTGCAAGGAATTCACGCTCGCCCATTTTTGAGTAAGGAGGGATGCAACTACGGATAAAGTCCCACGGCTTTGCGCCATACTTGGCAGCCGCTTGCAGAACCAGCAAAACTTCACCGGGAAGTAGATAGGGTTGCGCGGAGAGGACTTTCCGCAGATCCTTGACCTCGCCGGCTTTTTCTGGCGCGTCCAACCTTTCGAGAATAATCCCTTGTGTTAGCGAGTGTCCAAACTCAACTTCTACGAGAGAACCTACTACAGCCCTCTGGCTGAGATCCTCTGTAATCGCATAGTCATAAATTTGCTCCAGGTGAACCACTGGATGGTCGACCAAGACACGTGCAAATGGAAGACTCGCCGCGCGTTGCTGCGCCCTCTCGACCCTCTCCTGCTTTAGTCGCAGCGGCTTTACTACCGCCACGGGTCGTTAACCTTTGACTGCCTCTTGCAGGTGGACAGCGCGATCACTCTTCTCCCACGTAAATTCCGGAAGCTCGCGCCCGAAATGACCGTAACTTGCCGTCTTCTGGTAGATAGGACGAAGCAGTTGCAGATCGCGAATTAAGGCCGCTGGTCGCAGGTCAAAGACCTCTTCAATGGCGGCCTCAATTTGCAGCACTGGAATCTTCTCGGTACCAAAACATTCGACAAAGAGCCCGACTGGTTGTGCCTTTCCAATTGCGTAAGCAACTTGGACCTCACAACGTGACGCCAGACCAGCTGCAACAACATTCTTCGCTACCCATCGCATGGCATATGCCGCAGAGCGATCCACCTTCGAAGGATCTTTTCCGGAGAATGCTCCCCCACCGTGACGCGCCATCCCACCATAAGAGTCAACGATGATCTTTCGACCTGTTAACCCAGCATCGCCCATAGGACCACCAGTTACGAAGCGACCCGTGGGATTGATCAGAATGCGAACATTGGAGTGGTCCAGATCGAGGTCATTCAATATAGGTTGAATCACCAAGCGCTCTACATCGGGGGTGAGCTGATGCGCCAGATCGACCTCCTTGGAGTGTTGCGAAGAGATCACGATCGTATTTAGCGAAACCGCGCGATCTCCATCGTATTCAATAGTTACCTGGGTCTTTCCATCTGGGCGCAGATAATTCAGTTCACCCGACTTTCTCACCTTAGCCAATTGCATAGAGAGTTGATGTGCAAGGGCAATAGGAAGTGGCATGAATTCTGGAGTATCTTCGCAGGCATAGCCGAACATCAAGCCCTGATCTCCAGCACCTTGCAGATCTAATGGGTCGATAGAAGATGCAACGCGCTTCTCGATGGCAGAATCCACCCCTTGAGCAATATCAGGCGACTGCTGCCCCAAGGAGATTGAGACTCCACAAGAGTTTCCATCAAAACCCTTATCGGATGAGTCGTAACCAATCTCTAAAACGGTTTCACGGACAATTCTCATTACATCTGCATAACCCTTGGTAGTTACCTCGCCAGCAATATGTACTTGGCCAGTAGTGATCAAGGTCTCTACGGCTACTCGACTGGCAGCGTCCTGAGATAAGAGAGAGTCCAATATGGCATCTGAAATTTGATCTGCGATCTTATCTGGATGGCCTTCGGTGACAGATTCCGAGGTAAAAAGGCGTTTAGTCATTGGGTTAACCTAACTTATCGAGGGCTAAATCTAAGAGATTATTGGCAAGTGTCATTTTCTCGACGTTAGAGAGGTGAATCTGGCTACCCGTTCGATCGAGAATTGTCCCGGTTGTTTGCTCTGCACCAAAGATGGCGCCCTCTGAGACATCATTACAGTAGATCAGATCTAGGCCTTTCTCTTCCAGCTTTCTGCGAGCTATCTCAAGGGCATCAGTGAAGGACTCTTCCGTCTGAGCGGCAAATCCAATGATCACTTGTTTCTTCTTGCGAAGAGTGAGCAACTGCGTGATGTCTGGATTCGGCAAGAGTTCGATGGAGTGCAACTGCGCTTTCCCTATCTTCTTGGCACTGGTCACTGCTGGTCTGGCATCGGCAATCGCGGCGGCCATGACTAATAGGTCGGCTTCGTCGAAGCTTGCATCGAGCGCGGCAAGCATCTCGGCAGCGCTCGAAACGTGAATGGTATTTACGCCTTCAATATCGGGCAGCGCCGAGTTAGCGGCTACAAGAGTTACATCCGCTCCACGCTTAACGGCCGCCAAGGCAAGGGCATAGCCCTGTTTTCCGCTGGAGTGATTTCCTATATATCTAACGGGATCGATTGCCTCGCGGGTGCCTCCGGCACTTATGAGAACCTTGCGACCCGACAGATCAGAATTGAGAGAGAGGGCATCTCTGAGCCGTTGCAAAATCTCTTCTACCTCTGGATATCTACCTACCCCAACATCACCGCTTGTTAGCTTTCCGGTCCCGGGTTCAACAATTGCGTATCCGCGAGTGCGCAGCGTCGCAACATTGGCCTGAGTCGCAGGGTTGAGCCACATCTCAGTATGCATGGCTGGAACAAAAACGACCGGCGAAGTTGTGGCCAAAAGGAGATTGGTGAGTAGATCATCTGCCAACCCTGCCGCCACTTTCGCGATGAGATCTGCGGTCGCAGGAGCAATAACTATTGCGTCAGCTTTTTTAGCGATGGATACGTGAGGGACTTGATGTACCTGATTCCATAAATCGGTGGGAACTTCACGACCACTCAGCGCTTCCCAGGTGGCTGTGCCAACAAAGTTGAGGCTGGCACGGGTTGGAATAACGGTTACAAGCAGTCCAAGATTCTGCATGCGACGGAGAAGTTCACAGGATTTGTAAGCGGAGATGCCCCCACCTACGCCGAGGACGATCTCGCGTCCACCAAGAAACATCTCTAGGAAGCGGTTAAGCGGAGACTTCTGCGCTTGGTACTTCAGCTACTGGCTCAAGGTTCTCAATGGTGAGCAAACCCTGATTGATCTCTCGCAGAGCGATGGAGAGTGGCTTCTCGTGGACATAGGTCTCGACTAGCGGACCAACATACTCGAGGAGGCCTTCGCCGAGCTGTGAATAGTAGGCATTAATCTGACGAGCGCGCTTGGCTGCGTAGAGCACGAGGCTGTACTTGGATCCAGCGGCTACAAGGAGTTCATCGATCGAAGGATGGGTAATTCCATCGGTTAGTTCAGCAGACATGCGTGTCCCTCTATTCGTCAGTTAAGCAGTCGCCAAGGATACCAGTTCAGCGATCAGAGCATCGACCTTCTCATTTACGAGAATCGCATCGAACTCCCGCGCCGCGGCCATCTCCTGCTCTGCAAGTGCCAATCTTGCGGCGCGTCGCTCGGGAGAGTCGGTCCCTCGACCCGCCAGGCGACGGACGAGCTCGTCCCAGGAGGGTGGCGAGATAAAGATGAGCGTCGCCCCAGGCTCGCTCACCCGAACCTGCCTGGCGCCCGCAATCTCGATTTCAAGGATGACGTGCTTTCCGAGGGTGCGCCACTCGTCGACCGGGCTGCGAGGAGTGCCGTATCTATTGCCGGCGAATTCAGCCCATTCTAGAAACTCCCCAGAGTCAATCATCTCTTGGAATTTTTCGTGGCTATAGAAAAAGTAGTCGACGCCATCTCTCTCACTTGGACGAGGTTCGCGGGTCGTAGCGGAGACACTCACCCAAAAGCGTGGATCTCCCCGCAATTGGTTGGTGATGGTGCTCTTTCCAACCCCGCCTGGACCCGAGATCACGATTAAATTCCCGCGCGCAGGATCCACTTTGCCAACACTCAACTCTTTACCCAGCGCTTTGAGCTGCAATTGACCAAGTCCACCTATTCTGCGAGTTGGTGAGATGTTGCGGCGCTCCATGATCAGAGTGGCGCGGGCTTTGCCGACACCCGGGAGCGCTGAGAGTAGGTCTATTACCCGCATCCGACGGACTGCCTCTCGGGGATCGTTAATTGCATCAAAAATCGTCATCTCGCCGAGCGTTATGGAGCGCTTGACCTCCGCGCGTACGCGACGGGATTCTTTCGCCTTCTCGAGTGCTGCCCGACGCTCCTCGAGTGAGAGCGAGGGTGGCGGGGTCCTGGTCACGCGAGGGACTCTAGTATCTCTTCCGCTCGCTCGCCCATCGCGGCAGCTGAATTTTTAAAGTACGACGAGATGGGTCGACCGATCACTAAGAAATTTGCACCTGCCTCAATTGCCTGTTCGGGTGTCATAACCCGACTCTGGTCTCCCAGTTCAGAGTCCATTGGTCTTACACCCGGAGTAATCAACTCGATAGCCGGACCAACTGCCTGACGAATTGCTGAAACCTCTAGAGGTGAGCAGACGATTGCTTGCGCGCCACTTGAGACGGCCACCTTCGCCAAGGAGATGGCATACTCGAGCGGCCCCTGCGCGATTCCCATCGACGACAATGCATTTGCATCCAGTGAGGTAAGCACCGTGACGCCCGTGATCGAGATATCTGGTCCGGCCGCAACGGCGGCCCGTACCATGGCATCGCCTCCCGCCGCGTGCACCGTCAAGAAGCGTGGAGCGAGGGCCTTGACTGAAGCCACTGCTCCGGCAACTGTATTAGGAATGTCGTGCAGTTTGAGATCTAAAAATAGTTCGAACTCGTTCTTATCGCGTAGCTCATTTAATCCAGCGATCCCATGCTTCAAGAAGAATTCCAAGCCCACTTTGTATATGTCTATGCTCTTGCGTGTAGCGGCGATCCAATTCTGAGCTGTTGAGATCTCGTCGGTATCGAGAGCCAAAATTATCGGTGATGTCATCGCCCCTACTCTCCTTCACTTCTATGAGCATAAGAAATTGCATCAGAAAAATTATTGAATCCTCGTGCGGCGCACAGTTCCTCGAGCTCATTCTTAATTCTGATCGCTGACATTGGATCACCGAAAGTGGCGGTTCCTATCGATATCGCGTTAGCGCCAGCCAAGACCAATTCGAATGCATCTCGACCATTCGTGACTCCCCCCATGCCTACGATGGGAATTTTTGGATACGCGGCCCGCACTTGGTAAATCGCTCGCACTGCCACAGGACGTATCGCAGGGCCAGAGAGCCCTCCAGTTCTCTGAGAGAGTTTGGGAAGCATTGAGTTTGTATCAATAACCATTCCAAGCAAAGTATTAATGAGCGCTAAACCATCGGCTCCCGCATCAATCACACTTCCTGCAATCGCCGCGATATCGGTGACATCTGGCGAAAGCTTGGCGATAATCGGGAGCTCTCCTCCAATATTCCTTCTAGCTGCCGCAATGGCTGCGGACGCTGTATCGGGGTTGCATGCGAAGACTTGACCACGATTTTCGACATTGGGACAGGAAATATTTACCTCAACCGCGCTGATCCCTGGGACATTGCGCAACTTTCGAGAGAGAATCGCATAGTCATCTACGCTCTCGCCTGCGATACTGACAATGATTCGCGCTCCTTGGTCGCGCAACCACGGAATGTCATTTTCGAGGAAGAGATCTATTCCGGGACCTTGCAATCCAATCGAGTTGAGCATGCCGCTTGGAGTTTCTGCCATGCGAGGAGTAGCGCGCCCACTGCGCGGCTTAATCATGATGGATTTAGTTACGACCGCGCCCAGTTCGGTTAATGGAAAGAAGTGTGACAACTCCTTACCTGAACCTGCACAACCAGAAGCGGTGAAGATTGGATTTGGAAAAAATGTACCCGCAATTGAAGTGCTGTAGTTGAGGTTCATCGCCCCCACACTCCCTCTGGGACCTCACGAGAGCGGCTCCAAAGAACTTTATTGCCATCCATAACGGGACCCTCGATACAGGTACGCGTCATCCGGATGGTTCCATCATCCCCTGCAACAGGAAGTACACAAGTCATACAAACGCCGATGCCACACGCCATGGATTCCTCGACGGAACATTGATGCAAAATCTCGTGGCTTTGGGAGATTGTTGTAATTGCTTCGAGCATCGCCATCGGTCCACACGAGTAGATCACATCTATCTCATGTTCTTTGATCAATTCAGGAAGTACATCGCTCACCCGACCGGAAACTCCCGCGCTTCCATCCTCGGTAGTGATCGTCAAAGAGTTAACCGAACGCTTTCCCTCCAGCGGGGCGTAAATCTTTCCGGCGACGCTTGCACCCAGCACCATATGAACTCTGCAACCGCGAGCCTTAAGGACCTCTGCTAAGGCGAAGAGTGGAGCTGAGCCATAGCCACCCCCCACAAGTAAGGCATTAATCGGTTCCGTTGGAATTCCGAATGCAGTACCCAATGGCGCAATGAGGTCAACACACGCCCCTGGATTCTGCGCCGCAAGCCACTTGCTTCCACTTCCATGAGGAGCTACGACGAGTTCGAGAAGACCTACCCCGTCAGAGCGATGTGAAGCGCGATAAATTGCAAAGGCTCGGCGCAAGACCATTGAGGAGTTAGCTCCCCCGACAGAGATTGCGACGAAATTTCCGGGTCGACAGTGATGGGCAAGGTCGTTCACCGCGAAGACCATGTGATTGTACGTCCCAACTCTCTTATTCGAGAGAATCTCGGCGGTCAGCTGCTGTGCCTTTGCGTTGATCAACGGCCGACCAACTTTTGCCACTTTTGCAGCGAGCGAACCGCGGGTTCCCGATTGTTGAGATCGGAGATACCTGCCACTGCTGCTTTGAAACCTGCGATCGTGGTAATGATTGGAATTCCCCGTTGCACGGAAGCTGTACGAATTAACCAACCATCGTGTCGAGTTCCGCGACCTAATGGTGTGTTGATGACGAGGTTAACCTGTCCCGTATTGATGATATCCACCGCGGAAAGTCCATCGCCGGCTTCGGAATTCTTTCGAACAATCGTTGATGGAACCCCATGACTTGCCAGCAGATTGTGAGTTCCCACTGTCGTCGAGAGAGTAAATCCCAATTGAGTAAGTTGGCGAGCCGGTTCAACACTCGCCTCCTTATCTCGTTCAGAGAGTGAGAGAAATACATTTCCACTTTTCGGTAAAGCACCAAAGGCAGCTGTCTGACTCTTTGCATAAGCTTCTCCGAAGGAGGCAGCTATCCCCATTACCTCTCCGGTGGAGCGCATCTCGGGTCCGAGGACCGAATCAACTCCAGTCCCATCTACTCTTCTGAAACGATTCCAGGGAAGAACAGCCTCTTTCACGCACATTCCAAATGGAACGCCATCTCCTGCCTGTGGAAGCAGGCCACTATCGCGCAGGTCAAAGATAGTTCGACCAATCGAGATGAGAGCGGCCGCCTTCGCCAAGGCGATTCCGGTTGACTTGGAGACGAAAGGGACGGTGCGAGATGCTCGTGGATTAGCCTCTAGAACGTAGAGCGTGTTGTCGCTGCGTGAGATAGCAAATTGGATATTGATAAGGCCGCGTACGTCAACGCCACGTGCGATCTTTTCAGTTGCAACCCGAATCTCATCAAGCTTTGAATTACTCAGTGAGATGCTAGGTAGGACACAGGCGGAGTCACCAGAGTGGATTCCCGCCTCCTCGATATGCTCCATGATTCCTGCCATGTAGAGCTCGGTGCCGTCAAAGAGAGCATCTACATCTATCTCAATGGCATCATCTAAGAATCGATCGATTAGCACTGGTTGGTTTGGAGTTATCTCGGTCGCCTTTTCAATGAAGCCCCTGAGAGATTCATCGTCGTACACGATTTCCATGCCGCGTCCGCCAAGAACAAAGGAAGGTCTAACTAGGACCGGGTAAGAGATTTCAGCCGCTACCGAAACCGCCTCTTCATAAGAACTGGCAAGTCCAAACTTCGGAGCATTCAATCCATTCTCGTGCAGTATCCGACCAAACTCGCCACGATCTTCCGCCATATCAATCGCATGAGGGCTGGTGCCCAAGATATTTACTCCGGCCTCCAGCAATCCACGTGCGAGTCCGAGAGGGGTCTGTCCACCTAGTTGCGCAATAACTCCGACAACAGGCCCCGCTGCGGTTTCAGCGGCCACAACTTCGAGGACATCTTCCAAGGTCAATGGTTCAAAGTAGAGACGATCGGATGTGTCGTAATCAGTTGAAACGGTCTCGGGATTACAGTTAATCATGATGGTCTCGAAGCCAGCTTCACGGAGCGCAAAGGCTGCATGCACACATGAGTAATCAAACTCCAAACCTTGACCGATCCGGTTGGGTCCACTTCCCAAAATAATTACCGCGGGCTTAGAGCGAGGCAGAACTTCGCTCTCGTAGTCGTACGAGGAGTAGTAGTACGGCGTAAGCGAATTGAACTCAGCCGCGCAGGTATCGACCATTTTAAAGACGGGGTGGATACGGGCCGTTGCCCGCTCCGTCCGAATCTGAATTTCGGTTGTGGAGCGCAATAGCGCAATCTGTGCATCAGAGAAACCATTGACCTTGGCTCGCCGCAAGAGGTTGGAATCTAGATAGCCAGCAGTGCGAATTTCATCTGCAAGCACGTTAATGCCTTGAACTTGTGCGAGGAACCATGGGTCTATCTTGGAGATGGAGTGCACCTCTTCAATAGTGGCGCCAAGCCAGAGCGCTCGTTGCACTTGTTGCAAACGCCACTCGGTAGGGACTCCAATCTTCCCAAGAAGGTCTTGGAGATCCTCACCATCTGTACTCCACGAGAAAGTACTCCCCTTCTTCTCAAGAGAGCGCAGCGCTTTCTGCAAGGCTTCGGCGAAGGAGCGACCCATAGCCATCGCCTCACCCACGGACTTCATTGTGGTTGTCAGGCGAGGGTCTGCCTCTGCAAACTTTTCAAAGGCGAATCTGGGAACTTTGACAACTATGTAATCAAGGGTTGGTTCAAATGATGCAGGCGTACTCTTTGTCACATCGTTTTCGATCTCATCGAGGGTGTAACCGACTGCCAGCTTTGTTGCGATCTTCGCTATAGGAAATCCCGTCGCCTTGGAAGCCAGAGCGGAAGAACGCGATACGCGCGGGTTCATCTCAATCACGATGATGCGACCATCGTTAGGATTAACGGCAAACTGAATATTGCAGCCACCAGTCTCGACGCCGACCTCGCGAATAATGTCGATGGAAAGGTCACGTAAGCGCTGGTATTCGACATCGGTGAGGGTAAGAGCCGGTGCCACCGTAATGGAATCACCAGTGTGCACGCCCATCGGGTCAACATTTTCGATGCTGCAGACAATCACTACGTTATCGCGGTGGTCGCGCATAACTTCGAGCTCGAACTCTTTCCAACCTAAAATCGACTCTTCGAGCAAAACCTCATTGGTAGGACTATGGCGAAGTCCAGCTCCAGCAATCAACTCCAACTCACTCTGCGTGAATGCGATTCCAGAACCCAACCCACCCATGGTGAAAGAAGGCCGCACGACGACTGGATAGTTGAGTTCTAAAGCTGCCGCTAGGCACTCAGACATGGAGTGACAGATCCGCGATTTCGCGGATTCCCCGCCAACCTTTGCAACAATAGTCTTGAAGATCTCGCGGTCTTCACCGCGTTTGATAGCTTCAACATTTGCGCCGATCAACTTCACACCGTACTTCTCAAAAGAGCCGCGGGCATGCAGCGCCATGGCAGCATTAAGAGCGGTCTGACCTCCAAGCGTTGCGAGCACAGCTGATGGCCGCTCAATCTCCATGATCTTCTCAATGAATTCCGGAGTGATCGGTTCGATATATGTAGCATCTGCGAACTCGGGATCGGTCATAATCGTGGCCGGGTTCGAATTGATCAGGATGACTCTGATTCCCTCTTCACGAAGAACCCGGCAGGCTTGGACTCCCGAGTAGTCGAATTCGCATGCCTGACCAATTACTATCGGGCCAGAGCCAATAACGAGGACGGATTCAATACTGGTATCTCTAGGCATCTTCAACCTTGATCTTCTCATGATGCAACTTGGCGCTCTGGAATTTAGACATCAGTTCTGCAAAATGGTCAAAGAGATAGGCAGCGTCATGGGGACCAGCTGCAGATTCAGGGTGATACTGCACGCTAAAAGCAGGACGTTCTAGGAGTTCAAGACCTTCGACCACCCCATCGTTGAGACAGATATGACTGACGAAACCTGCACCGAAGACCGTTCTAAAGTTGGTGTCGATCGGTGCCGCCACCGCGAAGCCGTGGTTGTGTGCAGTGATTTCAACTTTTCCGCTCTTCAGGTTCTTGACGGGCTGGTTGATCCCGCGATGCCCAAATGGCAATTTGTACGTATCAAATCCGAGTGCCCGTCCAAGGATCTGGTGACCAAAACAGATGCCAAATACGGGTATCTCTTCTATCAGAAATGAGCGCACCAACTCGACCACCTGGGTCATGGTTGCTGGGTCTCCTGGCCCATTGGAGATAAAGAGACCATCTGGATTGGTATTTAGAATCTGATCGACAGACGTGCCCAGTGGGTAGACCGTTACCTCCATACCGCGCAAGGCCATAGAACGAGGTGTGGCGCGCTTAATTCCTAGGTCGATGGCAGCGACACGGTATTTCATAGAAACGCCTTCAGCCGGTGCAACCACATACGGAGCAGTCGTTGTCACTTCGTTTGCGAGAAATGCTCCGGACATTCCAGCAGTTGCTCGCACCTTGATCACCATCTCATCGCGCGACAAGTCTGTTCCCGAGAATATTCCAACTCGCATTGCCCCACGGTCTCTGAGGTGGCGCGTAACGGCGCGAGTGTCGATGCCCTGAATACCAACGACCCCGGCCTTAACAAGTTCATCTTCCAGGGAACTCTGCGACCGCCAATTGCTTACCCGTGGCGAAGGATTTCGCACAACAAACCCGGATACCCAGATCTTCTCGGACTCCATATCAACCTCATTCATCCCCGTGTTTCCGATATGGGGCGCCGTCATAATTACGACTTGCTTGTGATAGGAAGGATCTGTAAGCGTCTCCTGATAACCCGTCATACCTGTTGAGAAGACTGCCTCACCGTATGTCTCCCCTATAGCAGCCCAACTAGCGCCTTCAAAGATGGCACCATCGTCAAGAACAAGAAACGCCTTACTCATATTTTGATCCTGTCAGCTGGCCATCGTTCAATACCTGGACGCCGCGGTAGAAGGCGTGCACGACCTTGGCAGGTAGAGACCTGCCATCAAACGGAGTGTTCGAGCTCTTTGATTGAAGGGTGCGGCGATCTACTGTCCAACGCTCCTTGGGATTGACGACTACGAAGTTGGCGGGACGTCCAACGGCGATAGCGCCATGATCCTCATATCCTCCTATTGCAGCTGGGGCTAATGACATACGATCGACCAACTTCTCCCATTCCATGAGGCCAGTATCTATCATTGTCTCGACGACTACCGAGAGGGCTGTCTCTAGCCCCACCATGCCGAATGCTGCAGCGCTCCATTCGCAATCTTTCTCCTCAGATGGGTGAGGGGCATGATCCGTCGCGACGATATCGATGGTGCCATCGGCTAACCCCGCTCGCAGGGCGGAGACATCCGCTTGCGTTCGAAGTGGAGGATTCACCTTATAAACCGGGTCGAAGGAATTTGCTAACTCGTCCGTGAGAAGGAGATGGTGCGGGGTCACTTCCGCCGTGACGGCCATGCCCTGACTCTTCGCCCAGCGCACCAATTCAACTCCCCCTTTGGTAGTGAGGTGACAGATATGTAAACGACTGCCCACGTACTGTGCCATCAGGATATCCCGAGCGATGATCGACTCCTCGGCCACCGCCGGCCAACCTTTAAGCCCCAACCGACTGGAAACCACGCCTTCATTCATCTGCGCGCCAGAGGTCAACTTCGGCTCTTGGGCATGTTGAGCTATGACTCCTCCAAAGGACTTCACGTACTCCAAAGCACGCCGCATTAGGAGAGGATCGCTCACACAATTTCCATCATCGCTAAATATCCGTACCTTCGCAGCCGAGTGAGCCATGGCCGCGAGTTCAGCAAGCGATTCCCCTTTCAATCCAACAGTAACGGCGCCAATTGGGAAGACATCACAGAGGCCGGCATCGCGCCCCAAGCGGGCTACCTGCTCCACAACTCCAGCGGTATCTGCTACAGGAGAGGTGTTGGCCATTGCACTGAGCGCGAGGTAGCCACCTTTAACCGCGGCCTGGCTACCAGAGAGGACTGTTTCAGAGCTCTCCTTCCCAGGTTCGCGCAGGTGGGTATGCAAATCGACGAGGCCTGGAAGAACCAGGTTCTGGTTACCTTCAACGACCGGGAAGGGGGAGGTTAACTCGCCTCCGATGCGGGAGATCGTGCCTGCCACCACCTCAATGTCCACTCGGACTTGATCTGCTGTCAGAACGTTTCGAAGGAGAAAGTCTGCGCTACTCATACCAATACTCCTTCAGTCGGGATAGGCGCCCCACCCATCAGCAAGTACAAAACTGCCATGCGCACAAGGACGCCATTAGCTACCTGTTCGAGAATGACTGATTGTTTTGAATCGGCACCCTCTGCCGATATCTCGAGCCCTCGATTCATTGGACCGGGATGCATGATGATCGCGTTCTTCTTGAGTGCTCTCAATCGCGAGCCCGCTAAACCATATTCTCGCGCGTATTCGCGTTCGCTCGGGAAGAAGGCGTCATTCATTCTCTCGCTCTGCACGCGTAGCGCCATGATCGCATCAAGCGAAGAAATTTCTGAATCTAGATCATAGGAAATTTTGACTGGCCACGTATCGACACCAATAGGAAGAAGCGTTGGTGGAGCTATCAGAACAACATCCGCGCCGAGCATTGTCAGGAGTTGGGCGTTACTTCGCGCAACTCTGGAGTGCAGAATGTCACCAACGATCCCGATGCGAAGACCCGTGAAATCACGATCAAACTCCGGGAAGTGGCTTCTTATTGTGAATGCATCCAAGAGAGCTTGCGTTGGATGCTCGTGCATGCCATCACCGGCGTTAACGATATGCGATTTAACCCAACCCGACTCGGCAAGACGCTGTGCGGCGCCCGAAGCAGAGTGACGAATAATCATCAACTCTCCGCCCATGGCTTCGAGGGTTTGAGCCGTATCTTTCAGAGATTCACCCTTGCTAACGCTTGAACCTTTGGCAGAAAAATTGATGACATCTGCGGATAGTCTCTTGGCGGCCGCCTCAAAACTCAATCGAGTGCGAGTCGAATCCTCAAAGAAGAGGTTAACCACAGTTCTTCCGCGCAGGGTCGGAAGTTTACGAATTGCACCATCGGTGGCGCGGGAGAGTTGGCGTGCGGTGTCAAGTATTTCGAGAGCGTCTGCTCGTGTAAGTTCCTGGGTAGATAAGAGATGTGCCCTCTTCATCAGATGCCCACTTCCACTTGATCGAGTCCGTCAACTTCGAGCAATTGCACCCTGACGTTCTCTCGCGCGTTGGTGGGAATGTTCTTTCCAACAAAGTCGGCCCGAATGGGAAGTTGCCGGTGACCGCGGTCGATCAAAACAGCGAGTTGTACGGAGCGCGGGCGTCCCAACTCTCCAATTGCATCAAGTGCCGCTCGAATGGTGCGACCAGAAAAGAGAACGTCATCGACCAAGATTAAATCTCTGCCTTCTATGCCTTCCGCAGGGATCTCGGTCTTTGCCAAGGCGCGCGGTGGACGCAAGCGCAAGTCATCTCGAAACATTGTTATATCTAACGTTCCGACTGGCACTGGCTTCTCAATGTTCCTTAAAAACTCGCCGATTCTCTGTGCCAACGTAACACCGCGAGTGGGGATACCCATAAGGATTACGGAATCTAAGCCGTGGTTTCGTTCAATGATTTCATGCGCAATGCGTTTGAGTGAACGCTCAATCTCGCTCTGTTCCAAGACAACACTCATCAGTACTCCTTTGCCGCCTCACAGGACGTCAGTTAAAGGATCTGCGGTAACCCCGCTAGTGCATTCTAACAGTAGCTCTAGGTCAGGGAGATAACCGACTTCAAGAGAATGACTCGCCCAAGGATGCCGTTGATATAGGCGGCCGAATCCTTGGTTGATAACTCCTGCGCGATTTCAACGGCCTCTGAGACTGCGATCTTGTCATCCAAGTCGCCGAGCCAGAGGATCTCGAAGAGCGCAATGCGGAGAAGATTTCTATCAACAGTCGGCATCCGGTCCATATCCCAGCCCTCAGCGTAGGTGTGAATCAATTCATCGATCTTCGACTGGTTCAGGGTGACCCCTTGAACCAGTTCGCGGGAGTACTGGCCCTCGGAGATCTCATCGACTGGGCGCTCCTCGAGCAGCACAACAGCACTCACCCCACGCATATCCGCTTCAAAGAGAATATCTAGGGCGCGCTTACGCGCCTTACGACGAGCACTCATTACGACTAGGAGCTGGCGCGGCCCAGGTATGCACCTGTACGCGTATCAACAAGAACCTTCTCGTCTTGCTTGATAAAGAGGGGAACCTGAATCTGAATTCCTGTTTCGACGGTTGCCGGCTTAGTTCCACCAGAGGAACGATCTCCCTGTAGTCCTGGTTCCGTGTATGTCACCGTCAGCTCAACTGAAGCTGGAAGCTCGATGTAGAGAGGATTCCCCTCGTGTACAGCGACCACAGCCTCGACGTTCTCGAGCATGTAGTCGGCTGCGTCTCCAACCACCTCTGGGCTAATAGAGATCTGGTCATAATTTTGGGTATCCATGAAGATGAAGCCATCGCCATCACGGTAGAGGAATTGCATATCGCGCTTCTCGAGTTGCGCGACCTCCACCTTTACTCCTGCGTTAAAGGTTCTCTCAACAACTTTTCCACCAGGAACCAACTTCAATTTTGTGCGAACGAATGCGGGGCCCTTGCCGGGCTTTACATGCTGAAATTCGACGACTGTCCAGAGCTTCGCCTCGATCTCAAGGGTCATGCCATTCTTAAGGTCATTTGTAGTAGCCATTGGGGCAGAATACCTGAAGGTTAGATCAACTCTTTCATCGCGAGGAGTGCTAGTCGGTATGAATCAGGCCCAAAACCCCCGATAGTGCCCTGAGCCACACCGGAAATAACGGATGTATGGCGGAATTCCTCCCGTGCCAAAGGATTGCTGAGATGCACCTCTATCAGGGGCGCCTTGAGCATCGCGGCGGCATCACGTATCGCATAGGAGTAATGCGTGAAGGCGGCAGGGTTGAGAATCACGGGATTGCGGCCATCTGCCGCTTCATGGAGCCAGGTGATGATTTCGACCTCGGAATTGCTCTGACGAACCTCGGCTTCGAGTCCCAAATCGGAGGCGTTTCGTAAAACAAATTCTGAGAGTTGCGTAAAATTCATCATGCCATAAATCGCAGAATCTCTTAGGTCGAGGCGGTCTAAATTGGGTCCATTGAGGACGAGAATCTTCGACGCGCTAGTCATAGCGCAATCTTCTCATAGGTACTCAACAATATTTCGGGAGTAGCCGCCTCAATCCAATCTGGTTCACCCGGGGTGCGTAGACCCACAAAACGAATTCGACCATCGCGGCTCTTCTTATCTCCCACCATCAGGGCAAGGAGGTTGGCGAATTCATACTCCTTCGCACGAACCGTGGTTGGAAGGTCAAATTTCTCTAGCAGAGCTCGCAACTGCGTAGCCTCGCGCTCGGAAAATCCCAATTCGCTCTGGCTGAGAAGGGCAGCAAAGTGCAAACCTATAGAAATGGCTTCACCGTGGCGCAGGGAATAGTGAGAGCTCTTTTCGAGCGCGTGACCGAGAGTGTGGCCGAAATTCAATATTTCACGGAGCTTGCCCTCCTTGAAGTCCGCAGAGACAACGGCTGCCTTCACGGCGACACTCTTGCCTACTAGCTCATAAGCGATGGACCGTGCACCCTCAAGCGTGGTAGCACCGTTCAGGAGTTCTAGGATGGATAAATCCCGGATGTAACCAGTTTTAATTACTTCAGCGAGACCAGCTGAAAAATCACGATCTGAGAGGGTCTCTAGCCATGAGATATCTGCGCAGACCCCTTTAGGCGAATAGAACGCTCCTACCAAATTCTTACCAGCCGCGGTATTGATTCCCGTCTTGCCTCCCACGGATGCATCAACCATTCCCGCCAGAGTGGTGGGAATTGCATACCAAGCGATGCCGCGCAACCAGCAAGCGGCGGCGAAGCCACCTAAATCAGTGGTGGCTCCTCCCCCTATCGCTACCAGCGCATCTGTTCTTCCAAATTCTGCGCTACCGAGGAGCGTCCAGATCCTCTCAAGGGTCGCATACTCTTTCTGTGCTTCGCCATCTGGGGTAACGAAGAGGAAAATATTGGACGCCACCGCCAAACTCTGCAAGGAGGCAACTTCCACAATGTAGGCAGGGGCGACTATCAGCACTTTCTTATGAGAGGCAAGAATTCCCTCGAGGAAGGCTCTCCACTCACCACCAACTTCAACCTCATATGCAATCTCTGCTCTCACTTCGATCTTAACCATGAGTCAACCCCATTCGCTCCATAAGTTCGCGAGCAACTTCATACGGCTTTTTGTTATCGCTAGTTACTTCAATTGTCGCCAAACTTGTATAGATAGGTTCGCGGGCTGCAAAAATATCTCGCCATTGCCTTTCAGGATCCTCAGCGATCAAGGGCCGATCCCCTTTGGAACTCACTCTGGCGAGGACATTAGCCACGCCTACTCGGAGAAAGATCACCTCGGCTGTGCTTTTGGAGATCGCCACCTGCACATCGGGATCGAGGACCGAGCCTCCCCCCAAAGCAATCACTCCTATGTTGGAAGCCAGAGTCTGTAATACCACTTCGCGTTCAATTGCTCGGAATCCTTTTTCACCTTGGCTCGCAAAGATCTCAGGAATAGATTCCCCGGTCTTTTCAACAATCAGCGCATCAGTATCTGCAAAACTTGTTGAAAGTTCGCGAGAGAGCGCCTTACCTACACTGCTCTTACCCGAACCAGGAGCGCCAATGAGAATCGCGCGTTGCATCTATCGAATTTCGAGAGATTCTATATATGAGAGAAAGTTACGTCGCGTCTCAGCCACACTATCGCCACCGAACTTCTCAAGAACGGCATCGGCGAGCACCAGCGCGCACATCGCTTCAGCAACTATTCCTGCCGCTGGAACCGCACAGACGTCGGAGCGTTGATTGATGGCTTTAGCCGGTTCTCCGGTGGCAACATCAATAGTATCGAGAGCGCGCGGCACGGTTGAGATCGGCTTCATCGCAGCGCGGACTCGCAAGACTTCGCCATTCGACATTCCGCCTTCGGTGCCGCCGGCGCGATCTGTACGTCGAACTATTCTTCCTGTCGCGTCGCGCTCAATCTCGTCATGCGCTACCGAGCCCCAGCGCTTGGCCGTCGTAAAGCCGTCACCGATCTCGACACCTTTAATTGCCTGAATTCCCATCATCGCTCCAGCAAGGCGCGCATCAAGTCGACGATCCCAGTGCGTATGAGAACCTAGACCTGGTGGTAAGTCAAAGGCGAGAACTTCGACAACTCCACCCAATGTATCTCCCGCCGCATGTGCTGCATCAATCTCGGCAACCATCGCTGCGCTGGCAACTGGATCGAGGGAGCGAACTGGGTCTGCATCAATCTTCTCGCGATCGTTAATTGTCGGGAGGGCATATTCCGTGCCGCTTCCTGCCCCGCCAATGCTCAGCACATGACTCATGATCTGGATACCTACACTCTGCGCTAAGAATGCGCGGGCTACAGCTCCTAGCGCAACTCTCGCTGCAGTCTCCCGTGCACTCGCCCGCTCCAATATGGGTCTGGCATCGTTAAAGGCATACTTCTGCATCCCTACTAAATCTGCATGACCGGGGCGAGGGCGGGTTAGCGGTGCATTGCGAGCGAGGGCCGCCAACTCCTCAGCATCAACTGGATCTGCCGCCATTACTTTCTCCCACTTGGGCCATTCCGAATTTCCCACTTGAATTGAGATAGGGCCGCCTTGGCTCTCACCGTGGCGCACACCTCCCAGAATCGTTACGACATCGGCCTCAAAGTTCTGTCTTGCGCCGCGTCCGTATCCGAGTCGACGCCGTTTTAGATCGCTATCTATCATCTGTGAAGTGATCTCGACATGAGCTGGGAGCCCTTCAAGAATCGCCGATAGTGCGGGACCGTGTGATTCTCCAGCGGTAAGCCATCTCAACATGGGCGTATTCTGTCAGATACTCATCTCTCGAGGCGCTGAACTCTGATCTACCCGATGAGAATGACCAACAACGCCCCTGAAAGCAACGCTGGGGCGAAGGGAATCACCCTCCTTCGCGCGATAGTTGCACTAAAAAGCCCCAGAATAGAGGCAAGAAGTAGAGCGTCGAAGGACCTCTCGACCGTCCCGAAGAGAAGGGAAGAGAGTGCGAAGAGTTTTACATCTCCCATTCCAATCGCCCCACGGAGCAAGAGTCTTGTAATCCAACCACCTAGAAAGATCCATAAGGCAAGGAGGTAACGGGTGCTCGGGATGTGGATACCAGCGGTCAAACCTTCCACTTCTGTCAAGGCGAAGAGAACTAATAGGGCAGAGTTAGGGATTCGATGGAAGCGGAGGTCCGAGTAGGTAATCCATGGAAAAACCAAGATGAGCGGGAGGGCTGCTCGCATCTTCTGAGCGTAGAGATCTCGTGCTCGACGCGTTTACGACATCCACAGTTCAACGCAGGTGTTCGCGTCCTACAGCTTGCAGTGCACTTCGCATCGCGCCAAACTCAAAAGTCTGACCCGAAAAAATCGCAACCTGATCCATCGCCTGTTCCACAAGCAGGTCAATTCCATCCAAAGTCCTACCTCCCAAAGATCGCGCCTTGGCGAGCAATGGGGTTGGAAAGGGTTTGTAAAGAACCTCACAGAAACAAGGGATTTGAAAGTCCAGATTGGCAGCGATCGAGTCGGTTACCCCGCTAGGAACGGTCGCAATCACTAGGTCATATCCGCGAAGAGAGTGATCCATACCAAAGAAGTTAACCGCGGAGCGCTGCGCAATTCGAGAGAGAGCATCGCGCCGGTGCGAAGAGCGCAGCAGAACATCGATTTCTAAGGCACTTCCATCGAGCGCTCCTAGCGCGGCTCTCGCTGTACCACCTCCTCCAATAATTGCGACTCGATCTTTCGTCACTCCTTCAAAGAGTCGCATGAATCCTGTTCTATCCGTCGAGGAGGCCAGATAGCGACCATTCTGTAGGAGAAGGGTATTTGCCGAGCGCATGCGAGCCGCTATCGGTTCAATTTCAAAAGAAAGTTCAGAGGCCAAATCGAAGATCGTCTCCTTCAGTGGCATCGTCAAGGAGAAACCAGTCCAATCTTCCTCAAGAGCGCGGGAGAAGAAATCGCCGGCTAGATCAGGAATTAAATCAATTGCACCGTAACTCCCAGCAACCCCCAAGAGCTCATAAGCCCGTTTATGGAGAGCCGGGGAGAGGCTATGGCTGATCGGAGAACCAAGGACCGCTGCCTTGATCACTTAAAGGCCCCGGCCGCCACATTCTTGTTGTACAAAGCGACCCAATTTTCAAAGGTTGGGTAGTCATTTGTAAATCTGGTGTCGTGCGGAGCGACGGTGATGAAGTAAAGCCAATTACCGTCTGCCGGATTAAGGGCTGCATTGATCGCATCCACAGAAGGGTTACAGATCGGTGTTGGCGGTAACCCAGTATGCAGGTAAGTGTTGTACGGAGAGTCGACTTGAGTCGCTTTGGTCGTCAAACCTATTTGCCCGCGTTGGTTAAGCGCATATTGCACAGTCGAATTCAATTGAAGCGGCATTCCAAGACGAAGTCGGTTGTAGATAACGCGGGCCACCTTTGGATAATCCAGGAGATCACCCTCGATCTGAATCATCGAGGCAATTGTGAGCACGTGATAAGGGGTGTACCCCTTGAATCCTGCGTCTAACTTGGTCGTCGCTCTCTCATTTGCAAAAGTCTGCAACATATTGACGAGGGCGTCGTGCGTGGTGGTCCCGGGAGCAAAGGAGTATTGGTCCGGGGCCAATTGACCTTCTAGGGAATTGCCGGGGTTGGGATAGGAAGGTGTGAGGGTCGATAGCTGATCGTTCTGCGTGAGAGAGGTCAAGCCATGCAACTTTGCCAGAACGTCGGCTGTCGTCGATGCGGGCAAGACCAACACCACATCGGTAATCCGCTTTTGATCGAGAAGTTCGACTATCGCTTGATCGCTCGGTATCACCGTATGGATGGTGTGGATACCTGGCGCGATGCCAACAACATTGTTCTTAATCATTTTCTTAATCAGAGTGGCCGCTTTGGCAACCACATGCTGCGAGGCTAGATCTTCAGCAATCGCGGTACCACTTTCGCCTTTGGTGACGATGATCTTAATCTCAGGACCAGCTGTTCCGGATGGGAAGTCAGAGAGACCATTGGTCACCATCAAACGCTGAACGATCAGAGTGGCTAACAACATCACAAGAACGATGAATGTTGTGATGAGATTTCTCTTTTTTGCGCGCTTATTCAAGGTGACCTGCAATTCGTTCGCGCTCCAGCGCGCTCTCTAAAATCGCTACGGCAGCCATCGCATCAATCCTGTTCTTGCTCTGTTTAGCGTTCACCCCGGCACCACGCAAGGTACGCGCCGCGGAGACCGTCGACATCCGTTCATCGACAAGGTAGACCGGAACTGGGGTAAGCGTACGCAAGAACTCCGCAAATCGGTGCGCCGCCTCGAGTGAGGGATTGGAACTCCCCGACAAATGCCTAGGCTCCCCCACCACCAGATAGATAGGCTCATACTCGCTAATCAATGAGGTGATCTCCTCGTTGAGTTTCGGATGTGTAGCCTGCAGAGTGGCAATCGGCGAGGCGATAAGACCAGAGAGGTCGCTCGCAGCAACACCAATTCTTACCTGGCCATAATCAAAGGCTAGACGCCGGCCGCTCTTCATCCCTAGTACTTACCTATCGCTGCCTTTAACTCGGCAATCGCCGCCGGAATCTTTGAAGCATCGTTGCCGCCACCTTGTGCGAAATCGTCCTTGCCGCCTCCGCCGCCGCCCAAGATAGCTGATCCCAATTTGACGAGCGCTCCAGCCTTTACGCCAAGCGAAATCGCATCTGTCGTCACGGCAACAACCAAAATGACTTTCTCCTCCACGACAGAGAGCAGTGCAACAACCGAGTGTGGATTTCGATTCCGAAGGTCAAGTGCCATCACGCGCAGATCATCCCCACCGATTCCATCGGCTACTTGGTGTGCAACCACATTGCACTTTCCGACGACTTCGAAACCTTTAGCTATTTCACCAAGTGATGCAAGAGCTTGCGCAGAGCGAAGCGCTGCCAACTCTCGCTCAATAACCTTGATCTTGTTCAATAGATCTGCGATGCGCTCTGGAAGTTCTTCTACTCGGGCGCCCTTGATGAGCTCAGTCAGCGAGTTAAGGAGCATATGCTCGCGAGCCAGGTAAGAGAATGCATCGGCACCCACAAGTGCTTCAACACGTCGCACACCAGCACCGATTGACGACTCGTTCAATAGTTTTACGACGCCAAGCTCGGCCGAGGAGTTCACGTGAGTTCCGCCGCAAAGTTCGCGCGCCCAATCTCCAACACTCACGACGCGGACAACATCGCCGTACTTCTCTCCGAAGAGAGCCATAGCGCCAATCTCTTTCGCCTGCGCCTGAGTCATCTGTTCCGCAGTTACCTCAAGGTTCTCGATCAAAAGAGAGTTAACGCGGGCTTCAACATCATTGAGAACACTGACTGGAACGGCGCCATTTGCAGGAAAATCAAAACGGAAGCGACCTGGTGCATTCTCCGAACCTGCCTGAGTCGCACTCTCGCCCAGTGCTTCACGGAATGCCTTGTGCACCATATGAGTAGCGGTGTGGGCGCGGGAGATTGCCTTGCGACGTCCTTGATCGATTTGAGCGAAGAGTTGTTGACCTAGAGCAAGTGAGCCGGAGACCACGAAGCCACGGTGCACGAAGAGACCTGGGACCGGTGATTGCACATCCTCGACCTCGATACGTGTGCCATTGCCGAGAGTCAGGATGCCGCCATCAGAGAGTTGACCTCCTCCTTCGGCGTAGAAAGGCGTGCGATCAAGGATAATTTCAACATCGCCTTCATGAACTTCCTGGACGTTAACGCCGTCGACCATGATCGCTCGAACGCTCGCTTCTCCTTCGAGATGACGGTAGCCAATAAACTCAGTCTTACCCGCTGCATCGACTATCTTCCGATACTCCGAGAGATCAGTGTGCCCGCTCTTCTTTGCTTTGGCATCGGCTTTGGCACGATCTTTCTGCTCTTTCATCAAGCGACGGAAACCCTCTTCATCAACCTTAAGCCCGGACTCGGAAGCCATCTCGAGAGTGAGATCGAAGGGAAATCCGTATGTGTCGTGCAGTTTAAAAACAGTATCTCCAGTGAGTGTTGCACTCTGCATCTTCTTCGCGTCGGCTCCTGCCATATCAAAGATCTGCGTTCCGCTCTTCAACGTCGAAAGAAATGACTCCTCTTCTGCCTCCGTGACCGTCAAGATATGAGCGCTTCTCTCGAGAAGCTCTGGATATTGGGGAGACATCGCCCCAATAGCTGCTTGAAGGAGTTCATTGGAATTGTAATCGGGTGCGCCCAGGATTCTCATGTTGCGGATCGTGCGACGCATCATGCGACGCAGAACGTATCCCCGACCTTCATTTCCCGGAAGAACGCCATCTCCGATTAGCATCATTGAGGTTCGTGCGTGATCGGCTACTACGCGCAGTGAAACATCACTCTTCGCATCCTTGCCGTAAGTGACTCCCGCTAGCTCAGACGCCTTCGAGAGGATTTGCATCGTTGTATCAATTTCATAAATATTTTCAACACCTTGCAAAAGTGCCGCTGTCCGCTCCAACCCCAAGCCTGTATCAATATTTTTCGCGGGTAGTTCTCCGATGATTGGATAATCATCCTTGCTCCCACCATCTGCGCGTATATTCTGCATGAAGACAAGGTTCCATACCTCAAGGTAACGATCTTCATCAGCAATCGGCCCGCCTTCGCGTCCATATGCAGGACCGCGGTCGTAGTAAATCTCCGAACATGGCCCACATGGACCAGCGACGCCCATAGACCAGAAGTTATCCGCCATTCCACGGCGCTGAATGCGCTCCTTCGGAACACCCACCTTTTTGTGCCAAATATCGGCAGCCTCGTCATCGTTCAAATAAACAGTCACCCAGAGCTTCTCTTCAGGAAATCCGTATCCACCATCTGCAATCGGCTTGGTGAGGAGCTCCCAAGCCATCATGATCGCGCCCTCTTTGAAATAGTCGCCAAAGGAGAAGTTGCCACACATTTGGAAGAAGGAGGCGTGGCGCGTGGTCTTGCCGACCTCATCGATATCTAGTGTGCGAACGCACTTTTGGACCGAAGTGGCTCGTGAGTACGGCGGTTTCATTTCACCAAGAAAGTAAGGCTTAAAAGGCACCATGCCGGCATTAACTAGGAGCAGATTTGGATCATCGGCAATCAACGAGGCTGAAGGGACGACGGTGTGCTTTAGCCCCAGGGCATTATCGGACTCAAAGAAACGCAACCATCGCGCTCTAATTTCTGCGGATTCCACCTACTACTCGTGCTCCCGCTCAGAGCGACCGAACTTCTTGCCGGCGAGTGCTCCAATTAAAGAACCAATTATCTTTAAAAGCCCAGCGTTCTTCTCTACGAGGCCGGTGATTGAGCCCGTGACCTTTTCAGTGAAATTTTCAGCGGTCGAAACGATGCGATTCACGCTCTTCAGAGTCTTTTGTACTTCGTCGATGAGTCGTCCGACACGAACGATCGCGTAACCGATAGCAAGGGAGATCGGGATCAGCGCAGATGCTGCGATGATCGTTGCGATTCCACCTGGACCCATACTGTTAGCCTACCTGAACTTCTCTACGCCTTCGCCTTATTCTCTGGATCTGGGACGAAATCTACTCCTGCTTCCTTACGTTGCGCTGGCGTGATTGGCGTTGGTGCACCCGTTAGAGGGTCTCCCCCGCTAGCTGTCTTAGGGAAGGCGATGACTTCGCGAATCGATTCCGCGCCGGTCAGAAGCGCGCAGAGACGATCCATGCCAAGTGCGATTCCGCCATGCGGAGGTGGGCCATAGTTGAAGGCTTCGAGGAGGAAACCAAACTTGCTCTTCGCCTCTTCGGGAGTGAGTCCAATGACGTCAAAGACGCGCTGTTGCATCTCGCGCTTATGAATACGGATCGAACCGCCACCGATCTCATTTCCATTGAGGACGATGTCATAGGCGTAAGCCAGCGCGCTTCCTGGATCCTTATCAAAGGAGTCCGCAAACTCTGGCTTTGGACCCGTGAAGGGGTGGTGAACCGCAGTCCAGCCTGCTGCTGGATTTTCGGCATCAACTTGCTCGAACATCGGAGCATCAACTACCCATAAAAATTTCCAGGTTCCGGGAGCAATCAAATTACACCGAGCAGCGATCTCAAGTCGCACCGCTCCAAGTAGCGCTTGTGATGGGGCTTTTGTGCCGGCGGCGAAGAAGATCGCATCTCCAGGTTTGGCACCGGTGAAAGCGGCGATACCAGCCGCCTCTATCTCTGAAAGATTCTTTGCCACGGGACCAGCTAGCGAACCATCCTCTTGCACCAAGATGTATGCAAGCCCCTTAGCGCCACGAGCCTTTGCCCACTCCTGCCAGGCATCAAGTTCGCGACGAGGCGAGCTTGCTCCGCCGGGCATAACAACAGCGCCTACATAGTCGGCTTGGAATACGCGGAATGTTGTATCTTTGAAAAATTCTTTGACGTCGACAAGTTCAGAGCCAAAGCGCAGATCTGGCTTGTCAGATCCATAACGACGCATCGCCTCGGCATAGGTCATGCGCGGGATAGGTCGGGGAATCTGATAACCAACAGTCTTAATGAAAACCTCTTCAAGGATCTCTTCGGCAACGCGCAAAATGTCCTCTTGGTCTATGAAGGACATTTCAATATCGAGTTGAGTGAATTCGGGTTGACGATCAGCACGGAAATCTTCATCGCGGAAGCAACGCGCAATTTGGTAGTAGCGCTCCATACCAGCGACCATCAGAAGTTGCTTAAAGAGTTGCGGTGACTGTGGCAGCGCATACCAACTACCAGGCTGTAGACGAACCGGTACTAAGAAATCACGTGCTCCCTCAGGGGTTGATCGCGTGAGATACGGTGTTTCGATCTCGAGAAAGTCCAAACGATCCATGACGTTTCGGATTGTTGCAGTGACCCGAGAACGCAAGCGCAAGTTCTTTGCTGGACCTTCACGACGGAGATCCAGGTAGCGATACTTCAGACGAACTTCTTCGCTGATATTTGAGGTCTCTCCGCTATCTACAGGGAAAGGCAGAGGGGCTGCCTCACTCAGAACCTCGAGGTTCTGACAATCAATTTCGATAGCACCAGTAGCAATATTGGGATTTTCGTTTCCGGCAGGGCGAGCGTTGACCGTTCCGGTAATGAGAACACACCATTCGGCGCGTAGGGCTCCCGCGATCTCATCCTTAATGACCACCTGCACCGCCCCAGAGGCATCGCGTAAATCTATGAAGGCGACTCCCCCGTGGTCGCGACGGCGGGCAACCCAACCGGCCAGAACGACAGTAGTTCCGATATCCGTCAATGAAAGTAGCCCTGCATCATGAGTTCGTAACATTTTTAAAGGTGCTCTCCATAGTTTGAAATTCGTTCGATGAGTTCATTCGCTAAAGCACCAAGAGTAACGGAGGAAGATTCACCCGTTTGCATCTCCTTGAGATGGACGACTCCGGAGGCTAATTCATCCGCTCCCAGCACGATCGAATAGCGTGCCCCACTCTTATCTGCAGATTTCATCCCTCCCTTGAGGGCTTTATCCCCAAAGGCAAGATCAACTTTTATACCTCTATTGCGTAGCTCTTCTGCGAGAAGAAGTGCCGCATCTCCTACGCCCAGCGGAACGATGTAGAGATCTAGGCCAGACTCCGCTGGCAGGAGTAATCCCTCCGCCTCTCGGGCCAGCAAGATGCGATCTATTCCGAGCCCAAAACCAACCCCAGAGAGTTCCTGCCCTCCAAGTTGGGCCATGAGTCCGTCATAGCGCCCACCTCCACCGATTGCAGATTGCGCACCGAGATCAGTGTGGGCAAATTCAAAAGCCGTTCCAGTGTAGTAATCCAACCCGCGAACCATCCGATTGTTCACAACAAAATCAATGTTGAGGGCGGTCAACAACTCCTGCACCTTCGCGAAATCCGCGGCGCTCTCTGGGGTCAGATAATCCATCAGGATCGGAGCCTTGCTCATGGCCTCTCGAATCTCGGGGCGCTTGTCATCAAAGAGTCGCAACGGATTGAGATTGGCTCTCTCGCGCGTCTCAGCATCTATCTCAATACCAGCGATAAATGCTCTCAATTCCACAAGGTAACTCTCGCGAGTAGCGCTATCTCCCAAAGAGGTTATCTCGAGGCGATAGTTCTTGAGACCAAGTTCCTTGAAAGCTCTATCCGCAACTGCAATAACCTCTACATCAATTCGTGGGTCGGCGAGGCCAATTGCCTCAATTCCCACTTGATAGAACTGGCGATAACGGCCGGCCTGGGGACGTTCTGCTCTGAAGAATGCTCCGGAGTAGTAGACCTTCACTGGAAGTTGGCCGCGGTCCAAGTTATGTTCAATGACAGCTCTCATGACACCTGCTGTCCCCTCGGGGCGCAGGGTGATGGAACGGCCACCGCGATCTTCAAAGGTGTACATCTCTTTGCGAACTACATCGGTTGACTCGCCTACTCCACGCGCAAAGAGCTCAGTATCTTCAAATACGGGAAGTTCGACGAGTTGATAGCCAGCAACTTGAGCCGAGTTGATGAGTGTGCTGCGCACGTAATCAAAGTGGCTCGAGCGATCTGGGACGTATTCACTGACTCCCTTAGGCGCTTGAAACTTGGCCATTAATCTGCACTCCTCAAGAATCGCTCCTGCAAATAATCATTATTTTTTCGCTCGCGACCGATTGTAGTTTCTGCCCCATGGCCAGGGAGCACAATTAACTCATCGGCCAGCGGCAGGATTACGTTACGAAGAGTCTTTTTCATATCTGAACTGGATCCGAGACGAAACGATGTATTGCCAATCGAGTTTTGGAATAGGACATCGCCACTGATCAGGTACTCATCATCAACCTGGAAAACCGTAGACCCCGGAGTGTGGCCAGGGGCGTGAAGTGCCTTCAAATGAAACCCAGCGATTTCGATCACGGTGCCATTCACCAATTCGCGGACATCCTGGGGCTCCCCAAAGGTAGTGACGCCCATCTCCAGAAGAATCTGGTCGGTCGCACCGCCCGGGCTAAGAATCCCTTGAGGGTTAGCGAGGAACTCCCGATCTTTGGGGTGGATATATGTGGCAACTCCATACTTGTCGTCGAAAGGGCGCACTGAAAAGGTGTGGTCGAGGTGGCCGTGGGTGACCACGGTGGCTATCGGCTTCAATCTGTGACGGGTGAGAACCTCTGAGATCTCGTGCACCAGATCAGGGATCGCCATCCCCGGGTCGACGATAAAGCACTCAGAACCTTTGGCTTCTGCGAAGATCCAGCAATTGGTACCGAAATAGGGGGCCGCAATACGCTCCAAAATCACTTAATCTGCCCACTTTTCACCGGTCCGAGCTACCAATTTTCCTCGGAAGAGGCTTTAAGGGTACCGTTAAGCCCTGATTAAAAATGGTCAGTAAGGTCGGCGCCACCTAAAAATGGAGTTGATCAGATTCATTCGTTAACGGAAGGGCGCAGCTGCCAGGTGATGGCGGAGGCGTTTGACGCGCAACCAGAGGAGTAAGAGATGTCCACGCCAGAGAATCTCAGTGCAGCATCTGCCTTGATCGGTGACCCAGCGAAATTCGGTCGCGTCGGCGAAGATGGAACTGTTTACGTAACTACTCCCGAAGGTGAGCGCCCCGTTGGCTCCTATCCGGGCAAGAGCGCCGAAGAGGCCCTGGCCTACTTTGTAAGAAAATTTGAATCCGTAGCCTCCGAGGTAGCATTACTCGCGGCGCGCATCAAGAGTGGCGCGATGGTTCCCAGCGATGCACACGCAGCGGTCGCTAAGTTGAAGGAGCAAATCGCCAACCTCAATGGCGTCGGAGACTTAGCCACGCTGGCTAAATCAGTAGATCAGATTCCTGCCCTCATCGAGGGACATAAAGCCGCCTACGAGGCACGCAAAGCCGCCGAGTCGGCCGCCAAAGAGGCCAAACGCGTGGAGGCATCCGCTGTCAAAGAGAAGTTAGTTGCAGAGGCAGAGTCTTTGGCACTCTCAGAAAGTTGGAAGACCACTGGCGATCGTCTAAAAATTCTCCTCGACGAGTGGAAAGCTGCTCCACGTTTGGATAAGAAGACCGATGCTGATCTATGGAAGCGCTTTTCGAGTGCTCGAAACAAGTTCGATAAGCGTCGTCGCACCCACTTTGCACAGTTAGAAAATCAGAGCGCCGTCGTCACCCAATCAAAGAGCGCCATCATCGAAGAGGCGAAGAAACTCGCTGAATCAAAGGATTGGTTAGCCACCGCAAATCGCTTCAAAGAATTGATGGATGCTTGGAAGGCCGCCGGACGCGGCAAGAAGAGCGTCGATACTCGCCTATGGGAAGAGTTTAAAACCGCACAAGATACCTTCTTCGCTGCCAAGAAGGCAGATCTTGAGAAGCGCCAAGGCACGATGGCGCAGAACTTGGCGAAGCGCGAAGAGTTGATCACGCAATTTGAGGCATTACTACCTGTTACTGATGTAAAGACTGCGCGTAACAAGTTCCATGATTTGCAGGAAAAGTGGGATCGCATCGGAATGACTGAGCGAAATAAACGCGCTGCACTCGAGGCGCGTCTAGAGAAAGTACAAATCGAGATTGATTCACTACATCAAGAGGTAGCTCGCCGCAGCGATCCAACCGCTATCGCGCACGCCAACAGCGTTGTTCAAGGACTCCTCGACGCTATCGAGAATTATGAGAAGCAGGCCGCTAAGGCAGAGGCGGCAGGTCAGACCGCCAAAGCAATGGTCGCCCGCGAAGCGGCAGCCGCTCGTAAGACTTGGTTAGCGGAGGCTCAAAAGGGTCTTTCAGACTTTAAGAAGTAACCCACTAGTTGTTGGTCACGCGATAAACGTCGTAAACACCGGCAACGCTGCGCACCGCCGATAAGACCGTATCGAGATGGAGCGCATCTGCCATCTCGAATGTGAAACGTGACAGCGCAACGCGATCCTTGCTCGTGCTCACAGCTGCATTGAGAATATTTACATGTTGATCAGCCAGGGTCCGGGTTATATCCGAGAGCAGGCCAGATCTATCAAGTGCCTCTACTTGGATATTCACTAGAAAGAGCGCACGAGCGCTGTTATTCCACTTAACATCTACGATTCGATCGCCCTGATGCTCCTTGAGATCATTAACGTTGATGCAGTCAATGCGATGCACGCTGACGCCACTCCCCTTTGTTACAAATCCCGTGATCTCATCACCAGGAACCGGTGTACAACAGCGAGCCAACTTCACCAGCAAGTCTCCAGCACCCGCAACATCAACGCCAGAAGAGTTTCGCTTGGCGGCAGCAGGTCGGCGGAATAAGTGCTCGATGCTCTCTTCCGGCTCACCCTCCTCGTTGCCGAGTTGATGCGCCAACTTTTCGATGACCGAGGCAGCAGAGACGTGACCATTTCCAACCGAGGCGTAGAGCGCTTCGATATCTGGAAAGTGCAGTTCGTGAGCGAGTTCAAGGATCGCTTGCCCGGCCAGGATCTTCTGCAACGGCATACCCGCTTTGCGCATCTGACGCGCAATCGACTCCTGCCCGGCCTCGATGGCCTCTTCGCGCCGCTCTTTGGAGAACCACGCTTTAATCTTCGAGCGGGCGCGGGGAGATTTAACAAAGTTAAGCCAGTCACGGCTAGGGGCCGCATTCGGACTCTTATTCGTAACGATATCGACGACATCTCCGTTTGCTAGCGGGGATTCCAGCGGGATCAGCTTCCCATTTACCTTTGCGCCGACGCAGCGATTGCCCACTTCGGTGTGGACTGCATATGCGAAGTCAACCGGTGTTGAGCCGGCAGGAAGCGCCACCACACTCCCCTTGGGAGTAAAGACAAAGACTTCAGGAGTGCGCAGGTCATAGCGCAGCGTGTCGAGAAATTCACTGACATCTTCGCTCTCTTGCTGCCACTCATGCAATTGCTTCAGCCAGATGACACCAGGGTCATTGTCGACACCCTTTGGTCCCTTGGACTTGTACTTCCAGTGCGCAGCGATACCGAACTCGGCGCGCGCATGCATATCTGCGGTGCGAATCTGAATCTCTACTGCCTTGCCGTTAGGACCTATAACGGTTGTATGGAGCGACTGATAAAGGTTGAACTTGGGCATTGCAATGTAATCCTTGAAGCGACCAGGAATAGGGCTCCAGCGGGCGTGTATCGCTCCGAGAACTGCATAGCAATCACGGACATCATCGACGATAACCCGGATTCCAACTAGGTCGTAAATCTCGCTGAACTCGCGCCCGCGCACGATCATCTTCTGGAAGACGCTGTACAGATGTTTTTGGCGACCCTTGATCGTGGCCCCGATGCCTTCTACGGCCAGATCTCTCTCGATCTGATCGGTGACCTCAGAGGTGAATTTCTCCCGCAGCGGTTGCCGCTCTGAAACAAGGCGTTCAATCTCCTCGTACTTCTTGGGCTCCAAAACTTTGAAAGAGAGGTCTTCCAATTCCCACTTTATGGCGTTCATTCCAAGTCGATGGGCAAGGGGGGCGTAGATATCTAGCGTCTCGCGGGCTTTTCGTGCCGCGCTATCAGGGGAGACAAATTGCCAAGTTCGCGCATTGTGTAGGCGGTCAGCCAATTTAATGACCAGAACTCGAATGTCCTTGGACATTGCGACCACCATCTTGCGCAGCGTCTCTGCTTCAGCCGTCGGACCATATGTGAGCTTGTCGAGTTTGGTCACCCCATCTACGAGTTGAGCAACCTCATCCCCAAAATCGTGGCGCAGAGTATCTAGTTTGTAAGGCGTATCCTCAACTGTGTCATGGAGCAACGCGGCGGTAATTGTCGCTTGATCCATACCCAATTCCGCCAGGATTTCCGCAACGGCAAGTGGATGAGTGATATACGGCTCACCGGACTTGCGAGTCTGACCCTCGTGCGCATTTTTTGCGATCTCATAGGCGCGATCTAAATCGGCAGCCTTAAACTCCGCGAGATTTGTCGCCAGCAGCCCAGCAAGCGGAGCTAAAAGCGTATCCATCGCTTCACGCTCCCCTCACCCAAATTTATCTGCGGCTTCTGCGCTTTGGTTGATTGCGAGGACCGCGCTCGCGATTCTCTTTGGAGTGTGTCGAGGTAACGATATTTGAAATCTCGGCATCTCCCTTAATCACAACAGGAGCACCCTCAACACTACCGCCACGAGCAGCAACGCGCTTTGCAAGCGCCTTCATTGCAGGCTCACGCTCGCGCAACGTCGCCAGGATCGGAGTAGCAATAAAGATAGAAGAGTAGGTTCCAGTTGCAAGACCGATAAAGAGTGCCAATGAAAGGTCTTTGAGCGTTCCAGCCCCAAGCAGTCCTGCACCTACGAAGAGAATCGAAGCAACGGGAAGGAGAGCAATCAACGAGGTATTGAAGGAACGGACCAGTGTCTGATTAACGGCAAGGTTTGCCGCCTGGGAGTAGGTGTACTTGCCTGTGCTGGTGATTGAGCGAGTGTTCTCTCGAACCTTGTCGAAGACCACCACAGTGTCGTAGAGCGAGTAACCCAAGATCGTCAGAAATCCAATGACGGTCGCCGGCGTAACATCGAAACCTACTAACGCATAAATGCCCACGGTGATAAAGACATCGTGCAACACAGCAATAATCGCAGCTTGCGCCATCTTCGGTTCAAATGCGAGAGCCAGATAGAGCATGACCACAAGCAGGAAGCCGACGAGAGCCTGAATTGCCTTGTGGGTGATGTCCTTACCCCATGAAGGGCCAATGCTCAATACGTTGATATTGCCAATGGTGATATGGAAATCCTTAACGATGGCATTCTCAACGGCGTCATTCTCTGCATTTGTCAGAGATTTTGTCGTGATCTGGATCTTATTGGATCCAATCTTCTGCACGATTGTTTCGGAGGTAACTCCGCTATCAGTTACTGCCTTCTGTCCTTGAGCCACAGTTGCATTTGCAGCAGTGAAGGTAAATTGTGATCCACCCTTGAACTCGATACCGAGATGAAGCCCCTGCACACTGAGTGAGATTGCTGCAACGATAATTACTATTCCCGAAAGGGCATAGAAGCGGCGGCGATTGCCGATGATGTTAAAAGATTTGTCGCCACGATAGAGGCGTCCACCCATTCCAGATAAGCGTGACATTTAAGCGACATCCTTTCCTGTTACAACACCCAAGCTCTTGGTGGAGAAGCCAGATAAACGATGACCACTCGAGTAGAAATGTAGACGCGATAAAAGCGAAACCAGCGGCTTAGTGAAGAAGAAGACCACGAAGAGGTCCACGAAAGTTGTGAGACCCAAGGTGAACGCGAACCCTCGGACATCACCGACTGCAAAGAAGTAGAGCAATGCAGATGCAATGAGAGAAACAGAGTCGGCAACTATGATGGTGCGCTTAGCGCGTGTCCAACCCGTGTCTACAGCGGTTCGCAAAGAGCGCCCATCGCGCACTTCGTCGCGGAGGCGTTCGAAGTAGACGATGAATGAGTCTGCGGTAATACCGATCGAAACGATCGCACCGGCGATACCTGCAAGTGAAAGCGAGAAGCCGATCCACTTACCAAGGAGGATGAAGAGTAGGTAAGTGATTCCACCTGCGACGGTGAGCGAGCCAACGCTGACCACGCCCAAGCCGCGGTAATAGAAGATGGAGTAGAGGATCACGAGGATCAGACCGATCAAGCCGGCTAGGAGTCCATCATGCAGTTGGTTGGAACCCAAAGTTGGAGATACTTGCTGCACATCGCCACGATCGAACGCGAGTGGAAGAGCGCCATACTTCAGAACGTTGGCGAGATCAGAGGCCTGTGTCTGCGTGAAGTTTCCAGTGATCTGGGCATTTCCGCCGGTGATCGCCTGATTGATCTGCGGTGAGGTGTAGACCAAACCATCGAGTACAACCGCTAACTGATTCTGTGGCGAGGCGAGTTTGGTAACTCGACTGGTCACCTTGCCAAACTTTGAGGTTCCTGAACCGTTGAAGTTGAGGAGAACCATCCAGCCATTTCCACCCTGTTGATCCAAACTGGCGCTAGCTGTTGCTACATCAGTACCGACAACTTCCGCTGGGCCCAGAATGTACTTACCTGTTCCATCGCGATTACAAGCAACCAGAGGTGCGTTCGCATCATCAACATTTCCACCTTGACGGTTCTTCGCCTTGGTGCAGTCGAGCGCTCCAAATTGATCATTGAGAGCGGCGGTTACACCAGTTGGAAATGTTGGTGTCAATACAGCTGCCTTAGTGGGTGTCGGAGTTGGAGTCGCCTTAGTCCCTGGCTTCGGCACGACGACTGTTGAGGTGGAAGTCGTCGAAGTTGCTGTCGTCTTGGCGCTGCCAGCACCAACTGCGTAGACCTGACGGAAGCGGAGCTCAGCGGTCTGTCCAACGAGGTCAACAATTCTTGTTCCGGTATCTCCGGGAACGGAGATGACGATCTGCTGGTTATTTCCGGTTCCCTGCGCCGTTACCTGGCTTTCTGCTACGCCGAGAGAGTTCACGCGCTGCCGAATAATCGCAACCGCCTGGGCGATCGCCGCCGACGAGACAGAGCCGCCCTTGGCAACTCGTGGCTGGAGAGTGACGCTGGTTCCCCCGCGAAGATCGAGGCCCAACTTCACCTTGTCATTCTGGATGAAGGCCAGAGTGGAGAAGGCAATCAAGATGAGCGCGAGAATCGCGATGGTCCGTCCGGGCTTCGCCTGGGACTTAATGGATTTAGAGATGTTGGCAGACATAAGGCGTAAGTCTAGGCATCAAGTGGGGGCATGTCGAAAATGCTCAACTCCGATTGAGGAGGTGTGAGGCCCAGGTGGTTCCATCCGGCTCCGGTCGCCATTCGGCCACGCGGAGTTCGAGCCAGGAGACCTTTACGCAGAAGGAAGGGCTCAGCGAGACTCTCCAAGGTCTCAGCCTCCTCCCCCATGGACATGGCAAGGGTGGTGAGGCCGACAGGTCCGCCATTAAATTTCTTAATCAAGATCTCGAGCAGAGTCCTGTCCAGGCGATCGAGGCCGATCAGGTCAACTTCATACATCGTGAGCGCAGCTCGTGCCGCATCGATGTCGATGCTGCCTGTTCCATGAACCTCGGCGTAGTCACGCACACGCCTAAGCAGTCGGTTGGTCACACGAGGCGTTCCGCGAGAACGAGAACCAATCTCGACAATCGCCTCTTCATCAATGGGAACCTGCAGAAGTTCAGCGCTGCGGCGGACGATGGTCGAAAGCTCCTCATCGGCGTAGAAATCAAGTTGTGCCGTAAACCCGAATCGATCGCGCAGTGGACTTGGAAGCAATCCAGCACGGGTTGTTGCACCAATCAGAGTGAAGTGCGGCAAGGAAAGTGGAATGGCTGTAGCACCCGCACCCTTACCCACAACAACATCGACACGGAAATCTTCCATTGCCATGTAAAGGAGTTCTTCCGCAGGGCGTGACATGCGGTGAATCTCATCCAGGAAGAGGATCTCCCCTTCAACAAGTGAAGAGAGAATCGCCGCAAGATCACCGGCATGTTGGATGGCGGGTCCACTCGTAATTCGAATGGGAGAGCTCATCTCTGTCGCGATGATCATGGCGAGTGTGGTCTTACCCAATCCGGGCGGACCAGATAAGAGAATGTGATCTGCCGGAGCCTTGCGAGAGCGGGCCGCGGTTAGAAGTAGATCGATCTGACTTGCAACGCGTTGCTGTCCAACAAATTCGCCAAGATTCTTGGGGCGCAGCGCTAACTCTTGACCGCGTTCGGAGTCGTCAGAAAACTCACTCACGATGGAATTGCTCATCGTTGCACGCCTCCAGAGAGAGCGGCGCGCAAGAGTTCTGCAATAGGTTCGTGCGATACATCTTTAAATTGAGAAGTCAATTGATCAATACGCTCCTGTGCATCTCGTGCAGAGAAACCCAAACCAGTGAGCGCGCTCGTCAATTGGTCGCGCCAACTGCCGCTCAAAGCTGCTTCTGCCTGCTCGAAGCCATCCACCTTCTCGCGCAACTCCAACACAAGGCGTTGGGCACCTTTCTTTCCCAGTCCAGGGATGCGCTCCAGAATATCTGGTTGATCGTTTTTGATGGCGCTGACTAACTCAGCGGGTTCATAAATATTGAGCGCCGATTGCGCTACCTTCGGGCCTATTCCCGTAACGGTCTGCAAGAGTTCAAAGAGTTCACGAGCAACGTGCGTTTCAAAGCCATAGAGGGTTAGCGCATCTTCACGCACTACCAAGACGGTGTGCAGCGAGATAGTTGTTCCAACCGTAAAACCCGCGGCGACGCGTCCTGGAACATTAACCAAGAGTCCAACGCCACCAACTTCGATTACCACGGTACCTAGGCGGATCGACTTAATGCTCCCCGTGAGTGATGAGATCAACTAGAGGCCGCCTTTAGTGTCCGCGACGAGAGGCGTACCTTTTCCTGTGAGAGGGCGAGTTGCATTTTGTTCTCGCCCACTCCACGCCAGTGATGACATATCGCGAGAGCTAGCGCATCAGTAGTGTCAACGGGCTTCGGGATCGAATCAAGCCGCAGTAACTTCTGCACCATCATCGCGACCTGCTTCTTATCAGCGCGGCCCGAACCTGTGACTGCTGCCTTGACCTCCGATGGAGTATGCATTGCAACCGGAATACCAGCTTTCGCAGCTAAGAGCAGAGCAACACCAGCGGCTTGTCCGGTGGCCATCGCGGTTCGGACATTGAGTTGCGAGAAGACGCGCTCGACGGCAATCACATCTGGATTTACCCTCTCGATCCATTGCAGAATCTGAGCTTCTAATTCAAGCAGGCGGATCTCAAGAGGAGCATCCACAGTCGTGCGGATGATTCCGACTTCAATCATCGTCAATATCTGGGAACCTTTGCCGTCGACGACCCCAAGACCACAGCGGGTTAATCCCGGATCAATTCCCAGCACTCTCATGCTGGTAAGCCTATTGGTCGAGGCTCGCCATTACCTCGTCAGACACATCAAAGTTCCCGTAGACGTTTTGCACATCGTCTAGCTCTTCGATTGCATCTATCAGGTGAAAGACCTTTGTTGCAGTTTCAGCATCGAGCGGAACTGAAAGCGATGGCAGGAACGAAGTATCTGCCGATTCATAATCGATGCCAGCTCCTTGCAGTGCGGTACGCACAGCAACAAGATCGCTTGGTTCGGAGACAATTTCGAAGGATTCGCCTAGGTCGTTGACCTCTTCACAGCCGGCATCTAAAACCACTTCCAAAATTCTATCTTCAGTCAGGCCGGCAACCTTGTTAACAAGAACTACGCCTTTGCGATTGAACATATAGGCAACCGAGCCAGGATCGCCCATCGATCCACCGTTGCGAGTAACGGCGACGCGAACTTCAGAAGCGGCGCGATTGCGGCTATCGGTTAGGCACTCGATCATCAAGGCGACTCCACCAGGACCGTAGCCCTCATACATAATCGTCTGCCAGTCGGCGCCACCAGATTCCAATCCACCACCGCGCTTAACCGCGCGCTCGATGTTGTCGGCAGGCATAGAATTCTTCTTAGCCTTTGCAATCGCATCGAAGAGGGTTGGGTTGCCATCCACATCTGGACCACCGTTACGGGCCGCAATCTCAATCGCCTTAATTAACTTTGCGAAATTCTTGGCACGGCGAGAGTCAATAACCGCCTTCTTATGTTTTGTCGTTGCCCATTTGGAATGGCCTGACATTTAACTCACCAACCTTTTTCTTACTTAGCTAAGCCCCGCGCGTTGTTACGCATTGCCGTCCTGCAAAATGCCGTCCTGCAAAATGCCGCCTCACGAAATAACTGCCTGGCAAACACTCTCAATAAAGTAGCGATGGACCCGGTTATCCCCCGTGATCTCCGGGTGAAAAGAGGTGGCAAGGAGATTGCCCTGCCGCACCGCAACAGGGTGCAATTCTCCATTAAATTCGACGGAAGCCAAAACCTCCACGCTTGGGCCCAAAGACTCAACCCAAGGCGCTCGAATAAAAACGGCGCGGATGGCTGGGGCAGTTATACCCGACATATTGAGGTCCGACTCAAATGAGTCGACCTGACGCCCAAAGGCGTTTCGGCGGACGGTGATATCTAAGCCACCAAACGACTCCTGTCCCGCCGCTGCATCCTCGATGCGATCGGCGAGCAGAATCATTCCCGCACAAGAGCCGTAGGTAGGCAGTCCAGCATGAATCCGTTCGGAAATCCTGTCGAAGAGACCGAAGGTACGAGCCAACTTAGCGATAGTCGTGGATTCGCCGCCTGGAAGAACGAGAGCATCTATAGCTTCGACCTCAGCGAGGCGCTTGACTGGGATCGCTTCCACTCCACACTCCGCTAAAGCAGAAATGTGCTCTCTGAAATCGCCCTGCAGGGCTAGGACTCCTACCAACATAGCAAAGGGGGTGGATTTACCAGCCGCGCTCAGCCAAGCGATGCGGAACTGGAATATCAGCTACGTTAATTCCGACCATCGCTTCACCCAAGCCGCGAGATACGTCGGCGACGACCTTTGGATCGCTGTAGTAAGTCACTGCCTTAACGCAGGCACTCGCGCGCGCTGCTGGATTTCCTGACTTGAAGATTCCGGAACCGACGAAGACACCATCTGCCCCCAGTTGCATCATCATCGCGGCGTCTGCTGGTGTGGCAATTCCGCCTGCAGTGAAGAGAACGACGGGGAGTTTCCCAGTCTGGGCAACTTCCTTCACCAATTCATAAGGTGCTTGGAGCTCTTTTGCTGCAACGTACAGCTCGTCTTCACGCATGGAGGTCAGGCGACGAATCTCCTGTGAAATCTTGCGCATGTGAGTAGTGGCATTAGAAACATCTCCCGTGCCGGCTTCACCCTTAGAGCGAATCATCGCAGCGCCCTCATTGATGCGGCGCAGCGCCTCTCCGAGATTTGTGGCTCCACAGACGAAGGGAACGGTGAAGTTCCACTTGTCTATATGGTTTTCAAAGTCGGCTGGGGTCAAAACCTCAGACTCATCAATGTAGTCCACGCCGAGCGTCTGCAGAATTTGCGCCTCGACAAAGTGACCAATGCGAGCCTTCGCCATGACGGGAATCGAAACAGCGGCCTGAATCTTCTCGATCATATCTGGGTCAGACATACGAGCGACTCCGCCTTGAGCGCGGATATCTGCAGGAACACGTTCGAGGGCCATAACCGCCACTGCGCCAGCATCCTCAGCAATCTTCGCCTGCTCGACATTAACGACATCCATGATGACGCCACCTTTAAGCATCTCGGCCATGCCGCGCTTTACTCGACCAGTGCCGGTGACCTGCTGACTGCTCTCAGACATTTCTTCTCCTCGTACGCGCTCTGGCCCAATCGGGCTCTACCCCTTGGGGGCAAGAGTTCTAGTCTACTTTGAACTGGTCGGTGCTGGCGTACTGGAATTCGCGGGCACGAAGATCGGCTTCTGGTCAGTAAGTGCTATCCAGACTTGACCTGTATGGAAGTAGGCGGGTGAACCATCTTGCAGAGTCCACGTCGTTGGATCCGTTGTGCTTGGTCTATTCCATAAGACCGGAATCTCCCGGCCATCACGCAATAAGTAGCCAGTACCGGAGCCGATTGTATTACTGAAAGGGGTGTAACTCCCCTCACGGTCGTGATAAATCGAAGGAGTGATACTGACCTCTTGAATCAAGAAGGTCGGAGATCCCAATCTCACGCCATCGGCAGCCACATCCGGAACCCCGTTATAAACCAGCTCCCATTTTGCGGCGCTCGCAGACCAAACCGCCTTGTAAGTTGCCGCTGGCCACTTGATCTTTACGCTCTTAATGGGCGTACCACCACTAGGTAGCGGTCCGAACTTCCACCCGACTGATTTGGCTGTAACGATGGGGCGATGCTCCACTTGGATCGATTTCTTAAGTAACGCCTTCGGATTCAAGATCATATCCGTAGGCGAGGTGCGGGCAGGATCGCGCGAGAAGATTGAGGCAGGCTCAGTATCGGCCCCGATATCTTCTATATTGGAGGCGCGCAGGACGGGAAGAAATAAAGTCTGGGCGCCGCTATAGGCCATTCCAACTCGTCCGTAGTTAGCCATCAGATCAATATCGCTAATGCGTGCAGATCTAATTGGTCCAATCTTCGCTGGCAATTTATTACTAAATACCGCTGCCAAACGAGTCAAACCGCCTTCGACCTGTTCGATGTAGATCACATCAGCGCTATCGAGACCAATCTGAGGATGCGCAGGGATGGTGTCGTCGATCTTCACAAAGAGCACCGGACCGTTTATCCCGGGCAGCCCTGTAAGTACATTTGTCGCGACTGGAATATCGCTGCCGAACTTTCCACCACTTGAGCCACAGCCTGCTAAGAGCAGTACCGCCGTTACAGCCGCAGTGAATCCAATAACTCTCTCTCTTGCATCTCTCAAAGCGAGTCCTCTTCAAATGAATAGATACGTGGCAACTTCGCCTTTCCGGCGAGATGGAAGAGTCGATAGATCGGTCTGGATCTCAACTTCGCAACTGAGTTGACAGCCTCGAGATGAATCTTGATGGCAAGAGTGATCTTCTCAGTTAAAGCAGTGAGTTCATCAAGAAGGCGAACCGAGATGGTGAGCTCGCCGCTGCGCGCTGATTCTCGTAGGAATTTCAGTGACTCTGCAAGTGAGCGTACGGCATCGTTGCGATCAACAATCGGCTCTTCACGACTCACATATGCAGATTGCATTAACAGAAAATCGGTGGCGGGATCAAGGTCGGTCTGATGCGAAATTTCCAGTGCAAGAGCAGCTCGGCGTTGCAGGAGCGCATCAAGGTGTTCCCACGATGTCTCTACGCGATGATGCAGACGATCTAAGCGTGCTGCCGAAAAGGACAAATACCACGTGAAGAGGAGCACAAGCAGAAGGAGTGCAACATATGTCATCGCTCTCTTCCCTTCTTCCAACTAGCATTTTCTGAACCGACCGCGACTTTTCCGTGTCCAGTCATAGCAACTTCGTATACGCTCATTATCTGGGTAGCAACGCTCCCCCAGTCGAAACGAATCGCGGCCTCCACACCATTCTCAGCAAGTTGTTGTAATCGAGAGCGATTGCCGAGCAGTTCGTTGACCTTTCGCGCGAGATCCGCTGCATCTTCAGAGATAAAGGTCACTCCGCTATCTCCGACAGAGAGCAGATCCACGAATGCTGGGATGTTGCTCGCTAAAACTGGAGCGCCTGATGCCATCGCCTCCGCCAAGATAATTCCGAAGGATTCACCGCCAGTGTTGGGCGCGATGTAGAGATTGAGACTAGCAAGGAAGGTCACTTTCTCCTCTTCGGAGAGTCTGCCTAAGAAGTTCACATGTCTTGCGATTTGTGGATCAACCTTTGCGAGAACTCGGGCGGGATCACCAGGACCGGCCACAACGAGTTCAACGCCCGGATGTGCCTTGATGATCTTGGGTAGCGCTTCAAGTAGGAGCGGGAGACCTTTGCGAGTCTCTTCAAAGCGCCCGAGGAATCCAATGCGCAGCCCACCCGGAAGGCTTCCTGGACCCTTCGCCTCTCTGAAACGTGTCGTATCAATTCCGTTAGGAATGACCACCGCTTCTGTTCCATAGAGATTATTCAAAGTCGCTTGGGCCATTTCGCTCACCGCGATTCGGGCACTTAACTTCTCGATCATTGGTTCGATCAGTGGTCCCACCGAAGCGATGGCTCTCATCTTTGGAGTCGATGCGTGGAAAGTTCCAACCATGGCTCCTTCCGCTGCCCAACAGGCCAACAATGAAATCGAGGGGATGCCAGGTTCGTGCATATGCAGCAGATCAAAATCTCCTTGAACGATCCACTGTCTTACACGCGAGGCAGCAATCGGTCCAAAGAGAACGCGAGCCACAGAACCATTGAATGGGATTGGTACTGGTCGACCGGCGTTAACCAGCCACGAATCGGTGACCGCATCTTCATCACTGACAGGTGCAATCACGGATACATGGTGACCTTGAGCAATGAAGTGCTCTGCCAGCTCCCGCACATGCATCTGCACCCCACCGGGTACATCCCATCCGTAAGGGCAGACCATGCCGATGCGTAGAGG
>Ga0118677_10001508_pt1 | contig 49041 bp, 46 predicted proteins | sample AliMusrvi5mmetaG_FD_86154 | JGI IMG/M metagenome (GOLD analysis project Ga0118677, IMG submission 86154) | reverse complement strand
GTCTCGTGTACACTCCGGAAAATTCTACGCGTTGCCCCAGTCTCCCCAGCAGATGAAACAGTTGCTCATGGTTGGGGGACTCGAAAAATATTACCAGATCGCGAAGTGTTTCCGAGATGAAGATACACGGGCAGACCGCCAGCCTGAATTCACACAACTCGATGTTGAGATGAGTTTCGTTACCGAAGAAGACGTCATGTCCATCACGGAAGAGATGTTCATCCGCATGATGCGGCAGATGCACCCAGGGAAGCGCTTCCCCTCTCCGTTCCCCCGTATCACGTACAGCGAGGCGATGGAACGTTACGGATCGGATAAACCCGACCTGCGTTTCGATATGCATCTCGGAGATGTTTCACATATCGTTGCCCACACTGAGTTCGGTGTTTTTAAAAACACCGTGGAAAGCGGCGGAAAAGTTAAAGCTATCGCCCTTCCCGGCTGCGCTGCGTATTCCCGGCAAGAACTGGCAAAACTAACCGAATTAGCGCAAGGTTACGGCGCCAAAGGACTGCTCAGCATGTCCCTTACGAGGGAATGCTCTTGCCTCGACGGCCTGACAATGGAAATGGTCAAGTCGGTTGCTGCGAAGTACCTTAACCTTGAACAGGTCAAGCAGATCGCCATTAAAACGGGGGCGTTGCCAGGAGATCTGATCGTTTTCGTGGCCGATAAAGAACCTGTCGTAGCCAACGCCCTCGGGAAATTGCGCCAGGAAATGGGCCTGCGTTTGAAACTGGCCGACTCCGACCTGTTCGCTTTTGTGTGGGTCACGGATTTCCCTTTGCTGGAATGGGATAAAGACCTCGATAGGTGGCATGCCATGCACCACCCCTTTACTTCTCCCCTCGAGAACGAAATACCTTTGCTCGATATCGAACCTGCAAGGGCAGGTTCGCGCGCATATGACATCGTTCTCAATGGTTATGAAGTCGGCGGCGGCAGTATCCGTATCCACCAGGCATGGCTACAACGCAAGATATTCCAGGTTATGAAATATACCGAAGCGGAAATCGACGAACGGTTCGGTCACCTCTTAGAAGCTTTTTCATTCGGCGCGCCTCCCCACGGAGGTATCGCCCTGGGCATCGACCGGCTGGTCATGCTCCTCTCCGGTGCAAGCAACATCCGGGAGGTGATCCCTTTCCCCAAGAACCAGAATGCGGTAGACATGCTGTTCAATGCCCCTGCTCCAGCGACACGGGAACAGTTGAATGAATTGCATATCCAGCTGCGTGATGAATAATAATCAGGAGTAAGAACCATGAAAGTACTGGAGCAAAAGAACGAGAATAACCAGGAGGTATTCAAGGTCGAGCTGGAAAAAGCCGAAACCGAAACGGCCCTTGAAGCTGCCTACGGGCACCTGGTGAAAGAAGTCAAGATCGACGGTTTCCGCACAGGAAAAGCGCCACGTGAAGTGCTGGAACGGCACGTCGGCAAGGATGCGATTTTCGATCAGGCGATGAAAGATTCTTTGCCTGACCTCATCGACAACATGCTTATTGAGAATAAGATCCGTGCTTATGCCACCCCCCAGGTGCGCGTTACAAGCAAGGACCCGGTAATCTTTGAAGCCACGGTGCCGCTACCCCCCGAAATCACCCTTGGTGATTATAATGCTATCAAGATGAAGCCAAATCCTATCGATATCCAGGATAAAGCTGTTGACGAAATCCTGGAAAATGCACAGCACCAGATATCCGAGTGGGAGCCTACCGGAGTTCCTGCTGAAATGAAAGATATGGTTGTCATGGATATCGAAAGTGATATCGAAGGCGCTCCGTATGTAGTGGAGAAGGACGCTAATTTCCAGCTAATGCCCGGTTGGAGGTTCCCTGTTCCCGGTTTTGCCGAAGCGCTAGTGGGAATCAAAAACGAAGAAGAGCGGGATTTTACCCTTAAAATGCCCGAAACCTTTCCCGATGCGGCCAAGGCTGGCAAAGATGTTCATTTCAAGATCAAGATCCTCGATATTCGCCGTGAAAAACTTCCGGAGCTTAATGACGAATTCGCCAATAAAGTTTCACCCGGATCCGGAGGGATTGAAAAACTGCGAGACGCCGTGAAAGGTGATCTTCAGTTGCGCGCTCAGGAAACGGAAAACAAGGCGTTTGAGGACCGTGTCATCGACTCTCTCGTCGAGCAAAGCCAGATCAAGTATCCTCCGCTGCTGGTGGACAGTGAAGTTGACCGGTTGATACAGGAATATGTCGATCGGCTGCGGAACACTTCCAAGGACGAAGAAGAATTCAAGTCTGTACTGAAGATGAGTTCCGAAGAAAAACTACGCGAGTCTTTCAGACCCCAGGCTGCGCAGCGAGTGAAGCGGAACCTCGTTATCTCAAAACTCATCGAAGCGGAAAACGTAAACGCCGACGATTCAGAGGTGGACCTCCAGATCGCCGCCATTACCGCCGACGCCGGCACTAAACTCCCCGAGCAGATGACATATCTGAATAAGCCGGAGAATCGTGATACTTTACGATGGTGGGTGAGAACTAACAAAGCCCGGAAGCTGCTTGTGCAGAAAGCGCAGTCGGAATAGAATAAAATATTACCACCAGGAGGTTTTATTATGGATTTCCAGAATGTAGTTCCAATGGTTATCGAAAGCGGGGCGAGGGGCGAACGTGCTTACGATATTTATTCGCTGCTGTTAAAAGAGCGCATAATTATCCTGGGCACACCCATCAATGACCAGGTAGCCAACAGCATAGTGGCCCAGCTGCTGTTCCTCGACCGTGAAGATCCCGATAAAGATATCAATCTCTACATCAATTCTCCGGGCGGCGTGATCAATGCCGGCCTCGCTATCTATGATACGATGCAGCTCATCCGGCCCCAGGTATCCACGATTTGCATGGGCCTGGCAGCCAGCATGGCAACGATACTTTTATGCTCCGGGGCCAAGGGAAAGCGTTTCGCGTTGCCTAATTCCACTATCCATATGCATCAGGCAATAGGCGGGGCTCAGGGACAAGCCACCGATATAGAGATAGCGGCCAGGGAAATTTTACGCGTTCAGGAAATCATCCGCAGTATCCTGGCCAAGAATACCGGCCAGACGATGGAAAAGATCATACACGACACCGACAGGGACTATTATCTGAATCCTGTTTCAGCGATGGAGTATGGCTTGATTGATGAAATCCTGTCGAAACCTGAACCCAAGGAGACCAAGGGGAAGAAGTAGTACCTCCTAGGTTTAGTAAAGTTCTTTATAGAATTCAAGCAGCGTGCGCCGGGTGGGGAGCCCCCCTGGCGCCGATGCATTTCAGGCTTAAGCGCGCTTCGCAGTTGCCCAGCCTGACGTAAGCGTCAGGCTCATTCTCGTCCAGCATCCCCGTAAGAAAACTGGCTGGAAAAGCATCTCCTGCACCGGTAGAGTCCAGTACCAGAGATGAATGTCTTCTTCCCCTTAGGAAATAGCGGATAACGATAGTATCGTAAATACCAACAAGCGAATATTCCGTCTGGATATGGGGTAAGAACTGTTTAGAATCCAATACTACAAAGCGATACTACCATGTGAGGCGATATAAGAGTAAGAATAGCACGTGGATTTATACTAGCGACAGGTTAAGCGGGCGGTCTGCCAATTGCGCTCACATGGTATAATCAAATTTGCTCAAGGTTATTGGCGTGATTATCCCATGAAGCAAATGATATTTAGCCCAAAAACGCATAGTAGCAGGATGACTATCGTCTGTTTTGTTTCTGGTTCAGGGACAAATTACCAACGTATTGTTGAACGTGATCCAAATCACGAATATGTTGTATTCACTAACAGGCCAGGGTGTGAAGGGGCAGACAATGCCAGATCAAATCACCATGTCATAATCGAACTAAGCCACATACCGTACCTTAAAGCTGCAAGAAATAGAGTTGGTTCCAGCAGCATACCCAGAAATTGTCCAGAGAGAGTACGGTATGAACAAGACGTCTGGAAACTCATAGAAGATAGGATCCAAAAAACACCTGACCTGATCTGCCTGGCAGGGTATGATCAGTGGTTGACTGATTGGACAGTAGAAAGATACTATCCAAAAATCTTGAATATTCATCCGGGGGATACCACAAAAGGTTACGCGGGTTTGTACTGGATACCCACTGCCAAAGCGATATTAATTGGAGATAATGAGTTAAGGTCAACAGTGTTTATTGTTGATAAGGGGGAAGACACGGGACCCGTGTTAGCTCAATCTAAAGCGCTCAGAATCGACTCGACCCTCAATTTATTAGAATCAGAAGGAATAAAAGGGCAGATTGAAGGGATTCAAAAAGTAACATCTTTCGCGAAAGACCACAGTATCACCACCTATGAGGTTTTTGAAAAAGCAGCCGATGCGGAACAAAAAGAAGCCATGAAACAACTTTGCGAAAACCTCCAGAAAGCACTCAAGGTATCCGGAGACTGGCAGGTTTACCCATTTGCCGTACACGATCTCATAGCATCCGGGCGTACAGAGATATCTGATCGAATGATATTGATTGATGGAAAGCAAATGCCTGATCATGGGTATAGGGAAGACGAACAAACTCCACGAAAATAAGTAACATATTTTTTGAATTGATGCGCGTGGCACGTCAGCCAAATATTCCATCACATATTTAGCGATACCTCGCAAAGGGAAACAGCAATAACTCACAACCGGGACCGCGGTCCAACTCCGGGGTGATCAGATAAATCGTTACGCCGGTTTGTTTCAGCGGCATGCTGCCCGATAAGCTGCCAGATTACGTCCTGCCAAGTTCTGGTTGGACCCCCCGGTAGCGCCGGATGTAAACTGATCATCGTATAACGGTGGCGCATCTCAAGACCAACAATCAGCATGTAACCTGCAAGCAGGCAAAATTCTGGGTCCAACCCATTAATCAGAGTCGTCACCTCCCGATCGTAAGCGACACGCCATGAAGGTAAGGCGTTCTCAGGAGAAGCCTCAGCATGCGAGCTCTCTTTGAAACGGGAATATGAAGAGCAAACAAGATGCAGATCGTAAGCGTGAACCCGGTTAATTAAGGCGTCGTTCTCGGGAGATTCGCCCTCGTCACGGCTGCAAAGGTACGAAGTTTATTTCAGCTTCTATTTCCCCGCTTTCGATAGCATTAGCGACTGGGGTAAGCAGGTCTCGTGCTTCCTAATCCCGCCCGGTTTAAAACCATCCGATGCGGTACATCCTGATCAAGCTCCAGAACCGGGTTATTTATTCGTTTTTGGATGCATGGATCCAGGGAATAACTTCTTTATTTTTTTCTTGCTGCGGCGGAGAAGGCTGCGCATGTATATTGCGGGGGTCGGCCGGAGGCCGTGTATCTCGGCCTTCGCCATGGCTTTAAGGAAGCTCTCAGGCCCCTCAAAATCCGGGAGAGTGATGTAGGCCCTTCCGACTTCGCCGGTCGAGTGCGAATCACTGCCAGCGCCTTTGAGCAGTTTATACGATTCTGCAAACTTACCGGGCAGGGCCAGGTTTTGAGCGGGGATCGTGCGTGCATTGAAGACTTCGACGATGTCGATGCTCCCCGCTATCCTATTCAGGGTATCAGCCTGGAGGGCCGAGGAACGGTAGTGGTCGAAAGGGTGTGGCACGCACACCAAACCACCCTGATCGCGGATACGTTTGATAGTTTCTTCAGGGGAGAGGCCATTCGGGATGGTTCCCTTGAGGAACAGCCCAATTATTTCCCCCTCGTCACTAGCTATTTCTTCACCAACGATAACTTTGAACGGAGTTTTTTCATTTGAGAGTTTTATTGCGCCTTCAGCTGTCCCGTGGTCGGTAACCGCGATGGCCCCGAATCCCAGTTCTACGCAGCGCTGCACGAGTTTTTCAAGAGTGATATCGGAATCTCCGGAATACCGGGTGTGGATGTGAAGGTCGATTTTAATCAATTTAATTCCGGAATCCTTTCATGTGAATCTGAAAAACTACTTTTTAGAAGCCGAAAGCACGCGTATTTTACCATGTTCCATTACGACAGTATCTTCAATGCGCACTCCGCCCCAATCGGGAAGGTAGATGCCGGGTTCGACGGTAAAAATCATCCCGTCCGCCAATATGTCTTTGGAAGTGACGCCGACATGCGGTTTTTCATGGATGACGAGTCCCACTCCATGGCCGAGGCCATGGCCGTAATAAGAGCCATATCCAGCCGCACTGATGATGTCCCTGGCGATGGCGTCAGCAGCGCTACCGGTCATGCCCGCAACGATTTGTTGTTCGGCGGATAATTGTGCCTTGAGTACGATATCATAAATATTCCGGAACCGGTTGTCTTCCTTGCCCAGACAGATGGTCCTTGTGAGGTCGCTCGCATAGCCTTCACATTTAGCGCCGATATCGATGACAATCGGTTCGCCTTCTTGAACAATATAATCGGAAGGTCTGTGATGAGGCAACGCGGCATTTTTGCCTGCCGCCACGATGACCTCGAAGGGGACCGCTTCGCTTCCGTGCTCGCGCATGTGTTTTTCTATTTCCCAGGCCACCTGGAGTTCGGTCGCGCCGGGCCTGGCGTTTCCTCGGATGTATTTGATCGCCGCATCGCTCACTGCAACCGCCCTTTCGATGAGCGCGATTTCGGCCGGTTCTTTGATACAACGCAGGTCCTCGACTATGCCGGTTGAAGGTTTGAAACTGATTCCAACCGGGGAAAGTATCTCATTGAACTTACTGTACATTTCAAATGTGAGTTCACCGGCTTCGAAATAGATCTCTTTCAGACCGAGGCCGCCGATGAAATCAGGCAGCCATTTCGCAACCTCCCCCTTGGTTTCGAAAAGGGAAAAGTCCGGTGATTGTTGTTTCACCTGTTCGACATATCGGAAATCCGTGCCCAGAAGTTGCCTGTCGGCGGTAATGAGCAGGTACCCGGATGAACCGCTGAACCCTGAAAGGTAATAGCGGTTTTCAGCACGGGATATCAGGATCGACGGGATGTTTTTTTCAGATAGAGTAGTCCTCAGAGCCTTGAGACGTTTCATGTTCATATTCATTTTGTTTATCCTTAACTCCCGCCATCGGGTGAGAAGCCATATACACCCTGCGGGCCTGTTTCTGGGTGACGTGAGTATATATCTGTGTCGTTGCGAGGTTAGCGTGCCCCAGCAGGTCCTGCACTACCCTCAGGTCGGCCCCGCCGTCCAGCAGGTGCGTGGCGAACGTATGGCGGAGCAGGTGCGGGTGGACGCCTTTCGCGATCCCTGCTGCGGCCGCATACCTTTCCAGCATTTCCTGTACCCATCGTTCGCTGATCCGGACGCCGTAGCGGTTAATAAAAACTGCACCGGTTTTGATCTTCCCGAGCATTTCCTGCCTGCCACCCTTTAGATAATTGGAGATGGCCCGGGCAGCGGGCTGCCCTATTATGACCAACCTTTCCTTGTTGCCTTTTCCCAGAACGCGCAGCTGGCGTGATTCGAGGTCAAGCTGAATCAGGTCTAAGCCGGTGAGTTCACTCACACGGACCCCTGCCGCGTATATCAGTTCGATGATGGCGCGGTCTCGCTGGCCGTGAGGTTTGGAAATGTCGGGCTGGCTGATAAGCTTGAGGATCTCTTCAGACGTGAGGAATTCCGGAAGGCGCCGATCAAGCTTAGGGGATACGGTCAGTTCGGTCGGGTTGCGTTCGATGATATGTTCGCGCAGAAGGTAGCGATAGAATGAACGTATCGCTGACAATTTACGGGCGAGGCTTACTTTTGCTACATGCTGGTCCACGAGGTAGCCGAGATATTCTCGCATTATGCTTTTATCGACTGCCTCCAGAGAATCGATCCCGCGATGGTCGAGGAACTGAAAAAACCCCTTTTCGGTTCCATGAAGCTTGTTCCCTATCAGGTCGCTACGGTAGTTGCGTACCGTGTAACGTGAAGCGTGCCTCTCGGCCTCGAGGTAGTCCGTGAAGCGGGCAATATAGCCGTTAACTTCGTCCTGCATCCAATCTCATTCAGCTTTCTTGGTGGTGTATTTACAACTCGTACAACGGGCTGACTTGTCGGGGCCTTCGACCAGCAGTTTCCCGCATTCCGGGCATGGCTCTTTAAGCGGCATGGAGTTAACGGCGAATTTATGTTTGGGATAGGCGCTGCATCCGTAAAAGATCTTCCCTCGCTTAGTGAAACGGCCCACCATTTCACCTTTTTCCGGGCAATCGGGGCAGGGTACCCCTGTCTTGATGCGGAAATTAGTGTGGTATTTGCATTCCGGATAATTGGAACAGGCGATGAATTTGCCGAATCGCCCGAGTTTAATGACCAGAGGTTTAGCGCAATCCGGGCAGAACTCCCCGGTCGGCTCGTCCACCCGCTTTACTTTTTCAATCACCTCGTTCGCCTTGGCCAGGTCCTGTTCCAGCGGCTTGTAGAAGCCTTTGACAACGTCCACCCAGTTGAGTTCGTCGTTGGCTACCTTATCCAGTTCGTCTTCCATGCTTGCGGTGTATTCGACGTTGATGATGTTCCCGAAGTATTCCACGAGCATGTCGGTTACCGTGAAACCGAGTTCGGTGGGCTGGAAAGCCCCGCCGGTTTTACTTACATATTCCCGACCCTGGATGGTCGCCATGATGGGGGCGTAGGTGGAAGGCCTTCCGATGCCGTTTTGTTCAAGCATCTTTATCAACGTTGCTTCGGTGAATCGTGGAGGGGGTTTGGTGAAATTCTGGTCGGCGTCCAGCTTGACCAGGTTAAGGGCATCTCCTTTTTCGAGCTTGGGCAGGGCCGACATCTTTTCTTCGGCGTCTTCTTCATCCTTTTGCTCGGCATAGAGGGTCATGAATCCCTGGAAGACGTTTACCGAGGTCGTCGTACGAAGAAGGTAGTTGGTCCGGGCTGCCTTGCTTTTCGCTTCTACGTCGAGGGTGGTGTTATCGAATACGGCTTCAGCCATCTGGCTCGCGACCATGCGCTGCCAGATGAGCTGGTAAAGCCGGTTCTGGTCGAGGCTGAGGTAAGATTTTATCGCCTGCGGTTCGCGCATGATGCGAGTGGGCCGTATAGCTTCATGGGCTTCCTGAGCGCCTTTCACCTTGCCTGCGAAGGTGCGGGCGTGTTCGGGCAGAAATTCAGGGCCGTACTTGGTTGTGATGAATCCTCGCGTTTCAGCGATGGCCTCCTGGGCTACGTGAGTGGAGTCCGTGCGCATGTAGGTAATGAGGCCGACGCTTTCCTCAGCGCCAATGGGCAGGCCTTCGTAAAGCTGCTGGGCCAGTGCCATAGTTTTTTTGGCTGTAAAACGGAACCTGCGCGAAGCCTCCTGCTGCATCGTGCTGGTGATGAAGGGAGGGGCGGGGGTGCGCTTCGCCTGTCTGGTCGCGATTTTGAGGACTGAGTATTCGGCCTTTTCCAGTTCGCCTTTGATGTCCGCAGCCGTTTTCTCATCGTTTACTGGCAATTTTTTGCCATCGGCAAGCCCTACCAGGAGTGCTCGAAACTCTGGTTTGGCGGTTGCCTTCTTTAAGAGCCTCGCAGAGATGGTCCAATATTCTACCGGAACGAACTTCTGTATCTCGCGTTCGCGGTCGACAACTATTTTGACGGCAACCGATTGAACGCGTCCGGCTGACAGGCCCCTGCGTATTTTGCTCCAGAGGAGTGGGGACAGCTTGTAGCCCACGAGCCTGTCAAGTATGCGGCGCGCCTGCTGGGCGTCAACCAGGTTCATGTCCACATCGCGGGGGTGTTTGAAAGCCTCGTTTATCGCTTCGGAGGTGATTTCGTGAAAGAATACACGGCGGTAAGGTGTATCCCCGACATGCGTCGCCTGTTCCAGGTGCCAGGCTATGGCTTCCCCTTCGCGGTCAGGGTCTGTTGCCAGAAACACGGTCGAGGCGCCTTTAACAGCTTCCTTGAGCTCCTTGACGGTCTTGGCTTTTTCGCGAGAAACGACATATTTAGGCTCAAAGTTATTTTCGACATCGACGCCGATGCGGCTCTTGGGCAGATCTCGTATATGTCCCAGAGAGGCCTTGATGACGTAACTTTTCCCCAGCATGCGTGTCAAAGTCTTCGCCTTAGCCGGAGATTCGACTATGACCAAGCTGTAACGTGAGCCGCGTTTGCGTTCGCCGTCCCCAGAATTTTTTGTCGAGGTTTTAGCTTTGGTTGTCGTCGCTTTGACGGCTTTTTTAACCGGCTTGCGGGTTGCCGTTTTGGCTTTAGCCGGTGATTTCACTTTTTCGAGATCTGTTTTCGCCATAAATTACTCTCTTCCTAGTCTATCGCAAGCGCGTAGTTTTCGTCTGATTCCCTTGCCAGTGCAAAAAGCATGGGACCCACCTGTTTGACCATGCCCTTGAGTTCCATTATAGCCAAAGTGCCGCTTACTGTGTGAACCGGCAGGCTGCAGGAGCGGCAGAGTTCGTCAATGTGCAGCGGTTCAGCCCCCAGATGTTCCAGCAGAACTCCCTCGGTGCGTGTAGAAGGAATCACTTCCTTCATTTCTGTCTGGCGAGCTACCGCCGTAAGGTTAAGTTCTTCAAGTATATCACCAGGGCGGGTCACACACTTGGCCCCTTCCTGGATGAGCTTGTTCGTGCCCTTGCTTGCACGGGAAAGTATGCTTCCCGGGACGGCGAACACCTCCCTGTTCTGCTCGATCGCGAATTGGGCGGTTATAAGTGCCCCGCTGGTTTCGGCCGCTTCAACGACCAGCACTCCCAGACACAGCCCCGACAGTATGCGGTTGCGGCGGGGGAAATTCTCGGGGCGGGGGCGTGTTCCGGGCGGGTACTCGCTGATAAGCGCGCCGTGTTCGATGACCCGTCTCGAAAGCATCGTGTTCTCGGCGGGATAGATGGAATCGAGGCCCCCGCCGACAACAGCCAGGGTGCGCCCGCCCGAGGTAATAGCCGCCTCGTGGGCGATGGCGTCGATGCCTTTGGCGAGCCCGCTGACGACCGTTATCTGGCTTTTGGCCAATCCCGATGCCATTTCGTCCGCCACCTGCCGGCCGTAAATCGTCGGCTGGCGAGTTCCCACTACTGCTACGCACCATTCGTCTTCAGGCTTTATTTCGCCTTTGACGAACAGAAGGGCAGGGCGGTCGTATATCTCTTTGAGCCTGGCGGGAAATGCGTCGTCGTGCCAGGTCAGGAGGCGAATGTTGAGCCTCTCCAGTTTATCTGTTTCTGCTTCGAGGTTGATTTTCGGGCGGGTTTCGAGGATGTTGCGGTAGAGCGTGTCTTCTATGCCGGCGTGCTTAAGCTCTGAGGGACCGGCCTGCCATGCCTCCTCGAGGGTTTTGAAAGCAGCCTCAAGCTGTCCGAATCGTACCGGGCCGATCCCGGGAATCAGACTGAACCCAAGCCAGTATTTGAGTTGGCGGTTTTCCACTGGATTGGTATTCTAACACGGGGTCGGGATATCGGCAATTTAGCCCTGATAGATTTCTGCCGAAGCGACATCGGCCAATATCGTTCCGACACTATAAAAAGGAATAGGATATGATATTACCGGATGCAATAGGATGACATAATATTAACTGCTCCCTGGAAAATCTCGGGAACATGACCGCTGTGATATAATTTTTTTCGACAGATATACGGGAGTGTTACGATTGCACCGATATGATTTCCTGGTAGTGGGGGGAGGCCCGATAGGGTGCCGCGTTGCCTATAAACTCGCCGCCGCCGGGCACCAGGTGGCTGTGCTCGAAAAGAACTCATCCGTAGGAGGACCGGTCTGCTGCACCGGGATAGTCAGCAGGGAATGTATCTCCCGCTTCGGCATACCCCCGGGTTTGATTTTGAAAGAGTTCAGAAGCGCAATATTTTACCCGCCTTCTGCGGAACCTTTCAGGGTCGAACGCCCGGACATACAAGCTGCCGTCCTCGACCGGGGCGGGTACAACGCATTCATAGCACGCGAAGCCCAGGACCAGGGCGCCGATTACTTCATGGCCCACCGCGTCACATCCGTTCAGGCCGAACCCGACCGCGTGGTGGTGACAACCGAAAACAGGGGGACCTCACTCATTTTTGAAGCCCGTGCGGCTGTATTGGCCACCGGATTTTCTTCCAGGCTGCCTGAACAAGCCGGCTTCGGAAGGCCCAAGCGCCGTGCCGTCGGTGCGCAGGTGGAAGTACGAGCCCTTACAATCGAAGAGGTGGAGGTTTATCTCGGCAACGACATAGCGCCGGGGTTTTTCGGGTGGGCGGTGCCTACGGGCAACTCAAACGCTCTCGTGGGCCTTCTGACCGAACATGAGGCCGACAAGCACCTGGCAAAACTGGTCTCTGTTCTCGAAAGCCGCGGCAAGATTTCGTGTTTAGCCGGAAAGCCCTCTTACCGCGGCGTTACCCTATCGGCCCCGAAAAAAACTTATTATGCACGAATCATACTTGCGGGCGACGCCGCAGGGCAGGTAAAACCGCTTACGGGCGGGGGCATATATTTCGGCCTCCTCTGCGCGGATATGGCAGCATCCGTTTTGCACGCTGCTATGGGTGCATCCGATTTCTCCTCCGCGTATCTGAGTTCATACCAGAAAGAATGGAAGAAGGTGCTGGGGGGCGAACTCCGTTTGGGTGCCTGGGCCTCGCGCCTTTACGGCAGGCTTGGAGACCGCTCAATCGACCGGGCGGCCGACGCGGCTCGAAAAAGAGGCATGGCAGACAGGCTCTCCGTATCGAGCGGGATTGGCTTCGACTGGCACGGAAGTGCTATTCTTCAGATAGTAAGAGAGTTACTTCGGCGGCGCTACAAGCCGTTAAACAAGGTGCCCTCTGATAATTCGGAAGAGGTGGAATCCAATGGCAGATGAACAATCCAAAATAACCTTGAACGATGCCGCTACCCGGTTTTTGAAGGGGCTGCCGTCCGATGTTTCCAAAACCTCGGCCCCCGAGGTCATGCACTTCGTGGGCTGGTTTCACGGTGAAAAGCCGATCGACAGCCTGACACCGATGGACGTTTCCTCTTTTTCGGAACGTTATTCGGCATCGGATACCGAACAATCTCGCAAACTCGAGATCCTGCGGAAATTTCTGGCCTACGTCAAGAAAGAAGGCTGGACTGAAGCCAACCTTTCTGTTCATCTAAAAGCCAGGAAAGAAAAAGCCCCTCCACCGCCAAGCCACCAGCAGATCCAGTCAGACCTGGCCGTGGTGACCCAGCAGGGTTTCGAAGATATCCAGAAAGAACTGGAGTCGCTCAGGGTTCAGCGCCCGTCGGTCCTTGAGGATATCCGACGCGCTGCCGCCGACAAAGACTTCAAAGAGAACTCGCCTCTCCATGCGGCCCGTGAACAGCTCGGTCATATCGACGGGCGTATCAAGGAACTGGAGGCCATAGCTAAAAGCGCTACAATCATCAGCACGAACGAAAAATCAGCGTCCAGAGTGACCCTGGGGGCGACGGTAGTTCTTGTGACTTCCGCCACCGGCAAAACCCAGACCTATAAGATAGTCGGACCAAAAGAATCGGACCCTGCCAAAGGCAGGATCTCGCATGTGTCCCCGATCGGTAAAGCCATCATCGGTAAAAGACAGGGTGAAACGGTCGAAGTTACCGTGCCTTCTGGAAAGATCAAATACCGCATCGAAAAAGTCGAAAGCAAGTAGGCTCTTCGGAATTTCAGGAGGGAATCATGGAAAAAACTTCGACAGGGCTCCCGGAAAATGTCGCCGGCATGCTGTGCTACAGCCTTTTCTGGGCAACGGGTGTCATTTTCCTTCTTCTCGAACCCGGTAATAAAGTTGTGCGTTTTCACGCATTTCAGTCCATATTTGTTTTCGGCCTCCTGAATATCCTTTATTTCGCTTTCTTCTTTGTACCCGTGATCGGGTGGATGCTCAACACTCTGGTCGGCGCCGTTACCTTTATCTTATGGGTGGTCCTCATGGTAAAGACATTTCAGGAACAGAAATGGGAACTGCCTGCGGCTGGCAAACTTGCCGGAAAATTGGCTGTCCGCTAGAAGCAAACGAGCCTATTGTTGGCGCAAAACGAAAAGGGGGACCTTGGGTCCCCCTTTTTTATTTTACAATAGCCCGACAGATTGGATATCAGTCTTTCAGGTATGAACACAAATAATCCGTGACCGCGTCGGTGGAAATCTTGAATTTGGAGTCGGCGGGGACTTCGAACGATTTTCCCGCCTTGAAAGTAACCCATTTCGCATTTCCCGGCAGCTGTACTTTCACTTCACCGGCGAGGATTTCCATCCGTTCTTTTTCACTGGTGCCGAACTCATATTCGCCGGGCAGTATTATCCCCAGCGTTTTTTTAGACCCATCCTCAAACAGTACGGTACGAGAGGTAACCTTGCCATCGAAATAGACGTTGGCTTTTTTTATCACCGTAACGTTTTCAATTTTGTCCATTAAATACCTCCTCGTTACAATCCTTATTTCAGATATACAGATCCCGTTTGGTATAGGTCAGATAGGCCCCCGCCATGCCGGCGATCACGATGGCTGCGGAAATGCCGACAAAAACGATATCCATTTTAGATTGATTCAGCATCGCCGCCGGATCGAAATACTTGAAGGGGGAGAAGTATTTCAGGAAATCCAGTTTTGAATTTAAAGCTGTTATTATCGAGAAGAAATAAGTGACCAGTAACAGCGAGATCGCCGTCGACGTCGCCAGTTTGTAGCGCTTCATGGCACATCCCAGGAAGATTCCAACCGCCAGAAAAACCATCTGCATGATGAAAAGCGCCAGCATGCACAACGATAAGAATCGAAAGAATTCGGCGTCCGGTTGGTATTTCACGGCGCTGACGATCGAAGCCACCCATGTGAAGAGTAAAAGAGCCACACAATTGACCAGGGCCGCAAGGGCTTTGGAGGTTACCAGGCGGGCGCGCGTCACAGGCAGGGTCAGGGAAAACTCGACGGTTTTGTCCCGCTCCTCTTTTGTGATTATATCGGTGCCCCACATAACGGCGGCGATGGTCAGCAGGAGGGCATAGTACGTGAACATCAACCCGTAGAAACCGGTGATGGTCGTTAAGTTGAAGGCCTGGACGTTGAGAGCTGACAGTACCTGTTTGGGAAGATCGGTCAGGACAGCCACCATGGCGGGGTTGTTGTAATATGCTGAAAATTTGGCTATCCCGAGCAATACGAACAATGCGGTTATGATGCACCAGATGAAAAGAGATTTGCGGTTGGCTTTAAGTTCCCGTAAAAAAATATTCATATCTCGACCTTTTACGAAACCGCCGGGATGTCCCGGCGCGCATACAGCAGATAGCTGGCGACAAATGCAACTATTACTACCCCAAAGCTTATAAGCACCAGAGGCAGGTCATACATGCCGTGCCGGACGATGTAATTGGGATCAAAATGCTTGAAAGGAGTGATGTCTTCGATTACGCTCGTCCCGAGCAGTCCGCCGAAAGCACTCAGGACATACATCCCGAAAGCCAACCCCATGGCGTATGGCGTGACGCTTCTGACGCGTTTTACGAGCAGGGAAACCACCAGGCCCACACTCAGAAAGAATAACTGGAATACCGCTATACTCCCGAGCAATAGTACCAGCGAGCCGGTGTCATAAGACCTGCCCGCTTTGAAGATGTTTATAAATCCGAAACTGCAAATCCAAACAATGGCATTGGTGACGGTCAAGCCAGCTGCCGCTGAAAGGAGTTTGCCGGTCAGGATGCTTGTGCGTTTTACCGGTTTGGCCATTAGAAAATCGGCCGTCCACTCCCTCTCTTCGACAGAGACCAGACCGAACCCGTAATTAGAAGCCTGGATCGCCAGCAGTACCTGGGTGAAGAGGAAAACGACCCCGAAAAAGCCCATGACTGTCGACAGGTCGGTGCCGTTGAGCCCGAAAGCATCGAGCAATTCTTTCGGGTAATTAGCCATAAGTTGGTTTATCTGGTCCGCCTGGCCAGCAAAAGAGGAAAATAGCGATATATAGACGAGCATCACTGCAGCGATTGCCGCCGACCAGGTCGCGACGGACCTCCAGCGCATCCCGAATTCCTGTTTGAAAATATTCATAGACATGATTTCACCTACTCGTAATAGTGTATGAATATCTCTTCCAGCGTCGGTTCTTCGATCGTTGCGTCAGAGACCGTTATAGAGCTTATTTTTTGCATTATCACGTTGATGTCGCCCTTGAAAAAGAAACGGACCGCACCGTCTTCGTGCTCCAGGTGGCTGACACCCGGGAGGTCGAAACCAGATGGGTCGATCTTTGCTCCCATTAGCTGGACCTTCTTGTAATTGTTTTTCTGGAGCGTGCGGATATCAGCGGTTTCGATAATCTTGCCTTCTTTGATGATGGCGACCCTGTTGCACAAGCGCTGTACTTCGCCCAGGATGTGGGAGGAGAAGAAGACTGTCACGCCACACCGGTTCTCGTCCTGGATGAGCTGGAAAAATTTCCTCTGCATCAAGGGGTCCAGACCTGAAGTGGGCTCATCGAGCAGCAGGAGCTTCGGTCGGTGCAGGAGGCCCTGGACGATGCCCACTTTTTTACGGTTGCCGTAGGAGAGGTCCTCGATGCGCCGGTTGAGTTCCAATTCCATAATCCCAGCGAGTTCATGCATCCGGGCAGTGCTGTCTTTCGGATAAAAACTAGCCGAATACTTCAGAAGATCGATGACTTTCATCCGATCATAATAAAAAACTTCCGAGGGGAGATAGCCTATTTCCTGTCTTATCTCCGGGCCGAACCTGATGCAGTCCTTTCCGAAAATGGCGGCGCTTCCCGCGGTCGGGTGAATAAGCGCCAGGAGTAAACGGATGGTGGTCGACTTGCCCGCCCCGTTCGGCCCTATGAATCCGAATATTTCGCCTTCGTTCACCTGGAACGAGATGTCGTCGATACCGCGGGCTTTGCCGTAATATTTGGTCAGATGACTGACTTCGATAACATTCATAAAAACACTCTCCTTTGAAAAGACGGAGCCCTTTTTATCCAGGAACAATTATTAAGCGAGAAGCCCTGCATTTTTCTTTCTGCTTCACCTCAAAATCAAATGCTAACTCCTTGGTCTCCCCTGAAAAGGTGAAGGATGCGCTTCACTTGGGCTGATACTTTCTGGGGTTTTAGGATGTATTTCATAGTATTCGAGTATTGTTGCTCCAATCACCATAGATTGTCAAAGGAGATAGAAAAGCAAAGTAACGGGACTTTATCCGGGTAACCCGTACTATTTACCCCCTACTAATGCCATGGCAAATAGCCCTAACGGGGCATTGTCATGATTCCCGTCCCAGAGTAGCTTTGAGTATATTCAAATGGTATCGAGGAGTATCGGGTGATGAGTATAAACATTGGGGGGGGTCTTTACTACAGGACAGCTGAAGTTTGCGAGATGGCCGGCATAAGTAAAAACACTTATTTACGATGGGTCCGCGAGGGTGTTTTTAAAGATGTCGCCCATAGAGACAGGCGCGGATGGCGGCTTTTTACCGAAGAAGACCTCAATCGGTTAAAAGCCGAATCCAACAAAACTATTAAAGAATCTTAGGAGAAGACAATGATTTCGATTCAAGAGCTATTGAGAGACATGGTGGAATTGAAAGCGTCGGACCTGCACATCAAGGTGCCCACAGGCCCGGTTTTCAGGATTGATGGCTCTTTGATCCAAACCGAAAAATGTAAAAGCGTAATTCCTGAAGATGTCGAGAAAGTGTTCGACGAGATAGCGAACGAAACCCAGCAAGATCTATTCTCAAGGGAACACGAACTCGATTTCGCGTATGGCATCCCGGGTGTCGCCCGATTTCGTGTGAATGTTCAACGCCAGCGGGGGACATTAAGCATGGTCTTTCGGCTCATCCCATTCAATGTCCCTTCCATCGATGAATTAGGGATGCCCCAGATCTTGAAGGAATTGATGGCCAAACCAAGAGGCTTGATCGTTGTGACCGGCCCCACAGGAAGCGGGAAATCGACCACGCTGGCCGCTATGGTCAACCATCTTAACAACACCAGCCGCAGCAGCGTGATCACCATTGAGGACCCCATCGAATATATGTACAAGGATAACATGTGCGTTATTTCTCAAAGGGAACTGGGGGCGGATACAAGCTCATTTGATTCTGCCTTGAAACACGCGTTACGCCACGACCCGGATGTAATTGTCGTCGGTGAGATGAGAGACCTTGAAACGATTTCAACAGCGATAGCGGCAGCGGAAACAGGGCATCTTGTACTGGGGACGCTCCACACCATAGACGCGCCTCAAACCGTAGACCGCATGATAGACATGTTCCCACCCCAACAGCACCAGCAAATACGGTTGCAGTTCTCTCAGATCCTGGTGGCAGTTGTCGCACAGACACTTTTACCGCGGGCATCGGGGAAAGGGAGAGTCGGGGCATATGAGATAATGTTAGCTTCCACCGCCGTAACAAATCTGATCCGCGAAGGGAAAACATTTGAACTGCCCACCATGATGCAGATGAGCAAGAGCATGGGCATGCAGATACTCGACCAGGACCTGGCCTATCTTGTGAAACGGGGCATAGTCACCCGCGAGGAAGCCATGCTTAAAACCAGCCATGGCGAAAGGCTGGCCAAACTGATAGAAATGCACCTTTAATTAATCGACAAGCTAGGTGTTGCGGTAGTGAATGTTCCACTTAAGGCAGCACATATCGACGTAGTTACGGACCTCGGGGTTCGGAGCTCCGTGAAGGTCTGCCAGGAAGCCATGCAGCAATTCGCCGCCTGTCATCCCAGGCAATGGATCGGCAGGCCCCGGAAGATTGACGAAAACGATTTCTGTAAGGACTTTTTCATAATCTATAGCAACGCCCATCAGATGCCTCCCATAAACCTTGTCAAACTCGAGTTGTCATCCAATATACTCGTATCAAAACATATTGTCCACGGGGCAAATAAAAAAAACAGGCACAGGGTATTGCACTACTTGCATCGGTATAGTATAATATCGTTAGTTTAGGTTTAGGTTATTACAAGCTCATCCGTTATACTTCAACGCTGGATGACCCAAACTCTAACTAGTAATAAAAGAGAGGAGGTCATCCACATGGCATTTCAGGACAAGTCGATCCAGTGTTCCGATTGCGGCGCGACATTCACCTTCAGCGCTCAGGACCAGGAATTCTTCCAGTCCAAGGGCTACACCAATGAGCCCAAGCGCTGCCCTTCATGTCGTTCAGCTCGTAAGGCAGAGCGCGGCGGCAGCAGCAGCACGGGCGGCGGCTATTCAGGCGGCGCTCGTCAAATGTTCCCCGCCACCTGCGGCAGCTGCGGCAAGGCCACCGAGGTTCCTTTCCAACCTCGCGGCGACAAACCCGTATACTGCAGCGATTGCTATCGCTCCGTCAAGCGGTAATCATTAGATCCAACTGACGATAAAACATACACGGGCTGACCTAAAGTCAGCCCGTGTATAATTCTGGAAATTTCGAGCGGGGAGGTGATTGTAGTTGTCGTTAAAAGTATCGATCCGCGACGGTGAGTCGCAGGAATCATTACTCAAGCGTTTTCAGAGGATGGTACAAACTGAGGGTGTTTTACGCGAGGCGCGTGCCCATGAATATTTCGTTTCGAGGGGCGACGCCGAGCGCATTAAGGCCAAGAAAAGTGCCCGCAGACGCAAGCGCCAGGAGGGCATGTCTTCCCGACCCAGACAGTACTAGAATCTCAAGCGCTTGGATGTTTCAGAAATGTAACTTCTAAGAGGTAAAATTACGAGTATTGTCAAATAGAGGCAGCGAATTTGTTCGCTGCCTTTTCTTTTACGTTTAGTCTAATTCAAAAGGATTAATTTGCGGCGCAACAGACTTCCGGCTACTCAAACCTACGTATCCGCACTGAAGACAATGCGCCAGCAGATCACCGTCCTCTGTATCTAAAAATACATCCCCATGGCATCTGGGACAACCATCCAGATTCCAATTGCGGGAGGTGGTGCCATTATATCCAGTTATGTGTTGTTCGGAATGTCTTTTGGTTTCTATCGATTTATTCATATAATTCTCCGTTATAAGCATGTTTAACAATATGATATCAGGCTAACATGAGACAGTCTGTGATTTGGGTTACCATTTTAACGTGGTTTGTGTAAGCTAGAAGCTGAATATTTAAGACACAACAATCGTAGTTATCCGCCCGCGGGGTTAGACTTTTCAGTTGGCCTTTATTATGATTGATAAGATGCAGCCGAAAGAAGAAACCCGCCCAAGCGCCCTCCTGCTTTTAGGGCCTACCGGTTCAGGCAAAACACCGCTCGGGCAGATGATGGGAAAAAACGGGCTCTGGGGTTTTTCGTGCCTGCATTTCGATTTCGGCCAGGAGATGAGGAACTCCATACAATCCTCCAATACCTACCTCGCACCTGAGGAACGCGAATTTGTTTCTCATGTCCTTAACACGGGCGCCCTTCTGGACGACGAACATTTCCCTATCGCGCTCAAGATATTCCAGGGTTTTTTGCGCACGCACGACGCTAACAAGCGCACCATCATCGTTCTTAACGGCCTGCCGCGTCACGGAGGCCAGGCCGCACGTATGGAGGAAATCGTGCGCATGCTCGCCGTCATAAACCTCGAATGCACGCCAGAAACCGTGATGCAGAGGATACTCACAGACGCGGGCGGTGACAGGGCGGGCAGGATAGATGATTCCCTCGAAGAAGTTAAACGGAAACTCGATTTATTTTACCTCCGGACCGTCCCTTTGGTGGATTATTACAGGAAAAAGCATATCGGGATTATTTCCGTAGAGGTAGGCATTGAGTCCGGCCCGGCAGAGATGCTGCAAAAAATCGAATATTCCGCGGCGGATTGACATGGGGCAATCCCGGCCTTAAATTTATTTATATCTGTTCACTCCCAAGCGCAAGGGCCTTTGAGTAAGGAGCAAATATGGAAAAACCCTGGGCGGCGACCAAGGAAGAGGTTCTTGAGTCGACACGTTCCAACCCCATGGCAGGTCTGTCCTCGTCAGAAGCACAAAAAAGGTTTATGGGGTCGGGTCCGAACCGCCTGGTAAAGCCGCGAGAGGTCAGCCTGTTAGGCGTTTTCTGGGAAGAAGTCCGGGAACCGATGATACTTCTTCTCCTGTTCGTCGGGGTGGTTTATTCCATTATCGGCTCTTCACGGGACGCGATAACTATATTCATCGTGATTATCGCCCTTGTTTTTACCGAAATACTTACCGAATACCGAGCTAAAAAAGCCATCATCGCGCTAAGGAAACTGGCTCCCCCCTCAACCCCAGTCCTCCGCGACGGAACTGTGAAGCGGATGGCCGCTTTCGACGTCGTCGCCGGTGACGTGATCATCCTCGAAGTGGGGGAACGCGTTCCTGCTGACGGAAGAGTCATTGACTCTCTCGGGCTCGAAGCCGACGAATCGCCCCTCACCGGAGAATCCCTTGCCGTGGCCAAGGAAGACAAGCCTATTCCTCCAGAAACTCCTTTAGCAGAGCGGAACAACATGGTTTACACCGGCACAACCATCACCCGCGGGCGGGGAAAGATGGTGGTGACCGCGACCAGCATGCAGACCGAACTGGGCCGCATAACCGGACTGGTACTTGAAGCCAAAGAGCCAAAGACACCCCTTCAGCTTGCCATGAAGCAGCTCACGGGCCTGCTTGTGTGGGTAGCTGTCTCGTTTTCTGTTTTGATCCCGGTCATCGGCGTAATCGAGGGCAAAGATTACAAGACCATGATACTCACGGGCCTGTCGCTTTCGTTTGCGACTATCCCGGAAGAGCTGCCTATCATCATCACCATGGTGCTTGGAGTCGGAGCGCTGTCATTGTCCCGCAAACACGTGCTGATACGCCGATTGAGAGCAGCCGAAACCCTCGGCAGCGTGACGGTAATAGTTACGGACAAGACGGGGACCATAACCGAAAACCGCATGACGCTGGCCAGCATCTCGACCATCGAGCCTAAAAATGCCGAACATCCGGGCGAAAAATTCACGGAACAGGAGAAACTGGTACTGCGCATCGGCGCGATGACATCCAGCATCCACGAAGAGAACGAAGCCGGCGTCGGCGACCCGCTCGAGATAGCGCTTGTAAAAGCCGCCCGTTCGTATGGTGCCATGAACGACGAAAGCCTGGCAAAGCTCCACCCGGTCCGGGAATTCAGTTTCGATAACCAGCGAAAGATGATGTCCGTCGTTTTCTCGGGCGACGGCGAAACCCTGGTGTATGCCAAAGGCGCGCCCGAAGCTATACTTGCCCGTTCTACGAGTATGCTCCGTGGCGGTAAAGAAATGATTAAGACCCCGGCTGACGAGGGTTTTGTAAGCAAACAGGTTGAGGCGATGGCGGCAGGCGCCCTCCGTGTTATCGCCTTTGGCTACCTAAAAACGAGGCCAGGGGCCGCTTTGACCCAGGACGACGCTGAGGACGGCCTCGTTTTCGCGGGCATGGCCGGGTTCGACGATCCGCCGCGGGAAGGCGTGTCCGAAGCCCTAAAAATCACGAAACAAGCGGGGATACGCACAATCGTCGTTTCCGGCGACCATCCGCTAACGGTTAAAAAAGTAGCTGCAGAGGTTGGCCTCGACTCGGGTAAAGTTGTGACAGGCGCCGAACTCGAGAAGATGGAAGACACGGCGCTCAAAGAGACGCTCAAGTCCGTTTCTCTTTATGCCCGCACCAATCCTGAACAGAAACTCAGGATAGTAAAAGCCCTCCAGGAGATGGATGAAATCGTCGCCGTGACCGGAGACGGCATCAACGACGCGCCGGCCCTCAAAACGGCCGATATAGGCATTGCCATGGGAGAAACAGGCACCGAGGTGGCCCGCGAGACAGCCGGCATGGTGCTAACAGACGACAGCTTCAATTCGGTGGCCCAGGGGGTGAGGGAAGGGCGCAAGATTTTTGACAATCTGAAGAAAGGTGTTACGTATTACCTGAGCGTAAAGGTAGCGTTAATCTCGAGTTTCGTCGTACCCCTGGCACTCGGCATCGAATTGCCGTTTGCACCTATCCAGATAATCCTTCTGGAGCTTTTCATGGACCTTGCGGCTTCAGCGACCTTCGTGGCCGAACCCATAGAACCGGGCGCCATGAGTCTCCCGCCGAGGGGAAGAAAGGCGAAATTCGTGGACCGAGCCATGATAACTAAGCTCGGGATAGGAGCGGGAAGCCTGGCGGCGGCTGTTCTGGTCAATTACCTGGTCACCTGGTACGGCAATACTACGCTCATGCCGGCTGACAGGCTGGTGCTTGCCCAGACCATGGCGTTCGTGACCTGGCTGATAGGCCATATCTTCCTGGCTATGACCATGAGGTCGGAGCGAACACCCATCTGGAAGCAGGGGATATTCTCGAACAAGGTCATGTTGATATGGGCGGCGGCGGGCATCGCATTCCTGGTTATAGCAACAAACGTATCTGCGATACATCCCGCCATAAAATTAACTGCCCTCGACGCCCGCGAGTGGGCGATGGCATTCGGTGTGCCTTTCGTGGCCATCTTCTGGCAGGAGTTACGAAAAATGACACGGAAGCCCATCAATCCGCCTGGGAGGGAATTGACATAAAAAGCAGAATCTCGCCTTTTTTGCTACTATGCATCATGGGCGGACTGGCGATTTTCAGTTCGACTATCGCCAAGAATCCAGCCCTTCCGCTGTTCATCCGTTCGCTGGGCGTTCCTGTCGCCATAGTCGGCGTCATTGCCGCCGCTTCGACGATAGTCGGGATACTTGTAAGTTTTCCCGCAGGCATGCTCTCCGATATCATCGGCAGGCGCCCCGTGATTTTGACCGCGGCGTTTGTTTTCGCAACCGCCCCGTTCCTGTACCTTTTCATCACTTCGCCGTGGCAACTGGTGCTTGTGCGCGTATATCACGGGCTGGCTACAGCCATCCTCGGGCCCGTGGCACTCGCGGCCGTCGCCGACACATATAAGACAGGCCGCGGGGAACGCATGGGATGGTATTCCTCCGCGACGATGATAGGCCGTTTCCTGGCACCGCTTATCGGCGGTATCCTGATATTCGGCGACAATTTCCGCTGGGTATACATCGCGAGCGGAGCCGCCGGGATACTGGCACTTGCCGCAGCTTTCAGGCTGCCGGATATATCTTCCGTACATGGTTCGCTCCGTGAAAATTTAATGCGGCAGCGCGGGAAATACGGCCAGGAGATTAGATTTATATTCCATCATGCGGGGATACTCTCCACCAGCCTGATAGAGGCGACACAATATTTTGCATACGGAGCCATTGAAACATTTTTACCCATCTACCTGCATGAAAAGCTGGGATACCCCGCCTGGAAGATAGGGGTGCTTTTTACAGCCCAGATACTGGCTGCCGCGTTCACCAAGCCGCTGATGGGGCGCCTTTCCGACCGTTACGGGCGGGTCCCCATGATCGTCTCCGGTTTGGCGCTGGGAGGGGCGACGACGGTTTTGATCCTCATGTCGTCCAACTACTACGCGGTGTTGTTTCTGATTGCAGTCTTCGGTCTCGGGTTGGCCATCGTAACGGCTTCGACGTCGGCACTGGTGGCCGACCTTTGCCGGGCGAAGGGAAGGGGAGGTGCGATGGGGGTCCTTTCCGGCATCATGGATGTAGGCCAGTCCAGCGGGCCTATCGTCGCAGGCGCTTTGATAGGGGCATATTCTTACCGCTCCACTTTTGCCATAGTGGGAGCGGGGATGTTCGTAATCAGTATCATCTTCGGGATATTCATGCGGTCGGTGAAGTTCGAGAAGGGCGGGGATGAGGGGCACAGGACGCCGCAATAATATCCGTAGGTGATGCAGGGACCATCCCGCTGCAAACACCCGGGTACAACCAATCCCGACAATGATGATTAGTGTTCGCAGTTTTAATTTTGGCAGTCATTTGCCAGCTGTGAGGTTACCGGATTGCCACAGCTCTTTCATGGCTTAGAAACGACATCAGTGCTGGAAGTTTGCAGGTTTGGCTTGACTCACGTATAATTACATAAAGAGTAATTGATACAAGTGAACTATTTGCACCGCTTCAGATAACGTTCCTCCCGAAGCCCCTGCGCCGGGCAGGGCGCTTTTACCGTTCCGGCACATAGTTGTCTCTTCAATTACACCCGTTTTATCCATTGCTTTATTGTGCCCCGTAACGGGCGGCCCGTTAAATATTTCAAAGGCAGGTTTTTCAGCACATGATTTATCGAAATGACATCAGGAACATCGCTATCATCGCGCATGTCGACCACGGAAAGACGACCATGGTGGACGCATTGCTTAAACAAAGCCATATCTTCCGCGAAAACCAGGCCGTGACCGACTGCGTGATGGACTCCAATCCTCAGGAACGCGAGCGCGGGATCACAATCATGGCCAAGAACACTGCCGTGACCTACAAGGGCATAAAGATAAACATCATCGATACCCCCGGGCATGCCGATTTCAGCGGCGAAGTCGAGCGCGTCATAAGTATGGCAGACGGGTGCCTCCTGATGGTTGACGCGGTCGAAGGCCCGATGCCCCAGACCAAATACGTTTTGAAACAGGCCCTCAAAAACGGGCTCAAACCGATCGTGGTGATCAATAAGATCGACCGCGAGAATGCCCGCATCGACGAGGTCTTCAAGCTGACACAGGACCTTTTCATGGAATTGGCCACCAACGAGGACCAGCTTGATTTCCCTGTCCTGTATGCCAGCGGCCGCCAGGGGATCGTTGTCACCAAGCCTTTTCTGAGCGCCGGCAACGACGCCAGCGCCCTGTTTGAATGCATCATCGACAAGATCCCTCCCCCGCGGATTGAGGAAGGCCCATTCCAGATGCTTGTTTCCAATCTGGATTACGACACCCACAAGGGTAAGATTTGCATCGGGCGCATATTCCGCGGCAAAATCTCTCCGAAAAGCAAGGTTGTCTGCATGTATGCCGACGATAGGCAGAGATCGTTCGAAGTAGCCGAGGTCCTTACATACATGGGGCTTAAACGCATCGAGATCCCTGAAGGCCAGGCCGGCGATATCGTCGCGGTCACGGGTATCTCGGAAGCCAATATCGGCGATACCCTCTCAAGCCCCGAAAAACCCGAAGCCCTGCACCGCATCGAGATAGGCGAACCGACGGTAGAAATGACCATCGCTGTGAACACTTCTCCTTTCTCCGGCCGCGAGGGCAAGTTTTCAACGACACGGCAGATCCGCGAGCGGTTGTATAAAGAACTCGAGGTCAACCTGAGCCTGCGGGTAGCCGACACAGAGAGCCCTGACACCTTCCTCATCAAGGGCCGCGGCGAACTTCACCTGGCCGTACTCATCGAAACGATGCGGCGCGAAGGTTTTGAATTCCAGGTTTCCAAGCCGGAAGCTATCACTAAGACCATCGACGGACAGCTTATGGAACCTGTCGAACTGCTCAGTATCGACGTACGCTCCGAGTATATCGGTGCCGTAACCGAGATGTTAGGCAAGCGGCAGGCCGAGATGCGCGATATGCACAACGACGGCCAGAACAACGTCCACCTTGAGTTCCGCATCCCGACCAAAGGCCTTATCGGGTTCCGCAGCGCTTTTATCACCGCCACACGCGGTGAAGGTGTTATGAACAGCCAGTTCACGGGTTATGAACCCTGGAGGAAAGACATAGTTTCCCCGAGGAACGGCGTCATCGTTTCTTCAGAAGCCGGAGAAGCGGTAGCTTACGGGCTGAACAACGCCCAGGGCCGCGGGCTTACGTTCGTGGGTCCGGGCACCGAGGTCTACGAGGGGATGATCATCGGGACCAACCCGCGCACGACGGACATCGCCATGAACGTGTGCAAGGAAAAGAAAAAGACCAATATCCGTTCTTCAACTTCTGATATCGCGGTCAAACTGACACCTCCTATCATTATGAGCCTCGAACAGTCTATCGACTTCATCAATCGGGACGAACTGGTCGAAGTTACTCCCCAGAACATCCGCCTCAGGAAGAAAATCTTAAGTGAAACGATGAGACTCAGAGACAGGAAGAGCCCGGATTAACGAGCCTTCAGCGCCCGGCTGGCAGCTATGGATGAATCACTCTCAAAGAAGCCCGCTTAAAAGCGGGCTTCTTCTTATTCAAAAATAAATGGACCACATCCCTGCACGTGGGCCGGTTCGACAGTTACGAAATGGCCCGCCTTATAATTTCCCTGTAATCAATGGGCGCGCCTCTATTCTGTCATCGTGGTGGTTCCGGGATGTATCATGGGGCGGTATCAATCATTTAAAAGCCCGCCAAACGCGGCATTAAAAAACCGCGGATTTTGCACCTTACGAACGGAACTTTGCATAATGAAGCTTATCTGTGCTATAATTGATTATTAGTTCAAAGTTTTGGCCGTGCAATCTTCGTTGAATCTCCCCGGATTTTTCTTAAGACCCACTGACCCGAACTCTAACTAAAATTAGTTATCAAGAGAGAGGTCTATCATTTTGAGTTTCCAGGACAAATCAATCATATGCTCCGATTGCGGAGCGAGTTTCATCTTCACGGTAAGAGATCAGGAATTTTTCAAGTTAAAGGGTTTCCGTCAAGAACCAAAGCGTTGCCCGGATTGCCGTAAAAAGGTAAATGCCGAGCGTAAGCCGTTTAATTCTGTCATCCCTGCAGCAGTTCCCATTCCAGCAGTGGAAGATACCACGCCCATAATCGAACCGACCGCCCCCGGAGCGGCGGACTTTGAAGGTTTCGGTTTGAATCCCGACGTTATGACCGGCGTCAAACTGTCCGGTTATACTGTTCCCACGGCCATCCAGTCAGCCGCCCTGCCCCACGCACTCGCGGGCAAAGACGTAATCGGGCTTGCCCAGACGGGCACAGGGAAAACCGCCGCATTCGTTCTCCCCATGCTTCAGAGGTTGGGAACACACAAGCGCGGCAATATCCGGTGTCTCGTGATTTCACCCACACGTGAACTCGCCGAGCAGACCAACGAATCCATCGCATCGCTCGGCCGCAAGACCGGCATACGCGGCATCTCGCTTTACGGCGGCGTCGGAATGTACCAGCAAGTGCGCAACATCCGCGACGGCGTGGATGTTGCAGTCGCCTGCCCCGGGCGCCTTCTCGACCATATCTGGCAGGGAAGCATCGACCTGTCGAGCGTCGAGTTGCTCGTCATCGACGAAGCGGACCGCATGTTCGATATGGGTTTCCTTCCGGACATCAAGCAGATCCTTAAATGCCTGCCCGAAACCAGGCAGACATTGTTATTCTCGGCAACCATGCCGCCCGACGTGCGCATCCTAATCAAGACGTACCTGAAAGACCCGGTAACGGTCCAGATAGGCCATGCCGCTCCTGCTTCGAGCGTTTCGCACGCGCTTTATCCCGTGAAGAAACACCTTAAGCCCGCACTGCTCGCGGCTTTACTGCGGCAGACCGAGACTGAATCGGTGGTTATATTCACCCGTACCAAGCACGGTGCTGAAAAAGTAGCCGACAACCTTGCTAGAAACGGCTTTGACGTGACCTCGCTCCAGGGCAACCTGGCGCAGGCGCGCAGGCAGGCCGCCATCGACAAATTCAAGGCAGGCAAGGTCAAGATCATGGTCGCGACGGATATCGCGGCCCGCGGCATCGACGTCCTCCGCATCTCGCACGTCATAAATTACGACATGCCTGATACGACCGATGCCTATACACACCGCATCGGACGAACAGGGCGCATCGACAAGACGGGCGAAGCGTTCACTTTCGTCTGTCCGGAAGACGGCGAAATGGTCCGACAGGTAGAGCGTATACTGAACAAGAAAATCGAGCGGCGTATACTGCCCGGATTCGACTACACACTGGAAGCCCCGAAAGTAGACTCGACTGCCCGCCCGATGATGCACCATCGTTTCAATAATTCCCCTGCCCCTTCTCCGGCCCGCCGTCCATACGGCGGCTACGCGAAGAAACCCGCTTTCTCAAGATCTGCCGCGTAAAATAACCCACAATCTCTAAAATAAAAAGGGAGAAGACGGAAGTCCTCTCCCTTTTTTGTATTCGAATCATGTCTCTGCTCGATGCGAAGCACACGGCAACTAACGGTATATCGTGTTAGCATCAATTTCGTGGCATCATAATATATTCCCACCCCAAACAGCACGCCCTGTTGTTATTTTTAGATTATTGGCGTAATATCTCTGTCCAGAAAATGGGGTTTTGGAATTATATTAGCCGGGGAGGCTTCTATGTGCTTTTCTGCTCAAGCAAGTTTCACATCAGGCGCGGTTTTAACAACGATCGGTGTAGGGACCTTTAGACAAGCCGGTAAGTCCGACCGGAAATTATTCGCCGCGATCCCCTTCTTATTTGGTTTGCAGCAGCTTGCTGAAGGAGTCCTTTGGATCACTTTGAAATCAGGCGGGGAAGAGCTTGTTCAGAATGTCGCTGCTCACCTATTCCTGGTGGCTGCCCTGATCGTTTGGCCATTGATGGTGCCGGCGTCGATCTGGATGATGGAAGAAGTAAAAATGCGAAAGAAAATATTGGCCGGCTTGATGGCGGCCGGAGGAATCCTCTCGTTGTTTTATACCGTATGCCTCATCTTTTACAAGATAACCCCACAGATACAAAGTTTCCATATTGTTTATCTGAATAATTTCCCCAACCTCCTGGCGGGAGGATCATTCGGGATATATTTCGCGGCTACCGTCGTATCCATCTTTGTCTCATCGGTAAAGCGAATGTGGCTTTTTGGGGTTTTAATAACGATTTCTCTGGCTGTGACCGGTCTTTTCTACCAGGAGTACCTAACATCGGTATGGTGTTTCTTCGCGTCCCTGATGAGCGTCTCGATTTACTGGGTGCTTAGTGAATCTCGAAGCAGGGTAGATCAATTGACGACAGTATTTCAGAGATGACTGAAAAAGCACGAGAATTTAAGCCCTTGCTCTTTTCTTTCCATCCCAACGGATAATGGTTGGTTTTGCATACCGTGCAAAATAAATTGACCGGGTTATTTTCCACCAGTACCGAGCGACAATCAATGTTAAATGGAATAAGATGCATACATACCTGCTACTTATCCGCGGCATAAATGTCGGCGGCAAAAATAAAATACCAATGGCCGGCTTGAGAAAATGCCTGGAAGGACTGGGGTTTTCGGTTGTTTCAACCTACATCGCCAGTGGTAACGTGATTTTAGAATCGAACAAACGACCTGATGAGATAAAAGCCCTGGTTGAAGAAGCTCTGCCTCAGAATTTCAAACTTGATAGCGAACTCATCAAAGTACTGGTGTTGTCGCGCAGCCAACTCCAAACCGTTATCGATAACAAGCCTGAGGGCTTCGGTGAGCTCCCGCAGAAATTCCACAGCGATGCGATATTTCTTATAGACCTTGATCCAGCCGAGGCAATGCGCATATTCAATCCGCGGGAAGGTGTGGACAAAATCTGGCCAGGCGAGGGTGTCATTTACTCACAACGCCTCAGTTCCCTACGAACTAAAAGCCGGCTGAATAAAATCATGGGAACCCCGGCGTATCAATCCATGACTATCCGCAACTGGAATACGACAACAAAGCTGCTGGAGATAATGAAGGAGATGAATAATCGTAAATCAACCAAACAATAATAACTACCAGCAAATACGAGCCTCATGTGTGTGTGGCAGAGGTTAAAAGATGCATGGAAGAGCCATCGTTATTCTATTTTATCCCGAAGTTGAACGTAGGCTCATAACGGACTACAGTATAATATATAATCCGTTGAAATTGTCTTAGTGGTTACATCTGCCATGTTGTTCACCTAAGTCTAATAATATATTTGAAATATCCTATTTGATTTGGTTTGAACTTTATCATTAGAGTAGCATCGAAGCCAACGGAAGTATTTTCTTTAAAGATTTACCCGATTATTTGTAAAAATCTCCGTTTTCCAGCGTTGAATCATTCACACGAATAAAATCTTTGGAGGTTAAAATGGCTAACCTAAAACGTGTCCCCGTTGGTAAAAGTGATCTTCAACTATCTCCGATCGGCCTTGGCTGCTGGCAATTCTCCGGGAAGAGCATGTCAGCATTCTGGAACTCTCCGCCGCAGGATGAGATAAATGCGATCGTAAAAGCCTCCCTCGACGGGGGCATCAACTGGTTCGATACCGCAGAGATGTACGGGAACGGGGCTTCCGAAACCGCTTTATCGGCGGCCCTCCAGGCAGCGGGCAGGAAGAACGGCGACGTCGTCATCGCTACCAAATGGAACCCCATCCTGCGGAGGGCTGCTTCCATCGCCAAAACCTTCCCGGCGCGGGAGCAACACCTCGCCCCATTCGAAATCGACCTGTTTCAGGTCCACCTGCCTTATTCTTTTTCATCCGTCGAAGCCCAGATGAACCGCATGGCTGACCTTTTGGATGCGAAGAAAATCAAGACTGTCGGGGTCAGCAATTTCAACGAACGCAAAATGCGACTGGCGCACAAAATCTTGAAAGCCCGGGGTTACGACCTGTCAACCAACCAGATGCGGTACAGCCTGCTCGACAGGCGTATCGAGAAAGACGGCGTCATGGCTGCAGCGAAAGAACTTAACATAAGCATAATCGCTTATTCGCCCCTTGCCCAGGGACTGCTGGGTGGGAAATATCACGCGGATGCGAACGCTGTCGACAAGGTGCCGTTGATGCGCCGACGTTCCTTCAAATCAAGACTCGAAAAGAGCCGGCCTCTCGTGGAAGCGCTGGTCGAGATCGCGCAGAATTACAATGTTACAGCGTCTCAGGTGGCGCTAAACTGGCTGGTGACTTTCAACGGCGAGACGGTACTGGCGATCCCGGGTGCTACCAGGGTGGAACAGGCAAAGCAGAACTGCAATGCCATGAGTTTCGCTATGACCACTGCGGAGATTTCAAGGATCGACGGACTATCGAAAACATTTATGGAAAAAAGATAGCCAGGGATATCACTTGCCGAGAGGGGGTTGAAGAAGGGTCTTAACCTCTGAGATAAGGTCGTCGGGGTTGAAGGGTTTGCTCATGAAGCCGTTGGCCCCGAGGGCGAACACTTCTTCAGAGATACGTTCTTTGGCGCTGAGGATTATCACGGGAACGTTAGAGAACGTACGCAGCCTGCGAAGGACTTCCAGCCCGTCGATACCGGGCATGATGACGTCCAGGAGCAAGATATCGGGACTGGCCGTACGGGCTAACTCCAGCCCCTTTTCGCCGTCGTTGGCGCAAATAACCTGATAGCCCGAAACTTTGAGTTTCAAAGCCAGAAAATTAACTATCCGGTCTTCGTCATCAACTAACAGGACGCGCTTTTTCCCGTCTTTATTTACTTCCAAGTCGAAGAGATCCTTCCCCGCCCAACACAATCGAGAAATGACGCCAAAGGTAAGCCCCTGAAGATATCGGCCTAATATTGAGCAACTAAAGAATAGCAACAAACCATGCGGAAAGTCACTAGCAAGCAGCCCAAAAACATTAAAATTCTATCAAATCTTGTAAGTGCTTGATCACATCGAAAGTGAGCCCTGCGTTGACGGTAGTTCGCCACGGGACTCACGATACCGCCGGAGGAGCAGGAAAAGACTCAAAGATGCAACGACCGCCATACCGCTGTAAGCTAACAAGGCGGGCATCGTGACGGTGTTCACAACGTCCCAGGACGTATGCAGGCAAACCGCCGCTAAAAAGGCCGCCACGACAACGACGTTTATCGTCGGGTGCCCGGCTTTTTGACGTTCTTTCCAGAAGACGGCGCAGACTAGCCCGGTCCACGCAACGTGCCCCGCAGGAGAAAGAAGCCCGCGCAGAAGGAGTGTCTGTTCTACACTCCCGATTCTGCCCTGGCTCTGGTTGAAAGCAAGTAAGCCGTAACCGACGGTCTCCAAGGCGGCGAAACCCATGCCTGCAGCCACCCCGAAAAGCAGCCCATCGGTTTCATGGCGATTGCGCCAGGCGATATACATGAATGCCGGGAAGATCAATTTTGAGGTTTCTTCTATGAAACCGACGGCCAACAGCGCGCCGAAATTAAGCGCGCGCAAGGTGCTGAATTCGATGAAACCCGCAGCAGTCAGGCCCAGTGCCCCCCCAAATGCGAAACACATGGTCAGCAGGGGCTTGGAGATGTCGTGGTCCCTTACGTGTTCATAAAAATAGACGACCAGTGAGATCGGGATAGTGAAAGCACCTATCAAGAGCAAGGCCGCGAGGTACCGTGTATTGCCTGAGCTCCTGATGACGAGGTCAAGGATAGTAAACAAAAACAGACCGAGGACAAGGATTACGAGCCAGAGGCGTTTCATCACATGGGATAATAGTTTTTACCGGGAAGGTTGTCAATGCGCCGCTTTAACACGCCCTGTCTCCGGGTTGGATCCAATGTCTCACAAATATATAATTATTTAACTATTTCAAACATGCCGTTATGACTTTGTGATGGAAATCTGCATATGATATTGGCAGAGAAATCGAAACGCATAAACTGTTCTGGATCGAGGAGGCCACATGGGCGGAAAAGGCATCGTTTTCGGCAAAATATGGGGAATAACGCTCAAGTTGAACCCTTCATGGTTCATCATTTTTGTACTTATCACGTGGGCTCTGGCGGGGAGTTACTTCCCGGGCCAGTACCCCGCATGGAACTTTACCGCAAAGTTATCAGCCGGAGTCATAACCAGCCTGCTTTTCTTCACATCGGTCCTTGTGCACGAGTTGATGCACAGTTATGTTGCCCAACATGAAGGCACAGAAGTTAAATCCATAACGCTTTTCATCTTCGGCGGCGTTTCCGAGATCAGCGGCGAGCCTAAAAACGCCGGTGACGAGTTCTCGATGGCGATAGCAGGCCCACTTACCAGCCTGGTGCTCGGCGGTATCCTGATGGCCGTCTGGGCAGTGCTTAGACACGACGCCGGAGGACCAGGCCAGTTTATCGCCGCGGTTTCCTACTGGCTGGGCCTCATCAACCTTTCCCTCGGGGCATTTAACCTCATCCCCGGGTTCCCCCTGGACGGGGGCAGGGTTTTCCGGTCCATATTGTGGGGCAAGAGCGGGGACCTGCGCGAAGCTACCAGGACGGCATCACAGGTAGGCAAAGTGATTGCCTACATTTTCATCTTTATCGGTATATTCCTGTTCTTTTCCGGTAACTGGCTGAACGGAGCCTGGATGGTTCTCATCGGCTGGTTCCTGGATAATGCAGCCTCGGGCAGTTACCGTCAGGTCCAGCTCAACGATCTCCTTAAAGGGCACAAGGTCAGCGAGGCCATGCAGGGTGACTGCGTGTCCGTTGCCCCCGAGGTGTCAGCTGAATATATAATCAACGAATATGCCCTGACTAAGGGCCAGCAGTGTTTTCCCGTCATGGACGGTGAAAATCTGGAGGGGATAGTTTCTTTCGACAGCCTGCGCGGGGTCGCAAAAGAAGCCAGGAGAGATAAGACGGCTGCCCAGATAATGATGCCGCTCGAGCAGATGAAAACGGTGGAGCCGAACGACGAACTGGGCAAGGTCCTCTCTATCATGACCGAAGGAGACGTCAGCCAGGTGTCGGTCGTTCAGAACGGCAAGATGGTCGGCCTCGTGAGCCGAGAGCGGCTTTTATCCTTTATTGACCTGCTGGCAAATCCGGGGCGATGATTTCCTGCGGTTGGCTCACTGCTGTTTCAAAGACGTATTTCCAGAGGACGGCTGCAAGGATGCCTCCGGCAACAGGAGCCGCGACAAATAGCCACAAGCCTGATAGAGGGACGACGCTCCATTCGCGCAGGGCGGCCACCAAAGCCGGACCGATGCTGCGGGCTGGGTTGACCGAGGTTCCTGTTATGGGGATGCTCACCAGATGAACTATCGCTAACCCGATGCCGATGGCGAGCCCCGCAAAGCCTTTAGGGGCTTGCTTGCTGGTCGAACCGAGTACGATCATTACGAAGAGGAAAGTGAAAGCCACTTCCGAGAAGAAACACGCGAGGAGCGAATACCCGCCTGGCGAGTTTTCCCCGAAGCCGTTAAGGCTGAGACCTGTTACCGCAATGGAATAACCCGCGCTGCCGCTGGCTATCCCGAGCACAATGCCCGCGCCGAGCACGGCTCCAGTGATTTGAGCGAGGATGTAGTAACCGAAATCGGTGGAGTTTATCCTTCCGTTTATCCACATGGCGATCGTGACCGCGGGATTGATATGGCACCCGGAAATTGGCCCGATGGTGTAGACCAGAGCCAGGATGGTAAAACCGAAGGTAAGGGCCACACCCATAACGCCTATGTACTGGCCGGCGATCACCGCGCTGCCGCAGCCTACCAGCACTAGGGCCATGGTGCCGATCAATTCAGCAATATATTTTTTCATGAAAGCCTCCCCTTTAACCGGGGTTATTGTACTAGCAGTGCATGGCGTATTCAAGGGCGGATGAGATCTTCTTCTCATACGTTTACGGCGTGCCAGAGTTTTGCGCCCTGTTTGACAGGGGTATGTACTTGGAATAAAATCTCTAGCCTGTGCCGTAAAGCAACATTAAAGTGATTGACTAATGAGGGAAGTCCGTCATGGACTTCCCTGAATTTTCTTCGGGGATTGAGGATAAAGAGGCTGTGGTTCAATCGTTATTCTGGGTGGGGGGAGCGCTATGCCTCGTGGCGACGATATTGCCGCTGGTATTGCTTTTCCGGCCTTCCCGTCTCCTAAGACAGGCAGCCCTATGGGTGCTACTGGCGGGAACCGGGGCTATAAGCGCGGCAGCGATATTGGTTATCTCTCGTTCTCTCGATCTTCACTTAACTCTCCTCAGTATAACGCCACAGCTTGCCCTATCGTTCAGGCTGGACAAGCTATCATGTTTTTTTGTCGTGATCATCGGCGCGGTGTCTTTCTGCGCAGTCATCTATTCCATGACGTATATCGCGCATTATAAAAGCGAACGAAGCAAGCAGTTTCTCGCGTCTGGCCTGGCTTTTTTCATTTTGGCGATGTTGCTGGTAGTCGCTTCGAGCACCACCTTCGGTTTCTTGTTCTTCTGGGAACTCATGTCGCTGTCGTCTTTTTTCCTTGTGATGTTCGACCTGGATAAGCCGGAAACGCAAAAAGCCGGGATTTTCTACTTCTCCATGACCCAGATGGGTACGATATTCCTGTTAGCGTCATTCCTGCTGTTGTATCGTTTTACGGGGTCTTTCGACATAAGCGCCGCGAGCAATATCCCCCAGTGGGGCAAGGGGCTGGTCTTCGTTTCCCTATTCATAGGGTTCGGCACCAAGGCAGGCATCATCCCCTTCCACAAGTGGTTGCCGTATGCCCATTCCGCCAGCCCGTCAAATGTTTCCGCACTGATGTCGGGAGTGATGCTGAAAGTGCCCATCTATGGGTTGGTTCGCTTCATTATTGACGTTTTCCGACCCGATCTCTGGTGGGGGATAGTTTTACTGTTTTTTGGCAGCATCACCGCGTTGCTGGGCATCATATATGCCTTCAAGGAACACGACCTCAAAAAGATGCTGGCTTATTGCAGTATCGAAAACCTTGGCGTAATAGTGGTTGGGCTCGGGCTTTACGTTATATTTGATTTCTACGGTCTTCGAGTCCAGGCGGACCTCTGCATCTACGGCGCGCTGTTCCACACTCTTAACCACGCGCTGTTCAAGAGTTCACTTTTCATGACAGCTGGTTCGGTAGTGCAGGCTACCGGCACCAGAGACATAGAACAAATGGGCGGGCTGATAAAGCGGATGCCCGGGACCGGTGCGATATTCCTGGTAGGGGCGTGTGCCATCGCCGCGCTTCCGCCCCTCAACGGCTTCGCCAGCGAGATAATGATTTTTCAGGCATACCTGACTTCTTTCAGCCTTGGCCGCCCGATCCTCGAAATTCTATTGATGGCCGGGCTGGCTGCGCTGGCCCTCACCAGTACGCTCGCGGCAGCTTGTTTCGCCAAAGCCTTCGGCATCATCTTTTTGGCAAGGCCTCGCTCGGGAGCCGCGAGCGCCGCCAAAGAGGCCCCGTTTGCGCAGCTTCTTGCTCCTGGAATTTTGGCAGCCCTGTGTGTGGGTTTCGGGGTATTTTCTTACCAGCTGATTTCTAATGTCAAGAGCGGGATGCCCCTGCCGGACATGCTCCCGATAGGGATAATCGTCCTGGTTTTGACGGGAGTTACTTTTCTTTTGCTGCTGCTGACCCGCTCCCCCGTTCGAAAAACGGAAACGTGGGGCTGCGGCATCCCGTCGCAGACGGGGAAGATGGAATACTCGGGCGACGGTTTCTCGGAACCCATCGTGACTGTTTTCAAACCTGTCTTCCGCACACGAAAGCTGTCCACACGCGAATTTTACGACAAATACAACTCTATCCCGAAGAGCAGCAGCGGTGAGATCGGCACGCTCAAGTTCTTCGAGGAACGCCTCTATGTGCCCATCGCCCGTTTTTTCATGAAGATCGCGGGCGCCGTATCTAACCTCCATAATGTGGACATGGACGCTCTCATCCTTTATTCGTTCATCGCCGTGGTGCTGGTCATACTTGGCGTGGGGTGGTGGCTATGAACTGGAACACTGCCGTCTATATCGTGATGAACCCGCTGTTTGCACTTGTGCTGTCGCCCCTTGTCCTGGGGCTGATAAAAACCGTGAAAGCCCGCATACAGGGAAGGCCTGGCCCGCCTGTGCTCCAGCAGTATTACCAGCTCCGGAAGCTATTTCACAAAGAGATTGTCTATTCCGAAGACTCGTCCTTCATCGTGCGGCTCGGCCCCTATCTCGGGATAGCTTTTATGCTGACGGCATCGCTATTCGTGCCGATGGTGTTCATCCCGCAGACCGGGTGGTTTGGCAACATCATACTATTCTTCTATCTCATGATAACCGCGAAGTTCTTCATGGTGCTCGGGGGACTCGACGCCGGCAGCACATTCGGCGGGATGGGCAGTTCGCGCGAGATGACGGTTTCGTCCATTATAGAGCCCGTTACCATCATGTCCTGCGCCGCCCTGGCGTTCGTGTTGAAAACGACCAGTATTCCCGAGATGTTCAGGACACTGCTGGCAGGCTCGATATTCAGTTACCCCACTCTCATACTTGTCGGTATTTCGCTTTTCATTATCCTGATAGTCGAATCGGCGCGGGTCCCCGTGGACAATCCCGAGACGCACCTGGAACTCACCATGATCCATGAAGCCATGATACTCGAACAAAGCGGCCCCAAGCTGGCCCTGGTCGAACTGGCGTCTGGGGTAAGGCAAACCGTGCTAATGGCACTTCTTATCAATGTTACTTTTCCCTGGGGATTGGCGGGGCTGGCCGGGTGCGCCTCCCTGCTGCTGGCAGCAGTCACGATGGCGGTGAAGATGTTGATATTGGCCGCCACGGTCGGGCTATTTGAATCTCTATTGGCCAAGATACGCTTTTTCCGCTTGCCGGATTTCTTTATGATAGCGCTGTTTCTTTCCTTTATAACGATAGTATTCGAGTTGCTTAGATGATGAATACCGGAATTACAGGCGATTTAATAGAGGTGCTTTTCGTGCTCATTCTGGGCACAGCCGCCTTCGTCATCACCCAGCGAGCCTTACGTTCTCTTTTCACTCTCTACACCATCCAGTCCGTAATTTTGGCGGCGATAGCTGTCGTACTGTTTGCCGAACACAGAACGGTGTCACTGCTATTTATCGCGCTGCTCACGCTCGTGATAAAGGGCTTCGTCATACCTGCGTTCCTGCGCAGGACCCTCGTAGTTTTACCCAGTAAGCGTGATATAGAGTTCAGCTATCTGACGCCCGCAAGCTCTATACTCCTGAGCGCTGTCCTGCTCTTCATCGTTTACACATCGTTCTCGAATGTGGCGGAGGTTCTCTTCAGCGACCGCCTGTTTTTCCTGGGAGGGGTCATCGGCGTATCGCTGGCGCTGATGGGGATGATGGTCATATTCAGCCGCAAAAAGGTTGTCAGCAAGATAGTTGGATACCTGACGATGGAGAACGGCGTACTGCTTTTCGGCCTTTTCATCGCCGAGATGCCCTTTATAATTGAAGTCCTGATCGTGATAGACCTTTTCATGCTTATCGTCCTGTCGACTATCATGGCTTTCGGCATAGACTCGAGTATCGAGGCTTTTCACAAGAAACTTACCCAGCTTGGGATGAGGTTCGAGGACTAAATGCAGACCGTCCTTCCTGTTGTTTACGCTGCTTTGCCGCTCGTGCTCATATTGATATTCTGGGCTCTTGGGAGGCACGGGCTTGGGCAGGACAACCGATTCCTGAATCTGTTTGTCATCCTGCAAACGGCACTTTTTCTGGTCGCCACAACATGGGCGTTTGCGGCGTTCAAGCTGCCGCTGGGTTTCCTGCACGGAGACTATTTTTATATCGACTCACTGTCGCTCTACGAGATACTGGTAACCAGCATGGTTTTCCTGCTGGCGGCGGTTTACTCCCGCGGCTACGTTTCCAGCCTGGTTGAAGCCGGGGAACTTGACGGCTCCATCCTGAGGCTGTTTTACGGGTTTTTCTGCCTGCTGGAGATGGTCACCGTGCTGGCGTTCGCTTCCAATAATTTGGCCCTGCTCTGGATATTCGCCGAACTCAGCACGCTCTTCTCTTCTGCCCTGATCGTTACCCTCAAGGCGAGGGAGAATATAGTCGCCGCCTTGAAATACGTGTTCGTCGCATCGACCGCCATGTTGTTTTCATTCATCGGCATCATCATACTATTCGCCGTGAGCAAGACCGCCATAAACGGGGGCAGCCTCAACTGGACGAGCCTTTTCGACGCGGCCCATAACATGGACCCGCGCCTGTTCTTCCTGGCTTTTTCATTCCTTTTCCTGGGTTTTGCCGCCAAGGCGGGGGTCGCGCCGTTTCATACCTGGGTGCCCACCGCCTATATCCGCGCTCCTTCCGCGGTGGCGGTGGTTTCCGGGACGGTGCTCAACCTCGGGCTTTACGCAGTGCTCAGGCTTTATGCCATCGGTTACGCGGCGGGTGCGGGGATCAACCTGAGGCTGTTCCTGTTCATTTTCGGTCTTTTCGGTATCGCCGTGGCTGGCTTCAGCATGCTGAAGCGGACCAACACCAAGAAGATAATCGCTTTTTCGGGCGTGGAAAGCGCAGGGCTGCTGCTGATAGCGTTTGGCCTCGCCTCAGCCACCGCGCTTTACTGGGCGCTTTTCTACGTCCTCGGGTATTCGCTGGTGAAGTCCCTTTTGTTTTTCTCGGCAGGCATTTTTCACAGGCAGTACCAGAGCAACAAGTATTTCGCCGCCCGGCAGGCTTTGAAGCTTCAGCCCCTTGCAAGCTGGGGGTTGATACTTGGGAGCGCTGCCGCCGCCGGCACGCCTCTGTTCCCTATATTCCTCGCGAAATGGAACATCCTCGCGGTGCTGGGGGAGGTGTCGGCGGGGATGCTGGGTGCCACGCTCTTCTTTCTGCTGCCGGCGGTCATCGGTTTGGGCTATTACTTCATACGACTGTTCCGGCAGGAACCCGGAGGCGAAATAAAAGCCTTCAGAACGCCATTGAGCATGAAGCTGCCAATCATAGTATGCCTGACATCAATCTTGCTGCTGGGGCTATGGGTGCCCGGAGGCCTGGACAACACACTGGGGCGCATCGTGGCCTCTCTGGGATTTTAAGGGTATGCAGACGATAATCGAAGAGCTGGAGGGAAGGTTTAAAGCCACACCTTTGGCCATAAGCGTTCCGGGTAAAAACCAGAAAGCTGTCTACCTGAAGACAGGCGAGAAATCAGTCCCTGAAATCATGCTGCTGCTCGAGGGCAAGGGAGTTATCCTGGCAGACTTGTTCGCGGCGGAAAATTTCACCGGCGAGAAATTCAGCCTGTTTTACATCTTTGAAAAACGGGGCGATCCGGTAATGATGGTACTTGTCGTAGGGATAGACGAAGCTAAAGCGGCCTCGGTGGCTGCGCATTTCCCGGGCGCATGCTACTATGAGCGCGAAGTCGCAGACGGTTTCGGCATAGAGTTCACCCGCGCTTTCGACAAGCGCCGGCTTTTCCTGCATGAGGTTTATCCAGAGGGATTCCATCCCTTGTTGAAGTCTTTCGAGAACAAGCCGCTGGACATCGATTATTCCAAGCTTGTGAAAGAATATCCCTTCCGGAAGTGCTCCGGCGAGGGAATTTACCAGATCCCAGTCGGTCCGGTGCATGCCGGGGTGATAGAACCGGGCCATTTCCGCTTTCACGCCATAGGCGAGACCATCTTCAACCTGGAAATTCGGCATTTCTATACACACCGCGGGCTGGAGAAACTGGCCGAAGGGAAGACACCGCTAGAATGCTGTGCTGTCGCCGAAAGCGTAAGCGGAGATGAGAGCGCAGCGAACGTGACTGCTTTGACAATGGCGGTCGAAGAAATCTGCGGAATCAAGGTGCCACTGCGAGCCTGGTGCATAAGGACTATCCTGCTGGAACTTGAGCGTGTTTATTCGCACCTGGGCGATCTGGCGGGCATGGCCATCGACGTGGCCTTCCCGCTCGGGGCTGCGGCTTTTTTCAATATGAGGGAGGAAACCCTGCGGCAAAACGGCGCCTTGACCGGGTCCCGTTTTTCTAAGGGCATCATTGTCCCGGGCGGGCTTAACAGAGACATTGCGCAATCCAAACTTGGAGGGCTGCAGGCTTATACCAACGATTTTGTCGCGCGGCTGGAAAAGGCGGTCGCAGACATCAACGCCTCAGGCTGGGTCATAGACCGCTTCGAGACGACCGGAACGATAGATAAAGCGCTTGCCGCCCCGCTCAACCTGAGCGGCCCGGTCGCGCGGGCTTCGGGTGTTCAGGTTGATACCAGAATAGACCATCCTTACGGCATCTATGAGAAACTAAGAGTAGAAGAATATCCCCGGGAAGGGGGGGACGTACTGGCACGCTTTTTAGTAAAGGCAGACGAGATAAAAAATTCAATCAGGCTGATTCAAGATGTACTCGACCAGACAGGAGGGGGGCCGGTGTTCGAGAAGTATGAGGCTATCGAAGGATACGCCATGTCCATGGTGGAAGCGGCGCGGGGCCAGAACCTGCACTGGTTATGGTTGAAAAACGGGAGGGTCGAGCGCTACAAGGTGCGCACCGCTTCGTTTTGCAACTGGCCAGTGATTGAACACGCGGTCGTAGGGAATATCGTGGCCGATTTCCCTGTGATAAACAAAAGCCTGAATCTTTCGTACGCCGGAAACGACCTATGATATCTGAAGTATTTAAGAATGTTTTCGGGAAAAAGAAGACTTCGGCGGTAAAACCCCAGGATCTTAGTTTTCAAAAACTCGGATTGCAGCTGAAAGAGGACATAGACGGGGTATTCGGCCGCAGCCTGGCGGTGCGGGAACTTGACTCCGGCAGCGACAACGCGGCGGAGATAGAGGTAAATAACCTGGCTGCCCCCTATTACGACGCCGAACGTTTCGGGATAACTTTCGTGGCTTCGCCGCGCCATGCCGATGTTATCCTTATTACCGGCGCAATCACACTGAACATGGCGGCAGCCGTAAAAAAGACTTTCGATGCGATGCCGCAACCCGGGCTGGTTATGGCAGTGGGCGACGACGCCTGCGACGGCGGTATCCTGAAAGGGACCTACGCTGTTCTCGGAGGGGCCGATCGCATGCTGCATGTGGACGTAAAGATTCCCGGTAACCCTCCATCACCAGAAGAGATAATGGCGGGGTTGGTTACCTTGATGGCGCAGATCAAAATGAAGACACGCACTGGGTAAGGTTCAGGAGTGTTACTCTAACTTTTTTTCGTGTTATGTTAGAATCTAATTAACCCGGGTTTCAGGAGGAATGTTATGCCGTCACTGGATGTAGTCAGTGTAATCGACGCCCAGACTCTGGACAACGCAATCAATAACTCAAGAAGAGAAATCACCACCCGTTACGACTTCAGGAACATCGTTTCCGAAATAACATATGACAAAAAAGAAAAAGTCATAAAGATTTCGAGCGGCGACGACATGAAAGTCAAGGCCATCACAGAAAGCCTTATCGGGCAGGGCACACGGCTCAAACTGGATCCCAAGATACTTGAGCCACAGAAGATCGAGGCCGGCGGGGGAGGCACTTCAAAGCGTGAAATTAAAATTAAAGAAGGGATATCCCGCGAAACCGCCCAGAAGATTGTGAAGTTCATCAAGGCGAGCGGTTTGAAGGTCCAGCCTGCGATCATGGACGACCAGATTCGAATACAGGGCAAGCAGATAGACGACCTTCAGGAAATTATGAGGCTGTTACAGGCTCAGGATTATGACGTCCCCCTGCAATTCGTCAACATGAAGCGATAAATATGCAATCCTCGCTACTCAACTGATCGTAAGACGGGTTAACCATCCGGGCGGTGAAAAAGACCGGCAGGTGTCTTTCTGCGTTGCCCCGGTTTCAGCGGCTGGAGCGGACATCCTGAAGCTTCTCAAAGGCGGGCGGTATCGCAGTTGAGACCGTGCAATCGCCATCATTAACAGAGTAGTAAAAAAGGCCGCAACGCATATAACACGTTGCGGCCTTCCTGATAAAGCTGATGAGGTCCTAATACGTCGGTGTATATTGGAACTGGGAAGCGTCCCCCATGGGGAGCTGGATAAAACCTGTCGGCAGGAACACTACCCCCGAAAATGTCATTGAATTCGGGAAATCTTTGCAGCCGCCCGCCATGATGCCTACCACGTCGATGGTTTCACCCACTGTGAGTTGTTTAATGTTGGAGGGGTTCAGCGGGTAAGCCTTCACGAGGTCTACCCAAACGTAACCTTTCCCAGCAGTGCTTAACATCTGCTGGGTTACTTTAAACCCCTTGAATACGTATGATTGTCCTTCATACCTACGCTGGGCGTCGGTTCTGGTGATGTACGGCGAAAAGTATGCACTGGAAAGGTCGAAAGGCAGCATCAGTGTGCTGTTGTAATATGAAGGAGGAACAAAAGGGACCACATTGGTCAGGTTTTTTTGAGCGCAGCTTGATAACCCTGCGACGCTTGTCAGCAAAACGATACATGCTACGCCTGCAATCAGGATTTCCCGTTTTATCCGTTTTGTTATTTTCATTTTCGTCCTCTTTGATGCCGGTCTAGGCGAGTTCCATCCAGTCGAGCCATTCCTTCGAACCGACCTGGACGTTCCTGCCGTTGATAGTGACCCAGTCGCCCGAGCCGATCTGCTGCTGGCTGACTATGGTGCTGATAAAGGTGTCCCTGTATGAGCGGGTGAGGGGATAAGCGGTCAGGCTGACGCGGCCTGTGCCGCTGCAGGCGATGCACGGAACGGAGTCCAGCAGGACCTCGGTTTTGATTTCGAGGTTTTCGGGCGGGGTATCGACGGTGTTGTAAGCGAAATAAATCTCAGATTCCAGAATGCTTGTGGTATTGGGCGCAGCCTCGACAGCCAGGTCCTGAGAGGCGACAGTCTCGCCGGTTTCGATGTCCACCAGGTGGAGGACGAGGTAGCCGCTGGCAGTCATGTCCATATTGACGTTATTGATATTGATGATAGGGTCTGCATGGGTGACGATGTAGTTGGTGCAGGCGTCTTGCTGGGAACTGAGTATTCTGCTTTCGACGGAGACCACGCGGACGTCCTGCATATCCACGGACTGGGAGAGGCTGCCTGTGCCGCCGCAGACCGGGCAGGGAACGCGCACCAGGCTTGTGCCGAAGAGGGCCAGCACTATCACGGGGAAGATGAAGTAGTACATCGGCCTGGCGAAAATGCTGTTGGGGTTCTTCATATGAACGTCCTGCTTAAATGGGCTCTTAAAAGATTTATTATCTTAAATATTATGATACAGGACAGGGTGTTTCAAGTATGTAACCCAGGTTCCGAATGTAAATTATGTACTCGAAAGGTCCTGCCCGATGCCTTGAGCTATCCGCAGGTGCGGATGAAGACTGAAAGCACCGATGGCCTATTTAACGGTTTCGGCAACCACGGCTTTCAATTTGCGGTTACGCCGCCATGGAAGGGATATTGCGAGTGCAAGCAGGATGATGGCGGGTATCCCGAGAATCCACAGGAGTGAGCGCCCCGCGGCCTCATTGTATTCTGCCATAGATGCGAAGAAATCATGTATGGCCCAGACAGCCAGTATGAAACCCAGCGCACCCAGTATCCATTCATACCAACGGACCGCTACCTTGTTCTGCGTGAGCCAAAAAACAAGCCACATAAGCCCGGCTCCGGCTACCATCCCGATAATAAACAGCATAACAATCCTCCAAATATCCGTCTGGTATCAGTACAGCAAGACGACACGAACCTGCGGCGAAGCCGGAAAATCAATCCCAACCGAAAGGCGGCAGGTCCATGTCCCAGAAAGTATCCGGGTCGCTCCTTTGTCCGTACCCGAGATAATCATCCATCTTGCGGATGGCCCGGTCGAAAGTTGGGGTGGTCGCGATAGTCCGCTTAATAAGACTCTGGTAGATAGATTCATTCTTGCCTTTGGAGAGGGGGCAGACTGCAAAACAGAGGATACACCCCTGTGAAGATCCCGACTGCCGGATATAACTAAGGCAGTTAGGTTCTATGCGGTGCCAGCTCTTGATGCCTTGCTGATTGTAGTCGCCCAGTATGTTCCAGGAAGGTTCGGTTTCCCCATTGATTGCTTTAGGAGGGCAGATGTCGGAACACTTCTTACAGACGCGGCAGAAGCGCATGACGCCGAAGTCAACAGGTTTGCCGGGGGCGAGTGGAAGGTCGGTGACGAGAGCAAAAAGCCGCTGCCTGAGGCCGTATTCGGGAGTTATTATGTGCATGGCGCGGCTGTGCTCGCCAAGGCCGGCCATGATGCCCATGCCCACCTTGGATCCGAGGTCGTTGTAAGGCGAAGCTTCTCCCAGACCCATATAGCCAAGACCGCGAAGGAAGAGCTGGAGTTGGCCCTGTATGATGCTCTTGAGATTATAACCGAGGTTGGTCGGGCCAACCACGAATTCTGTCGGCGCTCTGCGCATAAGCTCATCGGCCATGCGGATGGTATATATAATGACCCACCTTGCTTTCTTGGGCATTATACGCTCCTCTGTAGTCTCCGAGGGCTGGTCGACGTCTGCGATCGTGATCTTTGGCCCCTGTGCCTGGCCCACGCCGGTGTCATAGGAGTAGATAAGCTTTTCGGTGGTGTTTGTGTCGAGTTCCATAAAGCCGACCTGCGCCGCCCCGTGGAAACGGAGGAAGGCGCGAACCATCCGGGCATTGTTCTCTGGGGTGTCCTGGTACATAGGGACGCCGAGGTCGGCAGGGGTCGAGTTGGTGGTGGGAGGAAGGTAGCTGCTTGGAGCTCCGTAAAAGGCGTTCACAAAAGCGTCGTCTCTGAGAGTATAGCCTGGCTTGTTCTGCTTGAGACGAAGGAGGCGGTTTCCCTGCTGAGCAGCATTCACAAGATCGAACTGCGTCTTACCCAGGGCCTTTTGAAGGCCGGCAGCCCACATCACATTGTGATAGTCGAATCGGCTCATCACGCTCCAGTCGACCTCAACTGTGGGTTTGTCCACTTCTTTGACGTACGAGGGACGGTTGGGGACAGCAAGTGTGGATGATGCCAGCTCATCGAGGTCGTGAACGGGTTCAACGAGGTTCGGAACGGCCATCCCCAGGGATGCAGCGCCTACCCCGGCTGCCCCGATTCCGAGCGCCTTGAGGAATTCTCTTCGGCTCAAAGTCGAGTGGTATTTAGGCATTCAAACCTCCTTGAATCTGGAGTTATCGTGTGTAAACTATTATATAATAATACTTGAATAAGTGCTATAGAATTTTATGGAATCAGGATGCCTGCGCCGGTTCCATCGCTTTTACGACCGGTTCAAGGCGGCTCTTGTTGAATCCAGCCCACAGGAGATGTATATCAATCGGAGGTTCAAGTACCGTTTCTGGTTTGATTGCATCTCCGGGTTGGCTGGCTTCAGCCAGTTTGGGTGCCAGTTCATCGATGGCGGCCTGAGGGGGAGGCGCGAGGCAAACCACAAAGGTACCAAGGGCGGGCTTCATCACTGCATGGTGTCGTTTTACCGCGGAGAGCCTGCCTTTTTCGTACCAGGAGGGATCGTCCATCACTTCCACGGAAAGTGCCGGTCTCATGATGCTACTGTGATCGGAAATCAGTGAGATGTTGTATATATCATCGGAAGCATATAGCGCGATGTCCGGCAAAATCCGGGTCAAGTCAACCAGCTGTTTCTGGTCCGGCCGGAGTTTGGTCAGGTTGTTGTCGCGTTTGAGAGCGGTGAAATCGAACCATTCGGCGTCACGGCTGATCTCGCGCGCCGTCCATTGAGGTTCGACGAATTCAGAATGCATCGCTACATACCTGGCGAGCCGTCTGGACCGCACCAGGGCCTTGGGTACGACGAAAGACACTACAGGGTGCTGTAAAAGGAACATGCGGTTGGATTCCTCAGCTTCCGGCACGAGCGCTTTATGCTGGCCGGGGTTCTCGTGTCCTTCACCGATAAGGCCGTCTGCGACTTCATCGACCGCGGGCACTCCGTAGTTATTTTCCGGTTCGAGCAAGCTCAACAGAGACACTTCGATCCAGTACTTGTAGCCTTCCCTAAAGAAGCTGGAGAAACCTGAATCCGTCAACTTTTTTGCTTGTTCCTCGAAGGAAGGGATGTCCATCTCCCCTTTCAGTACATTAAAAAGAGGGTCGGACAGCGCCCTGGTCAGACCATCGAGCGGGTCGTTCAGAAACCACATCACGCTCTGCGCTATGACTATAGACTGGAGCCCCAGTTTTAAAGCGAGATTTCTGCTTTCGTCGAGCCATACAGCGCTGAGCTCACAACCCCGTTTCAGTTGATCGGGGGCATAATTCCTGACGAAATCAGCTTCAACCTTGTCGAATATCCTGTAGAACTCGGTCCTTGCTTCCGCAGGTATTACGACCATGTTTTTACCGATGGAAATGCCTGGATTATTTTTGACATACTCGTTAAGTTGCTCCAGGGTATCCTGCCAAGTGGTTTCCATAACTATTGAGTGCTCCTGTCTTGATTCTGTTGGATTATTTTTCGATCTATGTGGAATGTCTAGATGGCGCCGAGCGCTCCTTTGCCGTTCTCATATTCTGGTATCAGCGACAGGTCCGGAAGCAGCATGACCTTACCTGTGGAACAGACCTTTATAAACACTGCCCGAACGGCTTCTACGGCCGCGGCGCATTTCAGCCTGACCTGTATCTGTTTAAGCCGGGCACCGTCCTGGTTGACGGCTTCTTTGGGCTCCACGATGGGAAAAGCGCGGCACACCGATGGGCGGAACGAATATACGGTGCAGATATTGCTCTTGAGGAACTGGCACCCGTTGTTGCAATCGAGGAATATATTGCCATTGTTATCTGAAAAGGAAGAGACCTCCTGGTTTGTGTTTTTAACCAGCGTATCATATTCCGCCAGGGTGACCGCTACTTTCTCGTATGCGCAGCAGGCCCCGCATTGGCCTGGGGGACACCTGACCAGTTTTAAGACTGCCTCGCGCTCTGCGGGCTCGTCGTACATCGGAAGGGTCACGCATTTGTCGAGGTAGGCGGAAACGCAGTCGTTCCAGAATTCCCTGTTGTTGACCAGGTCACGAGTTGCGTGCCATTTCGCGAACATTTTCATTTCCGATAAATCAAGATCTGCCAAATCGTACTCCCTGGAAGCCGTTTGATATCGCAATTATATATCAATTTATGCCTTATGTCATGGATCCTGCGATGCCCCCGGGCCAGGCGAGTTCCATCCAATCGAGCTATTCCTTGGAACAGACCTGGACGTTTCTGCCGTTGATGGTGACCCAGTCGCCCGAGCCGATCTGCCGCCGGCTGACGATGGTGCTGACAAAGGTGCCCCTGTATGAGCGGGTGAGGGGGTAGGCGGTCAGGCTGAAGCGGCCTGTGCCGCCGCAGACGGGGCAGGGAACGCGCACCAAACTTGTACCGGAAAGGGCCAGCACTATCACGGGGAAATGAAGTAATACTTCGGCGTGCTTGTAATGATACGCGGTGAGCCTATCTTACGTCCACGTGAAATATAAAACATATTTAAGCATGCAGACATAGCATAGTCAATCAGTTGGTTTGGTGATCTGCTGGATTATCAGGATGGCCCGCCCGCCAATGAAGGCGGACGGGCCAGAGTGCTTGTGAAACGTGGTTTAGGCGCAGGCGAGGATGGTTCTTTTAACCATAATCTTGGCGATCTGGATCATGTACTTGTTGCCGATGGTGGTGGT
>Ga0118677_10001507_pt1 | contig 49044 bp, 41 predicted proteins | sample AliMusrvi5mmetaG_FD_86154 | JGI IMG/M metagenome (GOLD analysis project Ga0118677, IMG submission 86154) | reverse complement strand
GCGGCCCTGCTCAAAGCGGGGGCCTTGCAAAATGCCATCTTCAACAGCGCCAACTTCTCCAGTATTGCTACCGACGAAAAAGGCGTGATTCAAATCTTCAATGTCGGCGCCGAACGCATGCTGGGCTACGCGGCCATCGAAGTAGTGGACAAGATCACCCCGGCGGATATTTCCGACCCCCAGGAAGTGATCGCGCGCGCCGAAGTATTGAGTTTGGAACTCGCCACGCGTATTAAGCCGGGGTTTGAGGCATTGGTCTTCAAGGCTTCGCGCGGGATCGAGGACATCTACGAATTAACCTATATCCGCAAGGACGGCAGCCGTTTTCCAGCGGTCGTGTCAGTCACCGCGTTGCGCGACGACCAGGACGGCATTATTGGCTATCTGCTGATCGGCACGGACAACACCGCACGCAAACAAGTGGAAGAGAAACTCCGGTGGACCGAGGAAAGCTTCCGCCTGATGGTGGAGAGTGTGACTGACTACGCTATTGTCGGACTGGATCCTGAGGGGTGCGTGGTGAGTTGGAATACCGGGGCGGAACGGATTAAGGGTTACCAGGCGGACGAGATCATCGGCCAACACTTTTCCCTGTTTTATCCCCCTGATGACGTCAATGCCGGCCGGCCCCAACGCGAATTGGCGCTGACGGCCAGTAAGGGACGCTATGAGGACGAGAGTTGGCGGGTGCGCAAAGATGGCTCGCTCTTCTGGGCGAACGTCGTCTTCACGGCGATTCGCGACCAACATGGCAATCTGCGCGGTTTCGCCAAACTGACGCGAGACATGACCGAGCGCCGGCAAATTGACGCGAACATGGTCAACGCCAAAGCCGCGGCGGAACAGGCCAACCTGGCCAAATCGGATTTCCTGTCCGGCATGAGCCATGAGCTGCGCAGTCCGCTCAATGCGATTCTCGGCTTTGCGCAGTTGATGGAATCCGATACCCCACCGCCGTCATCTTCACAACAGGAGAGCATTGCCCAGATACTGCTGGCGGGATGGCACCTGCTGAAACTGATCAACGAAATTCTTGATCTCGCCAAAATCGAGTCCGGGAAACTGTCGCTCTCTCCGGAAGCCCTGTCGGTCACCGATGTCATGGCCGAATGCCAGGCGATGGTCCAGACGCAAGCGCAAGAACGCGGCATCACGATGATCTTTCCCCCCCTCGACATTCACCACTTCGTCCATGCCGATCGCACCCGCGTCAAGCAGGTGCTTCTGAACCTGCTCTCCAATGCGATTAAGTACAATAAGACGCGCGGGTCGATCATTGTAGACTGCGTGACCAACGACCCGGAACACGTACACATCAGCGTCACGGACACCGGGGAAGGATTGTCTCCGGACAAGTTGGCGCAGCTCTTCCAGCCGTTCAATCGCCTCGGGCAGGAAAGCAGCGGCGAAGAAGGCACGGGCATCGGGCTGGTCGTGGCCAAACAACTGGTGGAACTGATGGGGGGCGCTATTGGCGTGGACAGCACTGTCGGGGTGGGCAGCACGTTCTGGATCGAACTGCGCGCCGATGACCCGCCGCTCCTGGTACTGGACGATGATTTTTTCAACGCTGTCATGCCGGAACCGGAGCCGGATGACGCACCGCTCCGCACCCTGCTCTACGTTGAAGATAACCCGGCGAACCTGAAACTCGTCGAACAAATCATTGCACGCTACCCCGATATACGCTTGCTGACCGCGATCACCGGAAGTCTCGGCGTCGAACTGGCGCGCACCGCGCAGCCGACGTTGATCCTCATGGATATCAATCTGCCGGACATCAGCGGGATCCAGGCTCTGGAACTCCTGCGCGACGACCCAACCACTTCGCATATCCCCGTTGTTGCCCTGAGTGCCAATGCCATGCCGCGCGATATTGAGAAGGGGTTGGCGGCCGGATTTTTCCGCTACCTGACCAAGCCGATCAAAGTCAATGAATTTATGGACGCGCTGAATGTGGCCTTCGAATTTATTGAAAACGGGGGGAAGCCCGCACAGGTACCAAAAGAATAGGCGCGAAATGTCCAGCGCCTGCAATGGCTAACCCGCATTATTCATGAACGCCTGAATAATACTACAGCTAGCCGAAGCTTTATTCGCGTCGCAAATAAAGCGGGCTAAACACTGCGCTGCGCCGCTCGGTTACGGTAATCCAACCGAACGATTGGCGCCCGCAACGCTGCATGATTTCACCGGGAAGAGCGATGATTACTTCCACCGATATATATCACGCGAACGTACTGATCGTTGACGATCAGCAGGCGAATATCAGCCTGCTGACGCGGATATTGCACAATGCCGGCTATGTCTCCATTACGTCGACGCAGGATCCGTGCGTCGTCTGCGCGCTGCACCAGCAGCATAACTATGACTTAATCTTGCTCGATCTTCAAATGCCGGGCATGGATGGCTTCCAGGTCATGGATGGTCTGCGGGAAATCGAAAAGGACGGCTATCTTCCAGTGCTCGTGGTCACCGCCGAACCCGCGCACAAGTTGCGCGCGCTGCACGCCGGCGCGAAAGATTTTCTCAGTAAACCATTCGATCTGGCTGAAGTGCAGGCACGTGTCTATAACATGCTGGAAGTGCGTCTGTTGCAGAAGAAAACGAAGCATTACAGCCTGGCCTTGGAAGCGCTCAATCACGATCTGCAGCAGATCGTCCAGGCGCAAGTACGGGAAATCTCCGATGCACAGTTCGCCACGATCATGGCGCTGTCCAAGCTGGCGGAAGTGCGCGATGACGACACCGGCACCCACCTGGAACGCACCAGGATATTCTGTCAGCTTCTTGCCCAACAGGTGCGGAATCGTCCCGCCTATGCCGCGGTGATTGACGAGGCGTTTATCGACAATATCTTTCATGCCAGCCCGTTGCACGACATCGGGAAAGTGGCCATCCGAGACGCAATCTTACTGAAACCGGGGAAGTTGACGCCGGAAGAATTCGCCATCATCAAAACGCACACGCTGTTGGGCGCTGCGACTCTGCAATCCGTACATGACCGCTATCCACAAAATGCCTTCATTACCATGGGGATTCAGGTTGCGCGCGCGCACCATGAAAAATGGGATGGCAGCGGGTACCCCGACGGACTGGTCGCGGAGGCCATTCCCCTCTGCGCGCAGATTATGGCCGTGGCCGATGTTTATGATGCTTTGCGTAGTGCACGGTGTTATAAGCAAGCCTTCTCCCATCTACAGGGTTGTGAAATTATCGTTGCGGGGTCCGGGAAACACTTCGCCCCGTGGATTGTGGACGACTTCGTGACGCTCGAAGAACAATTCGAGCGGATTCACGCGGAAAATATGCATGAGTAGCCCGCTTTATTCGTAAAGCGAATAAAGCTTCGGCTCACCAAAGCATAATTCATGCGTTTATGAATTATGCGGGGTAGCGCTTGGCGCAAAAAGATGCCATAAGGAAATATACCGGACTTTAGGGCTGGCACTAAGGAGGCCGATCATTAACACTACGGCCATATTGGAAATCCGTATCCACCTGGAAGACGGTCACATCACGAAATATGTGCAGCACGATCCGGAGATCGCGCATGAAATTCTGGAAGCGATCCATCCCAACCGTCTGTTTACCTCCCCGCAGTTGCTCATCGGCAGCGACCATGCCTTGACCGCGTTTCAACCGCGTCTGGTGATTCGTGTGGATTTGTTGACCGATCTCGAGATTAGCTGGTCTTCCTCGTCGATCGCGCAGCAGACGCAGGAGATTTCTGAAGATGAATTCGCCATGCGCTGCCAGCCGCAACGCGATGTCCAGCGCTTACCCAGCCAGGAGCTTGTCGTCTTCGGAGTCTGTGAGATGACCAACGGGGAGCGGATTATCCTGCAAACACACATGACTGGTCTGGAGAAGAAAAAACTCCCACTGGAAGTGGGGTTGTTCATCCAGCAGGTGATGACTTCGAGTGGATTGCTGGCCCGAGGACGAGAAATGGGATACATCATTCTCAACCCCGCCCGCATGTTGCGCTTCACCTCGTATGTTGGTCGGCAGGAAATGCCGGCAAATGCCTTTCCTATGACACTGGTCGCCGCGGCGGACGCCGTCCCGGATGCGCCGTCAACTCTTTTGAAGTGAGGTAACGAGAAATGATCTGGACGATAATCTCGATTCTGCTGGTCCTGTGGGTGGCGGGATACTTGATGCATTTCGGTGGGAGCTTTATCCACATCCTGCTCATCGTCGCTGTCATCGTGGTCATCGGTAATATACTTGGCGGTCGACGCGGCGTCTAGCCCAGCTGGAGCATGATTCATGCGTTCATGCATCATGCGGGCGAGCAGCTCACGGACGCTGAATCATACGTGGCTCCATCATTCGATAGATGTCGCACTCAGTTGTTTATGTCAGTGCGAAATCACTCGCCTGGGTGATGTGGACGCCCGCACTCCCGTGATAGATTGAAGACGGTTATCCAGCACTCTCACGAGTCGCAGCGCGACATCCTGTTTCTCTGCGGAGGGAGTGCCCTGAAGATATTCAAAGGAGAAGACAATCCATGTTAGCAAAGCTCGAGCTCAGTAGAATAGGCCTGTTGTCAGGGTTATTGTTGTGTGTCATGACCGCGGGCATGGCCAGCATTCAAGTCGAGGTCAACGGGCGAGCACTGTTCTTCAGTGTGCAGCCGCGATACGTCAATGGCAGAACGATGGTGCCCTTGCGCGGCATTTTCGAGTCTCTCGGCGCGCAAGTGGATTGGGACGAATCCACGCAGACAATCAACGCGAGCGAAGGCAGCGATGATGTGCACCTGAGCATCGGGGACCGCCGCGCGACGGTGAACAGACGCGCGGTCTATCTCGATGCGCCGGCGATGGTCTTTAACGGATCTACGCTGGTGCCACTGCGCTTTGTCAGTGAAGCCCTCGGGGCCGATGTCCAGTGGTATGACGCCTCGGAGACAGCCTCTATTACCAGTCAGGGCGGTAGGACGATACATTACACCTCCGGAACCCGGGATGGCGGCGTCTCCGGACGCGTCATCCGCAATCTGGTCGCACCGATTGCGCTGTATCCGGATCCGCTGCTGGCCATTATCCTGCCGGCATCGACCTATCCGGATCAAGTGCAGGACGCCGCGAACATGAACCTGGGGAATGATGACCACGCGATTGATCGACAGGACTGGGATATCAGCGTCAAGGCGCTGGCTCATTACCCGAACTTGCTGCGGAAAATGGCCCAGGATCCCGACTGGACGGCGGCCCTTGGCCAGGTTTATGTGCAACAGCCGCGTGATGTCATGGACGCGATCCAGAGCATGCGCCGGCAAGCCCGCGCTAACGGCGTGTTGCAGAGTTCGCGCGAGCAACGCATCTACCTGGAAGGCACTTACGTGCGCATCGTGCCCGCGCAGGGGGATATGATCTATGTCCCCCAATACGATCCGAATCTGGTCTATGTCAGCCATCGCCCCGCGCACAGCGCCAATCTGTTAGTGTTCGGCTTAGGATTATCCATCGGCGTCTGGCTGAGCAATGACACGGATTGGTCGCAACATCGCGTCTATAACCACGGTTGGAGTGCAAGCAGCGGTTGGGTGGCTACGGCACGGCCGCATATCACCATCAATAACACCTATATCATCAATAAGAACCGTCCGGCGATGGTCAACCATAACATTATCACGCGAACAGTCGACTTGCGGAAAGTCAGAAATTACACCCTGCCGGTCGTAATAACGCCGCGGCCACAGCCGCCTTCGCGCCCGTCCGGACCGAATATGATGAACCAGCAACCGCGACCACATGCTGATGTGACGCGTCCGACAAACCACTGGGGAGGTGGCCAGAAGGATCACTCCGTCGCCCCTTCCCGGCCAACATATACCGCGCCCGCGGATGCCCACCGACCGCCCACGGGCACCAACAAACCTGGTCGCAATACAAAACCAGATAACACCGCGCTGTGGCTTCCGACAAACCGGAATCGACCTGACAATAAGTCGGGCACTGGTGTGCCGGACCATACCAAGGCACCTTCCCGACCCACATATACCCGACCTGCGGATAACCACATACCATCGGTCTCGACAAACAGACCCGGTCGAAACGCAGCACCGGATAATGCGACACCGCGGCAACCGACAAACCAGACTCGTCCCAATAATAAATCCGGCGATAAGATGCCGGGGAACAAGAATGGGGGACAGAATACGCGTTCCACGGGAAAAGACCATAACAAGGACTCCAATAATAAGGACAATGGAAAAGATGCTGCGACCCAGGACAACTCTAAAAAACATAAAGACAACGGTAATAAACACGGCGATGGTCAATAACAGACCGACTATCGTTGCATCGTCCCGCCAGACGGGAAGCCGGTGGTCGCGAGCTGTTGCTCGCGACCACCGAATAATTATCGCGATCATTACACAGGGAAGCGAGGTAATATACCATGCGCGCAGATGAGATTTTTGAACTGAAAGTCATGAATGTCGCGAATGGAACCACGATTGGTTCCGTCACGGGTGTGCTCATCGACGGCGACACGCGACAGGTGGTGGCGCTGGAGATTGGCGGAGGTGTCTTGTCCCATGCGGACTATTTGCCGTTCGGCAGCATTATTTCCATTGAGAATGATGTCCTGACGATCTCCTCGACTCGGGTACTCGTCAGACGAGGAGAATTCAAAACCTCCCGACAGGTAGGCACCCTCAGTGGTCGACAGGTCTTCACAGAGGATGGAAAAAACCTGGGAACCGTCCACGAGTATGATATTGACACCACCACCGGGGAGATCACCTCGATCACCGTCGCGCTGGACACTGCCGTGCTGGGCGGACTCTGGCATACCGCCGGTGAGCGCTTCGAAATTCCCCGGAAGTTAATTACCAAACTAGGAGACAGTGTGATCGTGGACAGTTCGGTTCCGAATACCGTGCCGTAGCAGCCCGCGGATTAAATCTCGGTATCATCGCACAACGATACTTTATCCGCGGACTGCTTGAGGCTATCACCTGCAGGCGATAACCCGTCTCAACGACCAAACCGTTACGCCGGATCAACCATTTCTGTAGGGTTGACCCGGCGTAATCGGGTGCTTGCCGGCTTCAGCGGGTTAGCCCGCTGGGGGTTAGCTGGCTTTCTTCACTTCTTCGCGCCCATGTTGCAGTGCCGTGCTGATCTGGCGCTTGCCGGCGTTCAAGATGTCCTGACCTTTGTCCCGAATGGACTCGCCAATATCATCCGCCTGTTTGCGCAGGTGTTCACGGGTCTCTTCGCCGGATTGCGGGGCGAATAAGACGCCGGAGACCGCGCCGACGAGCATGCCAAGGACCACTCCGCCGACAATAAGACTTCCGACGATCAGCAATGCATGCTGATGATTGATGCGTTTCATCGCAGACTCCTTCCTTTGTGTTTCGAATGTCATACCATTATCATAGCGCATTGACGCCCGCGCCCGCATCGCTCTCGCGATGGATATTCTCCTGCAGGAAATGGGAGAATGCGCTGTGTATCGAACGAGTGAGACGGCGCTCTCCTCGCCCAGGCGGGACCCCGTCAGCGGAGTTAAAATAGAGCGTGTCCCAAAGTCCACGTATTTGGATCGCGAGTGAATTTTCACGTCAGGCGCGAAGAGAATTCCACACTTTATCGACGGGAGATAAACGTGGAATCCTCGACAAAGCCTGGCGGAAAAAGACACCGCGAGGCGAATGCGTGGACTTTGGGACACGCTCTAAAATACTGCCCCTCACTACTCATGCGCACAGGAGTACTGCGGGGCAGCTGAAGCGTGATGCGCTTCGTGCAAACCGTGAACTAATCGATGCGACTGTACTTTGTCGTGCTTTCTTGCGACCGGACCAACTCGCGGGCTTCCTGTTGGCTGATCCAGACACTGTTTTCTTTGTACGACTGCCAGCGAAGGTAGCCGGCCAGCGACAGGTATTGGACTTGTGGGGAAAACGCCTGTAATCCCCGAATACTGGGTACTGCCTGGGCCGAGGCCTGCGGGGCGAACGCGAAGACGGTCAGCGCCGTCAGGACGGCCAGGATCGTAAAGTGTTTCATGGTGTATCCTCCTTTGAAGATCAAACTGAGATTCAGGCTATTTTATGGCCTTTACTACTACCTGTAGTATGACGCGCTTGCCGCTAATCCGCATCACCCATTCAGGCGATCTCTTCCTCTACCAATCAGCGACGATTCAGGAAACAGAAGTGATCGAGTTGCGGACGCTTGTCCAGCTATCGTCTATGGTCTGCTCTTGTCAGATCACGAGGTGGGTGATAGAGTACGGGCTAGCCAGCACTTTATTCGCTTCGCGAATAATGCGGGCTAACGCCATCTTCCTCCCGGAGCGGAGTGCAACCGTGAGCCAACTGACGATATTGTGCAGCGGCGATCTACACCTGGGGCGGGTCTCCAGCAAGTGGGGACGCGACGATGAAGATGCCACACCGTATACCGCGCGCGCCGCGTGGGCACGCATCGTCGACAGCGCCATTTCGCAGCGCGTGGATCTGCTGATGCTCACCGGCGACCTGGCCGACGACGGCGGCAATCAGTACGAGGCGCTGGGACCGCTCGAACTGGGCCTGAGCCGCCTGCGTGAGCACGACATAGCCACGTTACTGGTCGCCGGTAACCATGACGCGCGAGTGCTGGCGCGGCTGGCGCCGCTGCTGGACCACCCCCTGCTCCGCCTGCTCGGACGCCAGGGTGAATGGGAGCAAATCGCCTGGCCGCCCGCGGCGCCGCAATTCACCGTGGCCGGTTGGTCCTATCCCGAGCGCGGGGTACGCGAACTGCCGCTGGATGATTTCCCGCCTGCCGGACCGGTGCAGTTGCCGCGTATCGCGCTGGCGCACACGGATTTTACCGGCGGTCCGGCCTATGCCGCGGTCACTCCCGAGCGGCTGGCCGCCGTGCCCGGGGTCGACCTGTGGTTGCTCGGACATATCCACGCGCCGACATATCTCCCCGGACCGTCGGCACTGCTTAATCCCGGCTCCCCACAAGCACTGGACCCCGGCGAACCGGGGGTCCACGGGCCGTGGCACATCACTATCCGCGATGGTCGCCTCGCTGAGGTCACACAACTCCCGCTCTCCACGGTGGCCTATACCACTCTCGACGTGGAGATCAGCGCCCTACGGGCTACGGATGATCTGCTGACCGTGTTGCTGCCGGCACTGACGGCACGGCGCACGGCCTGGGCCTTGCCCGCCGCCACCCGGCTTTCCTGCCGTCTTCGCCTCAGCGGGCGCACCCCCGTGTTGAACAAAATTGTTGCCGACGCCGACTTGCTGCTGCGGGAACAACCGTTGCTCGAGACGCACAATCTCTATCTCGACCAACTCGACACCTCTAGTATCGGCCCGGCCTATGACCTGCCGACGCTACGCGTGCGGGGCGATGCGATCGGCGCGCTGGCCGGGGTGCTGGACGATCTGGAGCGCGGCGTGCGGCATGACGGTATCACAACCCTGCTGCAAGGCGCGGAGGAGATCGCGCGGCGCGTATCCGCCGCACCGGCGCATCGCGGATTGGGACCGCTGGACGGCGCGCCCGAGGCTGTAACGCTGCTCCGCGCGGAAGGCCGTCGTTTACTCGACGCCCTACTCGCGCAAGAAGAGGAGCGCGTATGAGCACACCGCTTCTCCTGCGCCGCCTGCAGATCAAACACGCCCCGGGCTTTCCCAACGATCGCCTGGCGCCAATGACCTTCGGCGAAGGCGTGAATATCATCGTCGGTCCCAACGCCTCGGGAAAAACCACCACCGCGCGCGCCATCCAGGCGTTGCTCTGGCCGCAGACCGGAAGCGCGGACACTTTCATCAGCGCCGAGATTGCCGTCAACGGGCAGAGCGGTCACTTCCTCTACAGCGGGGGCAGTCGACAGGACGATCCCGCGCTGCCGTTCCCCAAAATTACGGACGCCACCTCCTGCCATCGCTACATGCTGGCACAGCACGAGTTGCTGGCAGTCGATGAAACTGGAAAGAATTTTGCTGACGAGATTATGCGCGAGGCACGCGGCGGGGTAGACCTGGGGCGCGCCATGACAACCCTGGGCTACCAGGACACCACGCGGGCGCGCGGCACGACCGACATTACTGAGGCGCGACAGGCCTATGAGCAGGCGAAAGCCGCGGAGCGTGAAATCGCCGGCGACGAACGGCGCCTGGAGGAGTGGCACACGCAACTGCGCGCCGCCGAGGCGGCGCAGGCTGCGCTGCCGTGGTTGCTGCTGGCGCGCGAGTATCACCGGCAGACGGAATTGTGTGAACAACTCACCGCCGCGCTGGAGCGCTACCCGGCAGAGTTAACTGCACTGACCGGCCACGAACTGGAAGAGCTGGATGCACTGCGCACCCTGCTGGCGGACGAGGTGCAGGCGGGCGACGCCGCCACCCGTGAAATCGCCGACGCGCAACAGCGTCTGGCACGTGCGCAATTGGCCGACCCAGCGGCAGTCGACGTGGTGGCCGCTGCAGTGGCGCCGCTCTGCGAGGAGATAGCCCGTGCGGAGCAGGCGTGCGAGGCGCGACGGGCGGAAGTCACGCGCGCGGTGGAGGAAACCCGGCACGCCTTTACCAATCTGGGTGGGCAAACCACCGACGGATTTGCCAACCCGCTGGATGCCGGCGTTGTTGCCGCACTGGAAGCCTTTGCCAAACGCGCGGAAAGCCTGGCGGGGCGACTGCAACTATTGGAGGAGCATTTGCGCTGGCTCGCCAGCATCACCCCCGCGGAGCAGACCCCGTCCGGCCCCTTGCACGAGGCCACCCATCTCCTGCGGCTGTGGCTCGCGACCGACATGAAAAGCCCGCGGACGGCATCACCGTTCCCTGTGGCGGGCATGGCGGCGGGTGCGCTGGCCACCCTGTTCGGCGCGCTCGCCGCGCGGCAGGCGCCCCTGGCCTGGCTGGCGGCACTCGGTGGAGTAGCGACTATTATCTTCTTTGCCTTGCTGGTCGACCAGCAACGCCCCACTGGACTCACGCGCCGCGAGTTGGAGGAGCGCTTTGTGCGTTTGCACCTGGAGCAACCGGCGACCTGGGACTCGGTGGCGGTGGAGCACCTGGCACAGGCGCTGGACGCGCGGGCGGCAGCGGCGGAATTGGCGGACAAAACCGCGGAAAAAAGCCGTGAATTAACGCTGACTCGACAGGAACTCGCGCCGTTGCAGGTCGAACTGGCAGCGGAGGGAGAACGCCTTGCCGCGCAACTCGGGGTCAGCCCGGAGCGCGCCTTCGCGCCGGGACACAGCAGTCTGCTCTATCTCGTGACGCAACTGGCGGATTGGCAGCGTAAAGGCGCGTCGTTGCAGGCCGCACAAGCCGATCTGGCGCGGATAGACGAGGAACTCGCCGCCGCACTGGCGCAGGTGAATGCGCGCCTGGCGCCATTTGGGTACGCGCCGGCAGAGCACAGCGGCGAGGCACGCAACCTGCTGCACCATCTTACCGCACGGCAACGCGACGCGATAACCGCAGACGTGGAGCGGCAGGGGGCGGAGCGCCGGGGGCAGGAAAGCGCACGCAAACGGCTAGAATTACTCGAGCGCCGGACCGCTCTATTGGCGCGCCTGGGGCTGGACCCCGACCCGGAGATTGCACGCGGTCGCTTGCTGGTGCTGTTGGAAACCCGCGCGGAATACTTGAGTGCGGCAAAAGCGCAACAAGACGCGGTCGCGGTACGCGCGGAAACGGTGAGAAAAGGGCGGCAATGTCCGGAGTGGGACATCCTGCTCCTGCGGGAAACACCGGCGCTCCAGCAGGCGCTGGAGGAGGCCCAGACGGCTGTCGAGGGGATGGGCGCGTTGCATGCACTGATCGGCAAACACGACCAGAAAGTCGCCGCAGCCAAGGAGCAGCACGCCTGCGAACAGGCGCGAGTGGCACTGGAACGCGCGCAGGAACGCGGTTATCGCCGGCGGAACGCGGCGTTGCACGCCGGGATCGGCTGGTATCTGGCCGAAACGTTGGAAGCGCAGGCGCTGGATACCGTACTGCCGCAAGTCTTCCAACGCGCGCGCACGCTCTTTGCCACTTTCACCAATAATCGCTACGAATTGCGCCTGTCTCGCGGTCAGGAGACGACATTCCAGGCCTATGATGCCGTGGATGGCGCGGAACGCGGGCTGAATCACCTGTCCAGCGCCACCCGCGTACAATTGTTGATGGCCGTACGCGTGGCGTTTGTGGAAGAGCGCGAGACGGAGATCAAGCTGCCGTTATTGATGGATGAGACGCTGGCGTGCAGCGACGCGGCCCGCGAACGCGCGATCGTCGATGCGGCCTTACTGCTCTGCCGGGAAGGTCGGCAGATTTGCTATTTCACCAGCAAACCGTCCGAACTGGCCGTGTGGCAGGCGCAAGCGGCATCGGCCGGCGTGACGGTGACGGTCATTGATCTGGGCCAAACGCCCGCGGAACGCGTGATCGCACCTGCCTCACCCGCGGAGTTCCCCATGCCCGATGCGTTGCATCATGCCGCCTATGGGCAACTGCTGGGCGTACCCCGTCTCGATTTTCTCACCGGCAGCGCCGCCGCCGCGCACTGTTGGTATGTGGTGGAAGATCCGATCGCGCTGCACGAAGCGCTCACCCACGGCATTACCACCTGCGGGCAACTGTGCCAACCCTATCTGCAGGCGATTATCGACATCCTGCTCGGTCCCCACGCCCGCAGCGCGCGTGCGCTGAGCGTCGTGCTCGCTGATCTCGAAGCCTTGTGGCGCGAGGGACGCGGCGTCCCCCTTGATTTCGCTGCGCTGCAGCGAATGGGCGTGCTCACCACCGACGGATATAAAAAAGAACTCCCCGCCCTTGCCGAAGAGGTGCGCTGGGAAGCCAAACCCTTCATCGCCGCGCTGGAAGCCAAACGCATCAAAGGTTTCCGCGCCGAGGCGCTCCAGAAAGTCCGTGATTACTGCGAGGATCACGGCCACCTGGTCGAAGGTGACCCGCTGACCCCCGCCGAAATCCACGACCGCCTGCTGGCCCGTGCCACCGCCGCCCTTCAACAGGGTCAACTCACTGCCGACGAAGTGCAACGGCTCTGTGCACGCGTCCTGGTCGGAGACATGGGGTAGCCGTCGCGACACGCGTGAAGCTGCCACCTGTAATCCCGAATGCCGCCGCTATCTCCAGGTCATCGTCTTGCGCAGGATCGCCGCCGCGTGGTCGCGGTCCTGTACGCCGCCGATGCTCAGGAAAAGACCATTCGGCTTCAGGGTCTCCATGAAGAAGTCCAGTTCATCTACGCCAATGCCGATTTGCAAACCTTTACCAGCGGCCTGACATTTTTGATAGATGGGCATCCAGTCTGAAGCGCAACCATGACCCTCGCCATACACCCATTGGATGGCGTTGAGTGTGGGAATGTCCAGCAGGCTGTCCAGATGTTGCAGCGCCTGGGGGCCATCCAGGTGGTAGATATTGGCCTCCATATGGTTGCACTCGCGGATAAGGCCGGGCAGGAAGACGTCGTCAAACATCGCTTTGGATACCATGCAGGAGAAGTCGTTCGACGGCACGTACCACTTTTTCGACGAGACGATGCCCGGCCAGGAGGTGATGGCCTGTCCGGCGGCGGCAAGTTTCTCATAGTAGACATCGAACACGCGCAGGTAGGTGTCGGTGACCGTGGTTAACAACACTTTGACGTCGTCAACGGCGTCGATCATGTCCAGATTCATATTCAGCGGGTCGCGGAAAGCCACAATCGCGTCGCCGCCGGGATGCAGATCGGTGATGCCGGTATAGAATTTGCCGTGGCCGATCTCCAGCAAGGCATCGGTGATCTCCAGGATCTTCTTCCAGTAGACGTTGTCCGTGGAGAAAGTGAGTCGCCCGGCTTGCGACCAGTCCTCAAGGTTGGGAATAGACCACGTCGTGCCTTCCCCGAATTCCAGCTCGCACCCAAAAAAGGCGCTAAACACCTCCGGTCCCAGATTCGGGATGGCGCCGGGCAATGCGTCGCCCAGGTAGTTCGTGTTCATGGCTCCGGCCAGCGCGCACTCGGCGATATATTGGGCATCCATCCAGCGTTCGCGTACATTCGACCACGACTTCGGTGTCGGCCAGGGATACGCGGGATTGGGTTGCGGCAAGTGCATAAGGACGACCGGCCGATCGATAATCTCATTGGCCCAGAACGCATCCACGCGCGCCAGACGCTGTTCCCAATCCGGAATATGCTCGATCGGCATAATCGACCGCTGATTGATAGATGACATGGCAACAACCTCCCGTGTGATCGAAGTGCAGTATAGCATAAAGGGACGGGAGTTCAGAATAGGGGGAGGTAAAAAAGGTATTTGCACGCTACCGAGGTGTGATTTGTTTATATTTAGAGCGTGTCCCAAAGTCCACGTATTTGGATCGCGAGTGAATTTTTTCGTCAGGCGAGAGAATTCCACACTTTATCGACGGGTGATAAACATGGAATTCTCGACAACGCCTGGCGGACAAAGACACCGCGAGGCGAATGCGTGGACTTTGGGACACGCTCTATTTATCTGCCGGAATATCGCAACACATGTAGCAAGCTCCTGATCAGTGCGCAGATCGGCGCCAGTAGCAAGAGCACAATGAGCAGGCGTCCCACCAGGAGCAACAGCGTTTTGGGTCTGGCGCCTGCGGCGGGTTCGTCTTCGACGACTGGTTCCACCGTTACAAGCGGTTGCTGCTCTATGATCTCACGGGCGCGATCCGCCTCCGCGGCCGGCACTACCACCTGATAACGCGCCAGCACGATCTGGCGAATCACATTGGTGAGCAGTGGATCTTCTACGGTCTGCACCAGGGGATGCAGGCCAGCCTCGTTGAGTATTCCCTCATAAATGCGCGCCTCTACCTCCAGGCTCGTTTCCCAGACAGCGGTGATCGCCGGGTTGAATCTCATGCGCGCCTCCACAGCTATCATACCACAGCTTCCCGAGCAGTGCGCCGTCGATATTTGTTATACTTGACCGGGCTGCTAGCAGTCCGCGGATAAAGTATTGTTGTGCGCTGATGCCGAGATTTTCGCGTCAGGCGAACACTTTATCTGCAACTCTATGACGGCATAGACGGCAGATATAGCGTGAAGCATCACGCGGAAAGATCGGTGGCAGCGCCGACAATACTTTATCCGCGGGCTGCTAGCCCGCTTTCTTCGCGAAGCGAATGGGGATAAAACCCGGGAGATAAGAACGATGGAGTTTGTTTCCGATCAGATGTGTTTTGCCTGCGGGCGCGAGAACCCCATTGGGTTAAAGTTGATCTTTCGCGAGGAAGGAACTGTCTATGCGGCCACCTTCGTCGCGGAGGCGGCGCACCAGGGGTACCAGGGCATTGTCCATGGTGGGATCATCGCCACCTTGCTGGATGAGATCATGGCACGGCTGGTCTGGGCACGGTACGGGCGAGCGGCCACCGCGAAACTCGACATTCGCTATCGCCAGCCTGCGCCGACCGGGACGCCGCTCGAGGTGCGCGGGTGGATCACCGCCGAACGCCGCGGGGGACGCGCAATGGAGACCGCGGGGGACTTGCGCCTGTCCGACGGTACGCTGCTCGCAGCGGGTACCGCGCTGGTCATTCGGCTGTAAGTTCCTGTTACGGGCTGTTTCGGCAGGCGCGTGCCTGGGTATATCTGACTCGACTTTGGGGGTTGCCTCCCGGCGCCCGTCTGCTCGCGCGAATTACCCGCCGGATTCGCACGCTGAACCTGTACGCGGTCAGGCATCACCCTCACAACTTGCATAAGGAGGATTTGAGCATGTCGTTTTCCCATTCTGTACGCGTGAGCCTTCGCTCATTGCTGATCCTGGCGTCACTGGTACTCCTGATGGGGGCCGTTCCGGCGGAAGTGAGTGAAAAAGACGCCCTTGGTGCATTGGAGGCCACGCAGGCCGGATTCCGTTTAATCCATGACAAATTGGCGCCATCCCTGGTGCTGATCAGCTCACAAATGGAGATGCCGGACAATAATACTGACATGCTTGACCGGTTTTTCGGCAATCCGAATGCCGGACCGCGCATCCAAAACGCTTCGGGCTCCGGGGTGCTCATCGGTAAAGAGGGCATCATTCTCACCAATTCCCACGTGGTGGCCAATGCGACCAAGGTCACCGTGCAGTTGGCGGGTTCCGACCGAAAGTTACCGGCGGTAGTCGTCCAGAGCGACCCGCGTACCGATCTGGCGATCGTGCGCATTACCGAAAAAGGCACGTACCCCACGGCCGTGTTGGGCGATGCCAACACGGTGCATGTGGGTGACTGGGCTATCGCCTTTGGTTCCCCCTTCCGCCTGTCCTCGACCATGACCGTCGGGGTCATCAGCGCCATTGGACGACGCCTGAACGGTCCGGTGGGTGATTTTACCTATCGCGACCTGCTGCAGACCGATGCGTCCATCAACCCGGGCAATAGTGGGGGACCCCTGGTGAATGTGCGCGGCGAAGTCATCGGCATCAACTTTATGATTTTCAGTCCCGGCGACACCGCGGGCAGCGTAGGGATCGGCTTTGCCATTCCCATTAACGAATACACGCGGGAAATCATCAACACGCTGACCACTGGTAAATCATTCGAACGCGGGATGATGGGCGTGGTGATCAAAGAGCTGGACGATGCATTGCGCGACCAGACCGGGGTGAAAGAGGGCGGCGTTTTCGTGGACAGCGTAGTTGCCGGCGCCGCTGCGGAGAAAGCCGGCATCAAAGCCGAAGACGTGATCACTAATTTCAATGGGCAAAAAGTGAATGGCGCGGATCAATTCGTGAATATTGTGGAACGCACGCACCCCGGCGCCAAAGTCGTGATCACCGTCATGCGCGATGGCAAGGAAGTGCAGATCACCGCAACGGTAGGCGCGGCGCCGACCGGCGCCAAGAGCGCCACCGCTAATCGTCAATACGGCTTCACCGTCGTCGCCGTGACCCCGGAGCTGGTGTCGCGCTATCACCTGTTGTCCAATAGCGGTGTCCTGGTGACGGAACTCACCCCGGGCAGTGCCGGTGATGACGCCGGATTGGAGCAGGGGGATATCATCCAGCGCGTGACTGGCGTGCCGGTGACCACGGCCGAGGAGTTTTGGACCGCCGTCGAGCACGGCATGGCCACATCACGCCATGGCGTGCTCCTGCGCATTCGCCGCGGCGATACCGCGACCACTCTCACCCTGCAGTCCGTGGAACCGAAGACCCCATAACGGGCGCCTGCTGGTGCGCGACCGGCGACAACTTAATGGCAACCCGCCACCCGCGGTCTACGCGGGTGGCGGGTTGCCGTCGCGTCGTAACACCCACGGCATACTCTCTCGCCAAGCGGGTATCATGACGGCATGAAGCCACGAAACACCATGAGGTTATTGTGCATCCTGCTGTTGCTGCTGGCGACCGCGTTGGCGGTCAGCGCACAGACCGACGATCTGCTCAAGGAATACATGCAACCCTGGCAGCTCTTCCCGCAGATCGTGCAGACCATCGTCTGGTCCATCATCTACCTGGCCTTTTACGCCGCCGCGCTCATCATTTCCCTATCGTATCTGAAGCTTTTCCAGGGGTTCGACACCGAGTTGCTCTATTGGATCGGCGCGCTCTGGCTGGGGGGAATGGTGTTGAATGCCCTCGTCTACCACTTTACTTCCGTGTCCTGGCAGGCTGCGCTCCTCGCCCTTCCACTCCTCTTTGGCTGGAGTCTGTTTATCAACACCCGCTCCTGGGCCGACCTGACTGTACAAAATGGCCTGCGTGTCGCGCTGGTCGTCGCACTGGTCTGCGCCCCCTATTTCGGCCCCACCTGGCGCATCGTCCCGCCCAATGCGCCGGGTAACGGCGCGACGCGGGAGATCCAGCATCGTCAGGCAGCTACGGAATCAGGCCGGTTGCACCCCGGGGAATATACGGTAGGCCAATGGCTCACGTGAGCGCAGTATTGGGCTGACCGCATTGTCTGTTCTGCCAACCTTCTGGTCGATAAAAACAGCAGGCTTGATTCCGCACTTTTAATCTCCCTGTAATACACCACGCTTCGACCGTATGTTATACTGCGCGTATGTCTGCACAACACCCCCCTCAATTGATTGTTGCCCTTGACTACGCGGATGCGTTCGAGGCACTCGCGTTGGCCCATCAGTTGCATGCGCTGCATCCGTGGATGAAGGTCGGGTTGGAATTGCTGATGCACGCTGGAACGCAGATCGTGGCCGATCTGCGCGACCTGGGCTTCCCGGTGTTCCTTGACGGCAAGTTTCACGATATCCCCAATACCGTGGCCGGCGCAGTGCATGGCGCGGTGCTTTCCGGCGCGAATATGCTCAATGTGCATGCCGCCGGTGGGGTGCGCATGATGCGCGCCGCCCGCGAAGCTGCCGATGTCGCGGCCATGACCAACGCGCTGGGACGTCCGCTGGTGATCGCGGTGACGGTACTCACCAGTCTGTCGCCCGAAGAATTACGCGATGAAGTAGGGTATGCCCATCCGCTGGACACCCAGGTGGTCATGCTCGCCCAGCGCGCGCGGGAAGCCGGGTTGGATGGCGTGGTCGCCTCGGTACGCGAAGCGGCAGCGATCAAGACCGCCTGCGGACAGGATTTCAAAGTCATCACCCCGGGCATCCGTCCGGCTGACGGTCCCACGGACGACCAGCGCCGCATCGCCACGCCCGCCGCCGCTATCACCGCCGGGGCGGATTTCCTGGTCGTCGGTCGCCCGATTACACAGGCTGCCGACCCACTGGCCGCCTGCGCGCAGATCATGGCCGAGATCGAGGAAGCCGCGGCGGGCTAAGGATATGGACGCTGAGGACGGTACCCCGGCGCGCCTTTAAACCTTACGCGCCGATCCGCCGGCAACTATTCAATATCCTGCGCGCGGAGGAAGTCAAGTTGTTCGGACGTCCGAACAATCAGCTCTGTCTCTGTCGTGTCCCCGTTTGGGACAATGACCGGGAGGTCGGTGCAGGAGGTCGGTTCATGATGGCATTACTCTCCTGAAGGTTGCTCGTCTTCAGCGTCGTCGGATAGTGTTGCTAATTCGGCTTCAAGGTCTTCAATGGTAGGAAGGCTTCCGTGAAGCTGATCGGGGAGTGCTTCGGTGATTTTGAAGTCTGAAATTCCAATAGGTTTGCTCATATCCCGTAAAGCATACTCAGCAACAACCCTGTTTTTGTCCTTGCAGAGGATAATGCCAATACTTGGTTTATCGTCGGGATGCCGAAGTAGTTCATCCACGACCGACAGATAGAAGTTCATCTGGCCAGCGTATGCCGGCTGAAATTTTCCTGCCTTCAAGTCGATGACGACAAAGCAGCGTAGCTTCAGGTGATAAAACAGCAAGTCGATATAGAAGTCATCGCCGCAACTTCAAGGTGGTATTGACTGCCCACGAAGGCGAAACCCACGCCTAATTCAAGTAGGAAAGCGCGGATATGATTCAGCAAGCCGCGCTCGATGTCGCGTTCGTGGGCGTCCTGGCCCAGGGTCAAGAAGTCGAAGTTGTACGGGTCTTTCAATAGCTGCTGGGCGAGATCGGATTGTGGAGCGGGAAGAGACTGCTCATAGTTCGTGATAGCTTTACCCTGTCGGTGGTAAAGCTAGCTCTCGATCTGAAGCACGAGAACGTTACGGCTCCAACCGTGCTCCTGTGTGCTTCGGATGTACCATTCCCGCTCGTCTGCGTCTTTCACAAAATCCAAAATGCGGATGTTGTGCCCCCAGGGCATTTGTCCAACAACCTGTTGGACAAATGCTTCTTCCGGATAGGCATCCGCAAAAGCACGCATGTATAGCAGGTTGGTCCGCGAAAAGCCCTTCATCTCGGGAAATGCGTTCTTCAGATCGGCGGCCAGACGGTCAATGACCCTGGCGCCCCATCCCTGTTCCTGCTGCCTGGTTAAGATGTCCCGCCCGATTTGCCAATATAGCAAGACCAGCTCGCGGTTCACGGCCAATGCCGCGCGTACCTGGGCTGTTTGGATTCGTCGCTTGATTTCCAGCAGGAGGTCGTCGTAGCCCGCGAACGTCGCCAGTGACTTGTCAACCATGAGAAAAACCGCCTTTGAAAGAGATACTGGTCTGGCCGGATTTACTGCCGCATAACGTCCTTTATGCAGCAGTAAAGCATATTTCGCAGACTGGGGCAGCCCTCCTGCGTACTTATTCATGCGCTGTAACGCGCGTGCTAACACGCTATCGAAAGGTTGGTACATCATGTTATCGCGAGTACGGTTCCAGCGGTTTCTGCACTCCGCTCCGTTGCCGTTTCCTCCACAAGCCAGCGCACCTGATACGGGGCAAAGGTGACGGCGTTCGCCGGGCAGGACTCACCGCTGAGCAGGTCAACCGTGCGGGTTGATACGGGAATCGTTTGGGTGGTTGTCGTGTCGCGCAGGTGATGGATCGCCCACAGCGTTTGCGCGGGCGCTTCCCGTCGGACAGCAAAAAACGCCGGTCCCAGGTCGAGAATCTGTTGGGGCGCATTCGGGTGGAACGCGGGTTGCCGGGCGCGCAGCGTCAGCAGTCGTGTCAGGGCGTGAAAGACGCGTGCGCGCAGCGAGGTTGGCGTGGCCAACTCCTCCAGCAATTGCGCGACCGGGATCTGTGCCCGGTTGATACTGCGCGCGCGACCGGTCGCCGCCACCCCCGCGTAATCGTTGCGCGAGCCCAGTAAGCTGTGCAAATACAGGCCAGGGATGCCAATAAGTGCCATGGGGATCGCCTGGGACACCAAAAAACGCCGGAGCTGCTGCTCTTCCGTCTCCTCCGCACCGGGGTCGTTCACGGCATCAAAATAGTTCAGATTCAGTTCATACGGCGACAACGAACCGTCCGCATTGCGTTTGCCGGTGACGTCGCCGCCATGCGCATACGCCAACTGCACCAACTCCTGCCGTTCGTCCTCGCTGAGAATCCCCTCGGTCGGGCGCATGCCGATGCCGTCGTGCGTAGCGGTGATATTCAGATATGTGGCATGGTCGCTGATGAATTCCAATCCCCGGGCCCATGTGCTCAAAATCGTGCCATCCCCCTTTCGCAGGCTCCAGAGGATCAACGGAGGCAGCGCAAAATTATAGATCATTTGCGCTTCGTCGTCTCCCGCGCCGAAATAGACGACATTTTCTCGATGCGGCACATTCGTCTCGGTCAGCAGCAGTACGTGCGGCGCCGCCGCATCAAAGATGGCCCGAATGAGGGTAATCAAAGCATGCGTTTGCGGCAGGTGCGCGCAAGAAGTTCCGAGTTCTTTCCAGAGATAGGGAATGGCATCCAGCCGGATCATTGCCGCACTCCGCTGCGCATACCCCAGCAGCACGTCGAGAATCTCCAGCAACACGCGCGGATTGTGAAAGTTCAAATCCGGCTGATCGCGCGAAAAGGTCGTCCACAGCCAGCGTGTGCCATGCACCGTGGCATAATCATGCAACAATGGCAAATTGCGCGTCCGCAGCACACTGCTGGTATCGGTGGCCGGATCGAGGGCTATGAAGAAATCGTCATACGCCGGGTCGCCGGCGCAGTAGCCGCGCAGATAGGCACTGGAAGCGGATACATGGTTAATCACTCCGTCGAAGACCAGACGATAGGAGTCTGCCAGACACGCGATATCCGCCCAGTCGCCCACCTCAGCGCGCACCGCGCGAAAATCTTCCACGGCAAAACCATCGTCGCTGGAATAGGGATAAAAAGGCAGTAAATGTACGAAAGTGAACGCCTCGCCGACCGCGGTGTGCAAGACGCGCTGTAATGTCTGCAATGGCGGCGCATCACCCACCAGAGTGTCCGCATACGTGATCAGCAAGGCATCCCGCGCACTCCACCCCTGCTCCCTCGCCGGGATAGCGCCGGCGTAGCGCGCCAGCAAGGCGTCAATGGCCGTCATAATTGCCGGCGCGCCGTCGCCATACACACGCTCCAGACAGACCAGAATCCGTCGGCGCAGATCTTCGTGCATGCCACCCTCCCTCGCGCTCACCATTCCGCATTCTTTAAACGTTTCTGAATACCGCGGGCTATCCTGTGATCGACCCCGAGTATACCAAGTGCAACAAAGCCCGGCAATTCACACACTATCCGACAGAATAGTCACATCTTCACCTCATTGGATTGACAGCGTTGTGGGTCCTCGGCTATACTATTTTCGTCATGGGCGCTTAGTTCAGTAGTAGAACACCTCGTTGACACCGAGGAGGTCATAGGTGCGATCCCTATAGCGCTCACCACTTCAACGCCTTCCATCCGGAAGGCGTTTTGTATTTGGTAGGGAAGTTACACAGTATGAAAGCATATATTGAACGTATCTACGGCGGTATGGCCCGCGTGCTCTTTGGCGACGACGAGTCCGTCGCGGTCGATGTGCCGGTGGGAGAACTCCCCCGCGGTGCTGGCGAAGGTCAGGTGCTCAGCACGAAATTCCTGATTGATGACGCCGCCACCGCCCGCCGCAAGGCGCGCCTGGCACGCCTTGGGGATGGAGAGTAGCGACCCACGTCTTCAACAGCAGATTTCGTTCGTGAACTTGCAATACGTCAGGGACAGTTGCCCCCCGCTACCTCTGTTTCCCCACGCATTTCTGCTGTTGTCATCACGCATACCGCTCTTGATTTTTTTGTCGCACTATCATCTTCGGTGATACATTCAGGACTTTTACTTACGAGCGTCTTGCCCTCACCCCCAACCCCTCTCCCCGAGGAGAGGGGAGCAAGCGAAGTCCTGTCATTAGAAAATCCTCAGCTCAGATACTCATGATTTCTCCTGTTCGCCATTGACAATAGTTTGTGTTCACCGTAATATTAGTGCGAGCTAATGGTTTAAATTAAGCTCAACTAATAACATAAAGGCCTGAACATGGCACAAACAGCGGTCAGTGCGCAAGTAGAAGAATATCTGGAAGCGATGTGCCGGATTCGCGATCGAGGAGATCTGACGACACTTACGGCATTGGCGCGAGAGTTACGCGTGGCGCCGCCATCGGTGCTGGGCATGATTCACCGTATGGTCGAACAGGAACTCGTGATGTATACGCGCCGGACCGGCGCGGTACTGACGGCCCACGGGCAACTGGTCGCGAGTCGCTTGCGCCGGCGTCATCGGTTAGCTGAGCGGTTGCTCACCGATTTGCTGGCGATCCCCTGGGCGCGCGCCCACGAGATCGCCTGCCGGTTCGAGCATGTTATCGACGAAGAAGTGGAGCCGTACTTGTTGGCGGCGCTGGACCACCCCACTACTTGCCCACACGGTAATCCGCTGAATGGCGACGGCGACGAAACCTTGTGCCCGTTGTCGGAACTCGCCGTGGGCCAGGCGGGACGCGTGTTGTGCATCCTGGACGAATCCGCACCGCTGCTGGAATACCTGACCGAGTTGCACCTGCAGCCAGACGCCTGGGTGGTGGTCCACGCCGCGGCGCCTTTTGGCGGGCCATTGACGCTGGATGTGGCGGGAGAGCGGGTTGCGCTGGCGCGCGAGGTGGCTCAGCACCTGTTGGTAGCGCCAGAGGTGGGACGATGAGTGCTCTGTCGACTATCTCTTCCACACCATCGGCCGAAGCCGCCCGCCCGTTGCTGGCTATTGTGGGCAACCCCAACGTGGGAAAGAGTGTACTCTTTAACCGTCTCACTGGAGCCTATGTGACGGTCTCCAACTATCCCGGCACCACGGTGGAAGTGGCGCGCGGTTACACGCGGCTCGCCGGGGTGGAGACGGAGATCGTGGATACGCCGGGCATGTATTCCCTACTGCCCATCAGCGAAGAAGAGGCCGTGGCACGCCGGTTACTGCTCGATGAGCATCCTGACCTGGTATTACACGTGCTGGATGCCAAAAATCTGCAACGCATGTTGCCGCTGACGCTGCAACTGCTGGAAGCTGGACTCCCGGTCGTGCTGGCGTTAAATATGCTGGATGAATCGGAGGAACTGGGGTTCAGCTTCGACCTGTCGGCGCTCTCCGCGCAACTGGGCATTCCGGTGCTGGGCACCGCGGGGGCGTCAAAACGCGGTGTCTCGGCGTTGACGGCGCTGTTGGGCGCCCGTTTGACCGCGCACGCCGAATCCTCCCCCGATATGCCTTCCCCTTCCGTTGAATACCCCCCCGTGCTGGAACAAGCCATCAGTGAGATTGCTCAGCTGGTGGGTGCCGTCACGGCCATTACCCCGCGCGCGACAGCGCTGTTACTGTTGCAGGGCGACGCGGAAGTTTTAGAAGTAGTGCGGACGCGGCACTCGCCGGAGCTGGCCTTGCGGATAGTGGCCCTGACCACTGCCGTCCAGGCACAGTTTGCCCAACCATTACCCATGGTGATCGCAATGCGCCGGCAGGTGGTGGTGAACGACATCGTGACGCGGGTCATGCAGGAGCCAGCGCACCTGTCTATGCCGCGCCTGGAATGGTTATCCCGCCTGCTGATGAACCCGATTGCCGGGTTGCCGGTACTTGCGGCAGTGCTCTATTTCGGCATCTATCAATTCGTCGGCGTGTTCGGCGCCGGCTTCCTGGTCAACCTGCTGCAGCGGCAACTCTTCGGAGATGCGACGCACGGGTGGATCAATCCGTTCGTGACACGCCTTTGCCACCGCTTCCTTCCGGATCTGTGGGCCAATCTGGTAGTCGGCGATTACGGATTGCTGACGCTGGGCATCACCTACGCGGTGGCCATTGTGTTGCCCATCGTCGGGTTGTTCTTTTTCGTGTTCGCGTTGCTGGAAGACAGCGGGTATCTGCCGCGGCTGGCGATGCTTATTGATCGCCTCTTCAAAGTGATCGGCTTGAATGGACGGGCCGTCATTCCGTTAGTGTTGGGGTTTGGTTGCGACACCATGGCCACCATGGTCACTCGCGTACTGGAAACAAAGCGCGAACGGCTGATCACCACGCTCTTGCTGGCGCTGGCTATCCCCTGCGCGGCACAAAGCGGGCTCTTTATGGCCATGCTCGGAGCGGTGCAACCCTATGGGTTGCTCATCTATATTGGTATTTTGGCCCTCATTTTCCTCGTGGTCGGGATACTCTCCGCGCAACTGCTGCCCGGTCAGCAGGCACAGTTTTACATTGAACTGCCGCCGTTGCGCTTGCCGCAGTTAACCAATGTCCTGATCAAAACGTATTCCCGCCTGGAGTGGTATTTTGTCGAAATTATCCCCTCCTTTCTACTGGCCAGCGTCGTATTGTGGGTGGGGTCGCTGACCTGGAATGGTCATGTCGTCCTGTTCAGCCCGCACCAGGGGGTTCTCGGGGTACTGGAGCGCGCGTTGGATCCGTTGGCGGCGCTCATCGGCCTGCCCACCAGCGCGGATGTGCTGCGCCACCCGGAACTGCAATTCTCCGGCGGCACCATCCTGTTGGCGGGGTTCTTCCGGCGCGATTTTGGCGCAGCGGGGCTCTGGCACCTCTTTACGGCGAAACTTATCAGCGCCTCGCAGGTGCTCACCGCCGCGGTGACGCTGACCCTGTTTCTCCCGTGCATCGCCCAATTTCTGATGATGAAGAAGGAACGCGGCTTGTGGCCCACCCTGGTCATGACCGCCTTTATTATCACCGTGGCGTTCGGCGTGGGTGCACTGTTGCGCGTGGGCCTGCACGCCACCCACCTGCAACTGATATTAGACGCGACGAAGGTCGGCAGTCGATAACGAGCGGTATAGAGGCGACTATGAATACTGAAGAGCTGACTTGCGGGTTATGCGGGCATCGATTTCTCGCCTCGGAGAGCGCGGGGGCCTGTGCGTCGTGCGGCATGGCGGGCGGGTGCCATAAGGTGCGTTGCCCGCGGTGCGGCTATGAGATGGCGCCGCCGGCACGGTTGCCGCGGGTGCTGAAAACGCTGCTGGCACGATTGAAAGGGACACACAAAGGATGATGCACTTATCACCAGAGGCGGAAGATCTGCTGGAACAATTGTATATGCGGGAAATCGAGCACTTGCCTGATCCGTTGCCGGCTACTGACGACCGGGTCATCCAGGAATTGGTGCGTCGAGAACTGCTGCGCCGGCAGGACGTGAAGGTGTCGTTGACAAAGACCGGCCGCACGGAGGCGGAAATGGCCGTGCGTCGGCATCGGCTAGCCGAACGCTTGCTCCACGACGTGATCGCCGTGCGCGACTCGCAAGTGGATTCCGCGGCCTGCGAATTCGAGCACTCGTTGCACCATGGTATTGCGGAGCATATCTGTACGCTGCTGGGTCATCCCACGACTTGCCCGCATGGTCGCCCCATTCCTCCAGGGCGCTGTTGTCGCGAGCGCGCCGGGGCGTCATCCGTGATTGCTCCACTGGCCGCGATGAAGTCCGGTGAACGCGGCACTATCGCCTACCTCACCAGTCATCAACCGGATACCGTCCAAAAACTGATGAGCCTGGGCGTCCTTCCCGGCGCGCCGGTGGCGGTGATCCAAATCTTCCCCAGTGTCGTCTTTCAAGTGAACCAGACACAGGTCGCCATTGACGCAGGGTTAGCGGGGAATATTTTTGTGCGGCGAAACGAGAAATCGTCCTGATCATCGGCGTAGACCTGGACTGAGAAAACCCTATCCGCGGCTATGCGCCGCGTCCACCAGCGCCATAAGCCGGTCTGCCCACTGGTCCGCGTCGGTTTCGCGCGTGTCCCAGGGAGAAAGACCGACGGATTCGGCCAGGCCGTGGAAGAGTTCATGGGCAATGTGCCACTGTTCCAGGTGTGTGAACGATTCGCCGCGCCGGCTGGCCAGGTGGGTCAACGAATTGGTATAAAGAAGGATGAGCTGGTGGTCGGGCTGGTATTCGCTGAAGACGACGATGCCGGGCAGGCGGGGTGGTTCCGGCTCGCGATGCACCGCGAAACCCAGACTGGAGGCTAGATACTCCGGCATGTGTCGTCCGCAGCGCGCTATGACTTCCTCAGGGGTAAGGATTGCCACCAGGCGCCCCTCAAAAAACTGGGTGTTACTCCGCCGCCGGCAAAGAGAGTATGCCGTCAAAACGTAACAGGCCGGAGCCGTGGGTGACGGCGGTGATGGTGATGGGCGCCGGCAGTTGCAGCATGGTGTTCAGGTTAATGAGCGGATTGATCTGTTTCAGCATACGTGCCGCCAGAACATCGGGCACTTCAACGTGTTCGACCAGTATCGACGGGTGGTCGAGATACAGTACACCACCATCGCGCGCGACGATCTTTCCGGTCACCTCTATCGGGAGTTTGACGACCATCTCCACCGTACCGCGCAGGTGAATGCCGTCCTCGGCTAATGTGACGGTTGGCGAATCGATCGGTAAATGCTGGTGTTGCAGAAACGCGGTGATCCCCGCCGTATCCAGCGTGATGGACCCGACAGCGCTGCGCATACTGCTGATGTTGAACCCGCCGGTTCCCAGGCTATCCTCGGCAACGCGTATGCCGGAAAAGGTCCAGGTCATCTCCTTCACCGGTAACTCGTGCATGGTGAACCGCGCGCAGTGCAATCTCCCTACCTTGATCGCGATGGTCCGCCGTGCGACGCTGACGGGCGTCGGCGGTATGATGGTCGTTGTGTCCGGGTTCGTGGGATTCGATGTGGTGGTGGGCAACGTATTGGACGTGGTATCGGGAGTACCCGTGCTGGGACCGCCGATGTGTACCGGTTGACTGGCGACTTTAAAGGGCAAATCATCTGCGGTAAAGCCGGTCAGGTTGACATCCAGGCGTTGAACGAAGTGGGAAAAACGATTGCGGCGATGCAGCACCACCTGCACGGTCTCGGGGTGCATCTGCCGGCGAATGGCATCTTCCATCTTGATGGCCAGGCTGTGGTCAGTCGGGATATACGACACGCCGATGCCGATACCCAGCGCCAACACTGCCGCCAGGATAATAGCCATGGTTATGCTCCTTACCGCATGGTCTGGACCGGGGAAGCTCTACAATAACCCCAGTGTTCCCGCTGGAAGGTGATCTTAAGCCGTCGCGTCCCGGCAAGCGGCCAACCGGAAATTGGTGAACCGAAACGATATTCCTCTGTCCATGGGAAAGCGGGGTTGAGACGTACCAATGCGGTGCGCGGCGAATCAGCAGCGAACAGCGGCGCTGACCTTCATTATTTACTCAACGTTTCGGTCGCGTGACGGAAACAGTTTAAATAATGATAAGTTTCTGTGATAGAATAGAAGGAGATTGACGAAAGGTGATTAACTAAGGGTCAGAATGGGAAGTTTCTAACCACGATACTGTATGCGAAAGAGTGCCTTCCCATCATCGGAGCGCGAAGGATTTTGGATGGCGCGAAGATGAACGATGATTGCGAGGGAATCGCTATCGTTGCGCTTTTTATTGAATGCAGTTAGGCAGCCGGGGGTGACGTTACGTGCGCCGCGTTGCAACCGGTAGGAAAGGACGACTAAGATGTTAGTGCTCACACGGAAGACAGGACAGAGCATCGTCATCGATGGAGGCATCGAAATAACGGTGCTGGAAGTGCGTGGAGAACAGGTGCGTCTGGGCATTGCCGCCCCGCGCGAGATCAAAGTGAACCGCAAGGAACTACTGGCGCAGATCCAGGCTCAAGCTGAGGCTGAGGCTGGAACTGAAGCAGGGACTGAGGCCACCGTGGTCACTGCCGATAGCGAGTAACTTTCCGCCACCACTCCATACAGCCTGTTGCACAACTCCGCCGTATTTTTCGGCTGCGTTCGTCAGCAGGCTGTGTCAATTTGTTTCCGGATCATCCAACCGTTGATGCAACCGTTCCAGCGCGGCCTGCAGATGCTGGTGGCCGGTTGCGGTCGACAGGTCACCGCGGGTGCGCTCAATCGTACCACGCAGCACATCGGTAATGCGGCGCAGGCCGGCGGTAATGGCCGCGGGGTAATCGAACGAGATCAGCTCAAAGTAAATTTCATCCATCGTGTTGAGGAGTTCTTCGTTTTCGTGCGCGGCAGAGGCGCCGTCGCGGATACGGTCAAGGATGAGACGGCGCATCTCGCCGGTGGCATCGCCGACCCCATGCAGGTAGGCGGGGTAATCGACATGCAGGATATCCGGATCGGGCAACGGAGTGCCGGCGACCACGGAGAGAAAAATGGCGGCCTCAGCATACTCTTTCTGCGAGTCGTGCACGAATCCGGCGTATTTCACCTCGGGGTAGTCGGCCAGCACGGCATTCATCTCCTGCACCAGGTCATGGATGCTGCTGATGAGCGTCTGCGCTTCCGCGAATTGTTGACGATGGATGGCGCGGATGGCATTGGCACTGTTGCGCACCACCTCGCGGGAGAGGACTAATCCGCGCTCCCGCGCAGCGTCCTTCTGATCAAATTGCCCGCGCATTTTATCGCAGATCGCACGATAACGTTCCATATCGAACATGAGTGACTCCTCATCTGCCAACAACGGTTATGCAGACTTCTTTCTGGGTCCGGATGGGTAACTCCTACTCATGGAACAATTCGAATTATCGCCAGCAACCGCCACAGAGTGCTTGCCGAAAAAGCCCGGAACGGTGTATAGTCCCGATGTCCCTATATGAGGAGTCCCATGGAACGCTTCGGTTTTCTTATCCACCCTATCTCTGTACGGAAAGATGTCGCGCGGAAATATCCCGTGCTTGGCGTGTTGCCGGAACGCTGGGTTGAGGCGCTGCTCACACATATCAGTCCGAAAACCGTTTCCCATATCACCGGGGTGCGCTCAACGACGGGTGCGGAGGCGGAGGGGTGGTTCGTCGGCTGCCCGCTCACCCCGCGGCAATTCCTGGAACTGGACGAGGGTTTCGTCACGCGCAAGATCATCGACGCGGCGAAGGTCGCGCAGCGCGAAGGAGCGAAGATCGTCGGACTCGGCGCCTATACCTCTATCGCCGGCGACAGCGGTATCACGGTGGCGCGCAACGTGGATATAGCCGTCACCACCGGCAACAGCTACACCTGTTACACCGCCATCGAAGGCGCACGCAAGGCGGCAACCCTCCTGGGAGTGGCGGCAGAGCAGGCCTGCGTGGCAATCGTCGGGGCATCCGGTTCTATCGGACGCGTGTGTGCCCACTTGCTGGCGGAAGCCGGCGTGGGGGAAATGATCCTCCTCGGACGCAATATTGACCGTCTCCGCGTCATCGCCGACGAATTGCCATGTCGTGATATCGTCCACATCTCTACCGATTTGGAAGCCGACCTGCCGCGCGCTGATATCATCGTCACCGTCACCTCGGCGGTGGAAGCGCTTATCGAACCACGCCACCTGAAGCCGGGTGCAGTGGTTTGCGATGTGGCGCGTCCGCGCGATGTCTCGGTGCGTGTGGCGCGCGAGCGCGACGACGTGCTGGTGGTGGAGGGGGGCGTGGTGTCCGTACCTGGAGCGGTGGATTTCCATTTTAACTTCGGCTTTCCGGCGCAGACCAGTTACGCCTGCATGGCGGAGACGATGATCCTGGCGCTGGAAGGTCGCTACGAGTCCTTCAGCCTGGGTAAAGAGTTGGAATTGGCGCGCGTGCGGGAGATCGGCCAATTGGCTGCTAAGCACGGCTTCACTCTGGCCGGTTTTCGCAGTTTTGAGAAGGCGGTGACCGAGGAACAAATTGCGCACATCCGCCAACGCGTCGCGGACAAACGTATGGGAACTCGGGCATGAGACTCGTCGTCTTCGTCCTGTTCTTTACCATGATGGCCTGTTGTGACGCCGGCGCCTATTTCGTCATCACCCAGCACGGTGCAACAGCATCACCGCATACCATCGGCTTGATCCTGCTCGGTGTGCAGGTACCCAATCTGGTGGTCGCCTGGATCATCTCTGGACGTGTTGGACGACGGTAGAACACATCCGGTATTCACGCCGGAAATCTCGAAAACTCCTCTTCGGGAATGCAGCCGTCCTCTCAATATCCTTGCAGACCGGATAAACCCCTTCAATCCCCAATTCCTCTAACAAGGGCTCACGCAGTGGAAAAATGCGCGTCTAGATCGACGCCGCGCAGCCGGAGGGGACGCCAGAGGATGGAGTCCTCCGGATCATGTTCGGCGTAGCGTCGGTGCGCGATGGCGGGGTGGCTGGTGGCATAACAGTACGCACACCCGTGACGGCAGGTGTCGTACGCGCCGATATCCGTGCTGGCCGCGCAACCGCAGTGCGCGCGCGACGGCGTGGTGGACAGCGTGACAGCGACGTCGGGACGTAAACGGCGGAGATGCGCGGGATCCACGCAATGCGCGGGAGAAATCCGCTCACTGAGTAACTCGGGAGAACAACAGGCCGCTAGGCGTATATTGAAAATTGCCGCGATGTCCGCCAGCAGAACTGCCAGGCGAATTCGTTGGTCGGCGTCAGGATCCATCCAACACAGCTCCGGCACCGCGTTCAGATTACGCGTGGTCTTCTGGTAAAACTGGGTGTAGGAAATGATGCATTGCTCGACAACGCCGGCAAGATTGGCTGCCAGACTGGTAAATCGCTGCAGGTGCGTCTCGGGGGTGGTGAGCGCGCTGATGAGGATGGGGTCATACCGCCAGATAACATTAGCCGGCCCGATGGCCGCGGAGAGTCGGCGCAGCGTGGCCACTGCTTCCCCCACCGGAGGCGCTGCGGGTTCCAACACCCGCGGATAGCCGGTGATGGTCATGTGCACATAACAACGATAACCCGCGGCGCGCAACGCCTCCAGGTGGGGCAGCAGTGGTGCGGGGTTGCGCGTCCAAAAGACCAGGGCTAATACGTCTTCTGTGCGCAGTGAGACGCGGGAGATCTGTCCTCCGAAGGGATTGGCCACGTGGCAATACCCGGCGCGCAATCGGTTGAGCAGCCAGGGGGTATACCACGCCGGGATGTCCGTGCGCCGGCTGGCGCTGATGACACGCATTGCGACTCCGTTATTCCCCCGACCTACACGGTACGCGCCCGCTCAGCACGCGCGGCGAAATAACCGTAGCAGAGCATCAAGACAGCGCCGAAGAGCACCCCGAGCCACAGGCCATTCACGGTGCGCAGCAGCGAAAGCATGACGGGGGTGTGCGCATGACAGTAGGTATTGAGCACGTCCGTCTGTCCGATGGCGCCACCCAGGAGCAGCGCCAGCGCCAACGGGCGTTTCCCGCGCGTCGCCGCGGCCATGGCACAGAGGAAGAGTGGGTGACCGAATAAGAACTCCTTGGTGCGCGGGCGGGCGATGAGGAACTGCTCCAGTATGGCGCGGAAGCGGAGTTCTGAGGTGCTCACCCCGACCACCCCCTCATTACCGGAACGGATAAGCACCAACCCTACGACCACCAGTGCCGCCAGGGAGACGATGACCGCCCACAGGTACAGTGGTTGGGCCAGGAATTTGCCCAGCCGCTCCTTCACCCGCGTCGAATATGTCCCCAACTCCTCGCCGGGCAGCGCCACGCCTTCCGCAACAATGAGCACCGCGAAGAGCACCAGCGGCGCAGCCAGCGCGAATTTGACGCCGGCGAATTGCCCAACCTTCACCAGGTAATGCGTCTCGGAAAGCATGGCGGCCACCAGGAAGCCGCCCAGCGTGGTGATGCCGCAGGTGACCAGCAGTGCCCAGATGCTTTGCAGCGCGGCGGACGCGGGGCGCTGTACCGCCAGCCGGTCAACGGCGCGATACGCGTAAGTCATGGCGAGCATGGGGAAACCGATCGCTGCCAGAATGCCGAAGAGCATACGCCCGGGTCCGGCAGCGACCAGCGCAGACCCCACGGCGCCCAGGAGGCCAATCACCAGGAATATGGACCCGATGCGCACCCAGGCGGCGGGCAACTGGGTGGGCAAGATGATAAAGACCCAGAGCAGTACGCTGGCGCCCGCGCCGGCGAAGAGCAACGCGAGCAACGGACGGGGTACAGATAGGGGTTTAAAGGGATGCGCGCCTTTGACCGGGCTGAGGACGAACCCCTCTTTCGTGAGCTCTTTCGCGATGGCGCCGACGAAGTCGTGCGCATTCTGACGTGGGTCGCGGGTAGTGACCGGCGGCAGGTGCACAAAGAGCACGCGGATATTACGGTCCTTCACCGCCAGCGCATAGCGCTGGACCACCTGACTGGTCGTCAGCGTGCCCAATTCCGTCAACGAGATACTGTGGACGCGCACCAGATTCCCCTGGAGCACGCGTCCCAATTCGTCATCGCCTTTTTGCTTGGCAAATTCAATGGCGCCATAGACAAAGTGATGGGCGGTGAGATCATCGGCGACATCTTTGATCAGATCATCTTCACCAGGGTGGAATCCGGGAATAGTGTCGCCGTCGAATACGATGACGGTGTTCGTCTTCATGCGCGGAATTTCAGCCGATGGTGTGGGCGGCACGACGACCGCTGGCGATGTGACCGGCCCCTTCGCCGTTGGAAGGGTGCGTAACCGCGCCAATGCCGCGCGCTGGCCGACCACACGGGGGGCTTGCAACGTCTCCCGCAAGACGTCCAGCGATTTCTGCAATCCGGGGAGTGTGACGCCGGCGCCGCCGCGCAAGCGTGGGATAACGCGCAGCCCGGCAGATTGGATCAGCGCGACTTTGTCCGGAGCGAGTCCGAGGCCCAACTCGCCGACCAGTTCGCGGTTGCCGCGGATGAGCAGACGCAAAGGGCTATCGACAATCACGTTTCCCGGCGCATACGAGCGAGCAAGACCGGCCTGGAGAAAGTCGGTCATTGCCGGGTCGCGGGTTTCCACGGCAAAGACCGGCACCTCGGCGGTCCAGTCGCACGGTTGATGGCCCGGGGCAATGGTTGGCAGCGACTCGATGTTCACCGTGCCGCTGCGCTCCAACAGGTTCAGCGTTTCCTCCTGCAAGGCGATCGCGGTAGCACCGGCGTTGCCGTCGGTGTGGTGCAACTCCTGCAACACATCGAGCGGCGGCACGCCGACCTGACCGGCCAGACCGAGGAGTTCGTTGTAATCAAGGACGAGATCGACAGCGCGCGATTCGCTCTCGGTGCGCACGCGCTGGAGCAAGGTGAACCCCGCGGCGAGCACGCCCAGGGCGATCACTACCAGGCAGATTGTGCGAAGGTGTTGTGTTGAAACGGATGTCGAAGTGGTCATGAATCTCAGTCTCCAAGCCAGGTAAGCCGTCCGGTCTGCTGCAGACCAACGCGGTGTGTGGTGTATCGTCGGTTATACCCGCATTATTCATGAACACATGAATAATGCTTCGGTTAGCCAGAGCTTTATTCGCTTCGCGAATAAAGCGGGTTATACGACGACACCGCGTTCGCCGGCGACAATCTCCCCGATCTCCACGGCGGTTTCGCCGGCGGCGGAGAGGCGCGCCAGCACGTCGGACGCGTGCGCCGGACGCACCACCACGGTGTATCCGATCCCCATATTGAACGTGCGGTACAGATCCGCGCGCGGAACATTGCCGATTTCACCCAGGTAGGTGAACAGCGGCGGCGTCTCCCAGGACGCGGCGTCCAGTATGGCGCGGCACCCGTCGGGAAGACTGCGTACCAGATTGCCGGGCAATCCACCACCGGTGATGTGCGCCATCCCCTGCACCACCCCGGCGGCGAGCAATGGGTGGATGGCGGGGGCATAGCAGCGGTGGATGCGGAGCAAGGCATCGGCAACCGTACCGCCGAAGGGCAGCGTGTCGTCCACGCTGAGCCCGGCTACGGTGAAGAGCAGTTTCCGGGCCAATGAGTAGCCATTGGTATGCAGACCGGTGGACGCCAGGCCAATCACCCGGTCGCCGGGACGAATTGCCGCTCCGGTGATAATCTTCTCACGGTCGACCAACCCCACGACAAACCCGGCCAGATCATATTCGCCGGGTGTATACATATCGGGCATTTCCGCCGTTTCCCCACCGATGAGCGCGCAACCGGCCGCGGTGCAGGCCAGCGACAAACCCTCAACGACCTGAGCCGCCACCAGCGGATCTAGTTTGCCGACCGCGTAGTAATCCATAAAGAACAAGGCGCGCGCCCCCTGAACCAGGATATCGTTGACGCAGTGATTGACCAGATCTTGTCCCACCGTGGTGTGGCGGTTGGCGAGAAAGGCGATTTTGAGTTTGGTGCCCACGCCATCCGCGCTGGACACGAGCACCGGCGCGGCGTAGCCGGCCACATCCAGCGCGAACATTGCGCCGAAGGTGCCAAGGTCTGCCAGCACCGCGGGGGTGAAGGTGCCGCGCACATGCGCCTTCATCAGGGACACGGCGCGCTCTCCGGCATCAATATCGACTCCGGCATCCCGGTATGTAAATGATTGGGCGTCCATCAACTAACCTCCTGAGGTGAATGCAACAATCGCCGCAAATCGATGTGAGACACCGGGTTAGGGGCAGTCACCTCTCCAGTTATTTCTTTACCACCGGGCGGTACTGTTCCTTCCGGCAACGCACGCCTCCGTGTCGCGCGGTTACGGGTGCCCGTCCGGCGCCCCCAGACAGGGATCGATACAGCGCGCAAACTGCTCATCGGCGAAATTGTCGGTCATTCCGGCAAGCAGGTCGCAGACGGCGCGGGCGCGTCCGGCAACATCCTGCTCCAGCGCGAGACCGGCCTGTTCGGGGTGCGCCATATAATGGTGGAACAACTCGGTTATGACGCGGGTGATGCGTGTCCGGACAGCGGTGGGCATCGAACGCGACAAATAGAGATGCTCATACATAAAGTCTTTCAACTCATTGGTGAGCGTAGTCATGTTGGCGGACATGCGGATCGCCGACAGTTCGCGGCTTGCGGTGATGACGTCGCTGACCATGGCGGTCAAACGATCGGAGTGCGTGGAACCGAGTTGTTCCACCAGATGCGGGGGAAAATCGGCAAGTGTTAATCGCCCACAGCGCAAAGCATCGTCGATATCGTGGGAACTGTAGGCGATGCGGTCGCAGAGCGCGACCAGTTGGCCTTCCAGGGTGGCGGCAACGGCCATGTGCTGTGTCCAGTCCGCGGCCCCTTTGCTATGATGCAGGATGCCGTTACGGACTTCCCAGGTGAGATTCAACCCCGCGCCGTCCCGCTCCAACACATCCACTACCCGCAATCCTTGCTCGGCATGGCGAAACCGTGCGTGCGGGTCATACTGCCGGTAGACGGCGTCCAATGCGGTTTCACCCGCATGGCCGTAGGGACCGTGGCCCAGATCGTGCCCCAAGGCAATCGCTTCGGTCAAGTCTTCATTCAGGCGTAAGGCGCGTGCGATAGTCCGCGCCACCTGACACACCTCCAGGGAGTGCGTCAGGCGGGTGCGGTCGTGGTCGGTGCGCGGCGCCACGAAGACCTGAGTTTTCGCCGCGAGTCGTCGAAAGGCTTTGCAGTGGAGTATGCGATCGCGATCCCGTTGGTATTCCGTACGATAGGGACAGGGGGCCGAGTGGCAGCGTCGTCCACGCGTCGCGGCGCTATGCGCCGCCTGCGGCGCCAACATACTCGCCTCAAAATCTTCCGTAATTTGTCGCGGACACCGATGCGGGTCTGGGACAACGGTCATCAGAAGAGTACCGGATATTTCTTCTCGCCGACGGAGTATTCTTCGCCGAAGTGGTAGAGTAAACCGACATTATAGGATGTCGTGTTTGCCAGGCCAAAGGCGCGCGTAATGCCCATTTCCGCGGTAAAATTCCCCGAAATGGGCTGGCGGAAGCTGACGGAAAACGACGAGGGTCGTAATTTCGTACTGGAACTCATGTCTGATGCCGAAGGCAAATACTCACCGACAATCGAGGTGCCGTTCACATTTTTATAGCTGAGGCCTAAAAAGGGCGAGAGGGAATGCATCGAGGAATTATCCTGCAGCACGTCACGGTAAAGCAGGCCGCCATGACCACGTACCACAAAACCTTCCGTCACCATGTCGCCTTTGCCGTACAGCACTTTCGACACCACGCAATAGCCTTCCAGGTTATCCGTGCTGGCATCGGAGGTAATGCGGTAAAACCGTCCACCGAGGGCCACGCCGGGTGTCCCGCGACCGAGCAATTCTTTCGACAAGGCAAATTTGGCGCCTAAGCCGGTGATGCTGACCGCCTGCGAAATATCGGCGGGACCATGCGACTCGGAAAAGACCCCGGAAAATTCCAGGGAATCCGTTGCACCGTAGCAGATGCGCATCGGAACCGCCAGCGTATCTTTACCGCTCGATGTAGCCAGTCGCGTGACATTAATCATGGCATCGATATGCATATTCTGCAGAGTATCCGCCGTCGGCGAGAGCACGAGCCCGGTATCGCCGAACATGGTGGGAAAAGACCAGGCGGCTGCCGTTGCGCTGCCGATAAGCAGCAACAACACAAAATGTCGGATGGAAACGGCCATGTTCGCAAACCTCTCTTTGCCAAAAATACGTGGAAGCATCCTTACGCTGTACCTATTCGCCATGAAATGCCAGATGCCTTCTCAGGTGATTACAAAACCTGGCCGGCGTGTCTCGTAGCGAGATCGTGGCGTCAGGCGCGGCAAAAAATGTATACTTTATTCGCAGGCTGCTAGCTAGCCAGTTTTGTTCTATTACAGAACAAAACTGGCTACAGATTATTCTCCCGCGTGCAGATTCTCCAGGATACGTTCCAGGTCTTCCGGGCTATAGTATTCGATGGTAATGGCGCCGCGGTGGGCGGTGGAATCCGAAGTGAAACGCACGCGCGTGCCCAGCGTGGTCTGCAGGATCGTCTGGACGGCTTGCAGATTGGCGTCGGCCAACGGAGCGGCGGCGTGGGATTTCCGCGCCGCGTGCGCGGTGGGATGCTGTGTCGCCAACGCTTCCAACGCGCGAACCGATAGACCTTTGCGTACCGTCTCGGCGAATAGCGTTTCGCGCCGTGCCTGATTATCCACTGCAAGCAACGCGCGGGCGTGGCCTTCCGAGATGGCGCCTTCCTCCACCGCCTGTTGCATGGACGCGGGCAAAGCCAGCAGGCGCAAGGTATTCGCGACGGTGGAGCGACTCTTCCCCACATGGTCGGCAATTTCCATCTGGGTGAGCCCGAAGTCGTCGATGAGTTGCTGGTAGGAATGGGCGGCTTCCATGGCGTTCAGATCTTCGCGTTGCAGATTTTCCACCAGCGCCAGCGCCAGCATTTGCTGGTCGGTACACTCCCGAACCATTACCGGCACTTCGCGTAAACCGGCTTTGCGCGCCGCCTGCAGGCGGCGTTCACCGGCGATGAGTTCATACCCGCCTTCCCGCGGGCGAACGGACAGCGGCTGTAGAATGCCGTACTGACGAATGCTGGCCGCCAACTCCTCCAGGGCTTCGGGCGCGAAAGTGCGCCGCGGCTGGTATGGATTGACGGCGATAGCGACCAGGGGCACCAGCATCGACCCGGCGCCTTCGGAGAGGTCAGCGCCGGGAATCAGGGAGCCGAGACCACTGCGGCGACGATTCAGCATCGGGAGAGTACCTCCTGGGTGAGGGCGCGATAGGCCTGCGCCCCTTTTCCCTTGGGATCAAAGGTAAAGATCGATTCGCCGAAACTCGGCGCCTCGGAAAGGCGAATGGTGCGCGGCACCGTCGCAGTGAAGACGCGCGGCCCATATTGCCGGCGCACGGCATCAATGACGTCGCGGCAAAGCTTGGCCCGGGTATCAACCATCGTCAACAGAATGCCAAACACCTCCAGTTGCGGATTCAGCCCACGTTTGACCAGGCGCATGGTGTGCTCCAACTGTGCCAGTCCTTCCAACGCGAAGAACTCACACTGCATCGGGATGAGCACCGCGTCGGCGGCGACCAGGCAGTTGATGGGAAGTAAGCCCAGCGACGGGGGGGTGTCGATGATCACGAAAGCATACGCGTCGGCAGCTCCGGCCAACCCGTCCCGCAGGCGCATCTCGCGTGCCGACATGGTGGCCAACTCGACCACCGCACCGGCCAAATCAAGCGTGGCGGGCAGCAGATCCAGGTTCGCCGTTTTGGTGGGCACGACCGCCTGCTGCCAGGGACACTCTCCAAGGAGGACGTCATAGACGGTGGCGGTCAAGGTGGATTTCGTCATGCCCAGGCCCGTGGTGGCGTTGCCCTGTGGGTCGAGATCGACCAACAGCGTGCGATGACCCGCTTGTGCGAGTCCGGCGGCCAGGTTGACGGCTGTCGTCGTCTTGCCGACGCCGCCTTTCTGATTCAAAATTGCCAGGGTTCGAGACATGATCGGTGATCCATCCTGTTCAGAGTACCGCTTTCGGAAGTGGAGAAAATGTCGCCGTCGTGCGAACAGTCGATATTCCGCACTCTTCATGAGTGCTTGTAGAATGCTCAACACCCCGCGGGCCTCATTCTAAGGGCAGGCGCGGCGGGTGTCAAGGAAAGGCGCAAATGTACTGGCGGCAGCGGTCGGCATGACCTGGCGCCCGCACGGGTTATCCAGCATCCCCACTATCCCACAAGGGTCGTTTCTTCGCCACTCCGGCAGGACGCGGGTATTCCGAAGGCGTGGGACGGGTCTTGCGAATCTGAATGAGCACCCGTTCGCCGGCGCCGGGGAGCGTAAAGGCGGCGACGTCGCTTACCACGCCGCCTAGGAGTTCCAGCGCCTTTGTGCTGGCGGCAACTTCCTCGGTGCCGCCGGGTCCTTTGAGCGCGATGAGCGAACCGCCGTTTTTCAGCAACGGCAGTGCATACTCCGCCAACACCGCCACGTGAGCCACCGCGCGGACGAAGACCGTATTGAAGTAGGCGCGATACAGCGGCTGGCGTCCCAGTTCTTCCGCGCGCGCCCACACCGGCGTCACGTTGGGCAAGGGCAGCGCCGTGGCGACGTCCTGCAGAAAATCGACTTTCTTGCGCACACTGTCGTTGAGTACGACGGTGATCTCCGGGTGCCGAATAGCGAGCGGGATGCCCGGGAGTCCGGCGCCGGTGCCGATGTCGAGAATACGGTCGCCCGGCTGCGGACGCCAGAGTTGCTCGACGGTGAGCGAATCGACGAAATGCTTAATCGCCACTTCGTGCGGCTCAGTAATGGCGGTGAGATTGACCTGCGTATTGCGTTCGAGCAACAGCGCAAGAAAATGCGTAAACAACGCCTCCTGCTCCGCATTGAGCGTCAGCCGCAACGCCGCCAAACCGGCGCGGAAGGTTACCAGCCATTCGGGCATACTGTGACTCCCTGGCGCGCAGTGTTTCACGTGAAACACTCTCCCCGGCGGTCGCAGGCAGCGAGCCAGACGAGAAGGAGGGAAATGTCGGCGGGCGTGACGCCGGCGACGCGCGCGGCCTGGCCGATGTTGCGCGGGCCCACGCGGGTGAGATGGTCGATGGCCTCGCGCGACAGGCCGTTGATCAGGCGGAAGTCGCATTCGACCGGCAAGACGCGCGTCTCCAAACGACGATGCGCGGCTATCTGTCGCTGCTGACGACGAATATAGCCTTCGTATTTTACGGCAGTCTCGACTTGTTCCGCGACCTCACGGGGCATGGCGGCGGCAGAACGGTCGGCGACGCGCAGGTCGGCATAGCCCACCTCGGGCCGGCGGAGCCATTCCAATACATTAGTCAACCCGGCGCCGTCTACCCCCGCCGCGCCGGGAGACAGGAGAGACAGTCGTTCGAGTTCCGCGTCGATGGCGCCGCGCTTGGCGCAGAAGCGCACAAAAGGCGCGGGGGCGATGAGCCCGAGTTTGGCGCCCAGGTCGGTCAAGCGCAGATCGGCGTTGTCCTGGCGTAACACCAGCCGATGTTCGGCACGCGACGTGAGCATGCGATAGGGCTCTTCCGTGCCCTTGGTCACCAGATCGTCAACGAGCACCCCCAGATAGGCTTCATCGCGGCCCAGGATGACCGGAGCGTCCCCGCGCAGGTATTGTCCGGCATTGATGCCCGCCAGCAATCCCTGCGCCGCTGCTTCTTCATAGCCCGACGTGCCGTTGATTTGCCCGGCGCAAAAGAGGCCGCGAAGGGCTTTAGTTTCCAAACTGGGCCAGAGTTGATCGGGGGGTACAAAATCGTATTCCACCGCATACCCCGGGCGGACGATCACCGCGTGTTCTAGGCCGGGGATGCTGTGGACAAAAGCCTCTTGCGCGTCGCGCGGCAAACTCGTGGAGATACCCATCGGGTACACGAGATCGGCGTCCCACCCCTCGCGCTCCAGAAAGACCAGATGGCGCTCGCGATCGGCGAAACGCACGACTTTGTCTTCAATGGACGGGCAATAACGCGGTCCGCGACCGCTGATGAACCCGCCGTAGAGCGCCGAACGCTGAAGATTGGCGCGAATAATGCCGTGGGTCGTCTCATTGGTGTGGGTGATATGACAGGGGATGAGTGGACGCTCCGGCGCGCGCGGCATCTGCCAGCCGAACTGGAAGTGCAACGGGCCTTCCGCCGGTTGTTCCTCACAGCGGGCATAATCGATGGAATCCGCGGCCAGCCGTGGGGTGGTGCCGGTTTTCAACCGCCCCAGCCGCAGACCGAGTGCGCGCAGTGCAGCAGAAAGGTGTGCGGCCGGCGGTTCGCCGAAACGACCCGCAGCCTCCGTATCGCTGCCCACAAAGGTGCGCCCGTTGAGGAAGGTGCCCGTGCAAAGCACCACGGCGCGGGCCGCGATGGTCGTGCCGTCCGCCAAACGGATGCCCGTCACCGCGCCGTCGGCAGCGAGGATGTCCGCCGTTTCACCTTCCAGTATCTCCAGTAACGGTTCGGCGTCCAGCGTCGCGCGCATGATCGCCGGGTAGCGCGCTTTATCCACCTGGGCGCGAATGGCGTGTACTGCCGGACCTTTACTGGTGTTGAGCAGGCGCACGTGGGTCATGCTGGCGTCAGCCACGCGCGGCATCGCCCCGCCCAACGCGGCGATCTCGCGCACCAGATTCGCCTTGGCCGGTCCGCCGATACTGCAATTGCACGGCAGATGCGCCAGACGTGCTTCACGCAACACGACCAGCAACGTCCGCGCGCCGCGCCGTGCCGTCGCCAGCGCCGCTTCGCAGCCGGCATGCCCCCCACCAACGATAATCACCTCGTAACCTGACATTGGGTTGTATTATACAGGGAAGTCGCGAAATACAGAATACGAATCTGTGGTGACCGGTGAGGTGGAGCAAATGTTTCACGTGAAACATCGTTACTGTGGTGACATTCTTGCGGAGGAAGAATCCGCGGGGGCTGAAATCGACGCCGTTTACCGCGAAGAAATTTCTCCGGGGCAAACAAATGTTGAAGCGCTAAAATGCCCGTGGTGCGACGAATCGCGCGGTGGTATACCTTTGGGCTATCCAGACGTTTTTTTGTCGTCTCAGGGCATGCTGCGCCGTTTTGGTCTCCTAAAGACGTACCTGCGACGCATCCGCGTATGGTGTACCGAGATTTCGGTAGCTCACGCCCGCCGTGGCGCGCCTGATGGAAATCTGCGTACCGTGTCCGACATCCGACTCGCTGCCCCGCCGTATGCATGAATGCATGAATAAGGCGGGGCAGTCGAAACCGCGTACCGCTGAGGGCGCGTAAGCGGGAGCTGTTCCCGCTTAGGCCCCCGGGATTTTCCCTTCGTCCGCCAGCTTGACGGCAAACTCCGCCAGCGGCAAGGCGCCGATGTCGCCGGCGCGCAATGCGCGAACGCCGACGGTGCGCGCCTCCATTTCTTTATCGCCTACCACCAGCATGTAGGGGATCTGCTGCATCTGCGCTTCGCGGATCTTATATTTCATCGACTCGTTGCGCGCGTCGGTGTTGACGCGGGCGGGGAGCGCACGCAGCGTGGCCGCGACCTCTTCGGCATATTCCTGATGACGTTCGGCGATGGGGATGACTACGGCCTGTACCGGAGCCATCCACACCGGGAAGGCGCCGGCGAAGTGCTCGATGAGTAAGCCGACAAAGCGCTCCAGGGAGCCGAACGGGGCGCGGTGGATCATCACCGGGCGATGCGCGTGCCCATCCTCGCCGATATACTCGAGTTGGAAGCGTTCCGGCAGATTATAATCCACCTGCACCGTCCCGAGTTGCCACTCGCGACCGATGGAGTCGCGCACCAGGAAGTCGAGTTTGGGTCCGTAGAAGGCCGCTTCGCCCTCCGCGACCGTGTAGTCCATGTCCAGGTCTTGTACCGCTTTCAGAATCGCCGCCTGGGCTTTCTCCCAATTTTCCGGATCGCCCACATATTTGTCACTGGCCGGGTCGCGCAGCGACACGCGCACGCGATAATCGGTCAGTTCGAAGGTGCGGAAGACAAAGAGCACCAGTTGGACCGTATCTTTGAATTCCTTGTCGAGTTGCTCCGGCGTCAGAAAGATGTGCGCGTCATCCTGGGTGAAGCCGCGGACGCGCGTCAACCCGCCCAGTTCGCCGCTTTTCTCAAACCGGTAGACATTGCCGAACTCCGCCAGGCGCAACGGCAGATCGCGATAGCTATGCATCTCCGACTTATAAATAATGATATGGTGCGGGCAGTTCATCGGCTTGAGCAGGTAGCCTTCCTCCTCGCCTTGCCCGTCTGTGGTGAAGTCGATGGGAGGGAACTGGCTTTCCTTATAATAGGGATAATGCCCACTGGTGCGGTACAGATCGAGTTTACCGATCACCGGCGTATAGACCGGCAGGTAGCCGCGGCGCGTCAACTCGTTGCGCAGAAAGGTCTCCAGCGCGTAGCGCACAATGGCGCCCTTGGGCAACCACAATGGCAATCCGGCGCCCACTTCGGGCGAGATGAGAAAGAGTCCGAGTTCGCGTCCCAGACGCCGGTGGTCGCGTCGTTTGGCTTCTTCGCGCATTTGCAGATAAGCGTCCAACTCCTCTTTGCTGGCAAAGGCGGTCCCATAGATGCGCGAAAGCATGGGTCGTTTTTCGTCGCCGCGCCAGTAGGCGCCCGCCACACTGAGCAGCTTAAAGGCTCCCAGCCGGCCGGTGGACGGTACGTGCGGACCGCGGCACAGGTCGAAGAAATCACCCTGGCGATACAGGGTTACCGTCGGCTGCGGAATCTCCTCCAGAATTTCCGCTTTGAACGGGTTGCCTAACGCCTGATACCGGGCGATGCACCCCGTGCGCTCAACTTCTTCCCGCGCGATGGGCTGATTTTGCTTGACCAGCTTTTGCATCTCCGCTTCAATGGCGAGCAGGTCTTCTTCGGTGAAGGGACGCGGGGTGGCGAAATCGTAATAAAATCCCTGCTCGATCGCCGGTCCAATGGTCGGTTTGGCGTCCGGAAAGAGACGTCCCACCGCCTGCGCCAGCAGGTGTGCGGTCGAGTGGCGCAAGATCTCCAGACCCGCTGGGTCGGTAACGCTGATGACCGTCAATTCCTGCCCCACCGGCAACGGGGCGGTGAGATCGAGGTCGAGGTCACCGACTTTCACCGCTACCGCCTGTTTGGCCAGGTCTTTGTGATACTGTTTGAGCCAGGAAAGGATGGCGCGTCCCGCGTCTTCCCCCTCGCCCACCTGTACTGCTAGACTCATGATCGTGCTCCTTACACAAAACGCCCCCTCCCGGGTCCGGGAGGGGGCGTGAAAATGGCGTGTTCAATCTCCCGGCAGCGATTATGGCCTCCGGGTAGTCGTCACGTGCTCAGCCTCGCGTTGTTGACACCACATGATGGGAAAAGTATAGCGAAGAAACGGTGAGCTTGTCAAACCTGCAATATGCAGAACATTTCGAATAGCGGCATATACATTTGACCTATGTTGGATTTCCGGATGTCCTTTCGTGTGTTTCGCCCCACCCCCTGAAGGGGGCGGCTACCCGATCAAGCACGCTGAAGCGCGCTCGTTTTTCCCTGGAGCCGGGTTCACCCGGCTTGATCGGATAGGCATGTCCTTCAGGGCAGGCCCGAAAAGCACCGTGAAAATGCCTACATGAGTAAAGTGCATATGCCGATTCGAATAATCTGGGGCAAACTGGAAAGGTGCGGCATACTGAAACGCGTTGTTGCGTCCGCTCCAGGCGAACAGGTTGCCGCCTCCCCCGGTTCTGGTGCATAATGAGAATCAGCCGACCGGCTCACGCGAAAACCCTGGCGCGAAAGAATCGTCGGCAAGGGTCTTCTAAAGGAACATGGCATTCCACACGACGTCGGAACCGCGCGTAGCGCTGACCGGCCATCTCGAAGAATTGCGTACCCGCCTGCTCACCGCCATCCTCGCCCTCGTCGCGGGGTGTGCCGTGGGGTGGTGGCTCTATCCCACCGCGTATCATCTGGTGGCCGCGGCGGTACTCGACAGTGTGACCGCGCACGGCGGCATCGTCGTCATGCCAGACCCGACCGAGGGGTTCTACGTACAGGTCAAGATGTCGGCGGTGCTCGGGTTGGTGCTCGCTTCGCCGATCATCCTCTGGCAACTCTGGGGGTTCATCGCCCCGGGCCTCACCGCCGCGGAACGCCGGGCGGCAGCCCCCCTGGTGCCCGTGGTGTGCCTGCTCTTCCTCATCGGCGCGGGGGTAGCGTTGCTGCTCATGCCGGCCGTGATGCAATTTTTTCTGGGGTTTACGCCCACCGGGGTCCATGTTTATCTCGACTTTCAACATTCGATTAATCTGCCGTTGAAAGTCATCCTCGCCTTTGGCCTGGCGTTTCAGTTGCCGTTGGCCGTGCTCGGTCTGGTGCTGCTGCGGGTCATCAGCCCGCAACTGCTGCTGCACCACTGGCGCATGGCGGTAGTGGTGTTGTCGGTGCTCGCCGCCGTCATCACCCCGACGTGGGATATCTTCAGTATGCTCATCATGCTCGTACCACTGGTGATCCTCTATTTTGGCACCGTCTTCCTCGCCTTTCGGTTGGTGCGGGAGCCGGCGCCGGTCATTAATGCGGGGGAACACGCGTGAGACGCTCCCTATCGTCTTCGTGGGTCGTCGTGCGCGGGCTCTGGCTGCTGGGCGTGCTGGCGCTCTGTCTCACCGGGCAGGCGATCACCGTTGCCCAACGCGGCAATCAGGTGCTCATCGATGGGCAACCGGTGGGGCTCACCTTCGCGCGCGGTTGTGACGATCCGGAGAGTGTCCCCGCCTATCGCGCCCTCGGTTTCAACACCCTGCTGGTGAAGGTCGATTCCCCGGGGTCGGTGGTGATCACGCGCGTGCAGGCGCTCATCGACGCCGCACAGCAGAACAACCTCTATGTCCTGCTCGAACTCGCCCCCGGCAGTTGGCTTATGAATGTCCGCGTTGACCCGGAAAACGCCCGCTATCGCGATCGCGTGGCCTATTTCCTGAAAGGCGTGGCGCCCAAACTGCAGCACAGCCCCAATCTCATCGGCTGGATCCTGAGCACGACCGACGAAAGCCAACTCTTCGCCGGCGCCGGCGCCTTCAGCACCTATTTGCAGCATAAATATCTCACTGTCGAACGCCTGAATACCGCCTGGACCATCAAAACACCGGATAATCGGCTCATTCAGCCGCGCATCTCCACCTTCGCCGGGTTAACCGAGACCACCGCGGTGGGACGCGCCGGCGGTGACCCGGAAGTGGCGAAAAAGGTCTATGTCGACCTCATCGACTACCGGAAAGCGCTCGCGGAGATCGATGCCGCCTTTCAAACGTACCTGCGGCAACACTACGCCTCTATCGACGACGTGAACCGGCAGTGGGGGTTCCGCTTTCCCTCCTGGGAGAAAGTGCAACTGCAGACCGTGGTGGCCCGTGAAAAGCAGCTGCCCGGCTCCTCTCCACTCTCAACGCTGGAGTTGGCGCGTTACCAGACCGTGACGTCGCGCAACCTGGTCGACTGGTGGGCGCGACAAGTGCATGATCTGGACGGCGCCCACCTCATCTTCGCCGGTGCGGAGAACAGCTACCGTACTTTGAGCCTGCTGCCGGCGTCCGTCAACGGCGCGTTGACCGAGTGCTACCCCGGCGTCGCCGAGTCGGACACGGAAAGCCACAACCCGCAGGCGTTCGACATCGCGCGCCACGGCAACCGCTTCATCGTTCTTGCCGGCATCTCCGCGCAGACGAAAGACGCCACCCTCTTCGCCAACTATCTGTATGAAGCCGCGCTCCACGGCGCCGGCGGCATCGGGGTGCAGGCGTGGGCGCAGTTGACGGCCTCCGCGCCGCATGCCCAGGCCGTGAAATACGCCCTGGCCGACATCGAGCGCCGCCGCCTGCTCAACCGCGTGCCGACCGCGCACACCGCCATCGTCTATAGCCCATTTTTGCCCGGCTTCACGACCTTCGGCGCGCGCGGACTGTACGGGTACCTGCCCGGCAACCTGTTCCTGGGGCCCAGCGCCCTGCTCTTCACTCTGCGGCAAGGCTCCTGTTACGGACAACTCGACCTGCTGGCGCCGGATGATCTGCCGCGCGTGGCGCTGGACCAATACGGGGTAATCCTGCTGCCCTCGGTGCTCGATCTCCCGGAAGCCTCCCAGGAAGCCCTGCGACAGTACGTGGAAGGGGGCGGCATCGCGTTGGCCGATCTGGGGTTGGGCACATTGCAAGCCACCGGCGACAATTACTCCCTCCCCCTGCGCATGTCCCAGCTCTTTGGCGTCACCACGGTTCCCGCCATTGTGGATGTACATTTAAACCTGGAAGTCTATCGCGAACACCCGCGCTTCCCCAGTTTGCTGCAGGGGATGCGCACGACCGGTCTGGACAACGGGTACCAGATCACGCGTGCCGCGCAGGCGGTGCCCAGCATGGGGACCGATCTGCTCTTTCAAGCCGTCACCGGACGTCCCGGCATCATCCATCCGACACCGCGACCCTATAAACCGCTGGATGCCCATCCCATGCGCGGTGTCTTCATCCGCCCGGTCGGCCAGGGGTTTGCCCTGTATACGCCGGTTCCGCTATATGCGTGGTGGGCGCCGGGGTGCATGCTCTTTGAAGAATGGCATCGCGACCTGCTCAGCCGCGGGGCGGAAGTGATGCTCCAGCAACCTTTCGACTTCATCCCGGCGCGGGCAGAAATCGCGGCCTACGAAGATGGCAGCGTGGCGGTGTGGACCAAGGATCGCTTCATTCCCGTGGCGCAAGTGCACAACCCGCAGCGCCGTATCTACCTCACCGCTGGTGGGCGCTGCCGCATCGGGCCGGACGGCACCGAGTTGAGTTTTACCACCCCGGGCTATCATCTGGTCGAACCGCTCACTGCCTTTGTCTACCCGGTCGATTTCACCGTCAGCGTCACCGCCACCCAGGCCACCGCCAAAGGGCTGGTGCTGGAATTGGATGCCGACAACGCGCACGCCGCCCAGCCGGTGCGCCTGCGCCTCGGCACCAGTCAATACGCCATCGCACCGCACTCCAAACACCAGGTGACGCTCATCACCCCGGACGGCGGCACGGTGGAACCCGTCAGCGCCGATGAGAATGGCTGGCTCAACCTCACCATCCCCCACGCCCGCGGTCAGGTAACCATCACCGCCGATATCCCGACCATCGAAATTGACCACCCCGCGACGAACAACAACCCGCGCGACGTGGATATCGATGTCGTCCCCGCGTTGCCGGAAAAATTTTAACCGGAACGCGAAAATATCCACGCCGCGCGCGCGAACCTCGGGGGTGAAACAGTAAAAACGATGCCGCGTGTTCACGCGCACATCGGCCATGGTTGTTGATCACAACTCACCCGCGCGTGGCTCGTGAGGACCATTCGACTGGCACGGCGAACGTCTCATATATAATCGGGAGGGCGAGAGTCCTCGCGAGCCAAAGACGTAGCGCAATAGACAAGGGCGAGTAGTTTGTCCCGACCGGGACAACCGAGAATAGCCCGCCAGTTCACTGGCGGGATCGGCCGTTGCGGTGTACCAAAAGTCCCGGTAGGGACGGCCGAAGGGTAGTTACCGAGGCGTTTCGGCCGTCCCTGACGGGACTAATCATTCTTTTTCGTCTGGAAACCCCCCAATAAATTGGAGGGCTATTTTCGAATGTCCCTATACGGGACATCAGGAAGTGGAAAACTATTGATAGTGCCTAGTACAGTCAACTGCATACCCAGGTTTTTAATACATGTGTGAATAATGGTCTCCGGGTATGTTGTTGGACTCTCGGCAGTGGTGGAGTTTGTCCCGATCGGGACAACCGAGAATAGCCCGCCAGTTCACTGGCGGGGTCGGTCGTTGCGGTGTGCCAAAAGTCCCGGTAGGGACGACCGAAGGGTAGTAACCGAGGCGTTTCGGTCGTCCCTACCGGGACACTTTGGGCGCCGATAATCCGGGCTAGATACCATGCTCACGGCAGCGAATCCTGTCCTGCCGTCGTGTTCCCTCACCCCGCGCCCCTCTCCCAGCGGGAGAGGGGCGCGGGGTGAGGG
>Ga0118677_10000738_pt1 | contig 49079 bp, 37 predicted proteins | sample AliMusrvi5mmetaG_FD_86154 | JGI IMG/M metagenome (GOLD analysis project Ga0118677, IMG submission 86154) | reverse complement strand
AACGCAAAATCAATGCGGCACGCTGACCTCAACAGGACTTGGCGGTAACACGCCGGTCATTGGGACCGGTGCATGGAGCATTGTCAGCGGAGGCACCGGAACCTTCAGTGCACCCACTGCGGGCAACTCCAACTTCATTGCAAACAGCTATGGAACGTATGTCTTAAGATGGACGATCACGAGTGGCACGTGTGCACCGAGTTCAGCCGTTCTAACGGTTAACTTCTACCAGGTTCCAACCACGGCAACTGTTGGACCGACACAAAATCTTTGCGGCACCTTAACCAGCGGATCACTGGGTGGCAACACACCAGTAGCCGGTACCGGGGCATGGAGCATAGTCAGCGGAGGCACGGGATCATTCAGTTCACCGACTTTAGGCACCTCAACCTTTACGGCTAATTCTTACACATCATACATATTACGTTGGACGATCAGCAACGGAACCTGCTCTTCAAGTTCATCAGATATAACCATTAACTACAACAGCACGCCGGTATCATCGAATGCAGGGCCGGCTCAGAACCTGTGTAACCAGTTTACGATCACCCTTGCAGGGAATGATCCGTCACCGGCAACAGGATTATGGACACTTGTGAGCGGGCCAAACTCACCTGCGATCACCAATGCGACGTTGTACAACACGACGGTCACCAGTGTGATCCCGGGCGTTTATGTATTTAAGTGGACGATCAGCAGCGGCAGTTGTACACCGTCGGAGAGCACGGTAACAATCACCAACCCGGCAACACCAACGACGGCCAATGCCGGAATTGCACAGACTCATTGCGGCCCAATAACGCCTGCGACAACTATTACGATCACGATGGCGGCTAATTCTCCTTCTGTCGGAACAGGTCTCTGGACAAAATTCAGTGGTCCAGGTTCTCAGACTATTAACAATCCATCATCTCCAACAACAACTATCGATGGACTTGGCCTTGGTTCTTACATTTTCAGATGGACAATTAGCAACGGAGTTTGTAGCTCTACATCAGATGTGAATGTAATAGTGGGCAATTGTGTTCCTATAACATTCAACGAAAGTATTTATGTGTGCAAGGATGGAAATTCCACAGTGGATGTATTGGCAAATGGAGATTATTCCCCGCAGGGATTTCCGGTAATTGCTAATCCTACACCAGTTGCATTACCCAACCACGGAACATTTGTTTGGACCAGTGGAAGTAATTTCCTTTATACACCTTCGGCAGGATACGTTGGTACGGACCGAATGATTGTATCAATTTGTGATAACAATGTTATTCCTCTTTGTACTAACGACACAGTATTTGTAACTGTCGTTCCCGGTGTCAATGCCGATGCTGGCCCTGATCAGCTGCTGTGTGAGCAATACAACACTGCACTTACAGGGAATTATCCACCGGCAGGAAGTGTAGGGAACTGGACATTTGTTTCAGGGCCTAATACTGTTACACCCACGCCACCCAATACACCGGCAGCTACTGTTATTGGCTTGATTCCAAGTACAACGCCGTATATCTTCAGGTATACTGTGACATCTTCCTATCCCGGAATCTCCTGTTCAAGTTATGATGAAGTCCAGGTTACGAATTACAATTATCCTTCCCTTCCTTATGCAGGACCAGATCAGGATATTTGTCTCAGCAGCGGAAGCTCCATGTCAGCGACATTGGCCGGAAATACTCCTTTGTATGGATCCGGTACATGGATAGAGGATCATGGTCCGTCCACTGCAACTATTACGAATCCTTCAAATCCAACAACGGGGGTATCGAATCTTGTCCCCGGTGCTTATACTTTCCTTTGGAGGATAGGTAATGGGAATTGCGAGCCAAACCAGGATGAAGTAGTAATTACGGTGTACACTCCGGCAACATCGTCTGCGGGACCGGATGCGGCTATTTGCAGCGCTTCCACCTATATATTGGCGGGATCCTCAGCAGCAAACTATACATCGTTGCTCTGGAGCACTTCAGGAACAGGATTTTTCAATGATCAGACATTGTTACATCCGACGTATACACCAAGTATTGCTGATATTTCCAGTGGCAGTGTCACTTTAACCCTTACGGCAAACAGCCATGCACCGTGCACCAATGCCACCAGCAGCATGACGCTGACGATTCAGCATCAGCCGGTAGTATCGGCAGGAAGCAATGCTTCGGTTTGTTCATCATCACCGGCATATACCCTCAATGGTTCCAGTGCATCGTACCAGACAAGCTTATTATGGACGACATCGGGCACAGGAACCTTCAGCAATGCAATTGCTCTGCATCCAACCTATACACCGGGTGCAGCTGATATCATAGCAGGAATAGTCACACTGACACTGACAGCCAATGCACCGGCAGCCTGTACTGTTGCAGCAAGCACGATGATCCTTACGATCAATGCGGCAGCCACAGCAAACGCAGGTGTGTCCGTTGCAACAATCTGCGAAGGCACAAGCTATTCATTAACACTGGCAAGTGTAAGTGGCAACAGTGGATTACTGTGGACTACCAGCGGAACGGGAACCTTCTCGAATGCGGCAACACTGCATCCGGTTTATACACCAAGTGTAGCCGATGTCACAGCCGGTACAGTCACACTGACGCTGACAGCTTATGGCAACGCACCATGCGGCAATGTCACCAGCAATATGACGCTGACGATAAACAAAGCGCCACTTGCCAATGCAGGATCCAATGCCGCTGTATGCCAGGGAACCGCCTATACAGTAACCGGGGCAACGGCAAGCAATTATGCAAGCATCCTCTGGACATCCACGGGAACAGGCACATTAACCAATGCCACAACACTTGCTCCGACCTATACACCATCCGCAGGCCAGAGCGGAACAGTAACCCTGACGCTGACCGCAAGTCCGAACTCAGGATGTTCAACACCGGCAGTCTCGACAATGACAATAACGATCAATGCGGCAGCAACAGCCAGTGCCGGAAGCAATGCAACGATTTGTGAGACGTCGACCTACACACTGGCAGGATCGGCTACGAACTTTGCATCCTATGTATGGACAACATCGGGCACAGGAACCTTCAGCAATGCAACAACGACACTTACACCGGTCTATACACCAAGCATTGCAGATAAGACGGCAGGAACAGTAACGTTGACACTGAATGTGACAGCCAATGCACCGTGCACCAATGCCACCAGCAGCATGACGCTGACGATTCAGCATCAGCCGGTAGTATCGGCAGGAAGCAATGCTTCGGTTTGTTCATCATCACCGGCATACACACTTAATGGTTCCAGTGCATCGTACCAGACAAGTTTGTTATGGACGACATCGGGCACAGGAAGCTTCAGTAATGCAACTGCTCTGCATCCAACCTATACACCGGGTGCATCCGATATCATTGCAGGAACAGTCACACTGACACTGACAGCCAATGCACCGGCATCCTGTACTGTTGCAGCAAGCACGATGATCCTTACGATCAATGCGGCAGCCACAGCAAACGCTGGAGTATCCAGTGCAACAATCTGTGAAGGCACAAGCTATTCATTAACACTGGCAAGTGTAAGTGGCAACAGTGGATTACTGTGGACTACCAGCGGAACGGGAACCTTCTCGAATGCGGCGACACTTCATCCGGTTTATACACCAAGTGCAGCCGATGTTACTGCCGGCACAGTCACACTGACGCTGACAGCTTATGGCAACGCACCATGCGGCAATGCAACCAGCAGCATGACGCTGAGCATTACCCGCGCACCTGTTGCTGATGCAGGACCGAACGGATCTACATGCCAGGGTATGCCTTACACGGTAAGTGGTGCCTCTGCACAATATGCTACTTCGGTGTTCTGGACGCATAATGGCATGGGAACCTTATCGGGTGAGACAACATTGACCCCTACATACATGCCGGCGGTCTATGAAACCGGAGTTGTGACTTTAACACTTACAGCCTTTGGCAATGCACCTTGCGGAACTTCCACAGACTTCATGTCACTGAATGTGATACCGAAACCGACTGCCTATGCTGGTCCCGACGGATCTACCTGCCAGGGTACGCCATTTACAGTGACACTGGCTACAGCAACAAGTTACAGCGGAATTCTATGGACTTCTAACGGTTTAGGTACGCTTACAAATGAAAATTCGCTGACTCCGACCTATCTCCCGGCAGCCAATGAAAGCGGACCCGTGATACTGTCAATGAGTGTGTATGGATACACGCCATGCGGTTCGACCGGAGATGCCATGACATTGAGTATTACTCCGAATGCTACGGTAAATGCCGGTCCGGATCTTACAACCTGCGGTATCTCTCCTGTATCATTGTCAAATTCAAGTGCAACGAACTATACTACATTGACGTGGAGAACCTCTGGAACAGGCGTATTCAGTGATGCTTCAGCACTGCATCCATTCTACACTCCAAGCCAGTCCGATACACTGGATGGCAGTGTGGTGCTTACGCTTCATGCATCTGCCGGCCCTAATTGTGCGGAAGTCACAGACTTTATGATTCTCACAATTTCTAAAACAGCCATGGCAAATGCGGGTCCAGATGCTTCAACCTGTCTCGGCACTCCATTTGTGATCACTAATGCAACGGCTCAGAACTATACTTCAATTCTCTGGACCACCAACGGACTGGGTACACTGACAGGAGAAACCACGATCAACCCGGTGTACACGCCTGCAACAGGAGAATCAGGTGTTGTAACACTCACCCTGACTGTCCTTTCACTTTCACAATGCCCGCCTGCCATTGACCAGATGAAGCTGACAATTTCCCAGTCATCCTCTGCCTATGCAGGTCCTGATGCAACGATATGTGAAGACAATTCATACACAATTTCCGGATCAGGCGCAGTGAGCTACCAGGAGATTACCTGGACAACTGCAGGATCAGGGACATTCAATGATAGCCATCTCCTGCACCCTGTATACACACCAGGCACAGGTGATATTCTGAACGGATTTGTAAAACTTACGATGCATGTCGTCCCGATTTATCCCTGTCCTGAGACATCATCCTACATGACCTTGATTATTTCAAGAAAGGCCATAGCAATAGCCGGAGCGGATGCCATGACATGCCCGGGAATTCCATTCAGGGTTACCGGGGCCTCTGCTCAGAACTTCAGCAGCATCTCCTGGTCATCGGATGGGTTGGGAACACTGACCGATAATACCACGCTCACGCCAATGTATATTCCTGCCAATGGAGAAACCGGGAATATTACACTAACACTTTCAGTCCTAGGTAAAGAAGGATGCATCAGCTCAATTCAGACAGATCAGATGATCCTCTCTATACGTCCACCGGTACTTGTCAATGCCGGTACTGACCAGACCATTCCTCTTAACTCGGCCACATTCCTGTCGGGCAGTGCTTCAGGTGGCGTGGGCCCATATGTATTCAGCTGGGAACCTGCGACGCTTCTGCTGGGTTCTGCATCCGATCACCCGGAAACAGTAAGACTTAATACGGATGTCACGTTCACCCTTACAGTCACCGATATGACAACGGGCTGCAGGGCAGCAGATACCGTGACGATTTTCATGAAGAAAGATGTAATACCCATCGTTGCTGTGAATGATTATGATACCACTGCAGTCAATGTCCCGATCCGGATGAATATTCTCAGGAATGACATCTATTCGAAGGATAAGGAAGTCAGGGTTACGCTGTGCGGCGGGCCACGCCATGGACTGGCGCTGGTGAACAGTGATAATTCAATTCAATTTACGCCTGACCGCGACTTTGCAGGAAACGACTCGATGTGTTACATCCTTTGCTACAATGCCTATTCATCAGTTTGTGACACAGCGATGGTATACATTTACATAAGCCCGAATTCAGCTGCAAATCTGGTCGTGATCTACAACGTCATCACACCAAACGGTGACGGAATGAATGATGGATGGATAATAGACGGGATTGAGAAATTCCCGGATAATTCGGTGAAACTCTTCAATCGCTGGGGTGATGAGATCAACTCCTTCGAGCATTATGACAACCACTCAATAGTCTGGAAAGGTGAGAACAGCAAAGGTGAAAAGCTTCCGGATGGTACATACTTCTATATCCTGACGATCAAGGATGGAGGCTCACGTTCAGGCTGGGTCATGATCCGGGGGACATCCAGGTAATCCTGATCGTAATCAGACTTTTGGTAAAGAAATATTAAAAATGCTTAACAATCAGAATATGAAAAAATTAATCTTCATCATCTTATTCGCCATCTCTTCGGCCGCATTTGGTCAGCAGGATATGTTGTTCACGCACTACATGTACAACAAACTGGCGTTGAACCCGGGTTATGCAGGGAGCAGGGATGCATTGTCCATGGACATGATCACCCGGATCCAGTGGGTAGGCATCGAGGGGGCACCAAGGACAATCTCCTTCACTGCTCATACTCCGCTTCCTAATCCCCATATCGGGATTGGTCTATCGGCCTATATGGACCAGGTAGGACCGACCGTCGATTACAATGTGATGGGGACATTTTCGTACCGTGTCATTTTCAAGACTACCAAGCTCTGTTTTGGCGTGTCGGCCGGTATTAAGTATTTCGACATCGACTGGTCGAAGATTAATCCGAAGGACAATGGCGACATCGAGCTGAATAACCAGATGAAGAACAAGGTTGCGCCGGATATTGATTTCGGAATCTACTACTATGGCAGCCAGTTCTATGTCGGATTGTCTTCACGGCATCTCCTTCAGAACCAGGTCGTGGTTTCCACGACCCCCGTCGACGGGAATACCAACTTTACCAAACTCCTCCGGCACTTTTACGCCATGGGAGGCGGAGCAATTCCGTTGTCAGAGAACCTGGTCTTCATGCCATCCACACTCATCAAGTACGTTCCGGATGCACCGGTCCAGGCCGATTTCAACGCAAGCTTCATGCTTTATAACGTCCTGACCCTTGGCGCTTCCTATCGTACGGCCGAAGCTGTAGCCATACTGTGTGAAGTTAACATCACGAAGAACTTCTCGATTGGTTATTCCTACGACATGTGGTTCAACCCGCTGCAATCTTATAACAGCGGATCACACGAAATCCGCCTGAGTTACGACTTTGATCTTTTTAACAAGAACCGCATGCTTACTCCCAGGTATTTTTAATTTTCAATAACCCGATCTATGACAAAGCGACCAACTATACTTTTCATTGCTCTGTGCCTGTGTTTAACATCTTTCGGGCAGATCAAAAAAGCAAAAAAAGAGATGCATCTTTTCAATTATTCGAAGGCAATTTCGATTCTTGAGAAAACCACCGGCAAAGGCACATCAGCGGAAAAGCTTGAAGCTGCTGTCCTGCTGGCCGAATGTTACCGGAAACAGAATGATGCATTCAATGCAAAAGCCTGGTACGCGCGTGCCCTTGAACAGGGGAGCATGGAGCCCGGAAATTATTACTATTATGCCCAGTCCCTGCGCACCTGCGGTGATTATACGCTGGCAAAAAAGATGTTCCTGCGGTTCGACTCCCTTGAAAACGGGGATTCACGGGGGAAAACGTATGCGGCATTCTGCGACAGCTCGGTTGCATGGAATGCATTGCCGCCGGGGTTTGAAGTGAAAAATGCACAGGCACTCAATTCAAAGCAATCTGATTTCGGACCTGTCTTTTATGAAAATGGTGTTCTATTCACGAGCGACCGTGTGATCACGAAAGAGGAGAGCAGGATATACGGCTGGACCGGGAATAACTACCTTCACCTGTTCTCTGCAAATCCTCAGTACCTGGATGACTTTTATAGTGAATACAGCAAACCCAGATTATCTCCCGGATATTTTAACCAGGACTATCACGACGGACCGGCTTCATTCAACAAGGACCAGAACCTGGTTTTCATCAATCGCACCATTGTCATCAAAGACAAAGGGAAAAAGGAAGACGGCAACCTCAGGACACATCTGCTGAAGCTTTTTTATGCAACAAAAAAAAATAACAAATGGTCAGTTCCTGAACCTTTCTTTCTGAACAGCAATGATTATTCAATTGGCCATCCTGCACTTTCCCCGGATGGCAAGACGCTGTATTTTGTTTCGGATATGAATGGAGGCAAAGGCGGAACCGATATTTACCAGTGTGAATTTATCAATGGAAAATGGAGTGACCCGGTCAACCTGGGAAATGAAATCAATACTTTCGGGAATGAGATGTTCCCTTTCGTGGCCGATAATGGCGATCTCTATTTCGCTTCAGACGGACTGCCGGGTTATGGCGGACTGGATATTTTTGTCACCAGGAAAACTGATGGAAAATGGTCCAGGCCTGTAAATCTTGGCAAACCAATCAATTCATCGTTCGACGATTTTGCCCTGGCCATTGATAAAGCAGATAAAACCGGGTTATTCAGTTCCAACAGACCAGGCGGATTGGGAAGTGATGACATCTATTGCTTTAAAAGAATCCAGCTTCCGCCGCCCGTGGTGGTTCCGCCACCTGTTTTTGCAACGGGGTGCGTGAAAGAGAAAAGCACTCTTGCACCCATCCCGGGAGCAACAGTCTTCCTGGTGAATGAACAAACCGGACAGGCTCTCGTGATCAGGACCAATGCCAATGGCTGTTTTAAAACACCGGTGATCAAAGGAATTCCATATATTATCAAGGCCGTACAACCGACATACATCGCGGATTGTTACTCTTTTTCCTTTGACCCGCAGAATCCGCAAAATGAATTGGCCATTCCAAGGGATCTGTTACTCGATAAACTCCGGGTCAACGAAATATTTAAGCTGGAGAATATCTATTATGATTTCGATAAATCTTTCATTCGTCCCGATGCCCATCCGCCCCTCGACAACCTTGTGAAATTTCTCAGGGAAAACCCGGTGAGAGTGGAATTGGGCTCACATACGGATTCGAGGGGCTCCGATGAATATAACCTCAAATTATCCCAGCGACGTGCCGATGCGGCTGTTGAATACATAATCTCACAGGGAATCAGTCATGACAGGATAACTGCAAGGGGCTATGGAGAAACCATGCTGGTAAACCAGTGCAGGAATGGCGTAAAATGCACTGATGCAGAACACCAGGCAAACCGCAGAACTGAATTCAAGATCCTTGGATTTGTAGAACCGGCTGCGAATGATCCATTCGATCCCGGTCGTTTTCGTGATGGAGAGACACTGGACATCCGTTTTATGCCGGGAGGATTTTTCAATAATTGTCCGGTACAGAAATAATTATCATGATGTCAAGATTCAAAGACATGGAATAGGCATGCGTTGAATACGCGCGCCTTTTTTTATGGTTAGTAATTAAGCATGAATTAATTTGATATTGTATTTAATCCAGACTAAATTTGTTCCAAGACGATAGTATTAACCTAAAAACCCAAAATTATGAAGCGACTGGTTACACTTTTAGCCATGATTTTTATCATTGGTAATGTGATGGGGCAGACCTGGTTTGGCCCAAGCTATGTGCATATTAATTATGGATCGAATTGCCTGGGAGATTATACCATTCTCGACTCCACAGCAATTGGTAACAATACATCCGATATCATCATCTTCAGCCATGTATGGGGACTATACGGCGAAGTTACTCATGAAGAATACATGAAAAAAAGCTGCGGATTATGGTTCACTGGAACAAACTGGTCCATCTTTGATGAAACCAGGGTGGCAATGGATACAAATTATGCGTTTAATGTTCTTAATGCCAAAGCTAATGGTACTGGTTTCACACATACTGTGACGAGTTCCAACCTGGTTGAAAATTTTTCTACCATCGATAACCCCATCCTGAATGGGCACCCGGATCTGGTTTTCTTCATTACCAAAACCTGGACCAATGGTGTTTATGATACAGCTCATGTAGGTATTTGGTATGATGCGGGTGCGGGTCAATGGTCGGTTTACAATGAAGCCGGACCCGCCAGTACACTTCAGCTTAACAGTACCTATAACATTTTTGTTCCGAATCCCGGAACATCATTCATTAAACAGGTGGCCACAAGCAACTATTATATCACAACCATTGATGATACCAGGCTGAATGGAAATCCTTTGGCCAGGATCTATGCAGTGCACGATTATACCACAACAAGCGGAACCCAGGGATATGTGAACGATGAAATAGGAGTGTGGTACGATGGGTCGAATTGGACTGTTTATACTGAAAATATATCTGATCTTTTTACCGGGGCAACATTCAATGTTCTGATTGCTTCTGATGCCATTCCCGGAATACCCGTTAACAAAGAAGAAACAAACAACCTGAAAGTGTTCCCCAACCCTGCTAAAGATAAGCTTGGCGTCTTGCTGAATACAAAATTATCGATGGAAAATGCTACTTACAGGCTTGTTTCAACAGACGGAAGGACCATTTTTGAGAAACACGCTACTGGAAACATGAACGGACAAGTGTTTTTTGATGTACATGATCTCTCTGCAGGACTTTATTTCCTCTATGCAACTACTTCCGGGGGAATCATCTCGGCAAAAGTGAACATCGTCAAATGATCCTGCAGATACTGAACTGATTTAATTGTTCACTGCATTCATTTTAATCTATTGCGCAGGCGCACATTTGTAACGTGTGCCTGCGTTGTTTTATGTCCTCCCGGATTTCTGTTTTCGTGGTGGAATAATGCATTTTGCTGTCATTGCTGATAACTATTCATAAAAATCCTTCCTTGTAAACCTAAAGGAATTGAAATTTCATTATTTTTGGACTCTTTTTTGAATACAAGGCCTGCTACACGTTCAAACTACCATGGAATTAGCAAACGCAAGGGTTGTATAATGGCAAAAAAAAACAGACAGAATGCTGATCCCGTGCCATTAAATGGAGGCAAGCCGCTTATCCGTAAGCCGAAGAAAAAAGAGCAGGATATTCCGCTGACAGATGCCCAGCAATTTCTTCATGATCTCCAGTTACACCAGGTTGAACTGGAGATCCGGAACGAGGAACTGAAATGCGCCAAACAGGAAAGTGCCATCCTTCTGCACAAATACACGCAGCTCTTCGATCTTGCGCCCATTGCGTATTTCACAGTTAATGCTGACAGGCTTATCTGTGACCTGAACTCACCCGCTGCATCCCTTTTTGAACAAGCACGTGCCTCACTGGTAAACCAGGATTTCACCACTTATCTCTCGGGGGAGTCCAAACCGGTTTTCAGGAATTTCCTGGATGGATTATTCAATGGGGGAAGCAATGCATGTTGCGAGGTTTCCCTTTCCAGGACAGACGAAACCCCGGTTTTCCTGTCACTTAAAGCCGGCTTTTCTGATAAAGAACAATTGTGCTACCTGGTTGCAACCGAGATTACCGATCGTAGGATCGCCGAAGATGTGCTTGGCGAAACAACAGAATTATACCAGTCAGCCTTCAGGAAAATCCCGGCAATGACGTTATTGCTCGATCCTGAAACTGAAGATATCCTTGATGTCAATCCTGCAGCGGTATCATTTTATGGTTATTCAGTCGAACAATTGTCGGCGATGAAGTTCCATGAACTCAATATGCTTCAACCGAAAGAGAGCAATGGATCATTGCCGGGGTTTGTTGCAGAAGAGTTTACAAAACACACATTCAGGCATAAACTCAGAAGCGGAAAAGTCCGCGATGTTGAAGCATCGTTCGATCCGATCCGGATCGGAAATAAAAAGGTTCTTTTCACAATTCTTGAAGATGTTACAGAACGTTCCTGCCTTGATGAAGTGAAAAGGGAACAGGAATACTGGTCGCAGGAATCTTACCGGGAGAAAAAAACAGGAACATTCGTTCTCGACTTTGCCAGCGATACATGGACGGCTTCCGGCATCCTTGAAGGAATCCTGGGAATTGATTCAACCACACCACGAACGATCAACGGTTTCCTGTCGGTCATTCATCCGGATCAGAAAGCAGGAATCCAGTATTATTTGTTTTCAGAAGTTATTGCAAGGAAAATCCCGTTTGATAAGGAATTCTCAATCATCAGGTCAAATGATGGCAGCGAGCGGTTTGTCAGGGTACACGCGAACCTGGAATTGGATGCTGCGGGGAAGCTGTTAAAACTTGCAGGTACCATGCAGGATATTACCGAACACAAACAATCCGAAAAGCTGATCGCAGAATCAGAAAGCAAATATCATCTGTTGATGAATGCTTTTCCTGAGGGCATTGTGATCTTTGACCAGGAAGGGAAAATTACCGAGATATCTAATCTTGCCCAGGATCAGTCAGGAACACAAAGCAAAGATGAACTTCTCGGAAAGCATTTTCTCCAGTTCATTCCACGGGAAGAACGGAAAAAAATTGCAGACCTGATCGATAAGGCAGTCACGGATGCTGTTCCGCAGAGTGTTGAATGCCGTTTATTAAAGCCTGATAATTCTCCCTTTATCAGTGAAATAAGCTTGTCGCAAATCGACAGGATCATGGATGACCAGAAAGCCTTCATCGCCATTGTCAGGGATATTACTGCACGAAAGAAGAAGGAGCAGCAGCTGATTCACATGGACCGTATGGCGCACCTCGGTGAAATGGCTACAGGAATGGCCCATGAAATCAATCAGCCATTGAATAACATCTCATTGACGCTGGATAATATCTTTCACGAGATCAGGCTCAAGGATTCATTGCATGACACCTACCTGCAGCATAAATCCAATAAGGTTTTTGATAACATTGTAAAGATCAAAAACCTGATCGAGCATATCCGCGAGTTTGCACGCGATGATCACAGCTATGCACAACAGACGTTCGACATCAACGAGACCATTCACAATGCCTTGTCGGTACTCATGGTCCAGTTCGACGAGAACAGGGTTGACCTGGTTCTCGACCTGGAAGAGAAACTGGATCTCTACCTTGGAGATGCATTTAAAATCGAACAGGTGATCATGAACCTGTTGCTTAACGCGAATGATGCACTGGAAGAGAAAGAGCGGAAATCAACGGGCAGTTTCGCTAAGGTCATCAAAATAAAAAGCTACCAGGAGAAAAACACGATTTGTGTTGAGATCACAGATAATGGCATCGGGATAAAAGCAAATGAGCTGGAAAAAATCATGCATCCTTTTTATACCACCAAGGAGACGGGAAAAGGTGTTGGACTGGGTCTGTCTATTTCTTACGGAATTATTAGTGATATGAAGGGAAAGATTGAAGTGGAGAGTAAATACCTGGTCGGAACAACCTTCAGGATTTCAATCCCGGGTTTTGAAAGTCCAAAATGAGCTAAAAGTTGAATCCGCTATCAGGATTTTCCTGATCAGGTTTATTGTTCTGACCCGTGGTGTTGATCTTCATGGGCTGGTAAATCGGGCAGAAACCAATGATGCTGGTCACGATAAAAATTCCTGCAATAACAAGCAGAACAATCCCCGGGATCCCGGTAACAACATCCGCAGAATAAAGTATGACAATAACTGCCGCGATCAGGATGCGGACTATTTTATCGACAGTTCCTATATTGTTCTTCATGGCCTTGGGTTTTGGATTCGAAAAGTAAATATACAACGAAAATTGTATTTTCCTGCCTTAGGTTCCCCCCGCAGGTTATTTTAGGCGGAAAAAAATGGAATTAATTGCCGGGATAATTATTTCCTGTCTGACTTCTCGGCCTGCAGGTGATGAAGGAATTGTTTTCTTCAACGATCTCCCACAACTCCGATTTCATTATTTTCTCCTTCGCCAGAGCCCTTGGCTGGTGCCCGTCTTCGATGATAAGAATGCCATCGGGCTTTGAGATCCTCTTCAGTTCCTGCAAGAAAATAAACGTATTCCTGACCATGTGGAACATGTCCAGTGCATAGATGAGATCAGCGATGCCGGAGGGAATATGTGTTGTATTTCCATCGGTTTTCTCGGGTTTGACATTTTTCAGCCCATGCCTTTTGATTATCCGGAATGCAGATTCAATGGCAAGTTCGTGGATGTCGACTGCATAAACCAAGCCGCTGTCGCCGACAAGTTCAGATGCTTGTTTCAGGTATCTTCCGGTACCGCATCCATAATCCACAACCGTTGAACCTTTCCTGAGATTGAAAGGCAACAGTTTTTTACGGGTCGGCTTAAAGAGGTCTGTGACATTGAACATAAAAGCCATTATCCTGAAAGCCCAGCCGGGCATCTTATCCATTTCATTACCACAAAATACTTTGTTCATGATCCCGGTTTTAGAGACTTTTTAAAATTTACGATTAATTCGATCTACGATTTACGATTAAAGTTATTGATTTACGATTTACGATTAGTTCAGGTAAATTCTCGTTTTTCTCAATTTATTCGTCAATCGTGACAATCCCCCCAAAAAAAATCGTCAATCGTCATTCCTTTCAATTCATTCGTCAATCGCAAATCGAATTAATCGTAAATAAACCAAACTTGATTAATCGATAAAATATAAATTTTAAACAGTCAATTAATGGTTAAGAAATCCGAATGCTTCCTCACGTTTTGATCTCAGGTTTGCAGCAGTGCCGATCGCCGCTTCATATTCATCATTGTGGATCGACTCGATCGCCTGGCGGGCAAATTCATCAGCATTCATACCCCTGTCGCGGGTTTCCCTGTGATCCCTGTCACCGCCATCCAACTCCGTGTCCACCATCGGCGGAAGGATCTCGAAAACTTTGATCGGTGTTCCTGAAAGCTGGTGCCTGAGGGATAAGGAAAAGGAATGAAGAGCAGCTTTGGTTGCGCAATAGACAGACATGAATGCCAGGGGTGTAAAGGCAAGACCGGACGAGATGTTAATGATCGCAGCTTCGGTTTGTTTCTTCAGGTGATCAGAAAATAAATTGCTGAGATGAACCGGTGCAATAAAATTCGTTTCGACTTCTTTACTGACCAGGGAAATATCAATTGTTTTCTGCAGGTTGTAGCTTTGCTGAATTCCTGCATTGTTGATGAGCACGTTGATCGCAGGAAAATTCTTTACACTCCATTCATACAGCCTGACCCGTTCATCTTCAATGCTGACATCACAAACACGTATAATCAGGCCAGGGATCATTGCCTTAGCCTCCTCAAGCCTGTTTTTCCGGCGACCGCAAATGATCACGGTATTGTCCTGTACTGCAAATTGCTTTGCTAATGCCAGGCCGATACCGGTTGCCCCGCCTGTGATTAGGATCGTGTTTTTGGAAGTTTGCATAATCAGTTTGTTATTTTATCCTTCAAAATTAAATAATCCCGGCAAATTAGATTCAGTAAAACGTGAAGAAGCGAATAATAATATTCCGTATTACTTAATCTTTCTTTTGCACTTGATATATTTTGTAATTTTAAGCTGGGAAAACGGGTTGATTTCTTTACAGAAGTTGCAAATCCTTCTGTCAGGAATTTAACAAGGGCTGCAATTTCCAATAATCACCCAGGGTAATTTTCATTCATGTAATAGGGAACCAACATGACAAAGATTTTAGTTTTCGATTCCAGTTCTGATGATCTTGCTGATTTAACATCCTTGCTGAGTAGCTCTTTTCCGGGTATACAGCTGATCGCAGAGGAATCAGGCAAGAAAGCAAGGGAAGTGTGCCTTGATGACCCCCCCGGCATTATCATCATCGCCATGGATCTTCCGGGTACAGATGTTGTAAAATTTTGTTCCCATATTAAATCCGACGATCATCTGCATGGAATTCCTATACTGATGCTTACTACTCCTGCAACAGACGGGCGTAAAATTAAGAAAGCCCTTGCTTCCGGAGTTGATGGATTCCTGCTCAAGCCGCTGGATGAAGCCATGCTGACTGCCCAGGTCAGGACGTTGCTCCGCATCAGCGAGATGAATGGTAATGCACAATCTGGAAAAAACGGGATCAAATCCAGCCCATCCCGGATGAAGGTTAAGGAAGCAATTTCGAAGGAAAAACTACCGGGTCAGCAGAAAAAAAATACCGAATCCGATAATGATCGTATAGAAAGGAATAAGGTTTATAAAAATGTGCAAATTGTTGCGGATCTACAGCACCAGTTCATCAAAGCCACAGATATCGTTGAAATTTGCCAGGTCATTCCCGGAAAGATCTGTGAATTGATCGGATCGGGGATTGCTTTTACCTCTTTACTGAATCCGGTTGATGAGTCTTTCCAGATTGTCAGTTTTGCCGGATTATCAGTTTCCATCGATAAAATTATTAAGGTTGCCGGTTTCGATCCCAGGAAAAAGAAATTCTACAGAAAGGAATACAAACCGGCTGAAATGGATCAGTTCATGAGTGGGAAACTTGAACAATTTAAAGAAGGGGTGTATGATATAGCAGCCCGGAAGATCCCAAAAATGGCTTGCCGGGTAATTGAAAAACTGTTGAATGTAGATTCCGGATATACCATCGGATTCGTCTCAAAAGGAGAATACTTTGGCGGGCTTATGATACTTAGCCAGGATGACCTTTCTCAATACAAGGATTCACTTGAACTGATCGTCAGCCAGGGCTCAATTGCAATACAACGGATCAGGTCTGAAGAAGCCCTGAAGACCAGTGAGGAAAAATTCTCAAAAGCATTCCACAACATTCCTGACATCATTCTAATTTCTGCTTTGAAAGACGGAAGGATCATTGATGTGAACGACAGTATTGGCAGATTGGCCGGGTATAATAAAGAGGAGATCATCGGGAAGACCACTATCAGTCTGAAAATGTGGGTTGACCTTGCAGACCGGGATAAATTCACTGATCAACTGAAAAAAGAGGGCAGGGCTCTGGATATGGAAATTAACTTCCGGAAAAAATCAGGTGAAATTATCAGGGGGATGATTTCCGGGGAAACCTTTCAGATAAAGGGAGAGCAATGTGTCCTTGCTGTTATCCGCGATATCACTTCACAAAAACAGACGGAGAAGACCCTGAAAGAAAGTGAAGAGAAATTCCGCAGAATCCATGAGGATGCTTTCGTTGGATTATACAGAACGTCACCAGAAGGAAGATACATCAGCGTAAATCCGGCATTGACCAGGATATTCGGGTATTCATCGCCTGAAGAGATGATCCGTGCAATAACCGATGTGGGAAAGCAGCAATATGTCTATCAGGAGGAGCGGCGAAGATTTATAAATATCCTTGAACAGGATGGCAGGGTGGATAATTATCCGATCCAGGTTTTCCGGAAAGACAAAATAAAAATCTGGATATCAATTAACGCGCATCCGGTATTTAACCCGGATAAATCCATCGCGTACATTGAAGGATCAATGCTTGATATAACGGCACAGAAAGAAGCTGAAAAAGAACTCAGGCAGAGCGAGGAGCGTTACAGGATCCTGGTTGAAACGATGCCTGACGGTATCTACCGGAGCACTCCGGAAGGCAAATTTGAGGATGTCAATCCGGGCCTGGTCCAGATACTGGGATATGAGAGTAAAGAAGAGTTGTTATCAGTTGACATCAAGACCCAGCTCTATTTTGATGCATCCGATCGTGAAAGTGCAATTCTTGAAGAAGAGCTTGAAGAAAGTGCAGTCTACCCGTTAAGGAAAAAAGACGGCTCTAAGATCTGGGTCGAAGATCATGGCTGGCTTATCCTCGATGAAAAGGGTAACCCAAAATACCATGAAGGAATTCTTCGTGATGTTACCGAGCGCCGTCACATGGAAGACCTCCTGAGAAACTCTGAGGAGCTATACCGTACGTTGCTCAACGCTTCACCTGAGGCCACGATCATGTTTGATCTGAACGGGAAGATCATCGAGGTTTCTGAGATCACCCCCGGCGTTCTGAGATACAATGGCAAAGCCGATCTGATCGGGAAATCATTCCTCCAGTTCATGCCGCATACCGAAATTCGAAAGGTCAGGGAGATAATCAATGAAACGCAGTCAACCGGGAAGGTAAAGAATTTTGAAATTCAAATCCTGCGAAGCGATAAATCTTCCTTTATTGCGGAGATCAGCCTGACATCAATTGATGAAGTGGGTGGTAAACAAAGGGCATTCGTCGTGATCCTGCGGGATGTGTCGGAACGGAAGAACATGGAGATCCAGTTTATCCAGAATGCCCGTCTTGTCAGCCTGGGAGAAATGGCTACGAGCATTGCACATGAGATCAATCAGCCGTTAAATATCATCTCCCTGAGCCTCGATAATATTTTCAATGAGGTCCAGTCCAATAAACCGATCGACCACGAATACATGCAGGCCAAATCCGACAAGATCTTCAGTAACATCTCACGGATCCGGAACATCATTGACCATGTCAGGGCATTCTCCCGTGATCACGAGGATTATGAACCTACGTTGTTTGATATTCATGAAAGCATCACAAATTCCGTCTCGATGGTGTCGGAACAGCTTAAACACAAAGCAATCGGACTTGCTTTGAACCTGGATAAATCAATCCAGCCCATCATGGGCAACATGTATAAATTTGAGCAGGTTATTCTCAATTTACTGGTCAATGCTAGGGATGCCGTGGAAGAAAGGAAGGAGATCACCCTGGTAGAATACCACATGAACATTGAAATTCAGACTTACCAGGAGGGGAAGGAGATCATTGTTGCGGTGAAGGATAATGGGATCGGGATCAAGTCTACGGAACTCGACAAAGTACTGATGCCATTCTTTACGACTAAAGTTGTAGGTAAAGGAACCGGTTTGGGATTGGCAATTTGTTACAGGATTGTGGAGGAGATGGATGGAAAGATCGAGATTGACAGTAAAATCTATGTGGGAACTACATTCCGGATCAGGCTGCCTATCGTAGAAGCAGCAGATTAAGTGCGCTTCACTGTAAGTTATCATTAATTCACGTTACATTTTCCACGATTTACTTCAAACATTGCGCTCAGGCTGTGCGGGCCTCGTCACCACACCGCAGCTGCGACTTCCACTATCCCGCTTCGCGGGATTTCCGGCTTCGCCGGAACCGTAGACGTTGAAGGCTGCTTACCTGCCTACCGGCCGGCAGGTGTGGTGACTGGTATTACTTTAAATGAATCCGTAAACTGTATTTTTATTTGTAATTTGAAATTCATTTCATTTGCATATTCTCGCCTATTCGTCATTTACTTTACAAGAGTCATAGCGTCTTTGCAGTAATTTTAATTTTTGCCTGCGCAAAAATACGTATCCCAATAAGCAAATCAACGCCCCGTCAATCCGTTAAAATATCCTGTAACATCAGGCATTCCGGCGCTTGAATCCCTATGGCTGCCGGGGCTACTTTTGTCTTATCAAACGAAATTAAAAAACCTAAAACCCAAAAGCCATGAAAACATTAGCAACTTTTTCCGCCCTGATCCTGACAATGTTCCTTCTCAGTCTAAATTCAGGTTTTGCAGCAAACAACAATGACCGGAATGATCAGCAGACAACAGCAGTGCAAGTAATGCACAAGGTCGTTGTTCACCTGGGTGCAGAAGTGCCCTTTTGTAATACATACCAGGTTGAGATTGTCGATGCAGCCGGAAACTTCGTTGCTCCACCGGTGATTTATCACAGGGGAATTACAACCTACAAATTTTTCGAACAGACCCGCCAGACAAAAGCTCTCAGGATTGCCCGCCTCACAATGGTTCCAAACGGACCGCATGCCATTGGCCCAAATATCTTATTAACCACACCCGACGTAAAGATCATCGATTTCCGGGATGGGGAGACGTATCAGTTTGATCTCTTTCCCAGGGTCGGAACGATAAAAACTGTGTCACAATAACACCTGATGGACGATCATGATGCAGTTTTCAGCCGGGCAATTTTGCCCGGCTTTATTTGTTATTTTTGATAAAAAATCAAGTTATGCCAAACGAAATCATCACACTTGTCTTTGTTCATGGCTGGAGCGTTACTTCCATGGACACGTATGGAGAACTTCCGTTAAGGTTGAAAAATGAAGGATTAAAAAACGGATTAACCTTAGATGTTCAAGAGATCTTTCTTGGCCGTTATATCAGCTTCCATGATGAAGTCCGGCTGCCCGACATTTCCCGCGCTTTCCAGGCTGCGGTGAATGATCAGCTTTCAGGAGTGATTGCAGCGGGAAGACGGTTCATGTGCATCACACATTCAACCGGCGGACCGGTTATCCGCGACTGGTGGAAGACCTACTGGAAATCATCCGGCAAATGCCCAATGAGCCACCTGATCATGCTGGCACCTGCAAATCACGGTTCTTCGCTGGCTCAGCTCGGGAAAGCCCGCATCGGGAGGATCAAATCCTGGTTTTCAGGAGTTGAACCCGGCCAGGGTGTGCTTGATTGGCTTGAACTTGGCAGCATTGAAGGATGGAACCTCAACATCGACTGGATCGAGAACAGTAAGGATCAGGTCGGGGTTGACGGGATTTTCCCTTTTGTACTCTCCGGACAGGCGATAGACCGAAAGCTTTACGACAACCTTAATACGTATACCGGGGAAGCCGGTTCCGACGGTGTTGTCAGGGTGGCATCAGCAAATATCAATTCCCGCCATGTTGTGTTGTCACAGCCAGCACTGTCATTGGATCCGCAGGGAAATATCATACCGCTGGATTTTACACCCGGAACGATTGCCACTGCCCCGAAAACCGCCCTTCGTGTAGTAAGGATGAAATCACACTCCGGAAGTGATATGGGGATTATGAACAGTGTTCTTCAGGATTCTACTGATATAAAAAGTGCAGATACGGTTTCAGCCATTCTGCAATGCATAAGCGTGAAAAACGATTCAGATTACCAGCAGGTTTGTGATGATTTCGCAGCAAAGACTGATGAGATCCAGAAGGATGAACAACTGGAAACAGAAACCGATCTCCTGATAATAAACAGATATTTTATCCACGACCGGTATTCAATGGTGGTATTCAGGGTCAGGGATCACAAAGGGTACCCGGTTACCGACTTTGACCTCGTCCTTACCGCGGGTCCCGGTGATGATCCGAATCATCTTCCGGAAGGTTTTTGCGCCGACCGACAAAGAAACAGGCTCAATCCTGAAATAATCACCTTCTATTTTAATTTTGATATTCTGAATGGTTGTGATGCCATAATGGAGGGGAGTAAAGTTGTGCGACCAGCGATCAAGCCGACCACCATGCTGGGTTTACACATTTATCCAAGACCGGTGAATGGGTTTGTACGTTACATGCCTTGCCAGGTAAAAGCATCTGCCGCTTTGTTCAGTAGTGTCCTGCTTCCCAATACGACTACCCTGGTTGATATTGAATTGCAACGCATCGTGGATAAAGAAGTATTCCGCACCGAACAGCTTACAGATGATTTGTCTTTGCTGAAAAAAGATTTCAAAGATATCGTCCCTGGCAATTCATTCACAGATTCGTAGCAGCTGCGGTGTGGTGACTGGTATTATAAAAATAAAACGATTGACCATAAAAGTATTATTATTGATGTTCCTATATCTTCCTATAAGTGGGGCACTTTGAGGTAAAATAATTCAGAAAAGCGTCACTTAATCGAAGAGAGACAACTGCATGTTTTTAGGATTGGTCTTTATCCTGCGGACTGCGCCGGCATGGGTATCGACGCAAAACACCTCCGACTCCTCATAGCGCGATGCTACAACGATCCGGGTGTCTCCTGCATGCTTGCTGAAGAGGTCATGGACAAGTTGCGGCCGGTTATTCTCAGCAGAGAGGTGGGAAAGGATCAGGAGCTGCATTCCCGGCGACCGGTGCTTCATGAACAGTTCCAGGGCCTGGTCGTTCGAAAGATGTCCTTCGTCTCCGCGGATTCTTTTTTTCAGATGGGGCGGGTAGCGCCCGGTTTCCAGCATCTTCTCATCATAATTCGACTCAAGGAACGCTGCATGACATTGGCGGAGATGAGATGCAACCACTTCGCACGCAGTACCGATATCAGTAAAGACCCCGGCAGTGATTCCTTTTGAGGTGATGATGAAACTATGAGGTTCTGAAGCATCATGACTCTTTAGAAAAGCTATAATCCTGAGATCACCGATTCTCACCTTCTTCCCGGCTTCAAATGGCTTGTTCAAATCTGGTTCGAGGTTGATCCTGCTATGAGTATGTGTTGTTTCGGTAATATAAACCGGGATTTTGTATTTCCTTGAAATTACTTCCGCACCACAGGTGTGATCAGAATGTTCGTGGGAGATAAATATTCCTTTAACTTTCGAAATCGCCAGCCCAAGCCTGATCATTCGTTTTTCCGTTTGCCGGCAGGAGATGCCGGCATCAACCAGGACTGCTTCTTTGTCGTTGCCGATGTAGTAGCAGTTCCCGTTGCTTCCGGAATTGAGTGATGAAAGGTACAGTGGCATGGTGCAAAGTACGGGATAATTTCCTTTTGCTTTCACTTGTTTTATACGGAATTCGTAACTTGTTATTCATGTCTTTTCATTCGCATATTCGTCATTCGCATATTCGTCATTTCTTGTACAAAGGTCTTTGCGGTAAAAAAATGACCAGTATCAAATGCAGACAAAGAAAGGGCCAGAATGAAGCACTGCGTAATTTTACGCAGACAGGGAAGCAAATCAACGTAAAGGAAAACCGCTAAATGCCCCGATAAGATCAGGCATTACGGCGCTTGAAATACCCCTGCCGGGGATGTTACTTTTGTTTCATCAACATCAAACAAAGAAAGTACGAACCCCTAAAACCCCCGAAGCCATGAAAACTTTAAAACTCATATTAGTTTGTGTTCTTCTGACCACCGGAAACCTGGTAAAATCGCAGAACCATTCTCTTCCCGATATTGGTGTATACACACTGGACGGTCGTCAGGTCAGCTTCACCGACGTCAATAAGAATGCAGAAGAAGTCGTGATCTTCTTCTGGAAAACGACAGATGTTAAAAGCCTTGATCAACTTCCCCTCATCAATGATGCTTATGAGAATCAACCGAAATCGAAAAAGGTAAGGATTATAGGGATCTGCACCGATGACGGCGGATTCGTTCAGAACATAAAGCCCTTTGTTAGTGGCAATAACATCAGCATGGAAATCTATGTAGATCAGAATAACGATCTGAAAAGGGCGATGAATGTTACAGAAACTCCTTGCACAATTGTGATTGACAGGAAACAAGAGAGCCGTTCAATGATCGCCGGGTACAATCCAAATATTGTCGATCTGATCAATGACCGGTTTGAAAGGAGATTAGCTGACGTTCCACACTCGAAATAATTGATTCATTCATCCCTGCTAAGCTTAAAAATAATGACAGGCGCGTGTTTGTAACGCGTGTTGTCTTGCAACTGTTACCTCTTAGTTGTTACTTATTCACCGGGCTATGTTCACTATTCTCTTCCAATGAAGTCCTCGGGCCGGACGGGTTTATTTGTCCTTTTCTTTTGCTTGTCTTTATTTACTTTCTTTGGCTACCACCCAAGTGGTCTGTCCTTTTCTTTTGCCCGTCCAAAAGAAAAGGACGAAAAGAAAAAGACGGCCTGGGTTATTCGACGACCCACTAATGGCTCGATCCCTAAGCCAGTCGAGCCGTTCGGCTGTTAACTTTGATAGTTATTAATGATACTTTCGGGGCCTCACTTTTGCGCCTGGCTTTTAACGGGATCTTCGCCAAGTGGGTGCCCCGCCGAATAACCCTATGGCATTCTTTTTATTCATAATTTCATGATGTTCGATGGATGAATGAAAGTCACAGGAGAACCTACTTAATAAAACAATACCAGTCACTACACCTGCCGGCCGGTAGGCAGGTAAGCAGCCTTGACCAGTGCAGTCACGCCGAAGGCGTGAATCGAACGAAGTGAGATAGCGCTGGGCATAGCTGCGGTATGGTGACGAGGCCCGCGCGGCCTGAGCGCAAGACACTTTTCACTCTATGTTATTAACTATCAGCCGATGAATCCGCAAAGAAACGCCATGCTGCCGACAAGGTAGTGACTGATGCTTACACCAAGTATCGTGCGGTGGCGGAGGTAGAGGATGCTCCAGATTACACCACCAACCATCCCCCAGAGGGCGAAGGTGATTGAAAATGTCATGTGGGGCAATCCGAAGGCGATGGCTGAGAGAATGATGATGGCGGGCATGGCATACCGCCCGGTGACATTTCGTTCGATGGAAGTCAGGCAAACGCCGCGTGCGAGGAACTCCTGGAGCGGAGCTACCAGCAAGTAGACGACAAATGTCCAGTCGAAGATCCCGAAATTCATCAGTCCGTGTGAACCATCCATCCAGCCTTCCTTTACTGACCAGTATTTGATCCCGAGCAGGAGTCCGCAGATAAATATGGTAACGATCATGGATTCCTTCAGCGACTTTTTCCAGTTCTTCATGGTAAGTCCGAATTCCCGGATGGGCAGTTTGATGAACATGATAAAGATCAAAGCGGCAATGATGAAGGTCAGGTCGGTTCCACGGGAGATCAGCACCCGCATGAGTCCGTGTCCATGTTCGAAGGAATGGAGGATCTCGATGGTGAAGGTGAAGATCGTGATAAGGGAGATGATCCCGAAAAACACCAGGGATGCTTCTGTGCGTTTCGCCTGGAGTTCTGACAGTTCGTTGTTCTTCACCTGGAGCTCTTCGATCTTCCGTGTCAGGTCATATTCACGGGCTTCGAGTTTTGTAGCCATAAGGACGAAGTTCTCGGCAAGCTCACCAACTTCGCCTTTGTTCTCTTCAATATAGGGGTAGAGTTCTTCCAGGCCGGAGTAGTTGCCGCGACAGATCTCGTTGGTTTTTTTCTTCAGGTGACTGATCAGTTCGTGTTCGGAGGATTTGTCGTCATTCATAGTGGTGCAGAGTTTGGTTGGAGTTTCAAAATTAATAAAATCATGTATTGTTTTCATTTAAAGGTGATATGGCCAGTTTTTATATTCACCCCATACGAACTCTTGATCGGATCAATACTACACAACAGAAGAACCCTATCGGTACCGGCGATAAGTTTGTCGTGCGAGCTTCAGGTGTTTGGGAAATCTTGTTTCAGCAGGCATGACGCTTTAAAGATCTCTTCATGAATGAATCAGGCGTTGTCTCTGGATGTTTCAAAACACTCTTAATTGAGACACTCTCTTATTGAAGAATATGACAAGTTGCCAGGATAAAGCGACAGTATAGTTATAGTATAGTCATCGTATAGTCATCGTTATTTATCTCAAAAGGCAGAAAGACAAAATGGCAGATAACAAAATCACAAAATTTATCAATAATCTGAGAACAATTTTCACCATGCCTGGAATGATCCTGTTCCGAGCAACATGATCGCCGATGGGATCCTTGCATTGATTTCATGGCTCTTTTATAAGGTGAGCTCAAGTGGAGGGTCGCTATTTCAAATGAGCATTGATCTTGTGCTCCACAATGATCTCCACATTCCCTTTCAGCATTGACCACACCGGGCACATATTTGTTTCGGCCAGGCGGATCACCTTTTGCAGGTCATCGGATGTGGCATCAGAAGAAGTTAGTGTGTATTCAAGATCAATCCGGGTGAAGGCAAAGGGGGCGGTCTCCTGGCGTGTGCCGGTTGCATGGACGGCCAGACCGCCGACATTTTTGTTCATTTTTCGTAAGAGAACAGCTATTGCCGTGGCGCTGCACCCGGAGAGACTCAGCAGCAGCATCTCCAGACCGGTAAAGCCTTCGCCATCACCGACTGGCGGGAAGTAGTCCATGAATACTTCGGGGATGTTACGTGTGGTGCCTGAGAAGCGGACTTTGTCGTTTACGAGGGTGATGTCTGTTTCGAGTTTGTTTGTCGTCATAGGTTAGTGGGTTTGGGGTTTTTACCACTCAGGCACTAAGAGCACTAAGAGCCACTAAGAAAAGGATCCTATTAATTCATCTCCTCAGTGTTCCTTAGTGTCCTCAGTGTCTTAGTGGTTTAAAATCCAGTCAATATTAACGAAAAGTTATTTAGTATCGGAGCTTAAAAATCCCCCATCAATTATCAGCAGCTTCACTCCATTCTCCGAAACCGATCGGTGTGCACCGAGATCGTCCGAGACAATGTAGCTCATTCCTTTCGTGAGTTTCACAGACTCACCTGAAGAGAGTTCACTCACAAATTCACCCTCCAGGCAATGAACGATGTGTCCCTTATGACACCAGTGGTCGGCCAGGTAGCCTTTGGAGTATTCGACGATCCTCACGCGGAGGTCATCAAACTGCAGGGTCTGCCAGAAAGCGATTCCGGTTTCACCTTTGTGTTCGGTCTTCTCAACTGATGACCAGTCGATGGGTTGGAAGGGGATGGTTGTCATGGGGATTTACTTTGATTCGGGTTCAAAATTATTACATTTTATTTCTGCCTATGTACATTTAGCAAGGAATTTTCACCACAATAAGCACAGGAGGGCGCAATAGAAAATTTTCTCTATGCGAATGCGCGAAAGACCTTCTGCGAAACTCTGCGAGAAACAAATCCCAACCTACACTCCGTTTAGCTTGAGATTTACAAAAACCGCAATCCAGGGAAAGCTGCCTAACTGATTTGCATGCATCTTTGCATCAAAGAAATCAGACCCGTGAAACCATCCACAAGAGAAGAGTACCAGAAACGCATCAATAAGGTCACAGAATACATCAGCAATCACATCGATTGTGAGATGGACCTTGCTACCCTGGCGGGGATATCGAACCTGTCGCCGTTCCATTTTCACCGGATCATGAAGGCCTTTCTCGGGGAGACGATGGGTGCGTATATTACCCGGATGCGGGTGGAGGCTGCTGCACGATTGCTGAGATACACGGAACTTCCAATCCGGGAGGTTGCATTCAGTGTGGGTTACGAAATCCCTTCCTCACTTACCAAGGCATTTAATCAGATGTATAGTATTTCTCCCAGCGAATACAGAAACAATAAAAACCTTACGATCATGAAAAAAGCAGAAAAAACCAAGGATGTAAAAATCAAATTCATGAAGATTGCCGATCTGCCGGAGAAGAGGGCCATCTATTGCACCGTCACCGGCGAATATGGAAACCCCGAATATGCCACTGCATGGAGCAGGCTTTGGTCGGTTGTTAAGGAACAAAAACTATACAGTGCCGGAATCGAGCACCTGGGAATCAGTTACGATGATCCCAAGGTGACGGAGAGCAGCAAATGCCGGTATGATGCCTGCCTGGTGATACACAAGCCTGCAAAACCGGTGGGTGAAGTAGGAGTGAAGGATATTCCCGGCGGACGGTTTGCAATATTCCAGTATGTTGGACCTTATAATGGTTTGGGTGCTGTTTATGATAAGATCTTCGGCGAGTGGCTGCCGGAAAACGGGCATGAACTCCGCAATGCACCTTGCATGGAGAAATACATCAACAATCCGAAATCTACTGAACCACACAAACTGAAAACAGAGATCTATCTTCCAGTTTTGTAATTTAGAAATGATAAGGTTACATAATTCTTTGCTTCTTAGCGTCTTAGCGGTTATTTTTTTAACCGCAGAGGCGCAGAGACCTTCTGTGAAAATCTGCGAGAAATACTTAATCACAAATCTCAAATCTGAGATCCAATATCCGAGAAGGTTGCAATTATTAGTTAACAATCTCGATAGAGAGGATGGGATGAATTTCCCTGAAGTATGGACTTGCGCCGGATGGGGCTGTTGCATGAACGCCATCCCAGAAAGGAACCCCCGTGATCTTTACTTTTACCGGCTTCTTGGATGATTTCAGTTTGTTCCAGATCGTGGTTCCATCCGCCCTCGTCTTTTCAAAATGCGTCTTGATCGGGACGAACGCAGCAAAATTCGGACATGTAGGATCGGGGATCTCGCCAACCATTGTACTGCTCGATGTTGGTGATTTCAATACAAAATGCAGATCCCGGTCATCGGTTTCATTTTTTACTTCAGTTACATAGGCTGTGATCTCAACGACTTTGTTTTCGCTCGGGTAGCGTGGAAGTTTGCCGTCAGCAATGCTGGATTCCTTGAGCACCTTCGGCGGTTTTTCGACGACCAGCGCATCAATGGTGGAAGGTCCGGGGACGGCGGTTAACAATGCGAGTCCGGCGTTATCGGTTAATGTCTTGACATCCCAGCGCCAGGTACCGCATTTCTGGCTTTTATCCTGGGTTAGTGCCATCTGGCTTAGCGCCAGGAAAATAATCAACAGGCTAACTTTTTTCATGGTGTTCATGTTTTCAGGTTTTAAGTTTGTCACTGCTTCATAATTAGACAAATATAGTGAATAACCTGCGGAATCGATTACCGGAAATGATTAAACACTTTTTTTTGGCTTCCGCCAATTGGTTTGTCCTATTTTTTTGCTCCCCAAAGACCTATAATTTGTAAGCCTAAATGCCCTCAGGCAGGGCGGGCCTCGTCACCGCACCGCAGCTGCGCCCAGCGCTATCTCACTTCGTTCGATTCACGCCTTTGGCGTGACCGCACTGGTCAAGGCTGCTTACCTGCCTACCGGCCGGCAGGTGTGGTAACTGGTAATATTTTTTCGCACTTCACGCTTCACAGTTCGGACAGGTCTTTTGCGGCTAGCTCTTAACGTGATCTTGGCCAGGTGGGTCCCCCGTCGAATAACCCTATGGCAACAGAAGTGAATTACAAACAAAAAGGACCCGCCTCATGAAATTTCCGTTAAGAAAATCAAGGAAAGAGCGTTAAAAACTGCGGGCTGTTTGAGGAGCGAAGCGACGAGTTCCCGCAGTTTAGCGAATGACGAAGATTTTTAGGAATTTTCGTGCAGCGGTGATTTTTCTTTTGGTTCTTTTCTTTTGATGGAAGCAAAAGAAAAGAACATTAAGGTCTGCGAGAAATTCTAAATGCTTATTGACCACAAGGAAAGAATCCTTAATTTTGATCCTTATTTAACTATAAAAAAGACTGAACAACATGGAAGAAATTGAAGTCCCTACCGAACACCTGCACGAGAAACTTGAAGAAGCCGCCCATGAGGCTGCAGAGCGCTGGATCCTGATGGTAGCGCTGACGGCAGCACTGCTGGCTGTTTTTGCCGCGATCACCGCACTTTTAGCGGGTCACCATTCCAATGAAGCAATGATTGAACAGGTGAGATCCTCCGACCAGTGGGCTTTTTTCCAGGCCAAGGGAATCAAAGCAGCTGTGCTTGAAAACAAGATGGATCTACTGGCCTCGATGGGCAAGGCGACCTCTGAAAAGGACAAGGAGAAGGTAGCCACCTACAAGGAAGAGCAGAAAGAGATAAGTAATAAGGCTAAGGAATTCGGCGAATCATCCGAGCATCACCTGTCGGTTCACAACATCCTTGCCAAGGGCGTAACGATCTTCCAGATCGCAATTGCTATCTGTGCAATCTCTGCGCTTACCAGGAGGAAATGGTTATGGTATGGCAGCATGCTACTTGGAGTAGCAGGAATGATTATTCTTGGTATGGGGGTGTTGTAAGAGACAAGGATGTATTTACGATTATTTCGATTTACGATTTACGAATAGAGTTTATTATTGGCTATTTACGATTTCTTTGATGAAATGATATTCTCAACCTGGCATCTCAACCTGGCATCTCAACCTGGCATCTCAATCGTCAATCGTAAATCTGGCAATTCAATCGTCAATCGTAAATCGAAATAATCGGAAATAGTCAATCCTGGTAATAAATTTTATTATTGAAGATGATTTTCAACCCGCTTCATTTCATTGGCGATGATTAAAGCAATTGAAAAGCTGTTAAAAGAACTTTCAAAACGGGAGTCTTCCGCTACGGTTTTCAATCCTTACCGGGATCCCGGCCAATTGAATAACCTCCGGGAATACCTGAATTATCTTGTATTAAATCCATTTCCAGTCATGCTGGTCGGTGAATCACCCGGGTACAAAGGGTGCCGGCTGACAGGCATTCCGTTCACCAGCGGCTTTGTTGTCAGGAATTCCCCGCACCGATTGTTCGAAGAGATCGGTAAGAAGATTGTGCTTGAGAAGGAGGTCTCCGAAGCCACCGGGACGATCATGTGGAAATATCTTGGCCGGGACAAGCCTGTTCCCATCCTCTGGAATTCCTACCCGTTTCATCCATTCAGAAGGAGAAAGCCTGAAAGCAACCGGAAACCTACATCACAGGAAGTCCAGGAAGGGATCGTCTATGTGAAAATGATCTATGAAATCTTCAAACCACAGATTATTTGTTCCATTGGACGCGTAGGAGAAGGCATCTTAAAGGAAACTTTTCCGGGCATGGATATCCGGTACATCCGTCACCCGTCAAGGGGTGGGAAGAATGAGTTTATGAAGGGGATGGAGTCCGTATTTCACATATCAGATATAGGATCTGAGATTTGAGATTTGACATCTGAGATTATTTTTGTTCCCCCCATTATATAATCAAATCATTGATCCGTCAATTGTATGTCAAACGAAGAAATAATTTCCAGGACCGTCGTTTTTGTGAAAGATGAGCTTAAAAACGCCGAGGGCGGTCACGATTGGTGGCACATCGAACGTGTGTGGAAGAATGCCAAATCAATTGTTAAAACGGAAGATGCCAACCTGTTCATTGTCGAACTGGGTGCTTTGCTGCATGATATTGCCGATCACAAATTCAATAACGGTGATGAATCAATTGGTATCAGCAAAGCTGCAACTTTTTTAAAGAGCCTATCCGTTGATAAAATCGTGATTGATCATATCAGCAAGATCATCACAAACATCTCCTTCAAAGGCGGAAATTTCAAGTCCGGTTTTTTCTCACCTGAACTTGCCGTGGTTCAGGACGCGGACCGGCTTGACGCGATGGGGGCCATTGGTATTGCCCGGGCGTTTAATTACGGCGGATTTAAAGGAAGGGAAATTTACAATCCTTCCATAAAGCCGGTGACAAGGATGACCAAAGACCAATATCAAAACAGTTCAGCCCCGACAATCAACCACTTTTATGAAAAGTTGTTGTTGTTGAAGGATCGAATGAATACGGAAACGGGAAGAAAAATGGCGGAGCAACGACACCGGTTTATGGAGCTGTATCTTGAGCAGTTCTTAAGGGAGTGGGACGGGTTGGATTGAGCCAATTTGGGAAGTGATTAAAGCCAAATTTCAACGTCAGGGGATTCTAATCCTTGACGCAGCGGATAGAATAGCCGCCTTCCTTGAAGTTGTAAGCCTGATATGCGCCCGGATAGTTGGGGACAAGGAGCAGGTACCACGCGTAATCTTTGTCGCGCATCGACGACGACCAGAAGTAGGCGTGGTCGGCAAAATCGTTGAAACCGGTATTAATGCTGCTGAAGCCGCCCGGAAAAGCAGTAAAGCCACTGCTATTGGTAGCACCTGCATTTGGGGCAAACCAATGCGCTGTGCCAGCTTCTTTCATTTTCCCACCTGCAATGCTTTCGCCACCCAGAAAGGTTGTCAGTGATGTCCACTCTCCATCTGTTGGCAAATGCCAACCAATAGGGCAAATACCTTGAGTCCCCTAGGTTGTGACATATTGCATCGCTTCGTCCCATTGATATAATCCGCCATAAATGGCACAATTAGCATCGTCATTATTGTAACAATACTTCTCGATTATCCCATTGTTGGTTTGGTTAGCGCTGCCAATAAATTTCGTGCCGATGTTTAAATTCTGAACAAACCAGCATTGTGTTCCAATCAAAACCGTATTGTAAATCTTTCCATCACGGGTGTCGGTCAAAGGAGTTCCGCAGGTAAATGCAGGTGGGGTAATGGACAGGTTTCCGTTAACTGTAATGGCACCGCCTGACCTGATTGTCATACCCGATTGGGCAAATACAATAAAACTTGTTGAAAAGAGCAACAGCGTAATGAGAAAGAAGATTTTTGCTTTCATTGTTTGAGGGGTAAAGAATAAATATAAATTATTAAATATGTAGCCTAACAATAGGATAAATTTATAAATACTTTTTCAATTAACCAAATGCAACTCATGCCCGCCTGTATAACACCACACTAATATTGGCAAGCTAAAAATCATTATAATCACAATAATTGTTAAAAAGTTTGACATAAGTTTTTATTGTAGTACCTTTGTCTGGAATTAATCTAAATTAATTTAATAAAAAAGAAAATTAATTATGAAAAAGATAACTATATGTCTTTCCCTTTTAACACTGATGTTTATCAATGTTCTGGGAACCCAGACACTTTTTGCCCGAGATCATACCATCTCATCGTTTAATTCCAATGAAAAGGGAAAACTTAACACCATCGTTAAAGATGCGGTCAAATACCCAAACTTTACTCTCAGCAAGGAAGAGCGCGGCGAAGTTTCCGTAACGTTCTCACTGACTGATGAAGGAAAAATCAAAGTAGAACAGGTAATCGCAGGTTCAAAACGAATTGAAGACTACGTGAAGGAGCAACTTTCCAATGTAAGCGCAAAAGACGTGTTGCATTTCTACAACCAGCAGTTTTCAGTAAAATTTCGTTTTGAGAGCTGTTAATTCATATTACTGCAAATGCTTAAATGAAAGCCTTGGTCACAACAATCGACCGAGGTTTTTTTTCGATGTTTGTATTTTTATTTGCAGAATGCACGAGAGATGATCATCAAGGGTATAGCTGCCCATCACCGCACCTTTATGAAGTTCCCCGGAAAGTGTAAATACCAGGTGTAAAATCTAAAACGAAAAGTGCAAAGTGTAGATTATTACACTTTGCACCTTGCAGTTTACATTTGATCTGTCTGTCGGGGCGAGAAGACTCGAACTTCCGACCCCTTGCACCCCATGCAAGTACGCTAGCCAACTGCGCCACGCCCCGAATAAGGTGCAAATTTATATAAAATTTCAAATTTTCCCCGATTTATTTTATGATCCTGCGATTCAATGAAACGGACGGAATTAGGGACGGGGATATGAAATCTGATATTCGATATCCGATGTTTGACATTCGTTAACCAAAGTTCAGGTAGCTTACAATATGGTGAACATGTGGCAGTGATTTACTTTAGAGGCGTGAATAATCAATCTTGAAAGTGAATTTTACTTCTCTATAACTAAAGTGGAAGGGCTTGCCCCAAAGGCCAACAGATGCTTGCTAACATCCTGCACAAATGATCCGGGGCCGCAAATATAAAAGTGTTGCTTAAAATCAATTATTTTCTTTTTCAGGAACGCCTGGTCGATCCTGCCGTAATGATATCCACGTTTCTTTTCTCTCGTGAGTGTATTCGTGAAGTTGTTAGCCAGGAGCTTTGTAAACTCATCTTTCAGGGTAATGTCATTCACGGTTTTATTTGAATAGATCAGATTATTTCCTGCAACCAGGTCTTCCTTGTTCAGTTGCCTGAAAATGGCGATGAATGGGGTGATTCCTGCTCCTCCCGCGATGAAAGTCCCGGGCCCCTGGTAATGAATTGCACCCCACACATCCCTCAGGATGAGCTCATCTCCTGGCTTTAAAAGGCTAAGAGCAAGCGTCACACCTTTGTGTTCGGCGTATATCTTGATGGTGAATTCGATGTAGTTGTTGTCATTGAGGTTTGTGAAGGTAAATGGCCTCTTTTTGATTTTCAATTTTGGCTTATTCACTGAAACCTCAGTAGCCAGCCCTGCCGTGAAGGCATATCCCACAGGCTTTTCGACAGTGAACCGGATAACATCATGGGTCACCTTGTCTAACCTTAAAATCCTAGCAATTGATTCTTTCATGTTTCAGGCTTCCTTAACATACCATAAAAATACAAATGAATTGAGCAAATTGTTATTGATTAATTATGATTTTTTCAAATGGTTATCAACTGGTTAACCTGTACGGAGACACTTGTTCTTCGCTTTACCTTAATCCTCCTGCATCAGGTATTTTTTTTAACTTTGCCCCAAACTATTAACAAATGAGCGAAGAAATTGAAAAAACCAGGTGCCTGATCATTGGCTCAGGCCCGGCAGGGTATACTGCGGCTATCTATGCCGCACGGGCTGACCTTAAACCAATAGTTTACCAGGGGATGCAACCGGGCGGTCAGCTTACCATAACAACAGAAGTTGATAATTTCCCCGGCTATCCTGGAGGCATCCAGGGCCCGCAAATGATGGAAGACCTTCAAAAGCAGTGTGAACGGTTCGGAACTGATGTCAGGTTTGGAAGGGCAACGGCTGTGGATTTTTCCCGGCGTCCGTTCAAAGTTACCATTGACGAAAACAAGACAATCCTTGCTGAAACGATCATCATTGCAACCGGGGCTTCAGCAAAATGGCTGGGTCTTGAATCGGAGAAACAGTTCATGGGCAGCGGAGTTTCAGGATGTGCAACCTGTGATGGCTTTTTCTACCGCGGACAGGATGTTGCAATCGTGGGCGGTGGTGATACAGCCGCTGAGGAGGCTACTTACCTGGCGAAGTTGTGCAAGAAAGTATACATGATCCATCGCCGGAATGAATTACGTGCATCCAAGGCCATGCAGCATAAGGTTAAACAGACCCCGAATATTGAAATGGTATGGGAAAGCATTCCGGCCGAAGTGCTGGGTGATGATTCCGGTGTGACCGGTGTATTGACAAGAAATGTGAAGACGGGAGAAAAACGGAGGCTGGAAGTCACTGGGCTTTTTGTTGCCATAGGACATTCACCCAATACGGAGATTTTCAAAGGTCATGTGGAACTGGATGAGATGGGGTATATAAAGACAGTACCGGGATCAACACGAACGAACATCGACGGTGTTTTTGCTGCGGGTGATGTCCAGGATCATTATTACCGGCAGGCTGTAACTGCAGCAGGAACGGGATGCATGGCAGCGATTGAGGCGGAACGGTTTCTTGGTTCATAATATGCGACTGACGAATATGCGAATAACGAATGACTTTTCGCGATGATTCTTTTCTTCAAATCCACCGGTCATCATTATTTGGTTGAAGTTCAATCAGCGCTTAATAATAATGATATCAGGAAACTTACATGGCTCTTCGGCAATGCGGAATTGTTGAAGACGGATTCGATCGAAGGTATATTCATTGGTCCGAGAAAAGAGATGATCACACCCTGGAGTACCAATGCTGTTGAGATTGCCCGGATCATGGGAATCACAGGTATCAGCAGAATCGAGGAATTTGAAGAGCAAAAAACAGGTTCATCCGGATTTGATCCCATGCTGCAGCATCGCTATGAAGGAATCAACCAACAGGTCTTCCGGGTTGATAAAAAAGCCGAACCGGTCCTGTTCATTTCAGATATTGAATCATACAACAAGGAACAGGGACTTGCACTTAGCAGTGAAGAGATAACATATCTTGAAATGCTCAGTAAAAAACTGGGCCGCACCCTGACCGATAGCGAGGTGTTCGGGTTCTCGCAGGTAAATTCGGAACATTGCCGGCACAAGATATTCAACGGTACTTTCATCATCGACGGAAAAGAGATGACTGAGACGCTTTTCGATATGATCCGGAAAACCTCTGCAAAGAATCCATTCCGGTTGATCTCAGCATACAAGGACAATGTGGCATTCATTGACGGCCCTGTTGTTGAACAGTTTGCTCCAAAGACACAAAACAAACCTGATTTCTTTTTCCTGAAGGACTTTCATTCTGTGATCTCGCTGAAAGCCGAGACGCATAACTTCCCGACCACAGTTGAACCCTTTAATGGTGCCGCTACAGGTTCCGGTGGTGAGATCCGTGACCGCATGGCAGGAGGGAAGGGCAGCATTCCATTGGCCGGAACTGCTGTTTACATGACATCTTATCCAAGACTGGAAAATAGCCGGAACTGGGAAAAGAAGGATCCGGCAAGAGCCTGGTTATATAAAAGTCCTGAAGATATCCTGATCAGGGCATCCAATGGTGCCAGTGATTTCGGGAATAAATTTGGTCAACCGGTGATCTGCGGATCAGTTCTCACTTTTGAACATGCCGAACATGGGAAGACCTGGGGCTATGACAAGGTGATCATGCAGGCTGGCGGGATTGGTTATGCAAAGAGTGAAGACAGTCTGAAAGAGATTCCTGGATCCGGCGAAAAGATCGTTGTGCTGGGTGGTGACAATTACCGGATCGGGATGGGCGGAGGTGCGGTTTCATCCGTTGCCACCGGCCAGTTTGATAATGCTATTGAACTGAACGCGGTCCAGCGCTCGAACCCGGAGATGCAAAAGCGGGTGTTCAATACGATCCGGGCAATGACAGAAGCAGATCATAATCCCATTGTTTCTATCCATGATCATGGCGCAGGCGGGCACCTGAATTCACTTTCCGAACTGGTTGAAGATACAGGTGGTACCATCGATATAAGTCATCTTCCCATTGGCGATCCTACCTTATCCGACAAAGAGATCATCAGCAATGAATCACAGGAAAGAATGGGGCTTGTGATTTCCGGAAAAGATCTGCAGATGCTTGAAGAAATTGCTGAACGGGAACGGGCCCCGCTTTATGTTGCAGGTCAGACTACCGGAGACCAACAACTTGTTTTTGAAGACAGCCGCACAGGCATTCGTCCGATCGACCTGAAACTTGCAGATTTCTTTGGCAAACCGCCCAAAACGATAATGAATGATACATCACGCGTCATACGTTACGCGTCACCAATTTATGATCCGTCAAAATTTGATCATTACCTTGCAGAAGTTTTACAGCTTGAAGCTGTTGCCTGCAAGGACTGGCTTACAAACAAAGTCGACCGGGCAGTTTCCGGGAAGATTGCAAAACAACAGTGTTGCGGAACAATCCAGTTGCCATTGAATAACCTGGGTGTTGCAGCACTTGATTACCGGGGATTAAAGGGAGTCGCAACTTCACTCGGGCACGCCCCGGTTGCTGCCCTGATTCATGCGGAAGCCGGCTCAAGACTATCCATCGCCGAAGCGCTGACCAATATTGTCTGGGCGCCGCTTACCTACGGCTTGAAAGGAGTTTCGCTGAGTGCCAACTGGATGTGGCCATGCAGGCAGGATGGTGAAGATGCCAGGTTGTACAATGCTGTAAGGGCAGTGTGCGATTTTGCAATTGCACTGGGCATAAACATCCCGACAGGAAAAGATTCCCTTTCGATGACGCAGAAGTATCCTGACGGGACTGTTGTTACATCACCGGGAACAGTTATCATATCTGCAGTTGCAGAAGTTGAAGATGTTCAGCATGTGATCAGTCCTGCGCTGATTGATATTCCCTGGTCATCGCTGATCTATGTTGATTTTTCGGGAGGTGATTTTCACCTTGGAGGAAGCAGTTTATGCCAGGTCCTGAACAGCATTGGGGATAAAGCGCCGGATGTTCAGGATGCAGATTATTTTGCTGAATGTTTTGGCGTCATTCAAAAGCTTATCAGGGAACACAAGATTTTATCAGGACATGATATCTCTTCGGGAGGCCTGATCACAACATTGCTTGAGATGACTTTCCCCGGGCTACAGACTGGCATGAAACTGGATCTTTCATCATTTGCTGATGTGGACTTGATCCCGCTCTTATTCAGCGAAAAACCTGGTATCGTGATACAGGCTGAAAATGTTGAAGAGATAAAAGCAGTACTTCAGAAGTCAGGGCTGAAATTCCATATTATTGGAACCGTTACCAGGGAACGCAAAATTTATTTAAAGAAGGAATCGGCTGAGCACATCCTGGATATTGACCGGTTGAGAGACACCTGGTTCAGGACTTCCTATTTGCTGGATCGCAGGCAGAGTGGCGAAGATCATGCACTGGAGCGTTATAAGAATTATAAAAAACAGCCGCTGGAATTCAGATTTCCGCTGGAATTCAGCGGAGAAGCAAATAAGTATGGAATCGATCTGAAACGAAGGGTTCCAACTGGTATCCGGGCTGCGATCATCCGTGAAAAGGGCGTCAACCGCGACAGGGATATGGCCAATGCCTTATATACAGCGGGTTTTGATGTGAAGGATGTCCATATAACTGATCTCGTTTCTGGCCGCGAAACACTGGAAGATGTCAATCTCATAGCATTTGTTGGTGGCTTTTCAAACTCCGATGTGCTGGGTTCTGCAAAAGGCTGGGCCGGCGCATTTCTTTACAATGAAAAAGCAAAACAGGCATTGGATAAATTTTTTAAGAGGGATGATACCCTGAGCCTGGGTGTTTGCAATGGTTGTCAGTTGATGGTCGAGCTTGGACTTATCTACCCGGGAGAGAAGCATCACCCGGTGATGTCATGGAATGATTCACACAAATATGAAGTTGGATTTGTGACACTCGATATTCTTGAAAACAGGTCGGTTATGCTGAAAAGCCTTGCCGGATCGAGACTTGGGATCTGGGTGGCACATGGTGAAGGGAAGTTTAATTTTCCCGGCGAGGAATCCGGGTATCAGATTCCTGCAAAATTCTCGTACCATAATTATCCCGGAAATCCTAACGGATCAGGCTTTGACGCAGCATGCATTGCTTCTGAAGATGGCCGTCACCTCGCGATCATGCCGCACCTCGAGGATTCAATCTTTCCATGGCAATGGCCGCATTATCCCGGCGATCGCAAAAATGATGAAGTGACTCCGTGGATCGAGGCGTTTGTAAATGCGTTTGAGTGGGTGAAGAGAAAAAGTTGACGAGTTGACGAGTCGAAAGTCGAAAGAAAAATTAATCAGGATATGAAAAAAATCATCTTAATTACCGGTGCAACCAGCGGATTTGGTAAAGCAACTGCTGAGATCTTTGCACACAATGGCCATGACCTGATCATCACGGGTCGCCGGGGGAATCTTCTCGAAGAGTTATCAGCAAGGCTGAAAAACGAATATAAGGTTGAGGTTCTTCCGCTTTGTTTTGATGTCCGCATCAGGGCTGAAGTTGAAAAAGCGATCTTTGGTCTTCCGGAGAAGTGGAAAAAAATTGATGTCCTGGTCAACAATGCCGGACTTGCCTCCGGTCTGAGCCCGATCCAGGAAGGCGATTATGACGATTGGGAGAAGATGATCGATACCAATGTCAAGGGATTATTGTACATGACGCGCACGGTAGCGCCCATGATGATTGCCAACGGGAAAGGCCACATCGTGAATGTCGGATCCATTGCCGGTAAAGAAACATATCCGAACGGGAACGTTTATTGTGCGACAAAATATGCCGTCGATTCTCTCACAAAAGGTATGCGGATTGATCTTTTAACTCATGGAATAAAAGTCACACAGGTTGCTCCTGGTGCAGCAGATACTGAATTCTCAGTGGTCCGCTTTCATGGGGATAAGCAAAGGGCTGATAACGTCTACAAAGGATTTCAGCCATTAAAGCCGGAAGATGTTGCCTCGGTGATCTACTATGTCACCACCCTCCCTGATCATGTGAACATCAACGATCTCGTGATCATGCCTACGGCACAGGCCAGTTCGATGCATTTTGATAAAAAGCAAGTCTAAAGTCCAAAATCTAAAGTCCTGGTAACGGTTACAGATTGTTTCTTTAATAATTTTATCTTCTAATGAAGAAGCTTCATTTTGATCATTTTATATAATAGTTGCTAGTATTAATATTTTGACTTTTAGCTGTCCGACTTTTGTCTTTCGACTTTTAACTTTCCGACTTTAAAGACTATTTTTTGCTATTTTTACGGAAATTAAGCAGGTCATGGAAATCAGGCGGATATTTGATATTCTTCCACATTATCTTTCTTCATTCAAGCCAAAGGATGATGTTCTCGCTGCAAAAGAAAATGGCAGCTGGGTAAAATACAACATCCATCAATACATCGAAATTGTTGATCTGATCAGTAAAGGGTTCCTGGCAATGGGCGTCCAGAAAGGCGACCGGATTGCCCAGATCAGTGCAAACCGGGCGGAATGGAATTTTATCGACATGGCCATTCTCCAGGTAGGAGCTATTCATGTCCCGATCTACCCGACCATCAGCGAAGCTGATTATACTTATATCCTTGGTCATGCCGAGGTTCAGTATGTTTTCGTCTCGGGAATGGACCTGCTTCGCAAGATCAAGCATATCCTTCCTGACATTCCTTCCATCAAAGATGTTTTTACCTATAAAGACCATCATGAACTCAGGCACCTGAATGAGCTGATTGAACTGGGGAAGTCGTACCCCGATAAAAACAAACTGGAAGAGATTAAAGCAGAGATTACCGGGGATGATGTCGCAACGATCATTTATACATCAGGGACGACGGGCAATCCCAAGGGTGTTATGCTCACTCATGCCAATATCATTTCCAATTTTATTGGCGTCTCTTATATTCCGCCTTTCGGGGAAGAAGGCCGGGCAGTCAGCTACCTTCCGCTGTGTCATGTTTACGAACGAATGCTGAATTATCTTTACCAGTACATGGGAATCTCTGTCTATTATGCAGAGAACCTTGGAACCATCACCGATAACATGAAGGAAGTCCAGCCCCAGATTTTATCTACGGTACCCCGGCTCCTGGAGAAGATCTATGACCGGCTTTTTGCCACCGGTCATAAGCTGAAAGGAGTGCAACGCTGGATCTTTTTCTGGGCGCTCCACCTTGCAATCCGGTACGAATTGGATGGGAAGAACGGGTGGTTCTATGAATTGAAAAGGAAGATCTACGACAGACTGGTCTATGTGAAATGGAGGGAAGCACTGGGTGGAAAACTTTCCATCATGGTTTCGGGCGGAGCTGCCTTGCAACCGCGTCTGGCACGGCTTTTCTGGGCCGCCGGTATTCATGTGATGGAAGGTTATGGACTTACTGAGACATCCCCGGTTATTGCCGTCGGTGATTTTAGCAAGCACGGTGTTAAGTTTGGGACAGTCGGGCGTCCCTTGCGGGAAGTTACAATAAAGTTTGCGGCTGACGGAGAGATACTGTGCAAAGGACCGGGCATAATGAAAGGCTATTATCGTGAAGAAGAGATGACCAGGGAAGCGATTGACACGGATGGCTGGTTTCATACCGGCGACATCGGGAACCTCGAACCGGAAGGTCAGCTGAGGATCACCGGGAGAAAGAAAGAACTTTTTAAGACATCCTTCGGAAAGTATGTCAGTCCGCAGCTGATCGAAGATAAATTCAAGGAATCACTCTTTATCGAGCAGCTGATTGTGGTTGGAGAAAACCAGAAATTTGCAGCGGCACTCATTGTCCCGGATTTTACCTTCCTGCGCGCATGGTGCGAAGTGAAAGAGATTGAATACACTACCAACCAGGAAATGATCAAACTACCAAGAATCCAGAAAAGAATCCGGCAGGAAGTGAATAAGTACAATGCATACTTCGGGGAGACGGAGAAGATAAAAAAGTATTTCCTCATGGATACTGAATGGTCATTTGACTCAGGAGAGATCACCCCGACATTAAAACTGAAACGGAAATTCATTATCAGGAAATACGAGGATATCATTGCAAAATTGTTTGACAACAGCAAATAGTAAGGAATAACTGCGAAGACATTAAAAAGAAACTGAAAGGCTTTTTGCGTCTTTGCGGTGAATAAAAACAGGAAGAACTATAGAATAACAGCATAGAATCCTCTTTAGGATGGAAACGATCAGACGACTCTTCGATATTCTGGAACTGTACGCCAATGAGTATTCCTCAAAGACTGATGCTTTCAACTACAAGAAAAACGGTACCTGGCAAAAATACTCTTCCGGGGATTATGTCACATATTCCGACCAGATCAGCCTTGGGCTACTGTCTCTTGGGATCAGCAAGGGAGACCGGATCGCAACCATCATGACCAACTGTCCTGAATGGAATTTCTTTGATATGGGAATCATGCAGGTGGGCGCTGTGCAGGTGCCGCTCTACCCGGCCATGAGCGAGGAAAATTACCGTTACATTCTTGAAGATGCACAGGTGAAGCTGATCATCATCTCGAATTATACCATCTACCAGCGGATCAAAAATATACTGCCAGAGAATTACGCGGCTGACTTTGTGCTATCCATTGAGAAGATTAAAGGGATTAAGTATTGGAAAGAGATCCTTGATCTGGGAAAAAATTATCAGAACCTGGAGGATTTTGAACATATCAAGGAGTCGATTCAGCCGACAGACCTGGCCAGCATTATTTATACCTCCGGAACCACGGGCCGGCCCAAAGGTGTGATGCTGTCGCACCGCAATTTCGTCTTCAATTTCACTACCTGTGCACAGATCCGGAACTTTGAACACACCGACCGGGTGCTTAGTTTCCTTCCGCTTTGCCATGTTTATGAACGCATGCTCAATTACCTGTTTCAATCCTATGGCATGTCAATCTATTATGCCGAGAGTTTTGACAAGCTGGGAGAGAATATCCGCGAAGTAAAGCCGCATATTTTCGGGACGGTTCCCCGTGTGCTGGAAAAAATCTACGATAAGATTGTTGCACGCGGCCGCTTGCTGAAAGGCCCGTATCGAATCCTTTTTTTCTGGGCAGTTCGCCAGGGTCATAAATTCGAGATGGACCATGCCAATGGCTGGTTTTATGATGTCAAGATCACAACTGCAAACCTGCTTGTTTTCAGGAAGTGGAGAAAGATCCTTGGCGGTAACGTGAAAGTCATTGTCTCCGGCGGAGCGTCCCTGCACCCGCGACTGGCGCGTCTTTTCTGGGCTGCAAAGATCCATGTGATGGAAGGATACGGACTTACCGAGACTTCACCGGTTATCGCCGTGTACAATTTCAACCCAGGTGGCGTGAAATTCGGCACGGTTGGTCTGATCCTGCCGGGTGTGGAGGTGAAGATTGCCGAAGATGGCGAGATCCTGTGCAAAGGACCGAACATCATGCTGGGTTATTATAACCGGCCGGAGAGAACGCAGGATGTGATTGATCCCGACGGCTGGTTTCACACAGGTGATATTGGTGTTATCGAGGATGGAAAATACCTCCGGATCACCGACCGCAAGAAGGAGATCTTCAAGACTTCCACCGGCAGGTACGTTGCTCCGCAGGTCATCGAACAGCGGTTCAAGCAGTCGCCTTTCATCGAGCAGATCATGGTGATCGGGGAGAACCGGAAATACACGGCCGCACTGATTGTTCCGAACTTTGAATACATAAGGAACTGGTGCGTGATCAAGCATGTCAATTTTGTCTCCAACGAAAGAGCTGTCAGGAATCCCAGGATCATCCACAGGATCAAAATTGAAGTGAACAGGATCAACCAGGATCTCGGGCAGACAGAGAAGATCAAGAAGTTCAGGTTGCTGCACCAGGAATGGACGCTTGATTCAGGTGAGCTTTCACTGACATTGAAACTCAGGAGGAAATTTATCCTGGAAAAATATCATGCCATCATCGAAGAGACCTACCGGTCGTCGGAGTTTAATTATAAAGTGGATCTTTACTGATATTGAGGAAAGGCACAAGGGACCAGGCAATAGGCAGTAGGCAACAGGCAATAGGCAATAGGGAGAAGGATTAAATAAAAAATCGAAACTTCTTTTAGTGAAGAATCCGGAATATTAATTCCTTCATGAGTTCGCCATCCGTAAAGGATGTTCCGTTGCTGTCAACTCCTTTTGACTTCAGATCAAATTCCCGCAGGATAGAAATTATAGTGACCAGTTTTGAGACGGGATAATTACCAGCTGCAACTTGGTAATCCTGTACAAAGTAAGGATTGACGGAAAGTGATGCCGCGGCTGCGTTCCGGGATTTATCGGGGAGGTAATGATACAGGAGGATCTTGGAAAAAAATCCATACAATAATGGAATGACCTTAACCAGCGGGTTTTCACGCGGGTTGGCGGCGAAGTGAAGGATGATCTGGTTGGATTTCAGCACGTCTTTTTTTCCCAATGCTTTCTGCAATTCAAAAATGTTGAAATCCTTGCTGATCCCGATATTCCGTTCCACATAATCCTCGGTGATCTCTTTTCCTGCCGGAACATTGATGACGAGTTTGCTGACCTCGTTGACGATTTTCGAGAGATCACTTCCAAGAAATTCAGTCAGCAAAAGTGCGGCTTTTGGAGTGATCGAATAGTTTCTTTTCCTCAGGTAATCTGCGATCCATCCGGGGATTTTGTCATCATAAAGCCTGGCTGATTCATAAAGTACACCAGTCTTTTCAACCGTCTTGAAGATCGTTTTCCTGCGGTCAACCTTTTCATATTTCCAGCAAAGTACAAGGATCGTGGAATCCAGGGGCTGTTCAAAATAGGGTCCCAGCTCTTCGATCTTATCCAGGTCCTGGGCCTCTTTCACGATGATCACCTGGTAGTTGGCCATCATCGGGAAACGCTTTGCATAACTGATCAGCGTAGGAATGTTGATGTCCTTCCCATAAACAATGGTCTGGTTGAATTCCTTTTCCAGGTCATTCAGGACATTCTGTTCAATATAATCCGAAATTACATCAATAAAATAGGACTCTTCACCATGAAGGAGATAAACCGGGTGGTAGATCTTATTCTTCAGGTTGGTGAGAATATCATCGAAGCTCAGTTCGTTTTTGCGCGCAGCCATGAAAGGAAACGTTAATCGAATCGCAGGTGCTTAACGGTTAATCCTAATTTTGCCATGTGGTTGAGAGATTCAATCCCGATCCTGAGATGTTCTTCGGTGAACCTTTCTGTTACCAGTTTGTCACTTGCCTGTGTCTTGATCCCCGATGCAACCATTGGCTGATCGGAAACAAGCAGCAATGCACCGGTCGGGATCATGTTGGAAAAGCCAACCATGAAGATCGTGGCGGTTTCCATATCAATGGCCATGGATCTTGTTTTCCGGAGATCCGACTTGAAACTCTCGTCATATTCCCAAACCCGGCGGTTGGTTGTGTAAACCGTTCCTGTCCAGTAATCGCGTTTGTGTTCAACGATGGTTGTGGAAATTATTTTTTGCAGGTTGAAGGCAGGCAGTGCAGGAACCCGCGCCGGGAAATAGTCATCGGATGTACCATCCCCGCGGATTGCAGCGATGGGCAAGATGAGGTCGCCAAGTTTGTTCTTCCGCTTGAGCCCGCCGCATTTCCCAAGAAACAGGCAGGCTTTGGGTTTAATGGCACTGAGCAGATCCATGATCGTGGCTGCATTCGGACTTCCCAATCCAAAGTTGATCATCGTGATCCGTTTTGATGTCGCGCTGGGCATCGCTCTGTCGGCACCCCGGATGGGTACATCTTCCCATTCTGAAAATAATTCAAGGTACTTTGTGAAATTTGTAAGCAGGATATAGTCGCCAAATTCATTCAATGGTGTTCCCGTATATCTCGGTAACCAGTTATCAACGATCTCTTTTTTTGTCTTCATGCATCAACAGGTTGAATTCTATGTGTCCTAATGTGCCTATTGTGGTTAAATTATAAAAGGTTTCTTACCAGGCAATGCGGTTCACATGAAGCAAAGATAACGATTTTATGATATTTTTACGTAAGTTTGTAGTTCAGCTAAGGTTATGCAAACATTGAATCTGCCTGGCGCAGAATTTCGTGTACGGGATTCCGGGGGTAAAAAGCAGATCTTCGATGGGGTCAGGAAAAAGTTCATTGCCCTGACTTCCGAAGAATGGGTCAGGCAGCATTTTATCAATTATCTCATTCATGGGAAGAATGTTCCGGCTTCACTGATCGGAGTTGAGGTTGCCCTGAAGATGAACCGGCTTTTAAAAAGAGGCGATATCGTGGTCTATGACAAATCCGGTAAACCATGCCTGGTCGTTGAATGTAAGGCGCCGGAAGTCCAGATTACTCAGGATGTATTCGAACAGGTTGCCAGGTATAACATGACGCTTAATGTCAATTACGTGGTTGTTACGAATGGATTGGAGCACTTTGCCTGTTTTATTGATCATGAGAAATCGGAGTTTCGTTTTATACAGGAAATTCCTGATTACAGCGAAATGCAATCCTGAAATTGGTATGAAGATTCAATAATTAATTTTACCATAAAGACGCAAAGACGCTAAATGGAACTGATCAAAACCATACCAAAACAGATGATCAGCTTTTTGCTGGTGACAGTCTTTTCCTTGCTGATCGGCCTTTCGCAGCGGCTTCAGCACAGCCAGAAACAAAGTCCTGAACATACATTCGGAACCGACCGGACATTCACTTTTATCGGCATCCTGGGATTTATCCTGTATATCATCAGTCCCGGTAACCTCTTCATTTTTCTTTCCGGTGGAATAATCCTTGCAGCATTCATGGCGATCAACTATTTTTTCAATATTCAGAAATATGACGATCATGGAATGACGACCATCGTCATCGCGCTGATCACTTATTGCATCGGTCCGCTGGTGATGACGCAGCCCTACTGGCTGGTTATGCTGGTCATTGTGATGGTGCTGATCCTTACAGAGATGAAGGAATCCTTTGTCCAGATCTCCCAGAAATTTGAAAAGGGCGAATTCCTGACCCTTGGAAAATTCCTGATCATTGCCGGAGTAATTCTGCCAATTGTGCCGGATGAACCTATCTTCCGCGATCTGAGCCTGACACCATACAGAATCTGGCTTGCAGTAGTGGTGGTTTCTTCCATCTCCTACCTGAGTTACCTGCTGAAGAAATTCGTTTTCAAAAAGGGAAGTATCATTATTTCCGGCATCCTTGGCGGACTTTACAGCAGTACAGCAACCACGATTGTTCTTGCAAGAAGGATCCGGCTGCATCCGGAAGCAAAGAACCAGTACATCGCTGCCATCATCTTTGCCGTCGCTATGATGTATCTCAGGATACTGGCATTGATACTGATCTTTTCCAACGAGATGTTCGCTCATGTTTACCTGTGGTTTATCCTCCTGTTCATTGCATCAGCACTGGCCGGCATCATCATCTTGTTTCACAGGAATAAAAATTACGCGGATATTAATCCTGCGGAAGGACCGGAGAAGAACCCGCTCGAGTTCAAAGTTGCGCTGATCTTCACGACCTTGTACGTGGCATTTTCATTCATCACATACTTCGTGCTTCACAAGTATGGAACAACAGGATTGAATGGCCTTTCCATGATTTCCGGGCTGACGGATATCGATCCGTTCCTGATTAACCTGTTCCAGGGAAAATTTGGTGTCGGAATGGACATCGTTGCAATGGTTACAATGCAGGCGATCATCAGCAACAACATCCTGAAGATGGTGTATGCCTGTGCATTTTCCGGCAGGAAGTCGTGGGGCTATATTATCTTTGGGTTTCTTGGAGTAATTGTATTGAATGTTGTCTTCATGTTTCTTTTATAATGTTGCGCAACGATATTAGTCGAAAGTCTCAGAATCGTTAGTCAAAAGTCGAAAGTCGAAAGTCGAATGTAAAATCATCATAGATCATAAGCAGTTATATCAATTAAATAAATTTACAGATCTTCTTCCATAAAATTATAATCATAAAAGAAAAAATCAAAATCCTACAGATGAACTTTCGACTTTAAGACTTTTGACTTTCGACTATTTAATAAGACAAACCTGAATTTAACTCATAAGTATAATTTGATGCCGGAAACCACCGACAAAATAATCAGCCTGATCGATGAAAGCTTCAGCCAGGAAGAGACCAGCCGCTATTCCCTGGTGATGGAAATTGAATTGCGGAAGATCAGCTATTCATTGCTGGATGTCGATAAAAATAAATTTATTGGCGCCGGATCTTCTTTTCAGTCTTTTCATGAAATGCTTGGCTCCATGGAATGGATGCGTAAGCCCTTTCATTCAAAGAAGATCATCATCTCAAATTCCAAATCCACACTGATCCCGGCAGCATTGTACTCGAAAGAGGAAAAAGAAGGCTACCTTGATTTCAACATGGAACGCGAACAAGACGATATCGTTCTTTCTGACTGGTTGGAAAACCTGGGTGTTTACAATGTATACAGCCTGGCAGGAAAATTGCAGCAGGAGATTCGGGTGGCTTTTCCGGGTGCAAAACTGTGCCATGTTTCGAGCGTTCTTATCGAGAGTCTCTTTGTGAATTACAAAAATCTCATGGGTGATGGAAGGATTTTCCTGAACGTCCGTGATGAAGCTTTCGACCTCGTCCTCTTCCAGGGAAAGCAATTGTCATACGTCAACTCTTTTCTTTTCAGGGCACCTGAAGATCTTGTGTATTATGTTATTTTTGTGATAGAACAGATGAATCTCAATCCTGAAGAGACACCCATCGTACTTCTTGGTGATACGGATAAACGATCTGCGATTTATGACCTTCTGTTCCGTTATATCCGGAACCTTGATTTTGCGGGCAGGAATGAGACTTTTAGTTACAGCTACGTATTGAATGACATTCCCCCGCATTCTTTTTATACACTTTTTAACAGCGGGCAATGCGGATCATAAGCGGAAAGTTCAGGGGTAAGCAACTTCATCCGCCGGCAAATATTCCGGTTCGCCCGACCACGGATTTCGCCAAGGAAAGCCTGTTCAACATCCTGAATAATCTCATCGACATAGAGGAGGCAAGGGTCCTGGATATTTTTACAGGTACCGGAAGCATCTCTTTTGAATTCGTTTCGCGTGGCTGCACACATGCTACGGCCGTGGATACCAGCCATAAGTGTATTGCATTTATCCAAAGAACTGCTGAATCCATGAAGCTTGACAACCTGAAAGCCGTTCGTGCAGATGCATTCCGGTTTATACAACTTCCGGGGCCGGCATACAACCTGGTTTTTGCGGATCCGCCGTATGAGATGGAAAAAATCGACGCCCTTCCTGATGTGATTCTGAACAGCCCGTTGCTTGAAGAAAACGGATGGTTCGTGCTCGAACATTCAAGAAATTATGATTTCTCTCAACACCCGATGTTCTCCGAGCACAGGAATTATGGGAATGTGAATTTTTCCTTCTTCAGAAAATCAGCCGGGGATGAAGCCTAAACTGGCCTTATCATTGATCTTACTCCTCTCAGGATATTCCTTCTTAGGAATCAAACCTGCCAGCAGCACTTTCAAAGACTCGCATCCTCCGCTCTATTTCGATCATCTTACACGCGAAAACGGGTTGCCTTCCAACACGGTAAACAGCGTCATCCAGGATTTCCAGGGATTTATCTGGATCGGGACCACCAATGGAATTGCAAGGTATGATGGTCACGATATGAAAATTTTTCGTTCCATTCCAGGCGATGCCAGTTCACTGGTCGACAATACAATTTTTTCAATTTACCAGACCAGCGATTCGTTGATCTGGATCGGAACAGGAAATGGCCTGAGCATTTACGACGAGAAATCTCACACCCTAAAGAATTTTCCATTCAATAAAAAAGGAAACGGGTTCCCGGTTCAGTGGATCAATACATTTTTCGAGGAAAAGAAAGGATCTGTCTGGGTCGGCACAAGAGAGGGCCTCGTGCATGTGACCGTGACGGGATCTCATTTTGATCATATCAGAACAACCCGGTGCAACAAACCCCAGGAGCAGGATTACTATATCAATGTTGTCAGCTCTATTGTTCAGGACCCGCGGAATCCGAAGAAACTGTTGCTGGGCACAAGCGCGGGCCTGGTCAGGTTTGATAAAGAAAAGAGAGTTGTTGACCGGGATTAT
>Ga0118677_10001506_pt1 | contig 49090 bp, 45 predicted proteins | sample AliMusrvi5mmetaG_FD_86154 | JGI IMG/M metagenome (GOLD analysis project Ga0118677, IMG submission 86154) | reverse complement strand
AGTCGGAGCAAGTTTCTTTTGTGCGTTCTCTGGGAGTGTATAGTTAGAAATGGGATTACGGTCGGACACCATCGGTTTATTAAGGGAAGGCATAGGAAAAAGGGGAATGTCTGTGGTCTGGGCATACAGACCAGTAGACATAACTATTAGTATCAATGTCAGACAAAAACGTCGCATTGGCATTACCACCGGTATTATTAATGCAAAAAATGTGCCTTAAAACTCAACGTATAACCATTTAATATTATTAATCATCTTATATAATGTTTTGGTGGAATAAGGAAATCAAAGGTAATTTGTAGTACATTTGGCAAAAAATTAGACAACGCCCCTTAGAGGGCTTTGCTTATTTCTTTGTAGTACTTTTCGTCGGCACCAAGGCTTGATTGTATAAAATCTTGGGCTTTTTTACCCGACTCTATTCTGAAGGCAGAATCGCAGGCAAGTTTTTTAAAGCAGGAATAAAAATATTCACTATTGGAACCGCTGAATGCGCAGTTGTTCCTTACAAGTGCTTCTGCTTCTGGAGAATTATAATAGAAAGGGCCAAATATAGTCGGTAATCCCATTATTGAAGGTTCCATTACGTTGTGAACGCCTGTAGAAAAAGCACCACCCACATAAGCAACAGATGCTATCCTATATATCTCTGCTAAACACCCAACCTCGTCAACCAATACAACTCTTCCACCTTTGGCACCTTTTCTGATCTCAGACAATTTAACAGGTGCGTATGCTGCAAAATATTCTATATATTTTTGTATGCGCTTTGGTGTTGGTTCATGTGGGACCAAAATTAGATTCAAAAGACTAACGTCTTCTAAAAGGTCCCTTAATGGTTTCATAATGTGTTTGTCGTCGGCATCCCAGGTACTGCCACATATTACAGTAAGTTTATCTTTATATTCCTGCATGCTCATTGGCAATTTACGGGGATCATTTTGTGAAGCTCTAAATGCCACTTGATCAAATCTTGTATCTCCAAGTATTTTTACATTATCATGCTTTGGACTTGTTATAATGAACCTTTTAAGGTCACTGGCGGAAACAACACCTATCATGTTAAAGGACATATACACACTATTGTAGAATGATTGACCTATAAAATTAGAGTAGCGCATGGATTTTCTATGTAAGGTACCATCTATAAGAAAAGTATGTATACCTCGTTGTTCCGCTTCCCAAACAATGTTAGGCCAAATGTCGAACTTAACAAAAACAACAGCATCTGGATCAATGAGGTTGAAAATATGTTTGGTACTAAAGTAAGTATCTAAAGGTAAGTAGTCGCTAAAAAGAACTCCTGGAATATTTGAAGCTGGTTTAACTGCAGAGGGGCTAAAATATGTTAAAATAATTTCTACTTTTTCTTTATCCCTTTCATAGAACAATCTTATTAAAGGTTTTGCCTGTTCTAATTCACCGGCACTGGAAACATGGAACCATATCCTTTTTTTGTTAGTTTTTTGAGGAAGGTTTTTTCTATATCTTACCCAAAGTCCAAATCTCCCCAACAAAGCGGACATAGTTTTAGGACTAAATAAGGCGCCAATAACAAAGGCAACACTCAACAAATAGACCAAGATGGTTGAATATAATATTCTGTAGAATCTTTTCATTCCCTAATGCTCCCTAACCTTAAAATAATCAACAACCTCGTCAAAGACCATATCTGGAGTGATATTGTTCAAGCAAGGTCTTTTTCCCATCATTATGCAAACCCCTTTGCCGTTCTTTGAGCAAGGCCTGCAACACATGTCTAGTTCCACAACTCTTGAGGTACTCCTGTACGGATAGCAACCAAATTCATAAGATGTTGGCCCCATTATTCCTATTACGTCCGTGCCAACAGCCTCTGCAACATGCATCATCCCTGTATCGTTAGTAATAACGATGTCACATAAGGACAGTGCAACAGCGGACTCTATCATACTGATCTTACCGGCCAATGAATATGCATTATCTGCTACTTCCGCGATCTCATCACAAAAACTATCGTTACTGCCACCAATTATAACTATGTTGCAATTGATCTTTTCTGAGATCATTTTTGTAAGTTCTTTGAATTTACTAGCGGGCCATCTTTTACCAGGCCATTGTGCGCTAGGTACCATACCAATAAGGACTTTTGTTTCCATCTGTGGGATCATAGCTTCTAACATTTTAGATACTTTATTATTTATTTTTTCCGGAACGAAGATTTCTGTACCCAACCCATCGTAAATTATTCCAAATTTAGAAAGAGGTTTTAAATATTCTACAATTTGAAGATCAACTTTTTTGAAAAGATTTAACTTAAAGAATATTAGAACTAATCTTTTTAGAGTCCTTTTATTAAAATAAACTTTTTTAACAGATGGGTTCAACGCACATATAAAACGACTCCTAATACTCCTGTGTGCATCAATTATCAAGTCGTAGCGACGATCTTTTATATCCTTAGCTAGGTTCCAAAGGCCCAAAAGGCCTTCGTGTCTGGAAACATATAGTTTATCGTTAAGGTATGGATTCCATTCTATAAGTTCTTTATAATCTTCTCTGACTGCCATATCTATTTGAGCATTTGGAAATTTTTTCCTTAGATGCCTGGGTAAGGTGGTGGCCATAGCTATGTCGCCAAGAGAGCTAAATCTTAATATGAGTATCTTCAAAAAAGTTACATCCTCTCGGGAGCTCGTATCCCAAGTATCATTAAACTTTGTTTAAGCAGTTCTTTAATACTATAGATTACAAAGAGTTTTTCGTTCTTAATGGCTTCGTCCTCAACGTCGATTATCTTTTCTTGGTAATAGAAGCGGTTGAACGAACGTGCAACGTCTAATACGTATCTTGCTATAACGAACGGTTCATATTCTTTTTTTGCTTCTTCTATTTTATCGTCAAAGGAACAGAAAAGTTTTATAAGTTCAAACTCTGCTTCGTTCGGTTCATAATCTATGTCTACGTTAGAATTTTGCATAAAATCTGCTTTTCTAAGGATACTGCCTGCCCTTGCATGAGTGTATTGAACATATGGAGCTGTTTCTCCATCAAAGTTTAAAATGTCTTCCCACTTGAAGGTAATGTCCTGTGTACGTCTTTTTACAATGTCCCCAAATATTATTGCCCCTACTCCAACAGCCTCTGCAACTTCTGCTTTATTACTAAGATCAGGATTTTTTTCTTCTATGGCTGTAACAGCTAGTTCAACGGACTTATCAAGGACTTCCTCTAAAAAAATGACCTTTCCTTCTCTAGTAGACATCTTTGAATCGGCCAGATGCAAAAGTCCGAACTGAACATGTTTACATTGTTTGTACCAATCAAATCCCATAAGCTCTAAAACTTTAAATAGTTGTTTAAAATGTAATTCCTGCTGGTTGCCGACAACATATAATGACTCGTCAAAGGCAAATCTTTTTTGTCTGTCTACAGCAGCAGCAACGTCTCTTGTTGCGTATAATTTTGTGCCATCGGTTTTTTCTAAAAGCATCGGAGGCATGTCATACTTTGCAAGATCGACAATAACAGCTCCTTCACTAACAACTGTGCCAACCTTATTATGTATGGAGGCCATTATTTCATCGGTGGACTTATAAAAACTTTCTCCTTCTGTGTGAGTGAACGAAACTCCAAGTCTTTTATAGACCCTGTCGAATTCTTTAATGCTTATGGCTCTGAATTTTTCCCAATACTCAAGTGCCGTTGGATCATTGGCTTCCATTTTTTTGAACCAGTCTTTTGCCAATGAGTTAAGCTCAGGGGTTTCGTCCTTGTGATACTGAACATATATATCTAAAAGATGTTTGATGCCCTCTTTTTGGAGTTTTTGTTCGTCTCCATATTTTTCGAATGCAGTAACGAGTTTACCGAACTGAGTTCCCCAATCGCCTAAATAATTAATACGGATAACACTACATCCTGCATATTCAAAGATGTTGCCAATTATACTACCTATGACGGTGGACCTTATGTGATGGAACGCAATTGGTTTTGCAATGTTAGGCGATGAATAATCTATTACAATTGTTTTATTTGACCTATCACGTTTAAAGGACCTTCCAGAAAGATATTTAAAATATTCTTTATATCTTGCATATGCTTCTTTTTTATTGAGGACAATATTTACATATGGGCCTTCTGGATGGATCTTTTCTATTAGCTCATACTCTTTTGTTTCTTCCAAGATCTTATCACAAAATTGCTGTGCAGCCTCTTTAGGAGATATTCCATTCTCCTTTGCCAATTTAAAACAGGGAAAAGCAAAATCTCCCATATCCGCTTTTGGTGGAACGGTAAGCATGGAATTAATTTCTTCTGCTCTTATTCCAGAAGCTAAAGAAATGATCGCACCAATTTCTAACTTTAAAGATCTCAAGATTTTGATCCCCTAAAAAACTTATTTGCTGCGTTTAAGCCACTTATTACCGATGACTCGAATCCAAGAGAATAAAAGCGTTCTTTACCACAGCAGACGACCTTGCGACCTAGACCAGGGAGTACTGACTCTTCACATATCTTACCGTAAATAAGATCATTCTCAACTAGATTAGCGAACATATTGTCCAAACCCTTTTTTAGACCAACACTCCTTGGGTCAGGATAACGACCATACCCACACTCTGCAAGAGCTGGGACTATTTCTTGTACAATATTTTCCATCACGAATAACTTTTCTCTGTGGCCCTCGCTCTCTATATCAAACAGGCCAGAATGAATAAAACTCGTTATCCTCAGATAAGCTGCTTCATCTTCCCGTGTGTATCTTACAACATAAATATCATCAGGCGAGTAAAAACCAGAGTCGTCAACATCTATATATATCAAAAATCTGCTCATCGGAGCTGGGAGATTCTTAATATCAAACTTAAAGAACATCGACATGGGATATCTTATCTGAGCGCTGTAACGGCTGTTAAAGTGATTAAAATTAAGGATAAAGTCTTTTTTTACAAAGTCTGCATCCTTTATGTCAGCCTCTTTAATTTCGTTAGGACCAGCTACCTTAATAGAGCAGTTCAACGACTTGAGCATCCGGTCTGCAAAGGAAAAGACATTGTCCTCTAAGGAATTTACCCCCTCTAGGGCCATTGCCAGTACCCTTACAGCTTCTATTAATGGAAGTTCATATATAGAGCCAGACATAACAAACAGGATAGAGTCAAAAATAAGTTTTATGCATTCTGGAAGATCATGTTTTTTATAAAGATAAGAAATTTTCTTGTGAGCTTTTGGGCCAAAAGAAAAAACTCTTTTCACCTTTTCAATTCGAGTTAGTTTAATGCTTCCCGCAAGTAAAGTGCCCCTTTCCCATAATACAGGCAATTGTTTTTCCAGCTTCAGGACTTCCGTAATGAAGGACCTAATGTTCCTCTCATACTCTGGAAAAACTCTCGTTATATCTTCTATGATAGTTTTGGAGGAAAAATCTATCCTGTTGGACCCAAAAACGATATTTATAATATCTTTTTCAGGAGATAAATGTTCTTTGATGTCATTTAGTTCAAGAAAAGAAAAAAGGTTGTTTTCATAATCTCTGTGTTCCACTCCTGTTACAGGTAGTTCGTATGGCAATAGATTAAAAGTTCCATTTTGTTTGATGGAGAGTTCTTGTGGAAGCAATAATTCCACCTGTACCCCCTTTTTTATCAACGAAGCTGCGCAGATAATGGAAGGAAGACCGTTATATGCAATAGAGGTACTCATAGTTCCTCATCAGCCACGACAAGGATAGCCTTTTGAAATCTTTCCATCAGCGCACAGGTGAAAATACCTTTAACTTTTATTTTGCCACAGCTAGGGCTTTTTTCAGCCATTACAGCGAGAATCCTTTTTGAAGAGGATAGCTGCTCAGAAATGAACTTCTCTGCAAAGTCTTTCATTTTTTTTGTAAGGTCCTGTCCATCTTTTGTGATGAACTTACCATCTATTATTTCTGAGGTTATCCTGGGAACACCCATGCCAATACTAAGCTCTGGGCATACTTCTACTACTTTGCCCTTAAAACCTTGCATCAATTTTGCAACTCTAGGAGAATATTCATTTCCGCCATCATAGCGACAATTTTTACCCGCCAAACACTTGCCAACAACAAGCGTATCAAAGGGATTTTGTGTTAATTCCTTAACAGTATTAACGTAAAGTTCATGCTCTACATTATGTATTTTTGCTTCAAGCTCCTCTAAAGTACCCTCTACCTTAACTTTTCTTTGAGCAAGAATAGCACCTTGGTCTAATTTATCGTTCACAAAATGGAGTGTTACTCCAGTTTCTTTTACGCCGGCTTGCCAAGCTTGCAAGATCGCATCTTTACCCTGAAACGCTGGCAACAGCGATGGATGTATGTTTATTATTTTAAGAGGGTATTCCTCTATCAATTCAGTTGGGATTATCCTCATATATCCTGCTAATAGGATATAATCTGGAGCATATCTTTTTACTGTTTTTACTAGTGTCGATATGTATTCTTCTTTGTTAGAGTATTCTTTTGGTCTTAATATAGTTACGGGAATTGAGTTTGAATTAGCTATTTCTATCGCGGGACAATCCTTATCGCAGATAAGACCGACTATTTTTGAAGTAAGTTCACCTTTTTTTGATGCATTTAGCAGGGCGTTAAAATTACTGCCTCTGCCAGACGCAAAAACTAAAAGTCTCATAATTTGAATTTATCCAAGTCCGGATATATTACTTTATTAGCTGGATCTTTGACCACAGTGCCTATGTGACGAGCATCTATTGAATGTTTTGCAAAAAAATCTATCATCCTTTTCTTTTCTGCATCAGGAATAACGATTATGAACCCAACACCCATATTGAACACTCTCAACATTTCTTCCTTGTCTACATTACCTAGTTGAGCCATTAATTTAAATATTGGAAGTACATTTATTTTTGAAAGTTCAACTACGGCGCTAAAATCTTTCCCTAATACTCTAGGAAAGTTCTCTGTTATTCCGCCACCGGTAATGTGACACATAGACTTAACGTTAAAGCCCTGCTCCAACATTTCCAAAACTGGCTTAACATATATTTTTGTGGGAGTTAAAAGAACATCGCCAAGCTTTGCTCCACCTAGTTCTGGGAACACGTGTTCCATATTAAAAGAATTATGTTTAAAGAATATATTCCTAACCATCGAGTAACCATTTGAATGGATACCAGAAGAAGCTAAAGCTATGATGGCATCACCATCCTGGACTTTAGTTCCATCTATCATTTTCTCTCCGTCAACAACACCCACAACGAACCCAGCACAATCGTATTCCTCTCCCTGATAAAAAGCAGGCATCTCTGCCGTTTCTCCACCAACAAGAGCACAATTCGATTGTTTACATCCTTCGACTATTCCATCAACTATAGAGGCAGCAGTTTCTACATTTAGCTTACTGACAGCAAGGTAGTCTAAAAAGAATAATGGTTTTGCTCCATAAACAAGGACATCGTTAACGGACATTGCAACAAGATCTATACCGATAGTGTCATGTTTGTTAGCCATAAAAGCTATTTTAAGTTTTGTTCCAACTCCATCTGTAGAAGAAACAAGAAGTGGCCTTTTATAGCTCTTCCAATCAACTTCAAATAGAGATGCAAAACCACCAATAGAGTTTACAACTCCCTTGGTTGCAGTCGATTTGACCTTGTCCTTAATCTTACGGACAAACTCATTACCATTATCAATGCTTACGCCTGAACTACTATATGTTACCATGTCCCGAACAATACCATAAACACCCATTCTGGCAATAGTTTTTGTATCAAGAATATTGGTTGGGGTTGGGCGTATTGTTTTGCGGACACAGTGTTCTTTTTAGTAGACTCCTCGTCTACTAAAAAGCCACCTAACTCTCAGACCAAAAGCTCCTTACTCGCTTTTGGTCCTCCGAGATTGTCCTTAAAACAACACACCCAACCCCAACCGCTTTTTATACAAAACTGTTCCTGTTTTGGACCATTGTGGTATATAACTGGGTTCATATGAAAGAGATATTAGTCGCAGGCGGAGCCGGCTACGTTGGTTCCCATACAATAATAAAGCTACTACAAGAGGGATACCACCCTGTAGTGGTTGATAACCTGTCCACAGGACATCAAAAAGCTGTTCTTGGTGGAACTTTTTACGAATGCGACATCTCTAATAAAAAAGAAATGTTAAAAATATGCTCTCAGCACAAAATAGATGCAGTAATGCATTTTAGCGCGAACTGTTATGTTGGTGAATCCGTTGTAAATCCTCACAAATATTTCAAGAATAATGTTGCAAATACGATCGCGCTTCTTGATGTAATGTTAGAGGCTGAAATCAAAAAATTTATATTATCATCTACGGCAGCAACCTACGGCAACCCTGTAAACATCCCTATGGATGAATCACATCCCCAGAATCCGTGCAATCCATATGGACTTTCAAAATTAATAATAGAACAAATGGTTAATGAATACGAAAAAGCCTACGGGATAAAACACATATATCTAAGATATTTTAACGCTGCTGGCTCTGACCCAGACCAAAGAATAGGAGAAGATCATTATCCAGAAACGCACATAATCCCCTTGCTTATACAAACTGCGATGGGAGCAAAAAAACAATTTACAGTACTAGGAAATGACTATGATACAAAGGATGGTACATGCATCAGGGACTATGTTCATGTAATGGATATCGCCGATGCTCACGTTAAAGCATTTAAATATCTGGAAGAAAAAAAGATAAGTGATGTATTTAACCTTGGCACTTCCGTTGGCTACACCGTTAAAGAACTCATAAAAAAGGTTGAATCCATAACAGATAAAAAAATACCAGTTGAATATGCACCAAGAAGAGAAGGCGACCCAGCAATTCTAATAGCAAGCTCTAACAAAGCAAAAGAAGTGCTCGAGTGGCATCCAAAAGGCAACATTGATAATATGATAGAAACAGCCTGGAAATGGTTAAGCTCACATCCAAAGGGATATAAAGATGGCAAATAAAGCCGTATTCATAGACCGCGACGGGACAATAATCTACGACCGTGTATATATAAAAGATCCTAATATGGTAAATATTCTGGATGGGGCAAAAGACGCAATAAAACTTTTAAGAAAGAATGGATTCATGACCTTTATAGTTACCAACCAGTCCGGAGTGGGCAGAGGCATGATGACCATTGCCGATGTTGAAAAAGTAAATCAAAAATTATTAGCCATGATAGGCAGTAGTCTGATAGACGACATATTAATTTGCACCCATGCCCCAGATGCAAAGTGTGACTGCAGAAAACCCGGCACAGCACTGGTGCAAAAAGCAGCCAAAGAATATAAAATAGACCTTACAAAATCCTTTTCCATCGGGGACAAAGATAGCGATAAAGAACTTGGAACAAAAATGGGTGGAACTGGAATAAAACTTGGAGAGAATGGAATAAAAACATTACTTGATGCAGCAAAACAAATCATTGGAGCAACAACCAAATGACAACATATAAATCATATCCTTATAAAAACGTACCAGAGTACATACAAATAGAAACCACTATAGTTTGCAATGCTAACTGTGACTTTTGCACTCAAAAAAAGGTCACTCGTCGTCCAGTATTAATGGAAGATAAAGTCTGGAAAAAAATAATAGATGATACCCGTGGACTTGGAATAACATATCGCCCCTTCTTGTTGAATGAGCCCTTTGCAGATGCAAGAATGCTCTATATTTGCAAATACATAAAGCAAGACAAGACTGCAAAGATAGAGTTCAACACCAACGGCTCATTATTAACACCAGAAAAAACGGATGAGCTACTTAAGATAGGCTTAGATATTATGCGTTTTAGTATTGATGGCTTTTATGAAGAAAAATACAACGAACGTAGAAAGGGTTTGGATTTTAAAATGGTTGTAAAGAACGCAGAATATTTTTGCAATAAAGCAAAGTCATACAACGTGCTTACCGACGTAAGAATGATAGGATTCCCAGGCACAGAGGAAGAACAGAAATTATTCAGGGACAAATGGTCCAAGATCGCAAACAAAGTAGAAGTAACCTCTTTATATCGCTATCCTTGGGAAGGCCAAACCGAGCCAGTCCTTAAACCTTGTTTAAAAGTAAGGAAGGAAATGTTCTTTTACGTTGATGGCACTGCTACACTATGTTGTTGGGATACTAACGAAAGAGCCCTCATTGGCGACGTAAAAAAACAAAAGGTCCTGGATATATGGAATGGTGAACTAACAAAAAAATATCGCACCCTTTTAGATAATGGCGAACGCGATAAGATCAATTTGTGTTCAAGATGCGATGCTTATAAAGATCTGACCTTTTTATAACCCAAATAATTCGTGTAGTTTTTGTTGAAGTAGCTCTTTGTTTATCAATTTGAGTTTATATTCTGCAACTAGTGCAGGAGAAATATTTCTGCTAAGAGCATACTCAACAACTTCAGAATCTTTATTCCCACAAAGTATAAGTCCTACGCTGGGATTTTCGTGTTCTTTTTTAACATCCCTGTCCAATGCTTCCAAATAAAAATTCAATTTACCTATATACTCTGGTTTAAAATCATCTATTTTTAGTTCTATCGCAACCAAACATTTTAGCTCACGATGATAAAAAAGTAGGTCTATAAAATAATCGTTATTTCCTACTTGAACTCTAAATTCCTCACCAACAAAACAAAAATCCTTACCAAACTCTAAAATAAATTTCCTAAGATTTTTAACAATAGATCGCCTTAAATCAGATTCCTGGAATGTTTGAGGCACGTCTAGAAAATCTAAAATGTACGGGTCTTTAAAGCTAGACGTATCAAGGGGTTGTAATTCTCGCGCCACTGGTGCGAGAATTTGTTTTGAGAGCATTGTCCTTTCATAAAAACAACTATCAATTTGTCTTTCAAGTTCTCTAGAAGAATACTTCTCATTTATAGCCATTCTTATATAAAATTCTCTTTCTTCAGGAGTTTTGCACTTGCCTAATATCAACATATTACTGGTCCAACTTAATTCTCTCAGCACTGCTGAGAGAATTGTAACATCTTGATATGTTTCATAAAACAGTTTCATTCGCCAAATGTTCTGACCAGAAAATCCCTTCGATCCAGGGACGCTTGTTTTTATATAATCAGCAAGCCTTTGTATAATTCCATGTCCCCACTCAGAGCTTGAAATTTTCTTGCTCACATACTCGCCAACCTTCCAATATAACTCCATAAGCTCCTTGTTAACGTTTTTTATAGCGTTATAACGAGCCTGTTTTATTAGCCCAACAATTTCTACAAATTGCTTGTCAAAATTTTCTATTTCCATGATCTATTGATTGCAATGACTATACCGAGGGCGAAGGCCACTTTGTTGCAGAAAAAGTGTCAGTATTTGCCTGTTGAAGGCGTTTATTTGTAAACTTCTCTTCTGTGCCCTATCTTAACAATAAGCACGGCGTCTTTTTCAATAACATAAATAATCCTGTAATCCCCTACCCTAAGCCTTCTGCAACCTTTCAAACTATATTGCAAGGACTTCCCAAATCTTATGGGATCATTAACAAGCTTTTCTTCAATTGCTTTTTTTATTTTCAATTTTTCAGATCTTGTAAGGCAAGGGATATCCTCATCAACAACACTTTCAAGATATTCGATCCTGTACATCTATTTCCACGCTTTGGAGTGAACAACCCTTTTTTGTTTTTTGCCCAAACGAGTATCTGCGACCTCAGAGAAATAAATATCTTCCTCTCTTTCGATAGATCTTTTTATCATCTCAACACTTATGCTAGATAAAGATTGCTTAGCTTTGTCTGCCATCTTTTTCAAAATAGAAAAAAGCTCATCTTCTAACGTTATATTCACTCTCTGCTTTACAGTTGGCATATCTTTATCTCCTTGTATGACTAGGTGTAACACAAGTGTAACACCTAAGTCAAAACAAAATGGAAAAAATACCGCGTTCCTCATAGTTTATTAAGTAGCAGAAACGACTCCAGTGAAAGGCCCTTATTTCCTGTACGAAAATGGTTTGCTGTTCGGGTAACGAAGAGCCAGCATCCGTCAGGCACAAAGGAAAAGACTAACTAGCTTAAACCATTACGAAAACTGTTTTTCCTAGCGTTGAAACTGGATAAACCATAATTAATAAAAAACACCTAAAGTTTAGGTCTTTTAAATCCGATAAGGTAAGGCAGGAAGAATATGGTAAATATTATGTTAAAAAGAACTCCTTTCATAACAACTCTATTTCTGTTGTTTTTAACGTCTACTTTTGTGCAACAACGTAATGCCTTAGCACAGGTAGGCACCACATTATCATTCAAGAATCTAAACCTCAACGACAACATAGCAGTAGTCGCATGGACCGGCTATAACAATAGAGACGACTTTAGGGAAAGCCCAGCTTTGATGAAAAAACTATTTTGCAGCCTAGACGGTGCCTTTCGCGTAAAACCGGACAATTACATTGTTATGGATGTTCAATTTAAAGAGGGAATGTCTGTAGATTTTAAACAAGCAGTTAATAAGATCAAAGATAAAAAGGACCCTGTTTTGATCGTTGCTTTAGCATCTCATGGTGAAAAAGGATCTATATGTAGCCAGACAATCCCCGATATCAGCTATGATGAAATACTGGATATGTTATTTCAAAATTCGTTTGAGATTAACAAAGACATAACGGTAATGTTGTTTATAAATGCCTGCTATTCAGGTTCGATTATTCCAATACTCCAAAAGAAACTATCTTGTGATGAGAGTACTAAGGAAAATTGTACTTTTGAAGGGACAGATGGGGGCCATTACAGGCACAAAGTATCTGTCTATACAGCTGCTCCTAGTGATGAAGTTGCATGGGGGAATCAATTTTTTAAAACACTAAATAACGTCACCAAAAAAGAAAATTGCAAAGACAAAGCTAGTTGTGGTTTGAATGACAGCGGGGTTTTAACTTTTATGTCATCTAAGAACGATGATGACTATGTTGCTTGGAGTAGCTTTGCAGGTAAGAATGAAAATTTGTTGGCATTAAATAATGACAGAAAAGGATCTCAAACGGTAATTAAGTATTTTATCAATAACCTTAAAAATCATAAGGACCCAAAGGTTCGTGCTTCTGCAGCGGATAATCTGGACGATACTTTGGCCAAGGGAAATGAGACAGTGATTGTTGCTCTTATCGATGCCCTCAAAAATGATAAAGATGATAAAGTTCGTGCTTCTGCAGCAAAGTCTTTAGGCAAAATAGCTCTTCAGGGAGATAAGACTGCAATTGAAACTCTTAGCTATGCTCTTAAAGACAATTACGTTTGCAATGATGCAATTGAGGCACTGGATTCTATATCTCCGAAGGAAAACAAGGTGGCAACTGAGGCTCTTAGCTATGTTCTCAAAAATAATAAAGATAGTGCCGTACGTTATGATGCAGCTAACGTACTTAATCACATAGTAGGGGCTGGTGATGAAACGGCATTTCAGGCTTTAAGTTATGCTGCTACAAAAGATAAAAGCGCCAATGTCCGTAATAAGGCAAATGATGCTCTACAAAACATCATTAATTTAGAAAAAATAGCAGACGATGCTCTCAACAATACAATCAAAAATAATCAATACAAATAGACAATAAGTGTACTTTTTGATTCAGCTATAAATTTACTTATTACTTAGAATGATTCTGTAATACTGGTACTTAACATATTCATCTAGGAAGTTAATGAATGTTTTATAGTCTGTCCATAACGAGCCTGGTTCAAGCTTGGTTGTGTTGGCCGTATATGGAACGATCATTGTTCCCTGGTCTTCAAAAACTTTATTAAAAATAAATTCTGCTCTCTTTATATGGTACATGAATGTTACTAAGCCGATGGTCTTTACATTATTCTCTTCTGCGATAGGTTAGGCCCTATCAACAGTATCGCTGATAGGACCTAACTCTGAACTTAACTATTGTACAGAGAATGGCGTATCTGTTCTGCTAACTCTTTCAAGAGCCACTGGTCCAAAATACCTTCTTTCTTTATAGCTTAGCTTAAGAGTATACTTCCCTGGCAATAAATTTTTATCAACAGTTGCTTTGGTAGCAAGTTTTTTTGCACCACCAAGTGCCAGTTCCCAAATATCATTATCATCCTGAACAACTCTCAAAGATATTTTGCGTTTTTCAAATTTTTTATAGCCATCCGAATAAAAATTCTTCCACTTGAATTCTGGAGTTGAAGTGCTAAAAAGTTGGTCCTTTTGTGGGATTATTACCTCTGGGGACTTAGTAGAAATAAGATTAGAAATAATAACCCAACCATTAACAACAGGTTTACCACTTACCTTGATATTTAAAAGATAAAGACCTTCTTTTGGCTGCTCACTTACGAAATCAGTTGCCAAGTACCAACCTGCACCACCTTCATCTTCCTTATACTGTTCAAAGTATCCTACTTTGTTCTCTTTATCGAGAACCACCTTGTCAGGGAATTGTATCAGCTGAACTTGTTCCAATTGCGGATCTGTTTTATCTGTACCTATAGAAAGCCTAAGACTGTATTTTGAATTTCTGTTCATAAGACCTATTAGAGTATAATCAATCCCATCAGGAAGTTTCCAGTCCACAGGAATCTTACCATCGTTAGCCTCATATGCCATATTAAGCAAACTGCAAACATTAGCTTCCACCACCGGATCTTTTGTACTCGCAAGAATGTCCCTTGCCTCAGACGCCATTTCTTTGAACTGACCATCCAAGTAAGAGGCGTGAGCAGTGTCCAATTCTCCTGCGCTTAAGCTGCATACAGAAAGAAAAAACATTACGGTAACTAATCTCTTCATTTTTTTATCCTCCTATAATTCATTTTCTAGTTCGCTTATAGTTTCTTGCATTCTTGAACTCTTATTTTTAAGAGACTTCATGTTGGCAATTATCTTTAGTCCAATTGCCTTGGCCTCTGGAAAATCCTTGTCGGTCCAAAATCTTTTGCTTTTATCAAAGAAACCAATTCCCTTAAGAAAGGAAGTTCCAAATTCGTAGGAATCTTCTAAAGAATCATCATCATCGCTGTACCTAAAGAAGCCCTCTTTCGTTAGTGATTTCTTTAGGCACCAGTCCAGCATTTCTTGTATTTCTGCAACTGCTTTTGTACGATCACCATCGTCAAGTTCTTTCCATGTATAACGAAGCAACTTCACTACATCCATATGGTGATGGTTTGATCTTGTACCGTCGCCATTATACCAACCATAAGGATAAGGTTTGTTCTTTATCTCCAGCGTAGTTTTGGCTATCTTTTTTAAAAGTTTAACATCACCCTTCCTGTAATTTACCATATGAAAGGTTATACTTAGATCATCTGTTTTTATGATCTTATCTCCCTCTTTGAACCATCCACCCCAGAAACCGGTGTCTTGGTTCTGCCATTTGTCATCGCTGAATTTGATCAAGACATCTGCAAGTTCAGCGTCATAAACATAAGTCTTTGGCTGCTTTCTTAATACAAGACGTATGATGGCAGAAAAACTTTCATTAAGTTCCCTACGTTTACTGATCTTTTCATTCTCTATATCCGTTATTAGTAGTGAATTTAGGTAGGCCAATAATTTATCTGGAGTGTTTATTTTGTCTAAAAAGGTTGTTGGATAATCGGGTGACTTGTCATTCTCGGTTAGATAATTTATCTGCTCTTGGGATTCCACTAGTTTCCAGAACCACTCATCATAACAACCGCCCCAACTACCATCCGTTGGAGATTGCCCTGCTCCTAGCAATTCAAATTCTTCTGACTTAGCATCCCCGGACTCGGCCAAAGACACACCATAAACCAGCTTCTCCAGTTTTAATTTTATCTTATCAAAATCCGCTGTGTTATGCAGAAGCCAGGTCGCTTCATTTAAGATCTGTTTGGAGCACAACATGTTCCTATCTTCAGATAGAGTGAATAAAAGTTTTTTTTGTTTATCCAGTATCTTGTTATACATTTTCTTTTGTGAAGCATAATTCGGTACTACTTTTGCAAAAGCCTTGCTAATTTCATATACAGGATGTGTTCCCTCTTGTGCGAATAGATTAGCAGGAATAGTTACCAATATTGCAAGTCCAGCTAATAGTGTCAAAACCTGCTTCATCTTATTCATTTTATGCCCCCTTGCCTTGTTGCACATCCAGTCTACAAGAAGAATGATAACACAAAGGGAAAACCAATTTGTCATGGGAATGTAAAATCTTTATCAATTTTAACCCCTTAAAGTCCTAAAAAATATGAACACTGCGGATAGACAGGATCGTCTTCTGTATAAATGTCCCCTCTGCCTTTGGTACAAACAGCACTGACTTTACCGTCATTACAGGTCATCGTAACATGATATATATCGATACTCACATTATCCTTTGCACAGTAGACGTGTATACCATCATCATCGTTACAACCATCAAACGCATTTCTGTCCCAATTACAAAAATAACTAAAATATTTATATGCGATCTTATCTGAATAAAGTTCCATGTCTTTTGAGTTAGATATAGTCTCACTGGCGTTAGCAATAAGAGGAGTCCCCCCAGCAACAATAGGTACTTTGTTATTAAGTATCTCGTCTTTTTCTACCATAGAAATAACATTAGCATCGCGAGGACCACCATACCAGGTGTAGCCTTGTTCAATAAGTCCAACCCATTCTTTGTTGTTGTAATTAAAAGTTTTTATTTTATAAACAGAATCACATTCTGCTGCAAACACTATCGTAGATAGGAACGCCAGAAATACCAAAAAAACATTTTTCATATTATATCCTCCTATAGAGGATGATAGCAGAAACAGAGATTAAGCTTGTCAAGAGAGCGTAAAATCTTCGTCAATTCTACTTTGGGATATATTTAAACCTGTAGCCAACGCCACGGAAGCTTTCAAACAGTTCTTCTGATATTTTGTTCCTTAACTGTAATATATGAGTATCAACGGTCCTAGTCGTTGGGGCGCTATTATAACCCCAAACATTATCTAACAGTTCTTCACGAGAAAAAACTTTGTTAGGATTGATAACAAGGAACTTTAAAAGTTCATATTCCATTTTTGTAAGCTCAATTTTTTTGGATTTAAACAGAACTTCTCTTTTTGATAAGTCCATTTCTAAATCACCAAATTTTAACCTTTGCTCGTCACCTTTATTTGCAACCTTTTGTCTTAATTGTACACGAATACGTGCGATGAGTTCCTTTGGTTCAAAAGGCTTAGTAATGTAATCATTTGCCCCTGCTTCAAGACCAACAACCTTATCTACTAACTCCGTCCTAGCTGTAAGCATTATCACGGGAAGCTGTTCATGTTGTTTTTTTATTTCCTTTAAAAGATCTATCCCCTGTTTGTCTGGCAGGCTCCAATCTAAAATTATAAGCTTTACTGACGCGTCTAAAGAAGAAGTCCCCTCTGCAGCAGTTTTTGCAAGTGCAACTGAATAACCTTCTTCTTCTAAGTAAGCCTTTAGCTGTTTTCCAAGGCTGTTGTCATCCTCTATCAATAGGATTTTCATCATGTTCGCTCCACCTTTTTTGGCATTTGAATGGTAAATCTAGTGGGGGCACTAGAAAAAAACAGTTTACCCCCTATTTCGTGAATTACATTTTCAACAATACTAAGTCCAAGCCCTGTTCCCTTGCTGCTTCGCCCTTTCACGAACGATTGTGTCATTTGTTCTATATTTTTAAATTCACAAATACCCTTATCTTCTACTACAAAATTAAAATAATCTTTTTCACTTTCAACTAAGACTTTCACTGGTGGTTTACCATGTGCAAGAGCATTCTCGACTAAGTTTTTAATACAAAGGTTGAACCAGAAAGCATCTACATAAAAATTGGAATCTTTTTTTAACAACGTAAATTTAACTTTGCTGCCATAACTATCTAAACTGTTTCTTATAAATTCATTAATGGAGGGAAGCCCCTGAGGTCTGAATTCAATAAGGTTCTTCTTGCTGCTTTTAAGATAATTGGTACTTGTCTCTACTAATTTTTTAAGTCGCTGAACTTCGTCTAGCATATATAAGGTATTTTCCTGCAGCGTAGTATCCAGAGAATCAAAATGTTTTTTATACTGGTCCAGTATAAGCATTATACTGGTTATAGGGGTCCGCAATTCGTGCGTCATGACCTGAAGCGCAAAATTCCTTCTTTCCTGTTCAACTCTTTCTGATTTCATTTTTGATACCAATATCCACAGGACCACAAAGATCAGCATAATAGACGCTGCAAGTAGTAATAGATTTGCCCTATTCATTACCCTGTAAAAGGCAGAAATATTCTTAAAAAAGCAGAGATTACCTTCTTTTAACGCACAAGTGGTAGTACCATCATCTGCTCTGGTAATAAATTGAGTTTGCTTTAAAAAATCATCAAATTCTTTTTTATCGAATACATCATAAATATACTCTGGTGAGACCTCTAGTCTGTTCTGTGTCAGGAACAGTATAAAATGATCGGAAACGATAGGGTTTTCGCCCTTCGATAGAGCTTTTAAGGCAGAATTGTCCATATCCTTGAGAATATTTGCAGGTGCATACTTATCGTACACAACACCATCTAACGAGGTAAAATAGGCCAGCTCCTTGATGTGGACTTTATTTAACTTAGTTTTTATCCAGTTGTTATTTAGGTATTCAGGCTTTTTGCTTACAAAAGCTAAATAGATATAGCTGTGTCCCCATGGATCCATAAAAGGTGGTTTATCAAAAAAATCAGCAGGCAATTGCTTCACCTGCCCACACATATAGGCTCGCCACAGCCACTCCTTATACAGCGTACTGCTTTTTTTAATTTGCTTTCCAGCATTAGGCGTACAATTTTTGGAGTAGACAAAAACCCTCTTCATTTCTTCATATGGATAATCAAAGGTCCTAGGCAAAGCAGCCTGTGGATCGATCAATTCATTAAAATTCTGACGTTGATATAAGGAGGTCAGGTCTATCCTTTGTAGTGGTTTATGAGAGTCCTGAAAATTACTTTTGAAGTTTATGATATTTGAGACATCAGCATCTGCGGAGACATGAACCTTTTTCAACAAAAGAACGGAGTATCCGGTACCAAACGCTATGAACACGATAAGAAGTATCAGTGCCACATATAATCTCATTTTTTGAGTACGCTCCCAAAATGTATTACGTCTAACGGGTACTTAATACTATCCTGTAATACTGGTACTTAACATATTCATCTAGGAAGTTAATGAATGTTTTATAGTCTGTCCACAACGAGCCTGGTTCAAGCTTGGTTGTGTTGGCTGTGTATGGAACTATCATTGTTCCCTGGTCTTCAAAAACTTTATTAAAAATAAATTCTGCTCTCTTTATGTGGTACACGGATGTTACTAGCCCTATGGTCTTTACGTTGTTCTCTTCCGCAAATTGCTGGGTCACTCTTGCATTTTCTAAAGTGGTTCTTGATACGTTATCTATTTTTATTCTTTCCTTGTAGTTGTAATCAAGTTTGAATTCTCTGGCAAGATCATCAAAACTTACAGCCTTGTAAACGCCTGCTATGAATAGAACAGGTATTTGCCTTTCTTTCATTAATTCATATGCAGTATTTATCCTTCCAGAACTTCCTGCTAACACCACTATCATACCAGTGTTGTTAGGAACGAATTTATTGGTTTGATAGCTTATGCTTGACGCTGCATATTCGTTAAGGCCGATCCCTTCTAATATTAAGAAGAATAAGAACACTATTGCAGCAAAAATAATTAGGTATTGTTTAAACGTCGCTTTGATCACTTTTGTCCACCTCGTCTTTCCATCTATATAACCTGCTTAAGGCATCAAGAGGAGTTAATTTATCTAGGTCAATACTAGCAAGCTCATTAATAAATTGGTAGTCTTCTTTTTTCTTATCAAATAAAGAAAGTTGTGTAAGGTCGTTTTTGCTAAGTTCAGCACTCCCTTTTCTTTCTTCCTCCAACCGCTTCATTATAGAGCGGGCACGAGTTATTATACTCCCCGGCAGTCCAGCCATGGCTGCAACTTGTATGCCATAACTTCTTGACGCAGGGCGCGGTACGATTTTTCTTAAAAAGAACAGACTTCCTTTTTCTTCTTCAACAGACATAGAAAAGTTCCTTGCACCCTTTAGTTCATCTTCTAAGGCAGTCAGCTCATGATAGTGGGTAGCAAACATGCATTTTGAACCCATGTTATTGTGTATGTGCTCTGCCACCGCCCACGCTATGGAAATACCGTCGTAAGTGCTGGTTCCTCTGCCTATTTCGTCTAAAATTATTAGACTGCGTTTTGAAGCAGAAAAAATTATGTTAGCTGTTTCTATCATCTCTACCATAAACGTACTTTGTCCCTGCAAAATGTAATCGGTCGCCCCGACCCTAGTAAATACCCTGTCCGTTATAGGGACCTTAGCCTCCGATGCCGGTATAAAACAGCCCATGTGGCTCATTATCACAAGAAGCGCTACTGTCCTCATTATTGTACTCTTACCGGCCATGTTTGGTCCCGTTATTATCTGGAAAAATCCATCATCAGAAAGATCAATATCATTAGGAACAAACTCCTCTTTCATGGTCTCATATAGAACAGGATGTTTAGCATCTTTTAATATTAGTTCAAATCCATCGTAAACATTTGGCCTGGTGTATTTTCTTTTTACCGCGATCCAGGCAAAGCACACGGTTAGATCAAAGGTTGCAATCCACGAAGAAAGTTCAAGTGCACTACTTAGGAATTTTTCCCTAAACTCTGTTGCGTATTTTTCTATGAGTTCTTCTTCTACTTTTACTCTATCTTCTTCCGCGCTTAAGAGTTTTATCTCTAATTCCCTAAGTTCCGGTGTCATAAAACGCTCACCGTTTACCAGCGTCTGTTTTCTTTGATAGTGAGCAGGCACCATATCTAAATTAGCGTTCGTTATTTCTATGTAATAACCAAAGACCTTGTTATATTTTATTTTTAGGGAATTTATTTTTGTTGTCTCTTTTTCTCTCTTCTCCATTTCTAAAAGAACTTGCCTGCTGTTCTGATGAAGATGTATAAGCTCGTCTAATTTTGGGTCAAATCCTGTTTTAAAAATGCAACCATCTTTTGTAGTATGTGGTTGTTCATCTTCCATGCGCTCAACCATTACTTTTGCGAATTCGGCAACGGCTGTTTTGTCTATTTTAGGAAGAGTTAGGCCCTCCAGTTCTCGTGCCTTATCGTAAATTATTCCCGCTGTTTCTATGCTTTCACAAAGTTTTTTTAAATCCCGCGGTCCGTATTGAGATAAAGCCACTTTGGAAGACAGTCTTTCTATGTCTGAACACTGCGACAATAGAAGGCGTATCTTTTCCATAAAACTATAATTTTTTGTAAAGAATTCTACAGCATCAAGACGAGCATCTATTTCTTTTTTATTCATCAAAGGTTGTGCAATAGTTTGTCTTAATGTCCTGCCTCCCATTGGTGTTATAGTTTCGTCCACACAATGCATAAATGAACCAAAAAGATCTAAATTCTTAGACGTAAACTCATCTATCCCAAGGAACTCAGACGAAGAAACTTTTGAAAAATATCTTATGTGCGGGAATATCTCCCTAAATTGTGTAGCCACTAAATAGTTAAGTATTAATGCCCCTGCTTTAACTTCCGACGGTATAAGCCTGGAGTCGACTATCATCCTGGATTTCTGCGATTCAGAAATGGAAAGTGATCTATACTCGACCGCGGAAAAACTAACGTTCAATAAAAATCTTTTTAATATTTCTGGTATCTCGCTACCTTTTTCGTAAACTATTTCTTTTGGGGATACCAAAGACAGTTCTTTAACCAGAGCGTCGGTATTAGGAACTGAGTTAGCTTTAAATTCTCCTGTAGAATAATCAACATAGGCGTAGCTCCAACTACCGTGATCCTTTACAAGCGAAGCTAAATAAGAAGATTGTTTTCCTTCTATTACATCAGAGTCGTATACAAGAGATGGTGTTACAACCCTTATTATTTCTCTTTTGACTATCCCCTTTGCTTTTTTAGGATCTTCTACTTGTTCACATATTGCGACGCTGTACCCAGCATGGGTAAGTTTGGATATATATGAGCTTACTGCGTGGTATGGAATGCCACACATTGGCACAGGATTCTTTTTATCTCTGGAAGTAAGTGCTATGCCAAGTACTGGAGCAGCTGTAAGAGCGTCTTCTCCAAACATCTCATAAAAATCGCCCATCCTAAAGAACAGGAGTTTCCCTGGAGCTTGGGCCTTGGCTTCATTGTACTGTTTCATCATTGGGGTAAAGCTGTTTTCCATAACCTTAACTATACCTTTTTGGATTTGAGTTGCCCGCAAGCAGCGCTTATATCCGCGCCCCTGCTGTGTCTAACGTTACATATAACACCTTTTTGGGCCAAGTAATCATAAAAATCGTGAATGGCTTTGTCGCTAGGACGCTTGAATTTGCTGGTTTCTGAGTATGCATTAAAGGGGATAAGATTCACTTTCACAGGTTTTGCTTTTAAAAGTTTCGCGAGTTTTTCTGCTTCCTGTTCAGTATCGTTAAGCCCACCGAACATTATATATTCTATTGTTATGAACTCTAAACTCTTTAAAGGGAGTCTTACTATTGCATCTATTAAGGACTTTACTGAATATGATTTGTTGATAGGCATTAACTGATCTCGCAGTTTATCGTCGGCAGCATTTAAAGATATAGCTAGTTTTGCTCCACATCTTTTTTTAAATTCTGGTATCATTGGAACCAACCCACATGTTGAAACAGTTATTTTGCGCATCCCAAAAGCAAGCCCATTATGATCGGATAATATATCTACTGCATCAACTACAGCGTCTAAGTTATCTAGTGGTTCACCCATCCCCATAAAAACGATGTTACTTATTGCCCTAATACCACTGTCATCAACCGTGTAGCCTAGTTTTTCTCTGGCGTAGTCATTTACAAACACAACTTGGTTAACGATTTCGGACGTAGTAAGGTTCCTTGTAAATCCTTGGGTCGCGGTACAGCAAAAAGTACAACCCATTTTGCATCCGACCTGGGTAGAAACGCATATGGTAGTTCTATCTTCTTTTGGAATCAATACTGACTCTATTGTTTCACCGTCGTTGAGTTTAAGTAAGAATTTTACTGTTCCATCGGACGATGTTTCTGTGAATACTATTTCTGGGGATGTCATCGTGTAATTTGCAACAAGATGTTCTCTGAGTTCTTTTGCTACATCGCTCATAAGAGCATAATCTTCTGTTCTTTTTTTATAAACCCATCTGAAAAGGTTCTTTGCAGTATATTGGGGCTTGCCCAATTTTGCGACTATTGCCGTTAGCTCTTGTAATGTGAGGTCCTTAAAATCCATAGCAACCAAATCTATATCACAAAAGGAGGCTAAAGCCTTTACTTTTTTGGCGCTTGCAACTAAACTTTATATATATGTTCAGGACCATATTTTTGTTATTCTTATTATGTCCTTACGCGAATGCCCAACTAGGCGGATTTTCTGTAACATCAACAGTACCTTACGATTATTCAAATTTTAAGACAATAGTGACCGAACACTTTGATGTTCATTATCCTGCAAAATCCAGCGAAGATTTTTTTATCCCTCAGAACATGCAAAAAATGGCAGAGCTCACCGCCAACTATATGGAAGATGCCTTTACTAAACTAACAAAAGACCTTAACTCAGCACCGTACTTACGTGTTCAAGTGGTTATAGTGGACAACACAGATTCACATAATGGTTATGCAACACCTCTTCCTCAAAATACTATATACATATTCGCTGTACCGCCTTTGTCGCACACCGCTATTGCTGAATACGATAACTGGTTACGAGAAACCGCGACCCATGAATTAACTCACATAATAAACCTTTCAACTACTAGGGGCTACAGCGTACCATTAAGAGCTATCTTTGGAACTGTTGTAAGTATGAACGGACTTTCTCCTATGGATCTTGTAGAAGGCTACGCTGTGTTTGAAGAGACCAACATGACACCGCGTGGTAGAGGACGCTCAACATTCCTTAACACGATGTTAAGAACAGCTTCCGAAGACGACAAGCTTAACAACGACGGCATTTTTGCATTATCAAAACTCCCTTATATGATAGATGAATGGCCTACCGGTAATCGTCCATATCTTTTTGGTTATCTATTACTTGAGCATGTTGCACTTGACTACGGTTTGGATACTCCAGGAAAAATATCCAAACATAACGCTGGTGTAATTCCTTACTATCCAAGTTATTCCTTCGAGAACTTTACGAACAAGAATATTCACGCATTGTGGGAAGATACCCTTAATGAAAAGAACATCTTTTATAAGAATTGGATCACTCAAATTAAAAAAGAAAAAGTTACAGAAATAGACAACAAAGTATCTGTTGGTTTTATAAACAGGATGCCATCTGAATCTCCCGACGGAAAATATATTGCCTATTACAGCCTTGATCCTGATAAAAGAAATTCCGTTGTAATAATAGATGCAAAAACGGGCAAACAGATACAAAGACGTAGAACTGACGATGCTTCTTTTGTAAAATGGCTAGATAACGATACAATTATATTCAATAGATTAGAGGAAGAAGTCTCTGGTACGTATTATGACGTTAAAACGTACAACATACATAATCTTTTGGTCAGAACGGTAGGGAATAGCTGGCGAGTCCTTTATTTAAATAAAATAGACTACCAAACGCTTTGTGTAATAAGAGAAAAAACTGGTGCTGCAACATTAACATCAGAAAAATTACTTAATGGCAAACTTGAGCCAGAAAGAACACTTTATTCTACCGAGTTGCTATCTAGAATATCTGCGCCAAATTGTTTTAGGACTCAAAAAGGTATTAAGGCCTATTTTATAGAAAAAAAGACCGATAAACCAGAAGAGATCGTTGAGCTAGACGAGCAAGGAAAGATCCATTCCATTTATAGCTCTTCCGGGAATATAAAGGATCTCACTGTTTCTAGAGATAAACTTTTATTCATAGATGACAAAGACGGAGTTTTTAACGTTTATAGAGCTGACCTTAACGGTAAAAATACAACTAGAATAACCAACCTTGTTTCTGGTGCTTTTGATATTTCTAATTCTGTTGACGAGACCAAGGCCTATATAACCTATTACTCATCGACAGGATTCAAGATAGGAACTATTCCTTTAGAAGAAAAACATACTGAAGTTGCTAAACCAAAGTTGATGACTCTTCCATTGAGAGAGCAGACTACCATTTCACTAGATTCAAGCAGTAGTGACGAGCACAAGAGTTACTCTCCGTTAAAGACGTTAGTACCAAAAATGTGGATACCATTCTTTTCTTTTGTAGACCAAGGTTATACAGCAGGCGGAATAATTTATGGGTCTGATGCGCTACTAAGACATCAATATTATATATCTGGTGCGTATGATTCCAGAACACAAAAGCCTTTGATAGGACTGTCCTACACGAACCAATCTTTTTACCCAATTATTTCTATATCTGCATACAACGATAACACTTGGTTCGCCAACAACGATATAATAGAAGATCTCAATTCAAACATAAATATTTCTTTCCCTCTAAATACTTCATGGTCTGTTTACACTGGTGTTGATTACGGTTATAGAAAACTTGATTTCATAGGAGAAAGAACAAAGAGGTTCGGAACGTTCTGGGGAGTATCATATAACGAAACATCTACAACACTTTCATCTATTAGCGACGCAGAAAGAGGATCGTCTGGATTTTTTCAATATAGTTTATATCCAAAAGATTTTGGTTCAACATTTAATGAATATCAAATAAATGGGCAAGTAAGTATTTTTATTCCTTTGTGGTGGGCACATAATGTGTTGGCTATAAATAATAGTGCAGCTTACAGCTACGGTAACCCAGACAGATTTTTCTTAGTAGGTGGCGAAGCTTCCTCTTTGGTGTTTGGTTCAAGGAGTTATCTTGTTAGAGGATATCCTTTGTCGTACTATGCAACCAGGACGCTGTTCGTTTCTAACATAGAATATAGATTCCCTATATGGACTATAAATGATGGGCTTCCGATGTCTCCAATATTCTTTACAAAGATACACGGCGTATTACTAATGGACAATGCGTTCGTTGGCAAAAATCTTAAAACGGACCTACACTCTTTTGGTGGAGAATTACAGACCTCTGGAAATATTTTTTATCACATCCCTGTGACATTAAGGATAGGTCTATATAAAGCAGTAGACATTCCTAATGCTCAATTGTTTTTCGGCATCACCAGCACTTTTTAAACACTTTAACGCACAAACATCCACACTTACAACTGGACCAGTTTAAGCATCTCTTAAGTTGCAGTTTGGACTTTCTGAACGACCGACAAAGTTCTCAAGCCAAAATGCAACTTAAATCAGGAGGTTTTTATGAATGGTATGAACAGAGTTGTATTAATGGGACATCTTGGGCAGGACCCTCACAGCGGCGCTACACCCAGTGGTAAAAAAGTTACCAACTTTAACATCGCTACAAATGAATTTTACAAAACAGCAGAAGGAGAAAAGGTAAAAAGAACTGATTGGCACAAGGTAACAACGTGGGGAAAGGTTGCAGAAGCCTGCGAAAAGATGCTCAGAAAAGGTTCCATGGTCCTTGTAGAAGGAAAAATAAGGAATACTTCGCAAGATGGTGAAGACAAGAAAAAGAACAAGGCTTACGAAATCTTCGCAACAGAAGTGTCATTTATATCCAACTACGGAGCCACCGCTACAGCTACAGAAGAAAACACAGATCAATAAAGTTTATACCAAAACGTATTCAAGATGAAAGAATTCGCAGTCAAAATGCAGACCGAGGAAAGCGATATAAATAGTGCCTGGGGCCACCTTACGCTTCGCGCGAGTATGCGAGCGCAACATCCCGAAACCCGCGACGCAGGCGTACTAGGTTGGTACGTCGAGGAGAGGGTGAGGGGCTGACAAAGGTATGCGTTTGAATGTGAATTCGCTTTACTATTTTTTGCCGACTTTATCTCTAATACCTGCAAGAACGGCAAAAGGTGAGTTTGGATTAACCTTTGGAGGGCGAGGCTCCCTTGGACTATTATTAAAGGGGGCCGGTCCTTTTCTTGGTCTGTTATCCTGCTGTGTAGGTCTAGGAGCAGGCCTTCTTGGTTTATCGTAATCCCGCTGTTCCTGAGCCTGGGCTTGTTCTCTTGTCATCCCACGTGGGATTTCTTTTTTCTGTGGTTTTGGTTCAGAAACCTTTGCCTGTTTAAGAGAAAGGGAAATCTGTTTTTTTGCTACATCGACTCCTATTATCCTTACCCTTACTTCATCACCTAAAGAAATAACTTCTCTAGGATCTTTTATAAAACCACGGTCCGTAAGTTCAGAGATATGTATCAACCCATCTTCGTGCACACCAATATTAACGAACACACCAAAATTAGTGATGTTACTTACTACACCATTAACGATCATTCCCTGTTTAACGTCTTCGATAGACTTTAAGCCTTCCTGGAACTCTGTCTTTTTAAAGATAGTCCTCGGGTCGCGACCAGGTTTCTTTAACTCTTCTACGACGTACTTTAAAGTATACTCCCCAAACTCTTTAATGAGCTCTTCAGCAGAAAATAATTTCTCTATTTCTTCTTTGTTGCCAATCAAACCAGAGAGATCCACCCCATTTTTAGTACAAACATCATTTATAAGAGCATATCTTTCAGGGTGCACTCCTGTGTTATCCAAAATATTCTCGCCGTTCCTTATTCTTAAAAAGCCTGCAGATTGTTCAAAAACCTTATCCCCAAGTTTTGAAACACCGGTAAGCTCTGTTCTGGCCTTGAATGGACCATTATTATTCCTGTGTTCAATAATGGATCTTGCAAGTGACTTACCAATCCCAGAAACATAGGCCAAAAGATGAGGGCTGGCAGTGTTTAAATCAACACCAACGTAGTTCACGCAATCCTCTACAACGTTATCAAGGCTCTTTTTTAACTCTGCCTGACTAACATCGTGCTGGTACTGTCCAACACCAATCGATTTCGGATCTATTTTAACAAGTTCGGCCAAAGGGTCCTGAAGTCGTCTTGCTATACTAACTGAGCCTCTATAAGTTATATCAAGAGTTGGAAGTTCTTCTCTTGCAACATCGGAGGCACTATAGATGGAAGCACCTGCTTCGTTAACAACAGTAAATAATATTTTTTCTAAAGAATTCTTTTTTATAAAATCAGAAACGAACTTGTCCGTTTCTCTGGAAGCCGTGCCATTACCTATAGCGATAGCCTCAACATTATGATCCGTACAAAGCTTTGTAAGCACAGCCTCTGCTTCCTCTACTTTATTATGGGGTTCCACTGGATATATTGTAGTAGAGGATAAATATTCCCCGCTCTTTCCTATAACAGCAAGTTTACATCCAGTCCTAAAACCAGGGTCAAAGCCTATGATAACTTTTTCACCCAGTGGTGATTGTAATAAAAGGTCCCTAAGATTTTTAGAAAAAACATGTATGGCCGCTTTATCTGAACAATCCTTGAGTTCACTAAAGATGTCCAATTCTATGGACGACGCTAAGTAATCTTTGTATGCCTGTTCTACAGCCCTAAGCATTAATGGTAGAAAAATTGACTTCTCATTCTTTACATATGCTGTTTTGACAATATCTATACAGTCAACGCTATTACATTCTACACCTATGCTAAGTGCCTTTTCGTTAAAGCCTCTTTGTATAGCGAGTATCCTATGTGAGTTCTTTGGATTAGTTAGGTTCTTTATTTTTTCTTTATATTCAAAATACGTTTCAAATTTAGAGTTCTCTTCCTTGAACCTTGGTGCTTTTTTTGAATATACAAAGCCTGTTTCAAAAGTATGTGCCCTTAACCTCTTCTTAAGATCAACGTCGTGAGCTATCTGCTCTACAATTATATTGATTGCGTGCTCAATTATGATTTCTGGGTCAGTAAGCTTTTTAAGTGGATCCAAATATCCTCTAGCAAGTTTTATGCAGTCGCCATCTTCTATACGCTGCTTAATTATTGTTTCTGCAAAAGGCCCAATGCCAAGCTCGCGTGCAAGGTCTGCCTTGGTCTTTTTCTTTTTCTTGTATGGAGCGTAAATATCTTCAAGTTCCAGTTTATCAAACGTAGTAAGGATCTTTGCCCTAAGTTCTGGAGTAAGTTTTTTCTGTTCATCTATGGCTTTGATTATGGTCTGTTGCCTATCAAGTAGATCTAGCACCCTATCCCTTTCATTTAGGATGTCTCGTACAGCGACCTCATCAAGACCGCCTGTCTGTTCCTTTCTGTATCTTGCTATAAAAGCGACTGTTCCGCCTTCTGAAGAAAGATTAAGAACGGAATTAACTTTTTCTACAGGTAGACTGGTTCCGTTGGCTATGCGTGCTACTATAGGGTGTGTGCCTTGGTTCATAATAAACTACTTTTCCATTAGGAATAAAATTATTGATTTTTGTACGTGTAACCTATTTTCTGCCTCGTCGAATATAACGGAATTTGGTCCATCTATGACCTCAGCTGTAACCTCTTCTCCCCTATGAGCGGGAAGACAATGCATAAAGAAGGCATCTTTTTTAGCAAGTGCAAATAATTCTTTATTCACCTGATACGGTCTCAATACTTTTTCTTTTGCTGCAAATTCTGCTTCTTGTCCCATAGATGCCCATACGTCGGTATAAACCACATCAGCATCTTTGCAAGCAACTCTTGGATCTTCTATAACATTAGCGCTACCGCCAGAAACAGCAGCAAGCTCTTTTGCTTTTTTAACTATTGCAGCATCAGGGCTCATGCCTTTTGGGGAGCAGATAACTACATTACAACCCAGTATTGCGCCAGTCAAAAGCAACGAGTGTGCCATGTTATTACCGTCGCCAAAATAGACGAACTTCATGCCTTCTAGTTTTTTACCTTTCTCGTAAGCAGTATAATAATCCGTAAGCGCCTGGCATGGGTGTAAAAGGTCTGTAAGACCATTTATTACAGGAACGCCACTATATTTTGCAAGATCCTCTACTTTGGAATGTTCAAAGGTCCTAGCCATTATTACGTCAACATAGCGACCAAGAACTTTAGCAGTATCTTCTATCGTTTCTCCTCTACCCAACTGAATATCTTTTGCAGAAAGAAAAAGTCCAGAGCCACCAAGCTGATACATGCCCACTTCAAAAGACACTCTGGTCCTTGTTGAAGATTTTTCGAATATCATCCCCAGCGTCTTGCCAGCAAGATACGGAACAAGCTTTCCGCTCTTTACTTCTGCTTTTACTTTTTTAGCTCTGTCAAAGATCTGGATGATCTCTGCTTTTGTAAAATCATAATCACATACCAGACTGCGTTTGCTCATCTTGTGCCCTCACCTTCTTTATTTTTTTCTTAGCCTTTGCTTTTTTGGCTTTCTTAACCTTCTTTGCCTTTTTGCCCTTTTTATTAGCCTTTTTTATTTTCGCTTTCTTGTATCTGTAACTTTGCTGTTTTTCAACAGGTTTTTCTGGGGTTATTGACTCGTTTATTATTTTATCTGTATCATCGCTTGAAGGAACTGGTGTCTCCTCTGCCCTCAACAGCGGGCATAAAAATAAAAACAAAAAACCAAAAAATATCTTTCGTATCACATTTCTCTCCTTGCTCTTTGTTCTTTACTTACAAGACTAAATTCGCAGCCACAGTAGTTTTGTATATAAAGGTCATTTTCCTTTGCAAGTCCCTTGGTCTTTGCATAGCCATCCTTTTTTTTGAAATCAAGGTCAAGGAATCTTACTCCATACTCCACAGACAAGCCAGTCGCTATATCGAATATAGCACGTGAATCCTTGTAGGGAGCCACTGTTAGTGTCGTGGTAACATACTTTATATTGTGCTCCTTAGCAAACTCAAAGGTCCTGCGCAGCCTATATTCATAACAGATCTTGCACCTGCCCCCTCTTTCTGGTTCATGCTCATAGCCCTTAACAGCCTTGTTCCATTTTTCAGGCACGTAATCATCTGTGTAACAAGCAACGCCCTGTCTCGAACAAAGCAATTTTAAACTTTCTAATCTTTTAAGATATTCAGACCCTGTATCAAGATTTGAGTTGGAAAAGAAGGCTTCTACCTTAAAACTATCCAAAAGTAGAGTAAAGGGGTACGCAGAACAAGGACCGCAGCAACAATGAATTAGCAGTCTTTCCTTCATAATACCCTATATATAAGACTCACCGCTCAACGTCAACCACCCTATATCTTAGCCCTATATACCCTTCTTAGGACAACCTCGGAAGCTGAAAAAGCGAGTAAGGAGCTTTTCAGCTGAGAGCTTAGGTGTCTTTTTATATAGACGAGTAGTCTGTATAAAAAGAACACCGTGTCCTAAGAAGGGTATATAGGGCTAAGATATTAGAACTTTGACAAAAATTGTCACCAATGTTACACTTTTGGTAGTTATGGGGAATGTTAATTCATTAAAGGGTATCTTACTATTTGCTGTGCGTAACGGTTACAGAGAAGTCCGCATCTCTAAAGGCCTGTTGCCACTTATGGTCAGTGGGCAGGGCGAAACGGCTTATATAAATGGGATTGCTCCAGTTAGTGGAGAGTTGATCTCCAACATAAAAAGAGATTATTTAGCGAACAACCCCTCTTTAATACTAACCGTTAGTGAGCAGGAATTCTTTGCCTCATTCGTTGGTGAAGATCTTGTTTTTAGACACTTGCCTCTTGTTACTCAGAACAAAAATATAGACACGAAGTTCGCCTCCGCTTTATATGCAAAAAAAGGGGTTGTTGTACTAACTGCTTCAGACAAAGAACAAAGAGCATTTAAATTATATCAAGCCGTGGCTTATGTTACAGAGAACAGGTCTGCTACTATCGCAATAATAGAAAGGAGCAAATACTTCAGTGTGAGAGCAGCTCACTCAAGGATCATAAATATATACAGACCCGAAGTGGAACTTAACTCTTTGATACGCATGACAAGTTCCCTTGATTACGATTGCATAATGGTACCGGATATGAGCGAAGATGAGGCAATAAAGACACTTGAATTCATTGCTGGAGAAAAGCTGGTCATGCTATCCACTACTTGGGAACTAGCACAAAAAATATCCAGCAGTAAAATAATCTACACTGATTACCTGGAAGTAGAGCAGCAACGTAAAAATAGCAGACCTACCGTTAGGGTAAATAAAGAAGTATTTAGAGAAAATTTAAAAGGTGAATAAACATGCCTGACTTCTATTATGAAGGTGTTTCCAGAGAAGGTGAAAAAATAAAGGGTGAGATATTCGCCGATACAGAGACCGATCTAAGGGTAAAGCTACGCACCCAAAAGATACGCCCTTTAAAAATAAAAGAAATGGCCGCCAGAAGAAGAGCGGTTCAATACATTAAGGAAGGAAAAATAAACGGCAAATTCTCTGACGATGATAAAATGTTCTTTGTTAAAGAACTGCTGGTAATGTTCAAAACCGGTCTTACCATCGCACAGGCCTTGGAAGTACTCAAAGCAGAAGGAACCACCGATGTAATGAGAGACTTCGCTTCTTCTGTAAGGAATTATATGGAAAGTGGCATGACTTTCTCTCAGGCTCTAACCAGATTCCCAAAATATTTTGATAATCTATTTTTGAACCTTGTGGCTTCAGGTGAGCTAAGAGGCACCCTTGAACAATCGCTGTCCGAATGGCTTGAATATTTCAAAAAAGAACAGGAAATAAATAAAACAATTAATAAAACAGTAGCGTATCCAATAGCGATAGCTACAATAATATTGGCGGCTCTTGCAGTAATAGTTATCGGCATAGCACCTGTATTCGTGCACATATACAGAACATATAACCAACCATTGCCGATCTCCCTCGTTACCATAAGTTCCCTCGGTCTGTTGATAAAATCGAACCTCATAATAATAGGCCTGGCTATGGCGTTCTTTGTTATCTTTTTTATGCTACTTGCCAAAACCGGCCTTATCAATCTGCGTCTGGACTCTATAATATTAAAGACACCTGGGTTATCGTCTTTTTTTAAAGAAATATATACTCTCAAAACAGTTACCGCCATGAACACCGCTCTTAAATCTGGCTTGTCACTGTCGCGGTCGCTGGAACTTGCTTCAGAAAAAATAGGCAACCATGTTTTTGAAGAATGTCTTTTAAGAGCAAAAGAGGCTGCCGACAAAAAAGAACTGGTGGCACCTTTTCTTGCAAAAAGCGGGCTTTTTAGACCGATGATAATACAGGTATTCAGCGTTGGAGAGATAATGGGAGCGCTCCCGGATATGCTGACAGAGCTTTCTGCCCACCTTAATGAAGAGACCAAAAGGCTTAGCTCCATATTCTCATCCATAATAGAACCACTGGTACTAACTGTTGGAGGCCTGCTCATAGGTGCGCTATTAACCAGCTTCTTTATTCCTGTGTTCACTTTGCTTACAAAAATAAAGTAAAAATATGAAAACACTAAGTCAGCAAACTTTGAACGATCTTATCTTTGGAAGAATTTTCATTATCATCTTCTCACAGATCACACTGCTTGTACTCGCAACATTATGTGGGAAGTTGTCCGCACAAGAGCTAGATATAGCTACGTTAGTTAATATTTCTGCCATCATGTCGTGCGTAGCAATGTTCAATGCAGCAAGAAAGGAATTCAAGCATGTATACCAAAGTATCGTCGTTTTTTTGTTTGACTCTTTGTACCTTTTTTTACTGATCGCAATAAGCGGCAGGTCTAGTTCTCCGTTCATAATTTTGTTACCCGTATATATATTCTTCTCTACGTTGTCGTTAAAAACTACTGGAGCAGTTCTCTCTACAATAGTCTCCATTATTTTAATATTGGGAGACCGCTCTTTGAATCCTGACTCTTTTATAATAACCTGCATCGTTATCCTTTTTGCATTGTTGTCCGACTATGTAGTAAGACGAGAACGCAAAAGAAAAAAGGCACAACAGGAAGAAATTAAAAAAAGGACCTCAGATAAAGCAATCCTTTTGGACAATGTTGTTTCTATCCTTGCTCACGAAATAAAAAATCCAGTATCGTCACTTGCCGGTGTTGCCGACCTTATAAGGTCAGATCAAAAGATGTTGGACAACCCAAAACAGCGACAAAAACTTTTGGGCATTATAGATAGAGAAGCAATAAGGCTTACAAACCTTACCGAGGAATTTTTAATATATTCAGGCTCAGAAAAAAGAAGGAATGAGCGGATAGAGTTAGATGCACTTATCCAAATATGTTGCGATAGTGTAAGGGCCCAAAAGGACTTTGCAGATAAAAATATTACTTTGAGTTTTAATTCACAAAATGGCCCACACATAACTTATGGGGACTTTCATAGGCTTGAACAGGTTTTTACCAATATATTAATAAACTCTATCCAGGCTTGCCCCAGCAACGGGAAAATAGATTGTAGCGTAGTTTCTAACAACGACGACATAACTGTTACAATAGCTAACAACGGGGACATGATACCAACGTTAGTAATGGAAAAAATATTTGATCCCTTCTTTACAACAAAGGATAAAGGAACAGGGCTTGGTCTCGCAATAGTAAAGAATATAGTTCACGCCCACTACGGAGACATACAGGTGCAAAGCACAGAAGCAGAGACTTCTTTTAAAATGAGGTTTAAACTATGGCAATAAACGGAAATAACAGGATACTCGTTGTAGACGACGAACAAAGCATAAGAGAATTTCTTGAGCTTTTGTTAGGTAAGGAAGGCTATCATGTAAGAACAGCAGCTTCCGCAACTGAGGCTATAAAGTTAATAGAAGAAGAAAAATTTGACCTCATCTTTTTGGATGTACAGATGCCACAAATATCTGGTCTAGAAGCATTAGTAACATTCAAAAAAATGGATCCTACAATAGAAATAATAGTTATCACAGCTTTTGGTACTACAGAAATAGCCATCGACGTTATAAAAAAGGGAGCTTATGACTTTATCTCCAAACCTTTCAAAATAGACAACCTTTTGCTCACAACAAAAAAGGCCTTGGAAAAAAGAAAACTCTCTTACGAAAATCTAATGTTAAAAGCTCAAAGCACAGAAACATATGTGTATTGTGAGATGGTCGGTTCTTCTGCACCGATGTTGATGCTATACGAAATGATAAAGGTGGTCGCTCAAACCACCAGCAACATTTTAATAACAGGAGAAAGTGGAACAGGAAAAGAATTAATAGCAAAAGCCATTCACACCAACGGACCATTAAATGGCAAACCTTTTGTAACAATAAACTGCGGAGCAATGCCAGAGAATTTAATAGAAAGCGAAATGTTCGGGCACAAACGTGGTTCGTTCACAGGCTCTATAGCTGATAAAGTTGGTTTATTTGAAACAGCAAATAGCGGAACTATCTTCTTGGATGAAGTTGGAGAATTACCAATACACCTTCAAGTAAAATTGTTGCGTGCCATACAAGAAAGGACTATCAGACGGGTTGGAGAAACAACGGACATAAATATAAATGTAAGGGTAATATGTGCGACTAATAAAGACCTGCACCAAATGGTAAAAGAAGGCACGTTCCGGGAAGATCTGTATTACCGACTTAACGTAATACAAATAAATGCACCTGTATTAAGAGAACGTGGGAACGACATAATAATGTTAGCCAACTTTTTTATGGAGAAATACTCAAAACGTCTTAACAAAGAGATCAACTCCATCACGGAAGAAGCTGTAGTTGCCTTAAAAAAGTATAATTACCCAGGCAATGTTAGGGAACTTGAGAACATAATGGAGAGAGCAGTGGCACTTTGCGGAAGCAAAGATATAAAATTGCAGGATCTGCCTCCGCATATAATCGATATATATAACTCACAAAAGCACGCCTCCCAAAGTTCAAGTATTTCAAAAGTAACGCCACCGAGCCAGATTCCGGATGATGGAATAGAATTGGAAAAACTGGTAGCAGAATTCGAGAAGGATATCATAGAAAAAGCCCTAAAAAAGACCGGCGGGGTTAAAAAGCACGCAGCAAAACTCTTAGGCATAACTTTTAGGTCAATGCGTTACCGACTGGAAAAATACGGAATGGAATAAATAAAACAACGTAAAATTTAAGTTACGCCTTCTTACCTGGTCGTCTTAGTAGTCTTAGCATAATATTCCTGCCACCATGCCGAGGTATGCAGGTCGTTCAAACCTGATTGTATATCAGGCGATACTGCTGCTATGGGCTTACATAGCTTGTTTATCACATTTATACCATCCTGAGTAAGGCCAGCGTCAGTTTTATCTAGGCTGTCAAGATACACCTGCATTCTCTTAAGCAGGTCAGTCCAATACAAGGAATTGGTCTCATTCTTGACCCCTGTTAATTTTGTAACAACATCAGTTTTTTCAGGATAAGAACAGAAATTAGTGTCGTTATGGTATATGCCGTCTGGAGCAAATGCTCTTTGGTACATCACCACCATTTGATATTTTGCACTCGGATCACCCTCGCCAGGGAAGATGCGGAAGTCAGCATAGTAAACATACTCCAACTTGCTGCCGGCTGAAAGAAGTTTGGTATTATCAAAAGTGTATGTATATGCGCCAAAAGGTGTAAAAACATAAAAAGCACTTGTGCTACTCTTATCGGTGTAATCAGCTTGAGCTGGGATGACCAAATATTTATCAAGTTTAGCTGCTATTTTTTCAGGGGTCTTAGCTGCATTCTTAAATTCATCTGGAGTAATAGCCTCTTTATATGTCATGATCAAAGATTCTCTAGCTCCAACTTCAGGAAGAACTAAGGCATTTATTTTTGTTCCTTTCACGTCAAGTACCTTGGTCACTCCAACGAAACTTCTAGTCAACCAAGAAATGTCACCGCTATGTTCAATAGCAGCGTAACAATCAATATAATTCCCGAGTGGAACGCTAGTCAGTGTTGGTTTATTCTGCTGTGTTTGTGCGTAAACCAGAATGCTTGAAAGTGCAAAAAGAGTTACAACAACTTTTTTCATGAATTCACCTCTTGGGTTACATTATACCTAAAAAGCCACCTATTAGCAATATAATTTAGTATACGTCTCCGTTCTCTTTAGCCTTTATATCCTCATAAGGGCCAGCCACGCGCCTGTAGTATTCTTGTTTTATGCATTCAAGAGCACCTACAGCTTCATTAACTTCCGAATATTTTAGTTCATATAACTGATGGATAAGACAACTTACCGAATAGTTTAAAACCCCAGCCCTGTTCTCTTTACCTGTTTCCTTTATCGCCTCAGCAAGTTTTTTTATGCTCGCATCAACAACGTTCCTTTGTTCTTTCTTTATATAAGGCATATTTCCTCCCTATTTGTTATTGCGGTCGTGTTACCTTTTATTATTGGTTCAGAAAGCTTTAGCGCATTTGCAAACGCTTTTTCTACAAAGAACCTTGTTACTATCTTTTTTCTGTCGTCCTTGGTAGAAAGCTTTAGCATCCTATAGCCAATAAATAATTCACAAGCCATATCTACGACGTTCCTTGCGAAATAACTTTGGAACTCTTTATCATTCTTTTCTGCAAAGATGTTTATGCATCTGTTCAACATACTTCTTATAGAGCTTAATGCTTCTGCAACATTATGCAATTCTCTTGGGTACTCAGCATTGGAGTAGTCATTTAATAGTTCATCAAGTGTTCCATTAACGATACCACCTATTGCAGCTATAACTTGAAGTTGAGTTGTTCCTTCATAGATATTGGTTATTCTTGCATCCCTTGAATATCTTTCTACAGGAAAATCCCTCATGAAACCTGTTCCACCGTGTATTTGCACAGCATCGTAGGTTACTCTGTTGGACATTTCTGTCGAGTATGCCTTTGCCATTGGGGTCAAAAGTGCAGCTATGTTAGAATATTTTTTTAGTTTTTCTTTGTATTCTTTATTTTCTGGTTCGTGTTCATTTAAACCTGTGTATGCTTTTTTAAGATCTACATAACGACAAGTTTCGTATTCTATTGCTCTAGCTCCTTCTATTTCTGCTCTCATTTTTGTTAACATATCGTACACAGCAGGGAAGTTTATGATCGGTTCGCCAAACTGTTCTCTTTCTTTTGCATACTTTAATGATTCTCTATATGCAGCCTCTGCTATGCCTATTCCTTGTGCAGAAACAGATAAACGAGCACCATTCATTAAAGCCATTACATAACGAATGAGCCCAAGTTTTCTTTTGCCAACTAAAAGAGCCTTTGTTCCATTGAATTGCATTTCGCAAGTTGGTGAACCATGGATACCGTGCTTGTCCTCTATTCTTCTTATTTGAACGGTCTCGTCTTTTTCTATGATGAACATAGAAAGTCCACGTCCATCCTTAGAAGCTGCTTCACTTCTTGCAAGCACTAAAGAGATATCTGCGCAACCGTTAGTTATAAAACGTTTAACTCCATAAAGGTGCCACTCACCGGTTTTCTCGTCTAGAACAGCCTTTGTTTGAACTGCTTGAAGATCAGATCCTGCATCCGGCTCCGTTAATATCATTGCACCAGTAACCTTTCCACTAGTGAACATAGGCAAATACTTTGCCTTTATTTCTTCGGAAGCAAATTCATTTATTGTTTCACCAATATCTTGTAGCCCAACGATATTCATTAAACTTGCATCAGCACGCGACACCATTTCTATTACCATTGTGGAAACTGTAGTTGGAAGATTTAACCCGCCAAAACGTCTAGGAAGTGTCATTCCCCCTAAGTCAGCACCCAATATTACTCTAAGATTTTCTTTTGTACCTTCTGCATAATCAACTTTTCCGTTATGTAGTGTACATCCATGCTCATCCACACTTTCTGCATTTGGAGCAACTGTGTTGGCCATTATTTCGCCAGCTACTTTTAATATCTCTACATAGCCTTTTCTTGCTTCCTTTAAGTTCCTTGGAGCATAATCAAAAGTTTTTGATTCCTCAAAGTTCTTCTCCATTATATTGATAACGTCGTCCAGATCTGTATTTTCCAAGTGGAAAAGAAGATCCTTATTGTCTTCAAAAAAGTTAGCCATGCGTTTATCTCCTACTGTTTGTTTACATCCATTTTTTTGTAAGCATCTATCATCATCGGCAGAACTGTTCCAAGCTCTCCAACTATCTTTATGTGCGCAAAATTGAATATTGGTGCTGCTGGGTCGTTGTTTATAGCTATAATCTTCATTGATTGGTCCATACCTGCTTTGTGCTGAATGCTTCCAGAGATCCCACAAGCTATATAAAGTTTTGGTCTCACAGTAACACCTGTTTGTCCGACCTGATGTTCTTTTCCTACCCAACCCTGGTCAACGGCAGCTCTGGAGGCTCCAACTTCTGCCCCCAATACTTTTGCCAGCTCTTGTAACTTCTGAAAGTTCTCTTTTGAGCCAACACCCATACCACCAGCGACTATAATATTAGCTCCAACAAGGTTCACCTTTTTTTCTTTTATTACTTTATCAACTATCTTTAAAGCAAGCTCCATCTCTTTAAAATTAACAGGAACAGAAACATGGTTAAACTTGTGGTTCTTGTCCGGCGTTTTCATTTTCATAACGCCTTCACGAACGGTGGCCATTTGCGGATGGTTCTCTGGGTTTATGATAGTAGCTATGATGTTACCACCAAAAGCCGGTCTTATTTGATACAAAAGCTTTTCGTAGGTCTTGTTCGTTTTATTATCTGTATAAGCGCCAATCTTAAGATCCGTGCAATCAGCAGTAAGCCCCGCCTTTAATGCAGAAGCGACACGTGGAGCAAGATCACGACCTGTTTTTGTTGCACCAATAAGGAATATCCATGGACTATCCTTACAAACAGCCTCTAATATTGCATTAGTGTAGGGAAGTGTTCTATATTCCTTTAGTTCCTTGTGTTCCATTGTATAGACGTTATCTGCACCATAACTTGCAACTGTTTGGACCATGTCCTTTGCCTTCTCACAAGGTATGTAAGCAGATACGGTAGTACCCAACTCTTTTGCAAGGTCATGCGCCTTACCCAAAAGTTCCAGGCTGACATTATCTATAACGCCGTTATTTTGTTGTATAAAGACCGCTACATTTCCGTATTTCATATTTTACTCCTAGCCTATTATGTGTTCGCTTATTAGTTCGCCCATCATCTTGTTAACTCCATCTTGAGTTGCAGGATAATCTTTTGTTTCCATGGACTTAAAAACGACGCTATGTATCGCTTTAACTCTAGTCGGTGAACCAGCCAGACCTATTAGCTCCGGATTTACTGCCATGTCGCAAAAACCTATTACGGGTATCTCTATGCCTTTATCTTTTATGTGCTTAACGTCTTCGTCTGTAACCCACTCTTCGTTCATTTGAAAAGAAGAAAGTGCATTCATATATTTGAGCATATTTTTTATTTTTGGAGCTCTAGGGTTGTTTGCATTACCTTCTACTGTCAAAAGTACAGGAGTTTTACATTCAACTATTTCTGTCCCCTCGTCGGAAAGTTTAGCTGCTCTTATTACTCCATTATTAATACTTTCAACATCCGTTACAAAAGTTATTTGTGGAATATGCAATTTTTCTGCTACCTGTGGTCCAACTTGAGCAGTATCACCATCGATAGCTTGTCTGCCAGCCATAATGATATCAAAGTTCTTAACTTTTGCTTCTATTGCTCCTTTCAATATCAACGACGTAGCAAGGGTATCCGATCCCGCAAATTTTGGATCGCTCAAAAGAAAAGCTTTATCTGCTCCCCTAAACAAAGATTCTTTGAGAACATCTATTGCCCTTGGAGGGCCCATCGTAATTACATTAACCTTTGCGCCATAACGGTCCTTTAACTCAAGAGCCAACTCAAGAGCATTAAGATCATCTGGGTTAAAGATCGTTTTTAAGGCAGCCCTATTAACGGTGCCATCTTCCTTCATTGCGTCCGCGCCAACATTGGCTGTGTCTGGAACTTGCTTTACTAGAACTACTATCTCCATATTGTAACTCCTTATGATTACTATATATTACTAAGGGGCACCGAGGCCCCTTAGTCAATAAGATATATCATTTAATCCACGGATATAAAAGCACAAAAAAAACCAATAATTTACACAATATAAGGCGCTAAGAGGCACCATTATAGAACTACTTAGAGTATTGTGCAGAACTAATGTCAGAGTCAACCATACTTCCCTTTTTAGCTCTAGCCTGTATTGTGAAATCAGTAACATCATGTGGGACGGTTATATCAGAGCAAAGCACCCTTTGGCAAAAAGAGGTCCACACGGTAGTAGTGGTTACAGCAGGGTGCCCACTTGTATAAATATATCTCCATTCATATGCAGCACCTGTAGTAGCACCAGCGAGAAAAACACAATTTGTGCAAAGAGTTACAACATTAATTGGAACTGGAGGTGGAGTTTGTCCTTGTGTTAGCTGTGTAACTGCTGCATTTAGGTCGTTGACAGATAATAGACTGTTAAGCCCACCACCGCAATTTATTATAACAGAGGGACATGTGTTATGAGAAATAGTTGGAGTAGCCACTTTAAGAACATAAGCAGCACTGGATTCTGCAGAGGCTACACCACCGTTAAGAGTTATTGCTCTAATTGTTATGCCTGTTGCATCTATCAATATTGGAGCTGAATATATTGTCCCGTTATGTGGGTCACTACCATCCAATGTGTATTTTATTTCGTCGTAATCACCCTGAGCAGTTAATGAAACCACCACAGCGTTATTGTATGTGGCACCTGGCTGGCTGAATTCAGGTGAGTAGGGAGCCTGTACAGAATAGGTTGCTGTTGCAACCTCGGAATTATTCATGTTCTCTTTTATCGCAATCGCTTTTATATTTGGAGTGGATAATTCTATAGGCTGAGTGTAAGTGATCCCATTAGTAGCGGAAGGAACACTGCCATCTATAGTATATTTTATTGTAGCCTCTTGAGTTGAACTGCTTATTGTTATTAGGGTACCTGCAGGGAAACTTCCAGTCTGTGGACTTATAGACGGAGTATCAACCTTAGCGCTCACTATTGCAGGATCGACCGATCTTCCTGTCCTCGCAGTACAAGATACAAAAGCCAGTGTTGCCAAACAAAGCAAAAGGTACAAATGAACTCTCTTCATACAGGGCCTCCTATAATAGATATAAAAGCGCTCCGGCCATTATAGGCTTTTTGACAGAACAAGTAAATATAATAGAGGTCCCTAAGAGCTACTCCCACTCTATGGTAGCAGGTGGTTTAGAGGAAATATCATAGCAAACACGATTAACCCCTTTTACTTCATTGATTATCCTATTGGAAACATTAGCTAAAAATTCATGTGGGAAATGATACCAGTCTGCAGTCATGCCATCAACACTGGTAACGGCTCTTAAGGCAACAACATTTTCATAAGTCCTGTTGTCCCCCATAACACCAACACTTTTTACAGGGAGTAATACGCTAAACGCCTGCCAGATACTATTATATAAATTATATTCCTTCAGCATCGAAATAAAAATATCATCAACATCCCTTAGCACATCCAGTCTCTCTTTGGTAAGATCGCCAAGGACTCTTACAGCAAGGCCAGGGCCAGGAAATGGATGACGGATAACAAAATCCTCTGGAACACCGAGTTCTCTTCCTACAGCTCTTACCTCGTCCTTGAACAGCTCCCTAAAAGGTTCAACAAGTTTTAAATTTAACTTTTCTGGAAGCCCGCCAACATTGTGGTGACTTTTTATTGTGGCACTTGGTCCTCTAAAACTTACAGATTCTATAACATCAGGGTACAAAGTACCTTGAGCCAAATAGTTTGCGTTAAAAGTTTTTGCTGCCTTATAAAAAACATCTATAAAAGTATGTCCGATTATTTTCCTTTTCTTTTCTGGATCGTCCACTCCTTTCAAATTATTCATGAATAATTCTGTTTCATCGTAATAATAAAGCTTGAGTCCCATGGACCTAAAAAGTTCCTGAACATATTCAGCCTCTTTTTTTCTTAGAACACCATTATTTATAAAAACAGGAAAAACTCTCTCTACACCAAGAGCTTTTTGGAGCAGTACAGCACAGACCGTTGAATCAACTCCTCCACTTACTCCACAAATAACACTGCCTTTAACCGTGCTCTTAAGTTTATCTATTTCTGTTTTTATAAAATTAGACATACTCCAATTTGGTTCTAATTTCGCCACTTTAAATAAAAAGTTGCTCAATATCAAAGTACCCATATCGCTGTGATGAACTTCTGGGTGAAATTGAACGCCATATATGTTTCCACAAGAGCTTCTTATTGCTGCATAAGTAACAGAATCCGTTTCCGCTATGCTTGCATACCCTGTTGGGATGGAATCAACTTTGTCACCGTGGCTCATCCAAACATTACTTTCGCTTGGAACTCCGTCGAACAAAATGTCATCGGTGCTAACTTTTAGTACTGCTCTGCCGTATTCCCTATTCTTTGAAGGTACGACTTTGCCACCCATAAGGTGTGCTGTAAGCTGAAGACCATAACAGATACCAAGAACAGGGACCCCCATCTCAAAGATATGCTTATCCACAGTGGGTGCACCATCCTCGAAAACACTGGAAGGACCACCGCTCAATATTATAGCCGACGGCTCATAATCCTTTATTTTAGATATGCTGGTGGTGCACGGCAATATCTCTGAATAAACCTTTAATTCTCTTACTCGTCTTGCAATAAGCTGAGTATATTGTGAGCCAAAATCTAAGATCAATACTTTTTGTTCCAACTTATTCTCCTAATCTATAGTTTGGTGCTTCTTTTGTTACCATAACATCGTGAACATGGCTTTCTTTTAAACCCTGTGCTGTTATTTTTATGAACTGTGCATGTTTTTTTAGCTCAGCAAGGTTCTTTGAACCAGTATAACCCATACCTGATTTTACACCGCCAAGAAGCTGGTGTATTACAAGGCTTAACGATCCTCTATAAGGCACCTGTCCTTCTACACCTTCTGGAACAAGTTTAAAGGATTCATTAACATCGTCTTGGAAGTATCTATCTTTGCTGCCGTCCTTCATTGCTCCTATTGAACCCATGCCTCTATATACTTTATATGAACGTCCCTGATAGTGGACCATCTCTCCTGGGCTTTCATCTGTTCCTGCAAGTAAGCCTCCGAGCATTACAACGTCCGCTCCAGCAGCAAGTGCTTTCACTATGTCTCCGCTGAATTTTATTCCACCATCAGCTATTAAACAAACTCCACTGCCTTTTAAGGCCTCTGCGCAATCCATTATTGCAGTTAATTGGGGAACACCAATACCAGCAACTATCCTTGTCGTACATATTGAACCAGGTCCTATGCCAACTTTAACAGCGTCAACTCCAACTTTAACGAGAGCCTTTACTGCTTCCTTAGTAGCAACATTGCCTCCAACAAGATCAAGTTCTGGGTATTTTGCTTTTATCTTTTTTATTGTGTCCAGCACTCTTTGTGAGTGACCGTGTGCAGTGTCTACGACGATAAGATCCACCCTAGCCTTAACAAGTTCCGCAATCCTTTCCATTGTATCTTCTGCGGTACCAACGGCAGCACCAACTCTTAATCTGCCATTAGTATCTTTGCAGGAATTTGGGTACTGCCTGCTTTTTTCTATATCCTTTACAGTTATAAGGCCTCTTAATTTATATTTATCGTCTACAACAAGTAGTTTCTCTATCCTGTGTTTTTGTAATATCTTTTTTGCTTCATCTAGGCTTGTGTGCATTGGAACTGTAATAAGATTTTCTTTAGTCATTACATCCTTTATTTTTAAGGACATTTTTTCTTCAAACCGGATATCCCTGTTGGTAACGATACCTAGGAGTTTACCTCCTTTGTCTATTACAGGAAAACCACCTATTTTATATTCTGCCATTAATCTTTTTGCTTCTCCAACGGTGTCGTCTGGGGTGACTGTAACAGGGTCTGTTATCATCCCTGCTTCATATTTTTTAACCCTGCTTACTTCGTATGCTTGTTTTTCTATGTCAATGTTCTTGTGTATTACTCCAATTCCGCCAACTTGAGCCATTGCTCTTGCTGTTCCAGATTCAGTAACGGTGTCCATGGCTGCACTCACTAAAGGAACATTAAGAGAAATATTTTTAGTTATCTTAGTTTTAAGTTCAACTTCTCTTGGTAGAACTTCCGAATGACTTGGTGCTATTAGCACGTCATCAAATGTAAGACCTTCTCTGAACTTTTCCATCACATCCCTCCTTTATATTCCTTAGCAAGTTCAATATACACTAATCCATTATATCTTATACCTTCTATTTCTTCCGGTTTAAGGTGTCTTTTTACTATCGCTGGCGAACCTAAGACTAAACTTTTGGGAGGGATTATGGTCCCAGGAGTTACAACTGCACCTGCTCCAATTAAGCATTCATCCCCTATTTCTGCACCATCCAGAACTATTGCTCCCATGCCTATTAAACAATCATTCCCAATTTTGCAGGCATGTAGTGTTGCATTGTGTCCGACGGTAACTCCGTGGCCTATTATGACCGGCTTATCAAAATCAACATGACAAACACAACCATCTTGGATGTTGCTGCCTTCGCCTATTTCAATTTTTGCAACATCCGCCCTTAGCACTGCATTGAACCACACACTCGTATTTTTATGAAGGGCGACTTCACCTATTATTGCAGCGGAGTCAGCAACGAACAGGGCATGTTCTGTATTTGGTCTATGAAGCACGAATTTCTTATTTATCATATGACCTCTCCTGTTAAATGAGTCGGATGAGCCTTGACTATTTTTACCATAATATACTTACCTGGTGAAACATTTTGTTCACCGTCTTTTGCCTCAATTATCACCACTTTCCATCCGCCGGTCCTTCCACTAAGTTTTTTAGGGTCTTTTTCACTAGCTCCTCCTATAAGGACCTCTATTGTTTGGCCTACCAAAAGACTATTCTTTTCAAAGGCTATCTGTTTTTGTAATTCATGATATTTATTCAGCCTGTCAGAAAAGATCTTGTGGTCCTCTTTGCTCATCGATGCGCCATATTTGTTGTAGGCAATGGTACCAGGTCTAGGAGAATAGATAAAAGAGAATGAATTGTCGTACCTTACTTCCTGTAAAAGACTTACGAGGTCATTGTAATCATCTTCTGTTTCGCCTGGGAAGCCAATAATAACATCCGTGCTTATTGAAAGTTTTTCCATTAGACCCGCTTTTCTGAGTTCATTAATTATAGAAAGATATTGAGCTCTTGTGTAACCTCTATTCATAGCCTTCAATATTTTATCGCTGCCGTGCTGTGCAGGAAGATGCAACATTGGGGAAAGTTTTTCTATTTCAAGATATGCTTTTATTATATCTCTGGAAAAATCTTTAGGATGAGAAGTAAGAAAGGATAATCTTTTAAGCCCGTCTATTTTTGCTATTTCTTTTAAGAGCTTATATAGATCGCTCCCGTTATCAAATCCATATTTTGCAATATTCTGCCCTAGCAACGTTATGGATGTAATTCCTGCATCCACTAATTTATTTACATCGGTGACAACTTCATTAAGGGGTCTTGAACATTCCTTACCCCTTACATAAGGAACAATGCAATAGGAACAGTAACTGTTACATCCCTTCATTGCGACCACGTATGCACTGGACCTATGTAAGTTATCTTGAGTATACAAAGTTTCTGAATAAGCAAACCCTTCCGTAAACTCTGTTCCTACGGCGCTATTGGAGTCCTTATTCATTATGTTATTTATGTGCGTTATAAGAGCATCTTCGCAATCAGGGCCAAGAACTATGTCAACAAATGGGAACTTTTTTATTATTTCATGTCCCTTTTGCTGAGCCACACATCCCGCTACTGCAATAACAGCTTTGGGATTTGATCTTTTGAAATGCTTAAAGTGATCAAGCATGTTATCGAGCTTGTCTTCTGGTTTTTCTCTGACTGAACAGGTATTCAGTACAACAACATCTGCATCTTTTGGCGTAGAGGAAGGGGTCAAACCTGCTTTAGAGAGTTGAGCAGCCATTCGTTCGCTATCATGGACATTCATTTGGCATCCAAAGGTCATTATATAAAACTTGGATAAAGCCCTGCCCATATTGTTCGTCCTCTAACCTCTCAATGTTATGCTTTACGTTTAGTCTTCGCGTTCCAGGTCCACAAGGCTGCTATATGACTCAATTATCTTTTGTGTATCATCGCTGATCTCAAAATCGTTAACGTCTTCTTCAAGGTCCATATCTTTAATTACTTTCCTGAAGTTTTCATCTGTTGCAAGATCGGCTTTTATAAGTTCAAGATATTCCGGAGTGAATCTCTTTTTTATTTCATTTATTGTTTTTTCAAGATGATTAAGTTTTTTAACTTTTTTGTCTATGTTCTCTGTTCTCCAACCAGCTATATAGTGATATCTGCAATATCCATTTAGTACCGCTGGCTCTTTGCACAGCGACTTTTTACACTTTTTTACTTTTTGTACTATTGGTTGGGGTTTCTTTTTCTCTACTTTCTTTTCTACTTTTGGTGCTACTACTTTGGCAACTTTAATTACTTTGGTAACCTTAGCAACTTTTTTAGGAGCAACTTTTTTTACTATCTTTTTTGGTGCAACTTTTTTAGGAGCCACCTTTTTAATGATCTTTTTAGCTTTAGCTTTTTTAGTGACAACTTTTTTGTGAGCCATTTTTTTGGCCACTACTTTTTTGTGCACTGCCTTTTTGGAAACTGCCTTTTTGATGGCAACCTTCTTTTTTGGCTTCGCCTTTGCCTTTATCTTAACCTTTTTCTTCGCTTTTTTAACTGCCAAAATAGCCTCCTCAAATGCTGGGCCCTAGCATAAATAAAAACTGTTTACTTTTCAAGTGAATTACACTAATAAAAGAGGTCTTTGGAAGCCCGGGTGGTGGAATTGGCAGACACGCCAGACTTAGGATCTGGTCCGGAAGGTTGGGGGTTCGAGTCCCCCCTCGGGTACCAAATAAGGTTCTTCTCATTAGGTTCTTCGGTTCTTCTCATTTCATAGTGGGTATTGTTTTGTAAGGCTTCATGAGCAAGCATTTAGCAGCCTCAGCCTATAATTATTAAAGTTCTTATATCCGTAAGCCATTCTTTTTACAAGCTTTGCTTTATTATTAAAGCCTTCAGTTCTTGCATTTGTGATCCTGTTTTCAAAGTAGTTTAGTATCTCGTTTTTCCACAGGTTTAGGGTCATGGCAGTCGTTTTAACTTCGGTTATGGTTGATGTTTTCATCTTTGCTATCAGGTTAGTTAGAGCCTGTTCTGCTTTGTTTTTCCCTTTGGTTCGATAGAATCTGTGCACAGATTCTTTATATTGATAAATTTCTCTTATGTCTGGGTTCTCTTCTAACCATCTTGTTACAGCATAACGCTGGACGTAAGATAGGTCGAACCCGTTCTTTAGCAGAAGTTTTCTTATAGGGTTCTTTCTCACATCACCTGTTACGGCAATCCTTTTCTTGTTGATGGCAGGATGAAGCAGCCTTATTACGTGGAACTTGTCCGCTATTATCTTTGCATTAGGGAAGTAGAGTTTAGAAAAGCTTTTAAACGTCGGTGACATATCCATAACCGCATTTTTTACATTCTCTCTTCCTGGAATATAATTTAGTCCATCTCGCAGATCAGACATTGCTTTGCCGTCCACAACCTCCATAAGACGCTTGTTGTTATAGTCTACCAATGTGGTTGAGAACCGTGTTCTTCCATATTCTGATCTACCAAAGCTATGCTCGTCTATACCGACAGTTTTAGGCCAAGAATAAAGTCTTTTTCTTCTTTCTAGCTCCAGCCTCTCATAAAGCACCTTGTACATAAACCCGTTTGAACATAGGTAGTCTTTTCTAACCTGCTTTAAATTTGTGTAGTTAAGGCACGCACAAAACACTTCTTGTCTGTACCTGGACGTGGTCCGGTGGCGTTTCATTACACCCGTTAATGGCTCTGTAAAAGGTTTTCTGCACTGCTTACACCAGAATCGCCTTTTCCTCACAAGCAGAGAGCAATGTTTACTCATTATGTGACCATCTTTAACTTTTATGGTTCTGTGGTCATATGTCGAATGGCTTACTGTTGCGCACTTTGGGCATACTTCATAAGCACTATCTTTATCCAAGTAAAAATAATGCACGCCCTTATCGTACCTAATACCCTGTACTTTTACTTCTGGCAGAAACACCAACTGTGATAAAATCTTCTCGGACATAGTTCTTGTACCTCCTTGGTTAAAATTAGTCTTAGACAACTAAATTCTAACCCAAGTACCGTACAAAACTATGTCCTAACTCTTATTTACCCACCATTAAGTGGGAAGAGCC